>OGHX01000113.1_pt1 | contig 58749 bp, 57 predicted proteins | sample 1571651 | NCBI WGS metagenome assembly OGHX01 (sample SAMEA2582030, study PRJEB24529) | metagenome | biome: Human gut stool | place: China | collected 2011
CAAACACTTTAGCCTTTTTTATTACATCATTTTAGCACTTGCGAAACTTAAATAAATGATATTAGAGTTTGCAGTGAACTTATTGAAAATCAACTCTTTCAGTCCTTATAAATAATCCACGTACCATTTATCTTCGTTTAAGAATCTTCTTTTTTTACTATCTATCAAATACTTATTATTTTTTTTGACGACAATATACTGTAGGTATTTGTTGTCAGTTCGTGTTGTCACAAAAAATCTATTTTTCCTGCTTTCTTGCATATCTATTATTTTTTCCTTATTCGGATCATAGACATAACTTCCTTCAACTCCCCATGAGATAGCATTTGGACGACTCATTTTGCGTTCCTTATCTGTGCAGTATTTGTTTATTATAGAAGCTACCCTTTGTTCCATCATACGATCTGCTTCGTCCCATGCCAACTGAGTATTTTGGTCTAACTCGTTACAATACTTCTCCCATTCATTCATTTCTGAAATAAAGTTTAGGACAAGTTTTTCAATCGTTTTTTTTGTAATATCATCCATATTTTAATTGAGTTTTAGTGATAATTCTTAAATCGTTGTGTTACTGTTTGTCCATTTGGAGTTGTATATGAATATATTATATGAGTAGGTCTTGTTCCTCCATTTTTGTATTTCAATTGAATTGAAACATCAACACTACCATATGTTTTAACAGCATTTGCAATTTCAGCTTCAAAAAGCCTAAATTGGCCTCTATTTATACGTGAATCTTGAGGGAAAACATTGTCGATATCACCAGATCCTCCTAAACGCTTTGCAATAATATGACCGGCATCATCTGTATCAAATCCTAATCCACGAGCTTGTGCTATAGATTTCTTATTTGTTCTTGTGCCAGTTCTTAAATCATTACTGGTTATTGTAGCCTTTGCTGTTAATATTTGGTTTTGTAAACCACGGGTATAAACAGGTACAACAATCCATCCTAGGATATCAAATATAAAATTAGGATTATCCACATATCCATAAAAGGTTGGATTGTTTCCTGCTAATCTAATAGGGTCTTGTGAAATATACCCCCCAAAATTAGGTAAATAATATCTGAACCTATTATAGTACAGTCCCGTTTCTTCATCCGCATACTGTCCTTGAAACCTGAACGGGCAATCGAACTCCGTTCCCTTGTCAACGGCAAGCACTTTCCCGTAAATATCCAGCGTGCAGTCCCAGGTCTTGTTCCCCTGCCCATCGTACATCTGGACGGGTGTACCCAAATAATCGGATACGATGGAATACTGTTTATCACCTTGGATCTTTGCCGCAGGCACAAACGTGTCTGCCTCGAACACCCAGGTGGTAACATCTTCCGCCGGCTCTTTTGGAGGAACGTTTCCCTCTTTTCCCGATTGTAAGCCAATGGCTTTATAGCACCATTCGTGTAAAGGCACGTTTCCGTCCCACACCCAGTGTGTGACCTTTCCGAAATACCGCTTGGCGGTGCGGCGTCCCAGCGCATCGTAGCGGAATTCCACGGGTCTGCCGTCCGGACGTATCACTTTCTTCAGCATGCCGTTGGACGCCCACTCGTAGAGCCATCCCGCGCCCGTCGCCAGACAGCGGATGCCGCGTTCCCTCTCCATACGCTTGCGGTCATGGGGCACGGCGTTGTCCTGCAACTCCTTGAACTCGCGGAAAACGAGGTTGCCCTCGTAGTCGTAGTGGTAGAAACATGACGGGTCTTCCAGAAGTCTTCCTCCCGCACCATACCTGCGATCTTTCTTCTCCGGAGTTTCGAATAAGTTACCCACGAAATCCGGCACGCGGTAAATCATGTCCGTTTCTGAGCCGTTTGTCATTTCCTGACGGATGAGGAAGTCGAAACGGTCGTAGTCGTAGCGCATAATTGTTCCCGTTAATTCGTTTTCTTTTGAAAGCAATAGGTTGGCGATACCCCACTCATAGCGGTATGCCCCACGCTCGATGTTGCCTGTACGCACAGATTTGTGTACCTCGCGTCCAAAACGGTCACGTTCTGTCCTGACAGTGACGTTACCAGAAAAAGTACGTTGGATTTCCAGCCCTGTATTGTCACGTACCCATGAAGCTTGCCAGTTTTCGCCTGCTTGCATACTTTGGAGATTGCCTTCCTGATCGTAAGTATGCCGTATGTCAGCTCCTAGACTGCTGGTAATGCGGGTACAGTTACCTTCGTTATCATAAGTGCGGTTGACTGTATATTCTCCCTGCTTTTCTTCGATAACCAATCCTGTTTTTTTGTCACGTGTAAATCTCAGCTTGTTTTCGCTGTTTTCAGCTTTGATAAGCAATCCATCCTTGTCGTATGCATATAATGCTGTTTCGCCATCGTATTGTTCTTCCTTTAGGATGTTGTCCAGTCCATCATACAAGTATTCCGTCCATTTGCCTCCGGGACGGTTCACACGTGTAACACGACCGGAACCATCACGTTCATATTCGCGCCTCAATCCATCAAAGCCTATCTCGGTAATGACTTGTCCCAGTCCGTCCAGTTCAAAGAAATAATTTTCACCAGCCTCGTTCCCAATACGGCGGAGCTGCAACTCGCTGTTGTAACCGAAGGTGATGCGATGACGCTCCTGTTCCCGGCTTTTCAATATACCTAAAGCTCCGTAAGTAAATTTGACTTCACGGATGTTGTCCTTGGCATGAATCATGTTGCCCATAGCATCGTACTCAAAATGGTGTACGTTGCCATCAGGCTCCTCTAAACGTATCAAGTTGTCTGCACGGTCGTATGCGTAACGTGTGATATTCCCTTTTATATCTGTTGCTTCTATAAGACGGCCGCGGTTGTCATAAACCCAGTGGCGGGAAAGCCCATTTGGGAAAACAAGTGATTCAAGCTCATAATGGGAGTTGAATAGTAATGTATATACACGTCCTTGCTCGTCTGTAATGGTATGAAGTAAGCCATCTTTATAAGAATATCTGATGGTTTGACCATTCATGGTAGTATGACTTGCAAGTCTGTCCTGTTCGTCATACTTCCATGTGAGTTGTCTTCCTTCTGGTGTACGCAAAGAAGTCAGATTGTAATTGTCATCATATTGCAACCAGGTATCTTCCCCGTTTTCATCTGTTATACGGATAGGAAATCCAAAATCATTATAAATAGTCTTTCGGGTGTATCCTTCTGGATTGACTATAACTTCCAATTCTTCAGAAGCATTGTAACGATAACGGGTTATTCCGCCATTGGCATCAATAATTTTATAGATAAGTTTGTCAGAACCATAGAAATATTCAGTGACAGCATTTTCGCCATTACGGATACGGGTTGTTCCTTTGCCATAATGGATATAGTATTCCATTACACCGCCATCACCCCATGTATGTATGCAGCGTGCGTTTTCGCCATTACCCTCATATTCCCAATGAAAGGACATACCGCCTTGGTTGACAAGCCGTATCAGTAGATGATTTTCTTTGTAAAAGAAATATTTGCTGACATTGAGGGCATCAATGGTTTCAATCATATTTCCTTGTTCATCGTAACAATAGCGTACAAGCTTTACTTCTTCATTGTCCTGTTTTATAGAAACACAGATAACCCGTCCGGAGTCATCTGTATCTACTTTAATATGTTCACCACGAGAAGAAATAATTTCAACCAAGCGTCCAGCAGAAGCATATTTAAGTATGACAGAGAAACCGTCACGTGTAGAAATGGATGATACCATACGGTATCCGAACTTATTTTCCAATCCGTTGAAACGGTATTGATAGCCACGACTGTCAGTGAGTTGATAACCTTGCGAATCAAGTTCCCATTTCAGTTGTTCCTTTCGGTCTATCCATTTTTCGCCAGGAAGAAGTACGGGCAAATAAGATTCACGTCCATCTGCATGACGAATTACAAAAGCTTTATCATTGATTTGTTTTACTCCCATATTATAGCTATGATGCCAATTATAACCTAATGGACCATCGACAGCTGCATCACTATAATAGGTACGTTCCCATTTGATTGGAATAGGACCAGGAAGTTCAAAGTCCACATTCGTATGATAAACTCTTCCGGTAGCTGCATCTACAGGTTCTCCAAAAGTTTTGCACTTGATGGGCTGTAGAATATCTGCCAGTTTGTTTTTCCCTTTTTTACGTAAATTGTTTATGAGATTTTGAAACTTATCTCCAATCTTTTTCCATATTTTGCCAATGCCTTTCAGCCCCAATTTCATGGTTAGGGCAAACAAATCAATGGTAGGAGGGCCGCCTACAAGCACAGGCTTTCCCACAGAAGTTATGGTTGAAAGCATGGAAGTCGGTGCCATCAGAGCCTTGCTTACCTTTTTAGGTTTTCCTTTACGTGGAATGGTGGGGATACCTACAAGATTACAGGAAAGCGAAGGATGGGTAAGTGTGGAACAGGGAGCACCGTCTGCCAAGACTGTAGAACTTCCCATCCACATTTCAGATTCCGACATACCACTTACCAAAGGTGCCGGATGAAGGACAAAAGCCGGAAGATGTAAAATACTGATTCCTGCCTGCGCAATCCACTGATTATGTACCTTTACGGAAGGAGCCATTCCCTTCAACACATTGCATGCTACACCTGCTATACCAGAGGTTGCAGGTGGTATGGCAGCGGCAATGCCCGCCATAATATCCGCCATAAGGTCATAGATTTTCCCGACATGCGGAACCGGCATAACAGGAGAAGGCGGCGTAACAGTGGGATGCATATCAATACCTATGGAAAGGTCGCCAAATTTGGCAACAGGCATCCCGGGCATGGAAGGGAGCATTCCGCCCAACCCTGCCTGAATATTATCCAAAGCTGCTTTGGAGTCTGCGAAAAGGTCGGCAAATCCACGCTTGGCACTGCTGCTTTGAGCTAAATCATTGAATGGCATACAGGTAAGTTTTGAAGTGAAAAGGCAACCGGAAGTCAGAAAAGAAATCTCAGTTGCCTTCAGAAAAAGTTATTAAATTCAAGCATCCTGAGCATAGTCGCTGTTCCAGTCATTTTCATCATCACCCTTGGTTCCCTCAAGTTTGATTACAAAACTCTTTGCAGGGAAGTACGGAGTGAGGTGAATATCCAGGAAGATGCGGTCTTTCTGTTTCGGATCACGTTCAAAACGGAGAATCTTGAACTTTTCGATAAGACGGCCAGGGCCTTGGATGCTATCAAGGAATTTGCTGATTTGACTGCGTAAATCTCTTTCGGCTTTACTGTTCCAGTTTTCAAATGCACGGCGGTTGAGGAAGTCCATTAATACTTTTGTAACCCAGTCGAATACGCGGACTACCGAATAGGTCTGAAGACCCAAGTTGTCACCATTGAAAAGTGTTTTGGCTGAGAATGCCATTACTTTACCGTATTCCTTAACCATCGGAATCAAACCAATCTTCTCGATTTCTGAAATTTCACTTTTCTTCAGATTGAAAGCAACTCCGTCAACTTCACTCATTGAGCCATACTTCTTACCGGCTGTTACTTGTGCCATTACTGTCTTATAGACACTGCCTGCTAGTGCAGCAGAAGGAGGTACAAGCAGATCTTCGGTTTCACCCAGTTCCGCATAGCGTCCTCTGCCGACAAGGTAGTTACAAGTCATACATACATTTGACTTATAGATGTCACCTCCGGATAAATTGGAGTCAAAGAACATTTCAATAACATCATCCGGTTTTTCAAGGTCGGCAAAGTCTGTGTAGATCATTACTTTGTTATCGTGTGCAATCTTTGCCCATTTCTCAACAACCTTGTTTGAACCCAGAAAACCAGGGATAACCAATAATGAGTAGTTTGTTCTTAAGTCAAGGCGGTCATAGTTGGCGCGAAGTTCATTGGCAATCGCGTCAATGAAGAATGAGTTGTCAAGATCTGTAAGCTGAGCCATAGATGCATTGACAATGGAAACATTCTTAATCTTGTCCGAGTCAGTGTTCTTGTAGAAGAGCATGACTGTACGGTACGATTTTTCCAACTGTTTGACTTCCTCTACCGCTTTGAGCTGGTTTTGTGAAAGTAAATCTGATACAGCTGCTGACTTTTTCTGACAAGCATCAATCATTTCTGTGATAGATTTGCCGCTTTTCAGCATTTCTACCCACATTTCAATACTCTTTGCAAGTTCTTTACGTTCAGCCGCTTTTTCATTACTGGTCAAATAGATATTGCGTCTTGCCTTACGCTCTGGATTGAGGTTCTGTATTCCATCTACAGAAGATTCCAATACATTGAAACCACCAAATTTGGCAAGAGCCTGTAACTCAGCATTTAAGTTTCTGGTTTGTACGGCAACAACTTGTTGTTCCGCAGCTTCTATTTTAGGATTCTGTTCACTCATAACTATCATTCATTTACAGAGTTAGACTTTTCGTTGTTTTTCAGTTCGTCCAGCATGACTGAAAGTGCATTGACAAAGGCGTCACGTGTAGTGGGATTCTCCAGAACCCGTTGCAGAACCTTGTTCGAACGCAAAGACTTTTCCATTCTGTCTGCAAATTGTTTTTCAGCATTCAGACTGGATAGAAAAGGACTATGTTCTGTCATCTTGGCAACAGAAAAGTCACCAACATTGTTAAAACGGAAGTTCTCCTCGACTGGTGCTCCGTCCGCATCAGAGAACTCAATATCTATTTCCGGCTGGAAATGTGCAAAGACTTCGTCAATGTTGGTAAGACCTGTTACAACTTCAGGTGCTACCGGTTCGTCCTTTGTCAATTGCTCAACCATTAAAGTTCGGTTTTGTGGAATATCCGCAATACCTTCGGATGCTTCGAGTTTTACCTCGTTTCCGCCGATTCCATAATTTCCAAGTTCCATACTATTCTAATTTTAAATTAAAAATATGTTAACTATTTCTCTTGATTTTAACTGAATATGTTCTTCTTTCTTCTGGCCTTGGCTTGTCGCATGGATGGGTTATCAACAAGCTCCCTCCAATCTTTGCCAAGCCATTCCTGTAATTGTTTTTCGAGTATTTCTATGTCTGAAGGAGCCCTTACTTGTTTACCTGTATGCAAAGCGAGATAAGCGGCATAGGTAAATGTCGAGTTTCTTCTAATGTTTTCAGGAAGATAACTTCCGCCTGCCAGTGATAGTAAAAAGAACTCGAAAGCACTTTCCATCTTGCCCTCTTCATAACGCAGGAATCCACACATACGGTAACCTTCCATCACATAGTAGGCATCTTTTTGCTCAACAGCTTTCAAGGCTATCTCCTTATATAGTGAAATCGCTTCGTCACGCTTCTTTTCTGCGGTAAGTATGGCAGCCTTCATGGAAGCCGCCATTTTCCAGTAGCTATATCCTGTCGTATCACCGCCCATCATAGCCTTTTGGGCTTCATTAAGAGTAATTTCACTGTACTTCATGCTGTCCTTATATTCTCTGATGGCATAGAATGCTTCAGATGCAATAAACAGTGAAGAGATATAGATACCATTGTCTTTTAGTTCTTTGGCTATGTCCAAAAGTTTGTTGATTTCCCTTCCTAACAGTTTTTTATCCTGTTTTTGGGTACAGTCCATTACAACGGTAACCTGTTGTTTAAACTTGTTTTCGGGAGCTGTAAGGTCTCCTCCGGCATCTCCTTGTGCTATACGGTTGCGCAAAGCCTGAACCAGATTGAATTTGGGATAAATACAGGCTACCATCCGCGAGTTGTCAAGTCGTATGCTACGGTTCCCGGCTATATCAATAGTGGCTAACCGAATTCCTTGCGGTATACCTTCTGATAAGACTTTTGAGAACCATTCTGTACGTTTCGGACCTTTCAATTGTCCGGGAGGGAAATAGATGCAAAAGCCGGTGTCTTCCAGTCCGGAGATACAGGATTTTAGCCGTAGCATCTCCTGCCATAAGGCAACAGTAGTGTGAGGAATGTCTGTCCGGGGAAAATAGTCTCCGGTTAATAGTCCGTCCTGTTTCAATGCCTTGAGAACATCATACTTTTCATCAATTTCTTCTGTAAACCAGCTGACATATTCTTTCCAAAGTTGCTCTGTGAATTTTTCATCATCGCCCTCATATATCGAGTCAAAGCGGAAAAAAATGTCATCAAACTGTCCTACCGGGGAACGCTCTATTTCAAAAAAACGATCAATCAAATCTACGTCTGTAGCTTCGACAACCCATATTGCCAGCTTCCAGTTTTTACGGACTTCTATTTCAGCCCAGTAATCAACCGCTTTATAGTATTCTTGTATAACAGATGCTGATGCTCCCATATTAGTTTGTTTAAGAGTTTATTTTTACGATGCCTCCTGTTACGGTAACATCGGCTGTACCTTCTATGGACATGTTGTTGGCTGTAACTGTACCTGCTTTGCTGGTTTGCTCATATTGACTTTGTGCTTCAACCTTTATATTTGTCCCGGTTGTAGCTATGGCTGTCTTTTCTTTACTGATAATCAGATTTTCGTCACCAGAAACAAGTGCAATGTTCTTTTCAGCTTCGAGACAGATTGTTTCGGCTTTCATGCCAATGGATTTATCCTCCATTGCAATTATTGATTCCGATTCGTTTGTGATAATCACACTCTTTTTCGCCATAATGGTAATGCTGTCCTTTCCATCAAGAAGAATCAGTTGTTTTCCTGTCTGGTCTGTTATAGTAATACTTCCCGCTTCATCATTGAAGATGATAGCATTACCACTACGGGTAATGATTGTTTTAAGCTGATTGTTATCACCTCCTCCTTGTCCCGATCCTGAGTGGAACATGGCTCCGGAAACATAGGGGCGGTCCGGGTTTCCATGTTCATAGCCAATCATAACCTGGTCACCAACCTCCGGTACGAATACAAGTCCGCGGTTTTTGCTTACGGCATCACTGGTTCCGGCATTAGGACTTTGTACTCTGATCCAATTTGTAGTTTTGCTGCCTTTTTGCCATTGAAAGTGCACCTTAACTCTTCCTTGCCCTTTTTCATCTTTATTTTCCTGAACTGTAGCCAGCTCCGGCATTGCTGTAGGAAACCTGACATCAGATACGGGCAGATTTGTTGTATCGCTTGGAATTCCGAAAAATGTATTGGAGTAATGACCGTCCCGGTGTACTTCGTGAATAATTTCCGTTACAAGATATTTGCCGAGCAGAGAAAGTTTCATCTTGTCGGGGAACGAAACATCAATTATTTCGCCGATTCTGATACGGCAAGTCTTTCCTGTACCACTTATATTGAGCAGTCTTGCTCCAGAAGCATTTCGTACTCTTTTCATCTGGTCATCAAGTTCTGCCTTATCCTTGATATGTGGATTGGCTGGGGATATGACTTTCACTGGATATGCCTTTTCTGAACGTGCATGTGCAATAGATTGAAGATCGCTCATCCTTTCCGGTTTGGCTGGTGTATCCGCATTATGTTCTTTGTTCTCCTGCGCTACATAATCGTATCTTGCAGATTTTCCAGGAACCATATTGGCTATCAAGCGAACTTCCTCAAGATCTACGTCATATTGAAGCTTTGCCGTATTAATATTTTCCGGTTTACCGAAGTAAATTTTATTGCCGTCATAATAGAACCACTCGCCATATAACAAAGAAAGGCGGTTCATGAATGCAAATGCGCTTTCGTTGTATTGTGCCAGATATGAAATCGGGTTCGTATATTTAGGTGCAATAACTATTTTCTCGTTGCCATATTCTTGTGTCGCTTCATTAATGATTGCAGATAATGATTGTTCGTTCCATGAATCTAGTGTGCAGTTACTGTCGAACAGAATTGTGGGGCTTTCTCCATGAATCGCTATACCACCTGCCTCGCCTTCACTTCCAATCATTTCAACCTTAGTTACCACACCTTCAAATACATAACTGTCACTTGTCTGCCGATGGGTAAACGAAATCGTGATAGTCTCTCCAATGAAATTGATGAATTTCTCCGGAGTCTGCTGGAAGGTATTGTTTGGTGAAAGATAGTTGACAATCACTGTAAAATCGTGATGTTTGTTGAAAGACTGATGGAGACGAAGGGAAACGAACTTCTGTTCCTCTCCTTTTATCGTCACCTTTGTAGCCACCAGATTCAGAAAACTTGCTCCCATATTATTAATTTCTATAAGGTTATTACATAAATAAACCGACTAGTCGGTATGTTTTGAGGTGCCAAAATAACCGGAATTGGTATATCCCGGCACCTCAAAACTTTAACCCAAAACTAACCATTAGTTATTTTCCGGCCAGTCTTGTGTAAATGTAACTTCGTTCATCTTTACTGTCTGAGCAGAAATAGTGAACTTGATTGTCATAGGATAATCATTAGCTACACTTAGTGCCTCCTCGTACTTAATGACATAACCGTTTTCAAATACCAGTTCTTTCATTTTAGCATCTTCATCAGCTTTCTTGAAGACGATGTTTCCGTTTACTGGCTGGTACTGTTTGAACATCTTGTCCAATACAATTGTGTCAGGAGTAGATTCGACTTCCACGTTAATGGTACCTCCATAAATGTCAGATGCCGGACGTCCTTTAGGATCTACATCACGGTTAAACTTGACATCCCATCTCAATACATCAAACTCTCTAGAGTCTGAAAACTTAAATGACGCTTTAAATGCCATGTTATTAAAGTTTTAAGTTAATAAATTGGTTCACTTTGAAATCCTCAAGGTAATCAGAATCCTGTTGCCATTTTCCTTTTTCTTTGAGATTTCTGGCGCAATGTATGCTTTTTTTCGAATATTGCAAAGAAAATCGGATGTTTTTTTCGTACAATATGCTCATGAGCATAAAAAAATTGTCGGATAATGCATTGAATTTTATTTTTTACTTTTATATTTGCATTGTTCTCCTGCGCAATTTTTAAATCTTTATTGATTATGGATACAGGAGTTAGTTTCATTAATCTTGATGATTCTGTAAAAATTGCGCTTAACATAGCACAGGCAGTGGCTCGTGAGAATGCGAATGAGTATTATATGCCCTCGCATTTATTGAAGGCTCTACTCCATAAGGACGTGGGGCTAAGAGATTTTATTATTAGTATTGGAAAGGATTTGGGCTATCTGGAAGAGTGGGCTGATGTATATATTGAACAATGTCCCAAGTCTACCCAACTTTCCGAGATTAAACCTTCAGAAAAAATTGATTTTATATTTCGGGCTGCGGATGATGCCCGTATTCGTCTTGGATTATTTGATATAAATCCAATCTGTGTTCTTATTGCCTTGGTAAAACCAGGAGTCGCTTTTTCAAGTGACCAGTTGAGGTCTTTTCCGATTCAGGAAAGAGACATATTATCCCTATATGTTAATAACACAGAAAATCCTTCTGTGGAAAATCATCATGCAACTTCGGTATTAGACAACTATGGTCCGGGAATAGGAAGTTCATCATATCTTTCCAAATATTGTATTGATCTGATGGCTGCCGCTCCTGAAAGATTATTGCCGGTTATCAATAGAGACCGTGAGACCCGTATGGTCATGGAAGTGCTGGGTAGCCGAAGTAAATCAAACGTTTTGATTGTAGGTGATGCCGGAGTTGGAAAAACAGCTTTGGTTTATGGTCTGGCATGGGATATTGTTAATAAGAAGGTTCCTTCTTTTCTGGAAGGAGCCCGTATCTTCGAGTTGGACAATGCTTCGCTTATTGCCGGAGCCACCTATAAAGGAGAAATCGAAGACCGTTTGAAGAATGTATTGAAGGAACTTCGCCATATAGAAAATTCCATCCTGTTTATAGATGAAATACATGTTCTACTGGATAGCAGACAGGGTAATTCCGGAGCGGGTAATATCCTGAAGCCGGAGTTGTCACGTGGAGATTTGACCGTAATTGGTGCTACGACAATAGACGAGTATAGGAAGATTATCGAACCTGATCATGCGTTCAGTCGTAGATTTGAGGTCGTTCAGGTAAATGAGCCTGATTTAAAGTCTGCCATTCAGATGCTTCATAGTGTAAAGAAACAGTATACAGATTATCATCATGTCGGTATCAGCGATACTGCCGCGGCTGAATGTGTGCGTTTGGCCAAGCGTTATGTAAAGGAACGTCGGTTGCCTGACTCAGCCATTGGACTTTTGGATATGACCTTGTCTGCCATAAAGATGGTAAATGAAACAGGACAGCAGGACGTAAAAGAATTGCTTGATGGATTAGACACTATTGAAAAAGCCGAAACGGAAGAAAGTGAAAAAGTTGAGGACTTAAAGACTTTATTGTTTGTTATGCGCAATAGGCTAAGCCCTATCTTGCAAGGAGTGATAACCGATGAAACGGATGTGAATGAACTTCAGGATTATACTGAATTGAAGAGTTATCTGCTGAATGCGTTGAACTTGATGCGCGAATTTGCCGAAAAGAAAATCGAAGAGGTAGAAATATATGAAGTCGCTGCGGTGGTAGCAAGCAGAACCGGTATTCCAATAGGAAAAGTACAGTCACAGGAGAAGGAACGTCTGTTGAATATGGAGGGCTATTTGCGTAGAAGAGTTGTTGGGCAGGATCAGGCCTTGAAAACACTTACGGATGCAATCCTTGAATCGCGTAGCGGAATGAATAAGCCGGGACAGCCAATCGGCTCCTTCTTCCTTTTAGGACCTACCGGTACAGGAAAAACAGAGTTGGCAAAGGCTTTGGCTGAGACATTGTTCAATGATGAAAAATCCATGATACGCTTTGATATGTCGGAATTCAAGGAAGAACACTCTGCGGCCCTTCTGTATGGTGCTCCTCCGGGATATGTAGGATATGAAGAAGGCGGTATGCTGGTAAACAAGATAAGGCAGCAGCCTTATGCAGTGGTTCTTTTTGATGAAATAGAGAAAGCTCATCCATCGGTATATGATATATTCCTCCAAATAATGGATGAGGGCAAACTTCATGACCGTTTAGGCAAAGAAGGTGATTTTTCCAATTCCATTATTCTGTTTACATCCAATGTGGGCAGCGAGTGGCTGACTAAACAGTTGGAATCGGGAAGTGTACCTTCTACCACACAGATAATGGAAGTGATGGGAAGACATTTCCGTCCGGAGTTTCTGGCCAGATTATCTGAAATTGTTCCATTCTCTCCTATCAGCGAGGATATTTTGCTGATGATATTCGATATACAGTTTAATGGCCTTAGAAAACTGCTTGACCGTCAAGGTATAGCAATTGAAATAAGTGATGATGCCCGTAAGCTGCTTGCGCATAAAGGATTTACCCCTAAATATGGAGCAAGGCAGGTTGCCGGTGTGATCCGTAATTATTTACGTAGGCCTATTTCCCGTCTTATAATAAAGGAAGAGTTATCGAAAGGCAAAATCTTGAAGGTAGGACTGGATGACGCGAATGAATTAACTTGGGATATTCACTGAAAATCAAGATTCTTATGTTTGGATATACAGTATTTTTAAAAATCGGCAATCTGGCAGCTACATCGCTGACGGATATGTATAAGGACAGCTATCAACTGATAGGGTGTGAATTTGGCTTCGCCCAAGGTATTGATTTTAAAGGTCAGGTACAAACAGAAGTTAAGGGAGGTACTTTCTATGTAACTTACCCTCATCTGCCTAACCGGGATATGATTCAGTGGATGTTGGATGCCCGCAAATATCAGAGCGGAGCTATTGTCGTTCATGATAACCAAGGTTCCGCTCTTGAAAAGATACTCTTTGAGAAAGCGACCTGTGTGGATATGGAAATCAGCTATATCCGACAGGGCAAGAGCTATATCGCAACTAAACTTACCGTACAAGCACAGAAGTTAATGTTCGGTACAGAAGAATTTGAAAATCAGTGGGCACTCTAAAAAGAAAATGTTATGGGACTTTTTAATTTTCCGCAAGTGGACAGCAACGTGAATGTAATATTCTGCGTTGATGGTGACGAGTATGAAGTCGAACAGTTCAAAATCGGCTTTCACCAGCCTGTTGATGGTAATAAGAATCAACCGGAAGGTGAAGTTCGTGGAGGGCGTATTATGATAACATTGTCACAAACCGTTAAAAATAACATCTACGGATGGGCAATCAAGCCTTGGGTAAAAAAGAACGGGGCGGTATTGTTTAAAACTGGTACGTCTGGAGTAGTGTTTGAGGTGGCATTTATAAATGCATATTGTGTCAATCTAAAAAGAGTCATCAACGCTTTAGGACAAGGATTGTCAACTACTTTGATTCTGTCTCCTGAGAGTGTAAGCGTAAACGGTATTGAATTTGATAACAGATGGGTCAAATAAGAAATTATGCGATATAAAACAAATCAAATAATATCATTTGAAGAGTATCTTTATTGGCAAAACATGGGATTGCCTTACACGGGTTTTGTCAAAGGAAAGGGGTATACTTTTCCTTATTATTCGCCTGTGCAGATACCTCTTGTTGAAAATAATAGGGTACAATGGAATACTTGGATTAATCATCCTGTTAGAACTCAAATTTGGGACACTTCTCCTCAAGCAATATTTAGGAGCATGGATTATTCTCCTGAAGATATTATTAATCATATAAAGAAAGATAATGGGGATGGAACTGTAACCTTTACATTAGGTATGGATAAAATTACGGTTCCATCAGACCCTAATAAACACAATATATATATTCAAATAGATGAGACATCCGACTCATATAGAGTGAGTGTTTGTATTCAAGATAAAGTAAACAACCAATCTTATTGTAGAACAATAACATATAATGAAGAAACTGTCAATAGTGTAGGTCAACAATCTAATAAAATAGGTGAGCAATCTAACAGCGCAAGAAACGATGTATTGGATATAATAAAGGATATTGAAAATTACAATACAGGTATTGGGATTACTGCAGAAGTTCTTGAGATAGGCTTACAGCCTATTGTTAAGAAAATCCATCCTCTTAGACCTCTATATTATTCTGATGGTCCTATATATAAACCTGCTTTGCCAGGATATAATTGGGGACGTATTTCTGGAGAATTTATAGAGAAAAGTTTTAAAAATATTGGTAAAATAGGGTTCGCCTCAGGGGTTGTAGGATTTATATTAACTGGCACAAGATTTTTTGATGATGATTCATCCTGGAAGGAAGTTGCTGTAGATGAGATTTTTAATGTTATAGGATTCTTCTCACTACCAGGATTTATAATTTCAACAACTTATACGGCTGTTGACGTTTTTTATCCTAATGGATGGAAAGGATTATTCGATGATACTTCAAAACATTTATATGAAATGTATATGAATCAAGTAAATGAAAATGGGGTAATGATGGCTCCATGGATATTTGGAAAATAAATATGGGATACATGAATTGGTATAAATATTGGTATTATACAATTTTCTTTCTTTATGATTCAATATGTAAGAGTCCAAATTTGAATAAAGAGTCTGCTGTTGGATTATTTAGTGTGACTATATATATGGTAATTGCAATAATAAATAGTGTTTTATATTCTATTTTTGATTGTAATATAACGAAAGATTTGTGCCATATATATTCCCATTTATTATTATCATTAGTGATTTATTGTTTTAATGGATTCCTTTTTTGGTCAGAAAAAAAGGCTAGATTGGAAAGAAGCATTTATAGGGAGATAAGTAAACAGAAAAAAAACTTATTATTCATAATACTGACAATAGTTGTTTTTGCAATATATTTTTATGTTTTGTTTAATTATAGGGAATATTTATTGTTAATATATTAAAGATGAAACAATATAAAATAATAATAATTTACTCCGTTTCCAATAATGAACAAAAGAAGTCATTTGAAGAGGAACTGGAGAAATATGGATTGGAACGTTTATGTGATCGAGACATTTTTGTACTTCCTTTAGAGGAATATCGTACTAAGGTACAGGCGTTCAAAGCCTATCTAAGGGCTTATTCCCGTAAGCATTTGGACAGCCAAGACACAGTCTTGTTTGTGGAATCACGTATGAATGAAGATCGTACACTGACCACTATGCTTCAAACAGATTTAATGAGAGATAATGAGTTAATAATATAGTATGAGTGCACAATCATATATCAAATTATGGACTGCTGAGCCATCGGAACATGAAGATGTTCAGACTTATGACCTATTGGAATATGAATATGATTTCAGTCAGGATGCTGATAAGACTGGACGGGTAATCGGCAATATGCAAGGCGGAAAGATTGGTGTTATAATATCAGGCTTTCCGACTGATGACTTATTGGCGTGGATGCTTAGTTCGCAAATCCATAAAAATGGAGAATTAATGAATTCTTCAGGTATTCTTGGAAGGCAGAAAGAAGTTATACGCTTCAGGGGCGCACAGTGTCTTGAAATGAATGTTCACTCTACAACCAAAGAATGTCGGACTAAACTTCTGATTCATTTTAAGGAAATGGAAACTGGAGATTCGTGCTACTTAAATATGTGAATGCTATGAGCTGGTTCAATACCCTATTCAAAAAGAAAAATGTAATGGGAAATGATGACCATTACATAATGAAATTGTGCGTGGGTGAAGAAATATATGATATTGAAGACTTCAACCTGCAATTTAAGCGTGATACTAATCGTATCGGTTTTCCGGAAGGGGAAGCATACGGTGGTATCATTATGTGTATGTTACAGGGAATGCCCGGTGATACCCTGTTAAGATGGGGAACTTTCACCCAAACATATATGAATGGGGAGATACGAGTATATCAGAAAGACCAGCCCAATCAACAGGCTGCATTTGTAGCTCATTTTACAGATGGTAATTGCATTCAGTTCCAACGAAAGGTTGACAATGTCAATCATAAGCAATATATGCTTATAAGATTTGCTGCACGATTGTTGGTGTTTATCAATGATGAGTTTGAAAATCAATGGCGTTAGTAAATATGGAAACAAAATTCTGTAAATTACCTATAGACTTTGGAGCATTGTTGAGCGAAGATGTCGAGAATAGCCGTCTGGAGTCCTGCTCGGAAATAGAGTCCATTGATCAGTTTATTGAGCTGTTGATTAGTACAGCTCCGGGTGAGCATACCTTTGACAAGAAGTTTGGCTGTAAGATTTTTTATCTTGATTTCGAAAGTATTGTGTCACATACACGTTGGGAAGGACAGTTCTCCGAATATATCACTACAGCTGTTACCACATATGAAAAGAGACTGACCAATATCAGTGTGCGTGTAATTATAGACGACACAATGTTGCAGGACAGTATGTATGAAACATCAAGTATAAAGAAGAGAGTTCAGGTTTATGTGTCTGGAAATCTGGTTCGTACAGGAGAAAGAAGGACATTCTATTATGTGATTTACTTAGGACCTATTTCAACACGATAACAGTATGAGTGAAGAAAAATACAATAAAGAGCAAATCAGGAACCGGATGCTGAAGTATGCAGCAGCATTTTGGGGTATAAAGAAGGTGGAAAATTTCGATCCGGTGGTCAAACTTATGTTGGAGGCTCTGGCGAATGAGGTTTACACACTCGGAGAGGATTTTACAGCAATTGAAACCAGACTGTTGGAAAAGACAGCCCACATACTTACACCAGGTATGCTGGCATCACCATTCCCTGCGCATGGCATTGTACATGCTTCCCCTATTGATCCTGAATACTTGATAACACGTGAATCTGGTATGTATTATGAAAGTGATGTGTTGAACAGAAAACTTTCCACAGGCACGCTTTCATTTTATCCGGCCTGTGATATGATATTGCGCAAGGTTGAAGTCAAGTATATAATATCCGATGACCTGCTTTATGAAGTCAGTCATACTTTGGAGAAGACAATGGTAGCCCGTAGCGAGGTTAAAATGCCGTCAGACTCCGTGTGGATTGGGTTGACTGTTGATGAAGCCATCAACGGACTGGAAAATCTGTCATTTTATCTTGACTTCCCGAATTTAACGGACAGCTATGAATATCTGTTCCTGCTACCTTGTACAGAATGGTATATAGATGGAAAAAGGATTGATATGCAGAAAGGCATTTATCAGAAAATGATACCATCCAGACACTCTGCTTATAGTTTTTTCCAGAATTATGATATAATGGTTATGATAGATAAAGAAGTGATGGATATATACAACAAGCATTATCTTACCATTTCCCAGCAGCTTGTTATAGATGATAAGGATAAGGTCTCATTTCCTGAAGAGCTCACAGATTATTTCAAGGAGTCTGTCGTGGATAAAATGAAAGACAGGCTGATATGGGTAAAGGTGAGTTTCCCAGCACATTTCACACCAGATATATTAGAAGACCTGCATGTCGGAGTAAATGTTGTACCTGTAGAAAACAAGTTACTCCATGAACAAAATACGAATATAGAAGATACATTTAGGGTAATTCCATTGCGTACAGGAAAAAGTGAGTCTTTATTGGCAGTGCATAGCGTGAAGGACTCTAATGGTAAAAATTATTACGAGCTGATGTTCCAGCAGGAAAGCAGTATGGAGGATTGTGGAACTTATTCTTTGAGAAAGGGTGGCTGTGAACGTTTTGACTCCCGTTCGGCAAAGGAACTTCTTGTATATCTGCTTGACTTGCTTGATGACGAATCACATGCTTTTTCTGCTGTTTCCAGTGCGAAACTACAAGCGTTGGTTGGTCAGATGGAGCAATTGATGGAGCAAATGAAGCAGATAACAGAGCAAATGAATGAAACAAGGGAAACACCTTATTATTTAATGATAGACCGTATGAATGGCAACGGACAGATAACGGTGAAATACTGGACTACGAATTGCGAGATTGGCAACCAGATACAAGCCGGAGTCGAGTTGTCCCCTAATACCAATACCTATGTGAATCCAAAAACATTGGCACTTGTCAGTACGACTTATGGAGGCAAGCACTCTCCTAAAAACATGGAACAAATAGAACATTACAAATATGGTTTTCTTTCTCACGGACGTGTTCTTACTCAGAATGATATAGCCAGTTTCTGTAAGAAAGAACTGGGAGAACTATTATTACGTACTGATATTCGTAATGGGGTGGCAATCAGTTCGATGCCTCATGAGGGGTTGATACGTACAAAGGATGTTCATCTGATTTTGGGAACAAGATTGGATGAACCATTACAGGAAAAACGGATGAAAGACAATCTGCTTACCAAATTGGCAGCCTGCTCTCCGGATACTTTTAACTATAGGATATTTATTGAATATAATAACGCATAAACAGATTTTATATGAATCCAGTTGCACTACATTTTGTATCATCGTATTTGCTCATGCCTCTCCTTACCATAATATTTGGAGTTATGGCATATTTTATTGCCAGGAAAAACAAACTGCTTAATAATAAGAGGCTTATTGTATATTTGCTTCTGAGTGGTATTGTACTAGCGTTACCAGGACTGGCGGGTTTCATGAACTATAACTTTATGCCATATATGTATATTTTATTGGTTGTAGTTTATTGGATCGCTGGATATTACAACAGGATGGTATTGAGAAAAGTATTTTCATCCTCCAGCAATGAGCAACCTTCATTTGGAATCCGATTTCTGATTACAGTATCGGTTATGTTGTTCGGAGCCGGTCTTTTTTCATTGGTTTTCAATCTTTGCAATGAACTGCAATATGGAATATGGGCATCCACCTGCCTGCTTCCTTTTTCATTTCCTTTATTATATGCACAGACTGTTGACTGCTATTTTGCGATTCCTTTGGAAATCTATAAAGTCTGGAAGTATTCAGAGGAGTATGATTCGGATACGTTGTATATCAATCGTGATAAGAGTATTGTGATTGATGTGGAGGTCTTTAAAAGTGTAAATGACCCGGTTGCTGAACGAATTACCGGAAAAGCCTCGGAGGATGTCATATTCGGACAGTGGTTTCAGCGTATGATAAATGACTGTAATCTGAAGTCTCCGTCAGCTCCAATTGAATATCGTAATGAAGGTGGAACTTATTACGAATGGGTATTTTATACTAAACCGTCTTTCTTCAGAAGGAGATTCTATATAGATCCGGAAGTAACACTTGCAGAAAATAAGCTGAAAAGACATGATGTAATTATTGCCAAGCGTGTAGCAAACGAATTGGTAAAATATAGAGAATATTAATATTGTGGATTATGGCAACGAAACAGAATAAAAGGAAATCATATCCTCTGGTAAATTGGACAGACGGATTGCTTGTAAGGAAAAATCATTTGATACAACTGGAAGATCATTTCATCAATCAGTTGTGTGAATATCAGTCGTATCATCTCAACAGAACAAACTATGGCTTTTTACCTTTCAGAAAAGGAGAACCTGTTTCCGGTGATTTCAGCATTACAGAGCTTGTTACAGGTACTCTCGAAGTCAGGTTGAAACGTTGCCATGCTGTTACTGCTGGGGGCTATCTTATAGATTATGATGCTGATGAAAATGAAGGACTGACAGCCAGCTTCCACATTTCTGTTGAAGATAGTGATGATAGAGAACAGAAATGGGATGTGATATTGATGGCAGATCCGTTTGAAAGGCAGCCTTCCGGTACTCCGGATGAAACAGAAAGTGTACCCAGACAACCGGACGCATTGCCTAAATATCGCTTGAATGTATTGCCGGCAGGACAGGTTGATGGAGGGGAACTGGGAAGATATTATCTTGTAATCGGCCGATTGCGTAGGAATGGAAACCGTTGTGAAGTGGATGGTAATTTTATACCTCCATGTTCCAGTATGTCCAGTCATCCGGACCTGAAAGGTTATTATGCGAAATTCGGTCAACTTATAGATTCGATAGAAAAAGCTTCTATTGATATTCTGGCAAAAGTAGAGAACGCAGAGAAACAGACTAAATTAGCAGCAAATATAGGAATGTTATGCCGTCATGTAATGTTATATATATCTGATATATACTTTTCATTCCGTAACGAAGGACAGTATTATTCGCCTATACGTTTCTTAAATGTATTTTCGACACTTGCGCACCGTTTATATATCTGTCTGGGCTTTATGGGTAAAGAAGAAAAAGAAGATTTGTTGAAATATTTTTATGAATGGAATGGCGTCAAGCCCGGTGCTTACGAAGGCGTGCTCCGTGAAAATTGTGGAATGCGTTATGACCACCATGATATTCGTTTACTGATGGTAACGACAGAGCGCTTTCTTTACCTCTTTAATGATTTGTGGACTACGTTGAGCCGTCTTGAATATATCGGTAAACATAAGGAAAACATTGTTGTGGCTGAGTGTTCACGTCAATCTAAGGAAACCACAGAAACACGCTGGAATATTTTGGATTAGTCTGTACTTAAACAGTTTTTTGTATGGTAAAGGAAATAGATAACATAGTGAATTTTGATGAGAGTGTGCATGCATTCAATCAACCTGATACTGATTTCAAGGCTGAAGTTGTTGCCAGTGGATTGAAAGAACAGGGTTATGATGCAGAACGGACGCTCATTTTAAGGCGTGGGGATATAAGACGCGGTTATTCAAAGGATATTCATGATATACATTCAGAATATTCACACTATGACTTGACCGATTATCTTTATCTGTATGTAAACAGGCGCAGTCTTTATGACATGTTACCTGAGTCTATATTTCATCGTAACCTTTATCAGACAGGAAAAATTTCAAAAGAGCAGGTCCTGGAGGAGATTCGTATCCATCGTGATGAAGAGTTCTTTGCAAGAAGATTTTTCAAACCTTTCGAAATTTCCTTGGATTATATGCTGGTTGCTTTTCAAAACAAGGAACGGCGTATTGATGAAATGAATGTTCATCGGGATTTTATAAATATATTCTCCCGGCAATGGCCAGTCCTTGATTTGCTTCCCGTCCATTTAGCTGTAATGCTGATACACATGCTGACCTATCTGGAACAGATAACAGTAAGTACGGAGAATATAGGTAAATGTATGAGCATACTGATGGAAGTACCTGTATCCCTGAAAAAGGGTGGGAAATGCGTTACGGAAGTTGATCCGGACATTGTCCCGAAATTAGGTGAGTGTATTTTGGGAGACAATATGGTAATTGGCAATAGTTTTGATGACGGGACTTATGAAATGGAACTTGAAATCGGTCCTATCTCTGCACCCAGAATGGAAGGTTTCTCTCCGGGAGCCAAAGATTATCAGATATTGCAATCTTTGGTTGAGCTTTTTTTGCCAGCCGACAAAATAATAAATACACGTTACATAATCCAGCAGGAAGACTCTCGTTTCAAGCTTGGTTGCTCTTCTGAGCAAGGGGCTTTTTTAGGAATAAGTAGTTACCTGTAAATAAAAAATAAGAGTATGAAACCTAGGAATAATTCAGAAGTAAGAAAAGCATATTTGAAGTTTGCCGCTTATTTAATGGCTTGCGTCATATTTGCCGTTTTAATTTTTGCCTGTTTCTTAAAGACATCAGGCGTTGAGGTTAAAAGAATAACAACGAAAACCCAGGAGTATGACCGGGTATATACCCGTGAAATAGCCCTTTCAAATAGTGTGGATTCTGTCTACCAATATATGAAACTGATGAACACTTCTCCACAGATTAATGATGTATTACTTCAGGGAGTAATCAGTACAAAAAAAATGAATATCCTTAAAAACATACAGGATATGGAAGAAAGGGACTGTAAATTGTACAGACAACTGCTTGGAAATATCAATCTGTTCTTAGGAGTTAAGGATTCTATCCGGTTACTGAAAATCCAGGAGGAAATGGTAAAAAATGATTTGATGCAATGTATCAAGGATAATTGGAAGACTCGTAGGAATCTTAATGTAGGCTCTGGTAATAACAAATAAAAATAGAGGATTATGGACAATAATAGAAATAACCTGAATAAACGGGAAGTCTTTATGGGACATGCCTATGTATTCCTGTTCTTTATCATAACAACTGTAATATGTTGCATTAGTATATTCATGTGGAATTCAGACTTCAGTATGTTTGAGCAGAAAGAGTTTGTAAAAGTAAAAATGAACCGTATCAAGGACTATCAACAAGAACAGGCAGATCATCAAGTTTCTGTTGATTCCTTGTTTCGTAAGATAGAGAAGTTTGAACCGGGCGTATATGCTCAATATGAAGAAGATGATATTCGTTATCTGATAAACAATCTGAAAAACACATACGAAAAAAACAATTGGGATAAGAGGTATAAATTATTTATGCACATTGCTGATTTTTACGACATGTGGTTGTCGGATAAAAAGCAATTGTGGAGTATTCAGCAGAATATCATTACGTTCAAGGCAAATTTGGAGGAATGTGAAATTGGATTGCAGAAGAAACTTGAAGATCTGCGTTCCGGTACAAAAAAATAAATATTATGGGAAAGATTTATACGCGTAAATTTATGCTTGTTATAGGAGCTTTGTTGCTTTGTATAGTACTGGCTCTATTGATACGATTGTTGTTCTCAAGCAGGACAATCAGGATGACATTAAATCCGATAGAGGTAGAAGTCGGCGAACCTGTTCACTATTCAGACAGTACACGTAATGCAAAAAAATGGCTTTGGGAGTTCGGCAACGGAGACAAGTCAAACAAGCAAAGCGGGGAATATATTTTTATGGAGCCTGGACGTTATCAGATACGCCTCAGAATAGATGATGCGCTGGAAGAAAGCAAGATTGTGACTGTAAGAAGAAAAAAGAATGATTATGGAAGTGAGCAGCTGGTGAAAATTGAAGCTCCGTCAACTGCTATGCAAGGTGAGATTGTTACATTCAGAGGGTATGGTGTATCTAAGGAATGGAGATGGCAGTTTGGTGAGTCTGGTATTGTAGACTCAAGGGAGCAGAATCCATTATATTCTTATTCTGAGCCAGGCAAATATGAGGTGCAGCTTATGACTGAGAATACCCAATACCCGATAAGACATACGATTGAAGTCATTCCTCAATATACCGAAAATGATTCAACAGACATATTGGTGGTTATAGGGAATGATATTCGTGAGCATTTGCAAGCTATCGTGGATGGAAAGCCATTCAACACTCATTATAACTATATATTGAAAAAATATTTGTGCGGTAATCCTGATGTGGCTGTCACTATAAATAATAACAAAAAGAATGATTTCTATTCTTATTGTCAAGGTCTGAAAATAATTGCCCGTAAAAAGACACTTATTGATGATGTATTTGTAGATATGGGTGATGATCTAAATAATGAATGTGTTATGCAGCTGATGGTAACTCAGCACGAACGGTTTTCAGAACAAAAAAGGTAAGTTATGAAAAGAAATAGATTGTCAAGTCTGTTCCATGCCGGATGTCTGTGCAGTTGTTTTATCGGTTTGATGGCAGCATGTGGTCCGGTAAATCGTTTTACGAGGGTAAAGAAAGTACCTCGTGAGTACGTGAACAATTATTGTATAGAAGGATTAAAAGCACCACGTGATTTTGCAGTATTCAAGGGGAATCCGTGGATTGTATTTGCTCAGGAATCTTCCTCTTCTTACATGAGTCCAAGTGGAAAGAATGCGATGGATAATGTGGAGTATATGGATGCGTTTCTGGTCATAAAAGAGAAAGGTGACTGGTTGAAGCTGATAAAATATGATCCGTCTATTTTGAAGAATGGCAGATTAAAGGAGTGGAAAAAGGCGAAATATGTCGGTTGGATTAACAAGAATGAACTTTTGCTGACAAGGAATGGTATTACGGATGTCATGACAGGATTTAAAAACAAGATGGTTCTGTTGCCAAATGATACCACAATGTTTGTAAATGCCGAAAAATATTTTGCAAATGATTCCATAAAGCTATACGGAAACACAGACTTGACCAAAGAGATTGGTAAAATTCCAATGTATAGTCTTGTGTATCCTTACAAGAAAGCGGTAGATGGAACACATATACTTGTCGGTTGTAGCCCCGTGATTGATGCGGACAGCATTGATCTAAAAACTATAGGATGGATTGATAACAGATTGTTGACATCTTCCGGACAGCAGTTGCACATAGATGTAGCGTCATTGCCTAAGGACGTTTTCACCACGATTGATAAAGAAGAAGGAGATACGATAAACTTATGTGCCTCTGAAAGAATCAAAAGCCGGAATTTGTCTGTACTTAATCCAGCTATAAAATATAGTCCGGTACTTTCTTATAGAGAAAGTGATACAACACTATGCTTTCGGACTCATCTTCCTATGCCGGTTATTGACAAGGGAGACAGTTATGTCTTGAATGTAAATGGAAATCCAATCTATTATGATACTTTTAAGAACAAAATCGAACAAGATTTACAACATATCAATATAGTATTTGTAGTGGAAGGGAAAGATATTACCATTGAACGTTTCCCGGTTTTGGTAAATGCAGTTCAAAGCCTGCAGTCAGTTCTGGTAAACGATGAAAGTTTTACATTCAGGTTTGGAGCGGTACTGACTTTTAATGAAGAAGGTAGTTTGAACGATCCTATCTGTAAATTGACCCCTGATTATATGGAGATGCTTGATTTCCTCTCTGCCAAAGCTAAAAATTCGGAAAAGTTGAAGCCTGTATATGGCAGATTTGGAAGCTGGTCTGGAGTAAGAATAGGTGTAGATATGTTCAATCATCATAAAGATGAAACGAATGTATTGGTCGTAATTGGTGATAAAGGCTATAATACTGAGTTCGCAGACTCTGCCTTGGTGAATCGGATGGTAAAAAACAATTGCCGTTTGTTGGGATTCCAACTGTACGGGGGCGAGCCTGATAATTTTAACAACTTTGTACTTCAACTTGGTAATATGATTGATTGTTATGCTCCACGGATCAGCCAGAAGAAAAGAGAACTGATGGTTTATCCGGATTTGATACGGAATGGCAATGAATATATGGAAGTAAATCATAATACTTATTGTCTGGACTTTCCAGATAGAAGTATGACTCAGGGATGGCTAGTATTTCCACAGAAGAATGAATCTTTGGAAATGGAAAGTCTGACTCAGGCTGTAGATTCCATGTTGTTGCAAGTGAAACTTGATAATACCATATTGTACAACCAATTGGAAAGAGCTTTTGCGGAGGTCGGTACAAATCGGTATAAACTTGATTCAACATTTGTAGCTTATCATCATATAAAGAAAACTGATAAACAGACCATAATGTCAGCATGTCCTTCTATAGAACCTGGATGGTCGCTTCCATTATCTCCTGTTGTATTACCTGACAGTCTGTCTTCTACATTGGATTATTATTTGCTGGTGAATGAAGATGAATTTAAACGGCTCAGGAAATATATAGAAGAACCAGCCAAGTTAGTGATTGATTATAAAGTTGAAGCTGTAAGAAAAAAGAAACAGGCTAAGGTTAATATCTGTGATTGTCCGGAAGATTATATAACAGATAATAACGATGAAACAGCTATTAGTATAAAGAGAGACAGTCTGAATGTTCCTGAGTATGCTCCAACTCGTCGTGTCAGAAGAAAGCTAGTACGGCATTTCCTTTCTGAGAGAAATACAGATAAGTATTGTAAAATTAAAAGGAAGGCTTCCTTGAGAATGCCTATATCAGAATCTTTACGAAGATTTACTTCATGTCCGGTGGACTATCCGTTTTTTGAGGTATATCGGATTAAGGACTTGAAGAAAAAGGAGATGATTACCGATGTAGAATTGGACAAACTGATTGAATATTTTAAGGAAAAGAAGAAACTGTTGGACGAAGCTGCCGGTAAATCATTTCAATCTAATGGACAGACGTATTATTGGATTAGCCGAGATTTGTTACCATAGTCATTCATTTGAAAATTTATCATTATGATATACCAAGCAATATTGAAAATCAGAGGCAAAGAGATACCGATACTTTATTATAGTTATCGGTGTCATATCCAACATTGTGATGATCCTAATTTAAGGCGAATCATACAACTTCATATTGAGGCTTGTGAAAAGATAGGTAATCAAGAATACTTGCCTGTTGAAGGAGATCTGATTACACTCATGTTTGAATGTAGTGGCGATGAACAGTTCTTTTATGACTGGCTGAATGAAGGAGTCATGCATAAAGGAGAAATCCATTTTATATACAATGAAGTAGAGATTGCTGATATTTTACAGTTCTGGGATTGCTTTTGTTTGAAAATAGAGGAAAGTATGAGTGCCGCTAATTCTCCGATGGTAATGACCGTATATTTGTCGCCGGGAATTATCAAAAGGAATAATCTTGAACCTAGGGAAAAGGTTTGGAAAGTATCTGAAATTTTGCATAAATTGAATTTACCAGTAAACTCTATTATAACCAAAAAGGAAAATCAGATTAATCCATTAGTAAAATCTGTAAAAGGCCCGAAATGTGTTTCAATAAATCAGATTGCAAAATATGTTGTTGTTGACTACAATATAGCTACAATAGAAAAGAATAAACGTAACAGTGTTAAATGGATTATTTCAATAGATGGGAAAAGAACTTTACAAAATGAACAAGGAGAAATATTAAATCTTTTTATAAGAAAAGAGTGGATGGGGAAAGAAATTAAAGTTATGCCATATTTGAAATCTGCAACAGAAAAAGTATGTCAACAAACTTTAGTAAAGAAAAAAGTTATTGTTTTTTTTATAGGAGGTGCTGGAGACAAAAAATCGTTTTTGGGATTTGGTCCAACCAATATTATGGAAAGCGTTCAATCTTTATTTAAATCAAAGATAAAAATGATAGAAAATATAGATTGTGAAACTGCTTATTTGGGTTATGACGAAATATATCCAGAAAATGATATAAAACGATATGTCCTTCCATATTGTAAAACAACAAGTATTCCAATTTATATAATAGGCCATAGTTTTGGAGGTTGGAATGCTGCTCATTTATCAAAACGCTTAGCTTCCATGGGATATAAGATTAATATGTTAATAACCTTAGATCCTGTAAGTGGTAGTAGTGGCGTTGATTATTTTGCGGATTTGTATTTTGAATCTCCTATACCTGTTAAAGCAGCATTTTGGATTAATATATCTGCTTATCCTAAAAGGTTTGCAATAGATGATGCTATTGCACACATAGGGGTACAGTGGAAACCATGGGTACATGCTCCTAATATTTATCATAAAACAGAGGAATCACATGGTAGTGCCTGGAACATGTTTATAGAAAACATTTATAATGGAAAATCTGCGTTTGATTTATTAATTGAAGATATAAAGAATAGCTAATGGTTTTAGTGATAACTATTATATTAAATCTACTGATATTATTCTTAGTTGTTTGTGCAACAGCATTAAGAAAAAAAAGAATTTTAATATTGATTTTAATATTAATTAATAGTGTTGTTTATTTATACTTTTTTACATTGCTTCCAGTTTATCTTGGAATAAAAAATGAAAAAATAGAAATTGTGAAGATTGATAAAATTGATAATTTTAAACATGTAAATATAAAATATTTTATAGGAGATGGAGCTGTAATATTTAAGTCAAAAAATAATATAGATGATTATCATATCGTTTTTGTGGCTGCAAATGTATCTGACTTTAAATATGAAGATATTTTGGAAATGGAAAATAATGGAAATATCATTATTAAATCAAATGGTTGTTATTCGATAAAAAATGGTAATAATTATCTATATATTGCACCTTTTTTTATTGACAATATAGCAAACACAAAGAAATATGTGTATTGTAAAGTTTTCTTAATAAGGATGTTTTCTCCAATCTATCAGACAAATGAAATCAAATTATCAATTGAAAGATTATATATGTTTAATAATTAGTAAATAATTGTTGTATGTTTATAGAGAAAAATGGAACTTTCCAATTAAAGATTCATATATGTATTGGAATTGCCGATAAATATAATTATGGAATGGATTACTTAGACAATGTAGCTCGGAACTTCACGAAAAAGTATCCCTGCTATCTTATCCATAAGAAAAGCGAAGACAAGATAAAAGCCTTCTTAACCGACAGAGTGAAGACCAAAGTGGAAAACTTTGTGAATGCTGAGGCAAAGAACGTGACGGTGACCGAAGTGCGGGAAATAGCAGACCTGATAGCGGAATATGAAGGAACGGAAAGTTCTTCCCTTTATGGAACTCATCCGGCAGACAACCCTTCGTTGGGAAATACAGGAGTGGAGCTTGCCATGAGCGTGGATACAGGTGTATCGGATATCCGTCCCGTCAATGTTGCCAAGCCTACAGGTGCGTCAGGAAAACCCAAGATAATGAAACGTAGTGTCATCCGTGTAACCATGGAGTTGGAAGTGTTGATGGAAACCAAGCAGTATTTGCAATTCCTGCAACAGATTCCGGATTTGTTAGGCTTACATGAATTCCCTAATTTAAGATGTCGTGTGATATACAACCAAAAAAAGGTAACAATCAATGAGGAATCAGCCCCTATTGAGGTAAAGGTTGTAGATAATAGAAAGTATCAACGTTGGTTTATTGTCTTCACATTATTGATGATATGTAGTATTGGTGGCATTATAGCGTTGTTCTTTTCTATTCCGAACTTGTATAAACAGGATATTCATTTCTTGCATAACGACACGATTCATCAGGATTTCACCATATCCAATAGCCGCATTGACTTGGACAATGTAAGTCTGATAAAAAACGGCAGCAAAGATACGCTTATCATTAAAGACAAGAAGATATTCATTTCTAAATGAGGAAATATGGAAGATTTGATACATATACATACCATAAGAGGAATGTTGTCCCAAAGTGGATGTCCGGAGGATTTGCTGGAACATTATCTGAAGTTTCTTCAAACAGGAGGTCAGCAGGTACAGATAATCAGAGGAGAGGTGAACGTGATGTTTCAAAAGGAAGAACAATATCGGAAAAGAAGAAATGAAGCCATGAGAGGAAGTGTTACTTTTCATAATAAAGACAAGGGAACAATTGGAAGTTCTGATACTGGTATATTTATCGGTATGGAGTTCATTCAATCTTGTTTCCAGCATGGAATTCCGGCACGGATGTCTAAAGTGCGTAGGGAACATGGGAAAGTGATGGAGATTGAAGTGGTATTTGGTGTATAAGAAAAGATTGTTTTACAGATATTATTGCTGGAAATCATTGTTTGAATTACAAACTAAATGTTAAGAGTCTCATTACAGAATAAAATCCTTTTGGGGTATTTGTTATTAGTGGCGGTTATCAGTAGTATGACCGCCATTTTGTTGCATGAACGGAAACGGATGCATGAAATAGAAGCAGAGACCACAGAAATACGTAAAATCCGTAAGGATATAAATACAGTCCACCGGCGTATTACAGAACTGGCAACACATGGAGAATCTGTCATTACATGGAATGAAATGGATTTCCGGAAATACAGAAACCGGCGATTGAGTGTTGACAGCCTGCTACAGGTAATGAAGCAATATGTGGGTGGTTTTGTGCATACGGAACAAATAGACACTCTTTGTAATTTGCTTGAAGAAAAGGAAATTCATCTGCTACATATTATGGAAACTGTTGCAATACAGAGAAAGACGGATAGTCTCTTGGTGAATCACTTGCCTGAAGTAGCCAGAAGAGCGACCCGTGTAAGGATTGTTACACAAAAGAAAAGTGGTATAGCTGGATTCTTTGGCGGCAAGAAAAGTGTACAGGTTCTGCCTTCTGCTCAAGAACTACATGCTTTCAGTGACAGTCTGATTGCCTTGCAACGGATACATACTGTAGAAATGGAAACTTATGCAGACAGTCTTCGTTCCAGGAACCGTACTTTGAACCGTGAGTTGTCGCAGCTGATCAGTAGCCTTGATAATCAGGCACAGGCGGTATTTGCTCAAAAAGATCAGAAAATAGCAGAAGCACAGGATTTATCTTTCTTTATGTTTGCCATAATTATAGCATTTGCAATTATTCTGCTGTTGATTTCTTTTCTTATCATACGTTCCGATTTGCGTAAGGAAGAAAGAATTAAATCCAGATTGAACCAGGTTATTAGTGAAAATAAAGAATTGCTGGAGATGCGCAAGCGCATTATCCTGACCGTTTCACATGATATACGTGGCCCTCTTGGTAACATTCATAACTGTGCTGATTTGGCATCACAGACCCGGGAAAAGAAGAAGCGTGAATCATATCTGGAGGATATACGTCACTCCTGCCATCATATTCTTCATTTGGTCAATGATCTGATGGATGCTTATCGGATTAACGAAGTCGGTGACTTGCGTAATGATATACCATTCGATCTGAATCGTTTTCTTAAACGTATTTCTGATGAGTTTTCCCGTAAGGCTATTTCTAAGGCTTTGATTTTGTACGCGGTACATGAAAATTGTAGTTTAACAGTGAAAGGTGATGCGGACAAGTTGGAACAGGTTCTGGCTAATTTACTGACAAATGCCATAAAGTTTACTCCGTCGGGAACCGTTAATTTCCATTCAAGATATTCTGATGGGAAACTGAATATTGAAATCAGGGATACTGGAATCGGGATGGATGAAGAAACGCTGAAAAGAATCTTTGCTCCATTTGAACGTGCTGCACAAAATATTAACTCAGAGGGATTTGGCCTTGGATTATTCCTGACAAAAGGCTTGGTAAAGGTCTTGGACGGAACAATGGATGTGGAAAGTGAGCTTGGTAAAGGAAGCGTATTCAGACTTGAATTTCCCTTACCTGAAACGGATGAACCTGCAGAGGAAGATAAACAGGATAATAATCAGATATTTATGCTTCCTAAAAAGGTACTTGTTGTGGATGATGACCCGATACAGTTGAAAATAGCGGAAGACATGCTTGGCCGTAATGGTATAACCTGCACTACATGTATGAATATTCAGGACGTTGTTGCTGCTCTGGAGAAATCGGATTATGATATAGTACTAACGGATGTTCAGATGCCTGAAACTGATGGGTTTGGTCTTTTGAAACTGCTTCGTAATTCGGATATTGGCAACTCAAGAAGCATTCCTGTAGCTGTCATGACTGCGCGTAGTGATGGTAATACAGGAATATATGAAAAGGAAGGATTTGCAGGTTATATTCATAAGCCGTTCAATATTCATGGATTGTTATCTTTTTTATCGACTATCATATCCTATACAAGAGTCTCAAATGCCGGAGACTTTGATTTCTCCTGCTTATTGAAAGACATAGATGACAATGGATATATGCTGTCACTCGTTATTGATGAGTCCAGAAAGGAACTTGCTGAGATGGAATTAGCCTTGAAAAAGTATGACCGTGAATTAATGCGGAAGATTATTCACCGGATGATGCCGGTATGGGAAATTCTTGGTAAGGAACGCTTATTGCGTGAATTCCAAAAGGAACTGCATAATAATGAAAGTGTTAATGAAATCATAGGGGAATATGCCCGGCAGGTTATTGACATTCTTGAGAAATTGATAAAAGAAACAGAAAAAGAACTTGGGAAATATGAAAATACTGATAGTTGAAGACAATATGATACTTAAGGGTATGATAGAAAAGTGGCTGCAAAAAGCCGGTTACGAAGTTCTGACCGCTATTGACGAGCCTGGGGCACGTAGTATTCTGAAGAAACATGAAATCAGTCTGGTGTTGGGGGATGTACGTTTGCCTGAAGGGAACGGTATCAGCCTTCTGGAATGGATTATGAGTTGCGGTATGGAAATTCCTTTTATTGTTATGACAGATTATGCCTGTATCTCGGATGCTGTACGTGCAATCAAGCTCGGAGCTAAGGATTATCTGGAAAAACCTGTTCCTCAGGAACAGCTTCTTGAATTAATGCACAGTATGTTGAAAAGTCCGGTTATAGTACGTAAAGAGCGTTCTTTTGTTGAACGTACCAGCGAAGCTGCACGGAAAGCCGCTTCTTTTGCCCGTCGTGTGGCACCATCCGACCTTTCAATTATGATACTTGGTCCGAGTGGTAGTGGTAAGGAAGTGATAGCCCAGATGATACACCGTTATAGTGACAGGCGTGACAAACCTTTCGTTGCAGTCAATTGTGGAAGCATACCTAATGATTTACAGGCTTCTGAATTTTTTGGTGCGGTCAAGGGTGCTTTTACCGGAGCTGTTGCAGACAGGAAGGGACATTTTGAAACAGCTAATGGAGGAACTTTGTTTTTGGATGAAGTCGGCAATATGCCTTATTCCATGCAGATTCTTCTTCTTCGTGTTCTTCAGGAAAAGGAGTTTAATCCTGTAGGAAGTGACAAAGTAAAGCGTACGAATGTGCGCATTATTTCAGCTACCAATGAAAATATGAAAAAAGCTGTAGAAGAGGGACGCTTTCGTGAGGATCTTTATTATCGTCTTGCTGAACTGGAAATTTTACAGCCACCGTTAAAAGACTGCAAGGACGACATTCTTCCTCTTGCCGAATTTTTTAGAAAAGAACATTCCTATAGAATACATGTTCAGAATGAAGGCTTTACAGAAGAAGCGAAAGCATGTATGTTGGGGTATGACTGGCCGGGTAATGTGCGGGAACTGAGCGCAAAAGTCAAACGTGCGGTCATTGTGGCAGATAACGTATTATTGGATGTATGTGATTTGGGACTGGATAATGTGGTTTGTGGTAGTAATCCGGAAATTTATATCATTCAGGAAAGGGAAAGGATACGAAATATGCTGGAAAAAAATCACGGCAATGTCAGCCAGACAGCTATTGAACTGGGTTGTAGCCGTACAGCTCTTTATAAGAAAATGAAGAAAGTCGGTCTGAAATAATTTTTATTCTTTAAGGCGGTATATCAGTCTGCATACATTGTTGCGGAATGTTTTGGACTCATGTAGTACCCATTGTCCAAGCTGAATTCTTCCCGTAATGTTTATCCCGCTTTTGTATGATATTGGAAGTAAGTATATGACCACTTCATCTGCGAGCTTGTATAGAAAAACTCCACTTGCATAATCCGCACTCTTCTGATTCTCCACCTTCATGAAATAGGTGCAGTCGTTTCCGTGTCTTTCCTTGGCATCCATCAGATCAAGCATTCCATAATAAGGATACATGTTGAATACCGCCCGGTTTTCCCAATATGGGAAGCCGTTACGATCTGTCCTGAGCCATTCCATCAGCTTTTCATTTTCATCCGGTAGAAACCCATTCAGTGTGATGGGCATGATGACTTGTATTTTTGCCATACCTCTTGTTTATAAAAAAAGCATGAAACCCATGCATAGTTCTAAACAGGGGTTCTGGTAAAACCCATTACAAAAACTCGCATGGGCTCACGCTATAAGATATAGCATAAGCCTCACGCAATGGCCTTTGTAATTTTTGAAATTTACCAGATTTCTGTTTAGGGCATCTTGCGACTTATGTATATAATCGACGGAAAACATCCCGTTATCCGTCGTTATGTTCTATTTCAATTTCAAAGATAAGGAATGTTCCCTGAAAATCAAACTGATTCAGGATTTATTTGTCATTCTGTATCTATTCAGCTTTTCTTTTCTCCTCTTCTGCACTTTCTATTCCCAGCCGTTCACATAGTTCCGGATCATTCTTGATACGTTCCATCTCATCGTTAATGATAGCCTGGGCATCCGCCTTTATCTGGTCATAATTACGCTGTATCTGCTGGAGCATGATGTCATTCCCTTCACTGTCCTTGAACGTGTTGATAACCGGGATTTTTTTATAAGCCTTTTCTTCCGCACTTACTTTGGCATGGTCCACGATAATTTCCGCATGGAAAATCTTTTGGTCGATTTTCTCACCGAAATTGTCCGACACGGAACCGACAAATGTACCCTGTGAAAGATTGGAAATCTTTGATGCAGGAATCAGAGAATCCAGCTGGGTGTTGATTGATGTGGAAACATCCTGACGGTTGATGGATATGGACTGTCGTTTCTGAAGGATTTTTCCAAAGCGTTCGGAAAGTGTCTTGGCCGTTTCACCTACCACCTGACCGCTGAATATGTTGCCGACCGTATTTTGAATCACCTTACTTTCCTTTTCACCGTAGTCACGGTTAAGCTGGCTGAAGTCCTGAAATCCCAGACAGACCGCCACCTTGTTGGAACGTGCCGTTGCAATCAGGTTGTCCAGTCCTCGGAAATAGATGGTAGGAAGCTCGTCGATAATGACCGTACTTTTAAGCTGTCCTTTCTTGTTTATCAGTTTGACGATTCTGGAATTATACAGTCCGAGCGCAGCGGAATAGATGTTCTGTCGGTCCGGATTATTGCCTACACAAAGGATTTTAGGCTCCTTCGGATTATTAATGTCCAGAGAAAAATCATTACCTGTCATGACCCAGTACAACTGTGGAGAAATCATTCTGGTAAGCGGAATTTTCGCTGAAGCTATCTGGCCATAGGCTAAGCACCCAGCGCCTTGCCATTTGTTACAATGGTAGGTTTCCAAGCACTCGCCTCCGAACCGTGCATACAGGTCTCCCCGTACACGGCTCTCCACCTTATCATTCAGTTTAACTTTCCCGAATGTATTTTGTGATGACATATTGAACATACTGCTAATGTTTTACGGTTACGAGAAATCATTTTTATTTCCCAATCACTTTTACCTTTCAAGTTTTTGAGTTTGCGAACATGGTGCATTTCAAGATTATCGGTTGCACCGCAGTTTTCACATACACGTGCATTTAGTCTTGTAATTAATCCATTTCTGCCACCCGTTATAGCGACTGTGTTAGGTAATCTGTCATCCAAAGTACGGTTCGGTAGTTCCTTGCGTTTGAAACCTTTGTCATAAAACTCACGTCTGACCTCATACCCTTTCTTGTTTGTGTATGGTATGGAGAATACACCGTTTTTCTTGTACTTCGCAATAATCTTCTTTTTGGAAGTTGTGTATTTTGCGGCGTATGTCTTGTACATACTATACTCCATAATGTTGTAGAAAGAGTCAATAACGGGGCTGTTGTTTGCTATCGAGTAATAGTTGTAGAACCCCATGATTTCAGAGTTATATTGACTTATAATCTCCAAATCATCAAGACATCTCATATATGAACGACCTTTTGGTTTCCAAACTTCTTTCCCGTTCTGCTCGGTAATTTTAACAGCATCATATTCAAGAAGTTTCTTTCGCATTATTTCGGTAGTCACATATAGTACTATCTTGTGGTCTAACGACCTTGTCAAATGACCGTTCTTATCTCTGCGTGTATCATTGGATTTTCGTACAAAGACATCATAACCAAGAAATTTAGCGTGTTTTCTTGCATTGGTAATCAGAGTTTTCTCGTCAGATAGTTCCAGTTTCAATTTATCAGCCATAAATTGCTTTATGTCCTCTTTGATTTGGATACAATCTTGCTTGCTACCGATTACTCCAATTAGAAAATCATCTGCATATCTTATGTATTTCAGTCGTTTGATACTGTCATCCATTTCATCACCGGCAGGATATTTCAGTCGTTCTTTGACTGTTTCTCTAATTCTTGCAAACAATTGTTTACGTTTCGTTTCATCAATAGTGTTTCGTAGTTTTTCAACTAACTTGGCTTTACGATGTCCGAGTTGTTTTGCAATCGGATTATCTTTGCGTCTTTTCCCCTTGTTGAATTTTGTGATGTACTCCTTGATATACTTATCGAATTTGTCAAGGTATATGTTCGCCAATATAGGGCTTATAATACCACCTTGCGGAGTACCACTGTATGATTTGTGGAATACCCAATCTTCAACATATCCCGCATTCAGGAATTTTCTGATAAGTCTGATAAACCTGTTATCGGAAATCCTTTCTGAAAGAATGGCTATCAATACTTCATGGTCTATGTTATCGAAAAATCCTTTAATGTCTCCCTCGATAAACCACTTTGTGCCATTGAACGACTTTTGAATGCTTGAAAGTGCAGTTTGAGGACTTCGTTGCGGTCTGAAACCATGTGAAGTGTTTTCAAAACTGCCCTCATAGACAGCTTCCAAAATCATTCTGATAACCTCTTGCAGAAGTTTATCCATAAATGACGGAATACCCAGCGGTCTCATCTTTCCGTTTTTCTTCGGAATGTAAACTCGCTGTGAGGGTTTAGGCTGATACGTCTCGTTTTTGAGCGTATCAATCAACTGCTCAATATGGGATATACTGAAGCCGTCAACGGTTTTTCCGTCAACTCCCTTTGTCATATTGCCTTGTTTGGCATATATGCGTTGGTAGGCTATGTAGTACATCTCTTCATTAAACAGTATCCGATACAAACGTTCGAACTTGTATTCCAAGTCGGAACTATGTTGTGTTAGACTGTTTAATATCTTTTCTGGATTTCTTTTCATGTCTCTCACATTTTCCAAAATTAACATTAAACGATAATGGCTGCTTCCCTTCGCCATGTACAAGGTTTTCCCTTGCTCGGACTACTACGGAAGCTCTGTTGCCATATGGGTTGCCCCACTTAGGCAATCCCCATTTAGACATATAATAACTATTTGGCTTGATAGATTGTCGGATACGACTTTCGTCCTTTACTATTTATGTAGTTGCTCTGTGACAAGTTCTTTTGCCCAATCGACCTGCAAGGAGAAGTTGGGTGCCACAGCATAACGTCTGTAACTGTCTTCCGTTAAGGCTTAATCATCGAGCCGCTCGGACTATCGTTCAACCAGTATAGGCTTTATCCTCATATCTATCGTTTCACCTCGCCACTCGGTCAAGACTTGACAGTTAGTCCACTCGTGGCTTTGCCGACATGCTACACTCCCCATCGTCTTTCGTTGAATGGATAAGTCGGCTGGTGATAGGTTATTATTTCAAAGAACACGAACCTAATAGCTTGCCAAAGCTATATTTATTATATGCCCTTATGGGCGCACCTGGAGCTGATCCTGTGCCCCACCTTTCCATGCATCCATGAAAGGGGAAAGGTAGTTCTCCAGTTCAGGATAGGAAGTCAATATGGTAAACAAATCAGAGTAAGGCTTGTTCAGCAGTTCCACGGCATGAGGGAAGCTGCAATAGATACCGTTTTTGTATATTTTCAAATACCAGATTATAGCTGCCAAAAGGATAATCGGAGACTCTACAAAGAAGTCTCCCTGTTTTTCAATCCAGGTCTTATTCAAATTTAACATGATGGTATAGCTTGCTTCGTATGCATCAGATATGTCCGTCATGAACTCCGGATTGATGGGATTGCAGCGGTGTGAGCGGTGCGGATCATCGAAGTTGATGACGTAAAAATGCGGCTTTACCTTGTATTTGTCCATATTGTGCAATAAGGTATTGTAGGCAATGGTGGAAAGGTCATCAAATTTATAATCATAGATATAGACACTGAATCCCTTGGAAATCATCTGTTTGATGTAGTTGTTTACCACTGCGTATGATTTACCGGAACCCGGTGTTCCCAATACGATGGTCGCGCGGAAAGGATTGACCACATTGATCCAGCCATCGTTGAGCTTGCCGCCATACTGGAATCTGGTGGGCAGATTGACCGAGTATTCATTCTCCATCAGCCTTGTCTCCTGCATGAAGGATTCGTTTTCCATATTGAACACTTCCTCCATCAGGTTATGCCTGTAAAGCCTGCTGATCCACAGTCCCGCCATGAGCAGGCATAGATAACCGGCTGCAAGTGTCACCACATACAGGGCAGTAATCGCTTCGTGCGGAAAAGGCAGGTCAAGTAGCCACCAGTTCATGAAAAACAGAACAGCTCCGGCTGTAAGTACCGCCCATATACGCTGCCAGGTTATTTTCTCACCCTTGACTCCGATAGTACCCATACAGGATATGGCCAGCAGAAGAACTGCCATCAGTTTTGTCCAAAGGATACAGCCGAATATACCGGTTGTCTTGTTAAAGTTCATCAGTATCCGGTCTATGACATCCAGATTCAGATGCCAGGCACTCATACTGGGATAGCAGTACACATAAACGTGGACTACCAGAATAAAAATACTGACTGCCCTGCCGAATTCCATAATCTTGGCAAGGGCTCTCAAATCGTCTTCCTGTTGCATAATGATGTAAATGATTATGGGGGAATCCGTTGTTCTCCCTGTTGTTGACTCATTTTGATTGATCAGATACCGCGTGATTTGCGCTTCTGCGGTTTCTTTTTCCGTTTCATGCGGCGACGGAACGCTTCTTCCTCGTAATCGACTGCCGGATTTGCCTCAAAGGAGAAGATGCCTGCCGCCTGTTCAAGCGCACTGTTTTCTTCCATACGGTGACCGTACCGTTTCCAAAGTTCCTCCGGACCGGACTGTTGTCTGTCATGCAAGGGTATTCCTTCCCACCAGTTGACAAGATCGTTGAATACGTTGGCAGAAAACTCCTTTCCCATACGTGAACCGTTGAACGCCTCGCGCCGTTCATGGTCTATGAATGTGACGCCATAGATACGTCCGGTATCGTTCCTTCGGAATACCACATCAATGTGCTCCTGTTTCAGCAGTTCCCTGAATTCCTGTTCCGATTTTGCATTACGCATAGCCCATACGACCTTACCGGATATGACCGGCGACCATCTGCCTTCCTTGAAGTCCTGTGTATGCCGTAACATACGTTCGGACAGTCTCGTATTTCCGAAACGCTTGCCGAACCTTGCACTTTTTATCGGAGGGCTGACCACTTTCCCGCTGTCATCTGTAGCCGAATAGATGATACCCGTATAGGGTGTTCCTTTGTATTCGCCCCGAACCTGTCGGGCTTCAATGTTCAGTGTGGAAAGCAGTGCGGAATACTCTCCGAAAGTCTGGAAACGGTAGCTTTCCAGTACGGCCTTCAGTGTGTTTCCTATCTGGTGGCGTATATCCCCCTGTGAGGCATCCACCTTTTTCAGTTCCGCTTTCGGATTCCGTCTTTCCGCATCCGCACTGTTACACAGTCCGAATTCATGTTCCAGTTCCCGGCAGGCAGCCATGGAACGGCGGTGCTCATAGGAGTCATTGATTTTCCTTCCTTCATCGTCAATGCATACACTCACGATATGTACGTGCGTGTTGCAGGTATCTCCATGTCTGTACACGATGAACGGCTGGTCACCATATCCCATTTTCTGCATGTATTTTTCTGCCAGTTCCGCCAGCCTGTCATTGTCCAGCCTGTCTTCCGGTGCCGGACTGAGGGCGATATGCAGGACCGGCTTGTCCGTCCTCCTGTTTGCCGTCAGATGGTTTTCAAATGAAAGGAGAGCCAGACGTATGTCCTCGCTCGGCAGTCCCGGGCGGTCGGAAATCATCCGGTGTCCTGACAGGATTTCCGCTGTCCCTTGAAAGACCTTTTCATGGTTATAGACCAGTGTTCCGTAAAGGCTTGCTCCGTGACTTATCTTTGCAACCATTTCTGTTCATAATCTTTGGTTAATGCCATAATCTGCCTGTTGAGCAGTATCAGTTCCAGGGTAGCCTTTTCAAGTTTGTAAAGTAGGGACATCGCCCTTTTGTCCCCGAAATTTTTCTGTACGGCCCTTACGACCTGATTGTAATTGTTGCCTATTGCCTGGAACTGTCTGTAAAATTCCCCGAGCCGGATGTAATAGTCCATGGAAACCTTATCCACCTTAATTACCTTCAGTTGTTCTGAAAAGATTGATTTCTTGATAAAGATTGTCCTGTCCCTTGCTCCGGATTCCAGAAACAGTTTCTCAAATCTGCTTTTCTCCTGTGCGTTCAGACGGAAATTGTACTTGTAGTCCGCCGGATCAGTCTTCGGTTTTCTGCCTGTCCTTCTTGCCTGTTTTTTCTCCATGCTTTTCTGCTTTTGGGTTGTTTTGCTTTCTCCGTCAGATTTTCCGACTTTGGAGGAAAATCCCCCCGACCGTGAGGGAGGGCAAGTTGGTTTTTGTATGGCAGAATAATTTCTGTCGTACAAAAACACAACTTGCTCTGTTCGTTTGAACAGAGAATCCACCTCCGGCGGATTGCTGCGCGACGTGAGCGGCGTGCTGCTGTCCGTCGGAAGATATTCCAAGCCGTCTATCGGTTCTGACTTTGCAAAATTATGGCTGTGTAAACAGTTGTGAAATAGTGGATTGTATGACATATAAAGACGTCTGATGACATCTGATGTCATGGTGCAGGCTACATATTACCTGTATGCTTGAAAGACCTTATTTTTGACGCGATTTAAGCGTGCAATATTGCAATAATATAAGGACATAATAACATGGCAACATAGTATTACAATAACATAAGGACATAATAACATGGCAATATAACATTGCAATAACATAATGACATAATAACGTAACAACATAGTATTGCAATAACATAAGGACATAATAACATGGCAACATAGTATTGCAATAACATAAGGACATAATAACACGGCAACATAATATTGTAATAACATAAGGACATAATAACATGGCAATATAGTATCACAATAGCGTAATGCCATTGTAAGATTAGTGAAAGAAAAAGTGAATATTAACCCCAAAAACAAAAGGTATGAACAAACGTCCGATTCTTGTCGCCTTCAGCAATCAGAAAGGCGGTGTGGGCAAGTCCACGGTAACAGCGGTTCTTGCCAGTTATTTTAATTATGTAAGAGGTCTGAAAGTTGCTGTCGTTGACTGTGATTATCCCCAGTTCAGTCTGGAAAAACTAAGGGGAAGGGATTTGAAGAACCTTGAAAAAAGCGAGTATCACCAGCGACTTTTCTGTCGTCAGTTTGAAGACGGTTCCCGTAAGGCCTATCCGATCGTCACTTCCACGCCGGAGGCAGCCGCAGAGATTCCCGGCAAACTGGAAGGCGACTATGACCTGATATTCTTCGATCTTCCCGGAACGGTGAACTCCCGTGGTGTATTCGAGTCCGTCATGAACATGGATTTTATCTTTACTCCCATTGTAAAGGACCGTATGGTCATGCAGAGCAGCCTTTCCTTTGTATCGACCGTTCAGGATTTTATCGGACAGCATCCGGAAGCTCCCCTGAAAGACATACGTTTATTCTGGAACCGTATGGACAGCCGTACTTCCAAGGAACTGTATGTAATGTATAATGCAATAGTGCTCCGTATGGGTTTGAAGGTCTTTGAAACCGTACTTCCGGATCTTGAACGCTTCAACAAGGAAATGACACCTTCTTCCAGACAGCATTTCCGCTGCACCCTTCTCCCTCCTTCCGAATCACTACTGAAAGACAGCCGTCTTGAGGCGTTTGCCCAGGAGATGGAACGTATCATATTTCCGGGATAAGAACTATGGCAAAGAAAAGAGAGATATTCAAGGTGGATGAGGATGCCTTGAAGGACATGATGGCCAGTGAATCCATTTCCTGTGGTAAATCTGGAGCAGATGTCGGTGAGAATGTTCTTCCTGTCACAGAAAAGGAAAAAAATGTGCTGGAAGTAAAGACACAGGGACAGGAAAAGTCCCGCAAAACGATTCGCGCTGACCCCGGACTGGAAGAGAAGGTGGAAATGTACAAGGAACTGTTTCTGGACAGAAAGAAGTCCGTACACAGAAAGCAGACCTATATCAGCTATGACATGTATTGCAGGCTGGCCCGTATCCTTCCCCTTCTGAGTGATGACATGAGTGTGCCCGCTTTTTTGGATAATGTGCTGGCACACCATCTTGAGACTTACAGTGAAGAGCTTGGCGAGCTGTTTCGCCGAAAAACCCCAAAAACATTCTGAAAATGATGTGGATTGTATTGACTGTTGCCGTATTGGTTTGCGGTCTGCTGTTATGTTGCGTTTATGTACTGTCCAATAAGATTTGTTCACTGAAAAGACAGGTCAGAGATTTGAATGAGAAAATAGGAATAGCGAACTGCTTTCCCGAATATAGCCGTGTCTATCTGAACGATGCTCCAGTCGGGAAAGGACGTCAGATTCGTATTCGTTGCGGTTTGTATAACAAGGCAAGCCGCCTTATTCCGTTTATGGCTCCCGGCATGAGTGTTTCAGTCTATGTGAGCAATATCGTGGAGGAGCACTTGAAACGCCACGGAGAATTGCTGAAGAATGAACTTGAATGTTTTCTCTATAAGGATTCTTTATGGAAGAACTGATATACTTCTTTGTACGGATTGTCTGTATAGGCTATTTGCTGTACAGCGTGTATGGCTGGAGAAGGCGTATCGAAACTGTTTGTACCCTGCTTTATGGGAAACCTTGCGTGAAGAAGGAAAAGAAAGAAACTGTCGTAACGGAATCTGCGGTTTCAGATACAGAAGTGATGGGAAGTACCCGTTATGTCTATCTGGACGAGAATGCCGGAAAGACTGCCGCTCCCTTCATGAGCCAGCCACTTGAAAGGAATTTTATCGGTGAGGAGGAAGATGTGCAGCAGGAAGATGTGGAATGCAACCTTCAGCTGGATAAGATGAAACTCCTGCAGGAAGTCCAGGAAGACCTTGATGCGGAGTCTCCCGAAGTGGAATCCGTATCACCTGTTCTGTCCAGCAGGGACATGGAAGTACTCGGCGAATATCTGACACATCAGGATGAAGCCGACCATGAGAAGGCCATGCAGGCAGCTCGTGTCCTGTTCTCCATCAGGCAGACCAGCCTGATTGACGTGTTCCTTTCCAATATGGAGAATTCCGCTATTGTAGAGGAACTGATAGACAGGTATCTTGATGAGGACGGCAATCCCAAACCGCTTAAGGTAAAGGATGGGAATGAACCGTCTGACGAGTGGCGGAAATATATCTGACACCGATATATTCAGGCATCCCGGAAATCTTTTCGGGATGCTTTTTTTATGTCTGTAAGGCTTCCTGAATGACATCTGATGACATCCGGTGACACCTGATGACAGTGTTGTATCACAGCGGTTTAAGCCTTATATATTTGCAGTCGAATTCAAAATTTATGTCAAACCCCAAAATGATTCGACAATGAAGAGAAGAATCCTATTTTCAGTATTGTGTGTGCTGGCAGCGGCAGGTGCCTTCGCACAGGGACAGGGTCTTGCCGGCATCAATGAGGCTACCAGCCTTATGACTTCGTATTTCGATCCGGCCACCAAATTGTGTTATGCCATCGGAGCCGTACTCGGTCTGGTCGGCGGTATCAAGACGTATGGCAAGTTCAGCAGCGGCGATCCCGATACGTCAAAGACTGCGGCGAGCTGGTTCTTCGCCTGCATCTTCCTGATTGTGGCCGCCACCATTCTCCGTTCCTTCTTCCTGTAAGCCATGGATTACCGTATCAACAAAGGAGCAGGCCGTCCGATTGAGTTCAAGGGCTTGAAATCACAGTACCTGTTCTTTTTTGCCGGAGGCCTTGTATCGGTCTTTCTTGCGGTGGTTGTCCTGTATATGGCCGGTGTCAGCCAGCTGGTATGCCTGTCTTTCGGAGCGGTATCCGGTTCCCTGGCCGTATGGCTGACCTTCCGCATGAATGCCCGCTACGGTGAGCACGGGCTGATGAAGATGCTGGCCGAGAAACGCCATCCGCGCTATCTGTCAGCCCGTCGCAGAATATTCAGAGCATTAACCAAAAAGAAGAGAAAGAAATGAGAAGTGTATTGAAGGCCTGTGATCTGGAAGACAGATTCCCGATTCTGGCCGTGGAAAACAACTGCATCGTAAGCAAGGATGCGGACATTACGGTAGCCTTCGAGGTCGAGCTGCCTGAACTGTACACGGTGACGGCGGCGGAATATGAAGCCATTCACGGTACCTGGGTAAAGGCCATGAAGGTGCTTCCCAATTATTCGGTCGTGTACAAGCAGGACTGGTTCGTCAAGGAAAACTACCGGAGCGAAGGAGACGGGACGGAAAGTTTCCTGTCCCGCAGCTATGAGCGTCATTTCAACGAACGCCCGTATCTCAGACACCGCTGCTTCCTGTATCTGACAAAGACCACACGCGAACGTGCCCGCCGCCGCAGTGATTTCAGTACCCTGTGCCGCGGCTATATCCTTCCCAAGGAAATCACGGACTGGGATTCGGTCGTGAAATTCCTGGAGGCGGTGGAGCAGTTTGAGCGTATCATGAACGATTCGGGGCATGTCAGGATGAAGCGTCTCAGAACGGAAGAGGTGGTCGGAACGGAAGAATGTCCCGGGCTGATTGAAAGATACCTGACTCTCGGTATGGAGGACACGCACCCCGTATTACAGGACATCTGCCTTGATCCGGAACGTATGCGCATCGGTGACAAACGTCTTTGCCTGCATGTGCTTTCCGATACGGAAGACCTTCCCGGCAGTGTGGGCACGGACATGCGCTATGAGCGCTTGTCCACGGACCGTAGCGACTGCCGTCTTTCGTTTGCGGCTCCGGTAGGACTCCTGCTTTCATGCAACCATGTCTATTCGCAGTACGTGTTCATCGATGACGCGCAGGAAATCCTGCAACGCATGGAAAAGACCTCACGCAACATGCTGTCCCTGTCGAAATACAGCCGCAGCAATGCCGTGAACTATGAATGGGCAGAAATGTATCTTGACAAGGCGCATACGAAAGGGCTTGTTCCGGTACGGTGCCACTGTAACGTACTGGCCTGGGCGGAAGACGAGGAAGAACTCAGGCGTATCAAGAACGATACCGGCAGCCAGCTTGCCCTGATGGGATGCGTACCCCATTACAACACGATAGATACTCCGGTGCTGTACTGGTCTGGTATTCCAGGCAATGCGGGCGATTTTCCGGCTGAGGAAAGTTTCTATACCTTTCTGGAACAGGCTGTCTGCCTGTTTGCTTCGGAAACGAATTACCGCAGTTCGCCCAGCCCGTTCGGTATCCGTATGACGGACAGGCAGAGCGGCGTACCGCTTCATCTGGACATCAGTGACCTGCCCATGCGCAAGGGAATCATCACCAACCGCAACAAGTTCATACTCGGTCCCTCCGGCAGCGGTAAATCCTTCTTTACGAACCATCTTGTCCGCCAGTATTATGAACAGGGTACCCATATCCTGCTGGTGGATACCGGAAACAGCTATCAGGGACTTTGCAGCCTGATTCATGACCGGACACATGGCGAGGACGGTATCTATATCACCTATGAGGAGGACAATCCCATCGCCTTCAATCCGTTCTATACGGATTCCGGGGAATTTGACGTGGAAAAGCGTGAAAGCATCAAGACACTGATACTCACACTCTGGAAACGTGAGGATGAAGCCCCAAGGCGTTCGGAAGAAGTGGCCCTTTCTGGAGCGGTGAACGCATACATCCGCAGGATAACGGAAAACAGGGATGTCAGACCCGATTTCAACGGATTCTACGAGTTTGTGCGTGATGACTACCGCCGGATGATTGAGGAGAAGAAAGTCCGTGAGAAGGATTTTGACATCGACGGTTTCCTGAACGTGCTGGAACCGTTCTACCGTGGCGGTGATTATGATTTCCTGCTTAATTCGGACAAGGAACTGGATCTTACCAACAAGCGCTTTATCGTATTTGAGCTGGACAATATCAGCGGAAACAAGGTTCTTCTGCCCGTGGTCACGCTGATAATCATGGAAACCTTCATCGCCAAGATGCGCCGCTTGAAAGGTATCCGCAAGATGATACTCATTGAGGAATGCTGGAAAGCCCTGATGTCCGCCAATATGAGTGAGTACATAAAGTATCTCTTTAAGACCGTCAGAAAATATTTCGGGGAGGCTGTCGTGGTCACCCAGGAAGTGGATGACATTATCAGTTCCCCTGTCGTAAAGGAAGCTATCATCAACAACAGTGACTGCAAGATTCTTCTTGACCAGCGGAAATACATGAACAAGTTCGACCATATCCAGCGGCTTCTCGGACTGACCGACAAGGAACGCGGACAGATCCTGTCCATCAACCAGGCCAACCATCCCGGACGTTTCTACCGTGAGGTCTGGATCGGTCTTGGCGGTACCCACTCGGCCGTGTATGCCACGGAAGTCAGCGATGAGGAATATGCCGTATATACCACGGAAGAGTCGGAAAAGCTGGAATTGCAGAAGCTGGCCAAGGAACTGGGCGGAAATCTGGAAATGGCCGTGAAACGCATTGCGGAAATGAGAAGGGAAAGGAAAAGGTCAAACGGTAAAGCATGACGGTTATGAATGACAGTTTTGAATCGGATGAAAGAAAGCGTAAGGAGACAATCGAATGTCTCTACTGGTCCCTGATGAACGGATGGGACATACCGAAGGATATCCGTGAACATTACGGATTTTCAGAAGACTATGAGCTGTACCACCGGCTTGAAAGTATGGAACCGGAAGATTACAGGGAAAGAAGGTTCAGAGGCGAGATACCTGATGCCGTAGAGGTCGATGTAAGACTGACACATGCTGTGGAGAAGGTCTTCGAGCGGCTTTGTTCCCCTCCTCCCGTACAGTATCTCGACAAGCTGTACGGGGAACTGGAAAAGCTGGGAGGTTTCATAGCCAACCCGAAGAATATTGACAGCCCTTTCATTAATTCCGGTTTTCTCATGAAATACGGCATTGACCGGAATTCTCCGGATGAAATCAGGCGGCAACAGTCAGAAAAGGCCTATAAGGAACTTTATGCCAGGTTTGAAACCATGGTCGGCCTGAAGTCCCCAAACAAAAAGGACGACAATGCTATCCGCAAGGAATGCCGGCAGCCAGCCTGTAAAGAAAGGCTGTCCGGAAAAGCCCGCATCCCGGTCAGTCCGAAGCCAAAGAGACGCAAGATGGGACTTTGAGAGATTCAGTAAAACAAGAACAACATCATTAAAAAAGACAAGACATGAAAAACAGACAGTTGTACAGACTGGCCGCCTGCCTGATCGGGGCGGCATCACTGCTGCTGCTGCAGAGCTGCAGTGAGAGCAGGTTCAAGGACTGTGACCGCCTGTGCGGTTCATGGAGCAGTGTGGAAGGCAAGCCCGATGTCCTTATATATAAGGAAGGGGACGCCTACAAGATGACGGTCTTCGCACGCAGCGGAAAGACACGGAAGCTGAAGCCGGAAACCTATCTGCTGGTGGAAGAAAACGGCAACCTGTTCATCAATACCGGCTACCGCATAGACATCGCCTACAATGAGGCGGCTGACGTATTGACCTTTTCTCCGAACGGTGACTATGTAAGGAAGGAGGTACGTCCATGAGAAAAAGACTGCTGCTGCTTTGTGCAGGAACCTTATTCCTTGCCGGACAGATACGGGCACAGTGGGTGGTGACTGATCCGGGAAACCTTGCCCAGAGTATCATCAACATGTCGGACAATATCGTGCATACCTCTTCAACTGCGACAAGTACCGCCCAGAATTTTGCGGAGACGGTGAAGATATACCAGCAGTACAAGAAATACTATGATGCCCTGAAGTCCGTCAACAATCTGGTGAAGGATGCCCGTAAGGTCAGTGAGATTATCCTGATGGTCGGTGACGTGTCGGAAATCTACGTGACCAATTTCCAGAAGATGCTGGGTGACGAGAACTTTTCTCCCGAAGAGCTGGATGCCATCGCTTTCGGTTATACCAAACTTCTGGAAGAGAGCAACGGGGTGTTGCAGGACCTCAAGCAGGTAATCAACGTCAGCACCCTTTCCATGACCGACAAGGACCGTATGGACGTGGTGGATGACTGTTATGCCAGTATGCGCCGTTACCGCAATCTCGTGAATTACTATACGAACAGGAATATAGCCGTGAGTTTCCTGCGTGCCCGCAAGAAGAATGACCTTGACCGTGTCCTGAAGCTCTATGGTAATGACACCTCCAAATACTGGTAGCCTATGGTATTGTTATCCGTGGATTTCTCGAATCTCCATACCATTCTGGAGAGCCTTTACAATGAAATGATGCCCCTTTGCGGAGATATGCTGGATGTGGCCAAGGGACTTGCCGGACTCGGTGCCCTGTTCTATGTGGCCGTCCGTGTCTGGCAGTCGCTTGCCCGTGCCGAACCGATTGACGTGTATCCGCTTCTGCGCCCGTTTGCGATAGGCATCTGCATCATGCTTTTCCCGACTCTGGTACTCGGAACGATGAATACGGTGCTGAGTCCGATTGTGCAGGGAACCCACAAGATGCTTGAGGGGCAGACGATGGACATGCAGCAGTACCGTGAGCAGAAGGACAGGCTGGAACGGGAAGCCATGCTCCGTAATCCGGAAACGGCCTATCTGGTCAGCGATGAGGAGTTTGACCGTCAGCTGGACGAGCTCGGATGGTCGCCCGATGCCATGGCAACCCGTATAGGCATGTATATGGAAGTGGGCATGTACAATCTGGAAAAGAATATCCGTGACGCTTTCCGCAGTCTGCTGGAACTGCTTTTTGCCGCGGCATCCCTGCTGATAGATACGGTAAGGACCTTTTTTCTGGTGGTATTGTCCATCCTCGGTCCTATTGCCTTTGCCTTCAGCGTGTGGGACGGTTTCCAGTCCACGCTCAGCCAGTGGTTCACACGTTACATTTCCGTCTATCTGTGGCTTCCCGTGAGTGACCTTTTCAGCTGTATGCTGGCCAAGATTCAGGTACTTATGCTGCAGAACGACATCCTGGAACTCCAGAACAATCCGAACTATTCGCTGGACAACTCCAATTCGGTATATGTGATCTTCATGCTGATAGGTATCATCGGATACTTTACCGTGCCGACCGTGGCCGGATGGATTGTGCAGGCAGGCGGTGGCGGAAACTACAACCGAAACATCAACCGTACCGCGACCAAGGCCGGAGGATTTGCAGCCGGTGCCGCAGGTTCCGGACTGGGAAATATCGGAGGGCGTCTGCGTGGAAAATAAACAGAACAGGAACATAAAAATCATGAAAACAGATGGAATTCAAATCACTGACCAATATTGAAAGCAGTTTCAGACGGATACGCCTGATGCTTGCGGTCTTTGTCGGATGCTGCACGCTTGTGACCGTCTTTGTCCTATGGAACTCATACCGCTTTGCGGAGAAACAGCGTGAAAAAATTTATGTACTCGATGGCGGCAAGTCACTGATGCTTGCCCTTTCGCAGGATCTTTCACAGAACCGTCCGGCTGAAGCCAGGGAGCATGTAAGAAGGTTCCATGAGCTCTTTTTCGGGCTGTCGCCACAGAAGGATGCCATTGAGCACAATATCAACCGTGCCTTGCAGCTGGCGGATAAAAGCGCCTATCATTACTATGTGGATTTTGCCGAGAAAGGATATTATAACCGTCTCATTTCCGGTAATATCAATCAGGTGGTACGGGTGGACAGCGTGGTCTGCGACTTTTCCGGATACCCCTACAGGGCCAGGACGTATGCCCGCCAGATGATTATCCGTGAGAGTAATGTGACGGAACGTTCGCTGGTGACTGACTGCCAGCTTCAGAATACGTCCCGTTCCGATGACAACCCCAACGGCTTTATCATCGAACATCTGACCATACTGGAAAACAAGGACATAAGGAGCGTAGAGCGATGAAAAGGAACCTGACGAGACAGGCAGACCTTCAACTCAGGAGGTTCTGCCACAGACTTACCGTTAAACAGCGCAAGGCCGTTCTCTGGATACTGTTTGTCCCGTTTGCCGCCGCATGTGTCTATACGGCATGCAGACCGTTTATAGGCAGTAAGAACCAGGAGTCCGGAATGGAATTTATGGAAAAGGATTCACTCCGTATGGAGTTCATTCAATCTATTGTAAGAAATGGAGAAAGAAAAAGTCAAGAAAGTAATGGAACGGCTGATGAAACCGTTCAGGCTTCGGTCCTCAAAGGACAGGAAGCCGCTGAGTGAGGAACAGAAACGCAAACGCGCCGGATTTGTGGTGTATCCTCTGATGTTCCTGCTGTGTCTGGGAAGTTTCTATCTGATATTCTCACCTTCCGGGCAGGAACGGGAGCGGCAGGATAAAGGACAGGGATTCAATACGGAAATCCCTTCTCCCGAGGACAGCCGCCTGGAAGGAAACAAGAAGGATGCCTATGAAAAGGCTCTGATGGAACAGGAAAGCAGGAAAAGGAAGACATTCTTTGAAGCTGCGGAGTCCATGTTTGCCAAAGAGGAACGGAAAGACAGTGTCCGTCTTCCCGATAACATTCCACCGGAGAGGCAAACAAACACGGAAACGGAAACAGAAAAAGGCAATGCCGGACCGGTCAGTTCCTCGGCCGGAGCCTACCGTGAGATGAACCGTACGCTGGGAAGCATCTATGAACCGCGGACCGATCCGGAAAAGGAAAGGCTTCTGGAAAGGATTGAGGAACTGGAGCGTATGCAGCAACAGCAGCAGAAACAGGAGCCACTGTCAGGCATGGAGGAAAAGATGGCCCTGATGGAAAAATCCTACGAACTGGCCGCCAAATACAATAACCGTCAGGCTGTGGAGACTCCTTCTCCCGTCAGAAAAGCGGAGGACAAAAAAGCCATACCGGTGAAACAGGTTCACAATGAGGTGGTATCCTCGCTTTCCAGACCTATGAGCGACGAAGAGTTCATATCCGCCTTTTCGGGAGAACGCAATGCCGGTTTCAATACGGCTGTCGGCCGGAAGACAGTAACGGAAGGCAATACCATTGCTGCCTGTGTACACGGTACGCAGACCGTATCCGACGGACAGGCCTTGCGCTTGCGGCTTACCGAGCCCATGTCTGTTGCCGGACGTTTCATACCGAAAGGGACCGTACTGGTAGGTGGCACACGCATACAGGGTGAACGGCTGGAAATCATGGTCAATGCCGTAGAATACAAGGGAACTATCCTGCCGGTGGAACTGGAAGTCTATGATCTGGACGGACAGCAGGGAATCCTGGTGCCAGGTTCACTGGAATATGACGCTGCCAGGGAGATTGCCGCCAACATGGGAACCTCGATGAACAGCAGCATCAACATTTCCACCGATGCTGGGGCGCAGATTGCCTCCGATCTGGGAAAAGGTGTGATACAGGGCGTTTCCCAGTACATATCCAAACGGATGCGTACGGTAAAGATTACTTTGAAGGCCGGACACCGGGTACTGCTCCATTCACCGGAGAAATGAAATACAGGAAACTATGAAAGAAAAAACAACCATTAAACAAAAGCACATGAAGAAGATTCTGATGATGTTTGCCCTTTTACTGGGCGTATCGGCTGCCTGGGCGCAGCAGAGTAGCGGTGATTATTATGAGGGGCTGACCCGCAAGATCGGTTTCAGCCAGATGATTCCGCCGCACGGACTGGAAATAACGTATGACAAGACCGTCCATGTCATTTTCCCGGCTCCGGTCAAGTATGTGGATCTCGGTTCTACAAACCTGATAGCCGGCAAGGCCGACGGTGCCGAGAATGTAATCCGAGTAAAGGCCACGACACGCAATTTCAGGGAGGAGACCAATATGTCTGTAATAACCGAAGACGGGAACTTCTATACCTTCAACGTGAAGTATGCCGATGAGCCGTTACTGCTGAATGTGGAGATGTGTGATTTTATCCATGACGGAGAATCGGTGAACCGTCCCAACAATGCCATGGAAATCTATCTGACCGAGCTGGATAACGAGTCACCCCGTCTGGTACGTCTTATCATGAAATCCGTGTATGAGAATGACAAGCGCCGTATCCGTCATATCGGCTGCAAGCGTTTCGGTATCCAGTATCTGCTCAAAGGGCTGTACACCCATAATGACCTGCTTTATTTCCATACCCAGGTAAAGAACTCCTCGAATGTGCCCTTTGACGTGGATTTCATTACGTTCAAGGTGGTGGACAAAAAGGTAATGAAGCGTACGGCCATGCAGGAGCAGGTGATTTATCCGTTGCGTGCCTATAATTATGTGACACGTGTAAACGGCAGGGATTCGGAATGTACGGTATTTGCCCTTCCCAAGTTTACAATACCGGACGATAAGAAACTGGTTGTAGAGATGTATGAGAAACAGGGCGGCCGTCACCAGAGTTTTGAGGTGGTCAACGAAGACCTGGTGCGTGCGGAAACCATCAATGAACTGAAGGTACGATGAGAACGAAAGTATTGTATATGCTGGCATTGCTGCTTGTCCTTTCCGTGGGACAGGCAGAAGCCCAGCGGATTCTGCCAAGGATGCAGGGTGTGGAAATGCGTGGAGGTATGGCTTCCGATAACGGATACTATATGGGAATGACACTTTCAAGTTATGCCAAAGGCGGGAACAAATGGGTATATGGAGCGGAATACCTGCATATGAAACACGGTTACCGTCATGTGACCATCCCTTCGGCGCAGTTTACGGCAGAAGGTGGATATTACCTGAATTTCCTTTCCGATGCGGGAAAAGTGTTCTTCCTCAATCTGGGAGGATCGGCACTGGCCGGATATGAGACGGTAAACTGGTCCGATAAAAAACTCTATGACGGGGCCACTCTGAAAAACGGCGATGCCTTTGTGTACGGCTGTGCCCTGACGCTGGAGATGGAACTGTACCTTGCCGACCGTGTGGCATTGACGGCTTCCTTGCGTGAGCGTTTCCTGTGGGGCGGAAGTCTCGGACATTGCCATACCCAGTATGGAATCGGCATTCGTTTTATGATAAATTAGCGGGTTATGGAACTGGAACAGATTAGACGGATTTCTCTTGTCGGTTTTCTTGAAAATCTGGGGCATATGCCTGTATCCCGTAAAGGAAATGTTGTCTGGTTCAGATCCCCTTTCAGAAATGAGAGAACCGCATCCTTCAAGGTGGATACGCAGCGGAATGTCTGGTTTGATTTTGGCCTCGGAAAGGGAGGTGACATCTTCCATCTTGCCGGAGAACTGACCGGAAGTACCGGTTTCATGGAACAGCTGGAGTTCCTTTCAGGGAAATCCGGCATCCTTCCCCTCCGGCCTTTACAGGAACGTAAGAAGATACCCCGCGTTTCCGGATTCGAGGACGTGAAAGTGACGGAGCTGAGTCATGAGGCTTTGAAAGGTTATCTGAAAGAGAGAGGCATTGATCCGGCCATAGCCGGGAGATTCTGCAAGGAAGTGGCATACGGAATACGGGGCAAACGGTATTTTGCCATAGGTTTTATGAACCGGAACGGCGGCTATGAACTGCGCAACCCGATGTTCAAGGGATGCATCTCTCCCAAGGACATTTCCTGTGTGTCCCTGTCCGGAAAGAAACAGGATACGTGCTGCGTGTTTGAAGGATTTGTGGATTTCCTTTCGGCATTGGTATTGCGGACTGTGACGGACGAGGACTGCCTGGTGCTGAACTCTGTATCCAATCTGGAACGGTCGTATGCCGTACTGGAGGGTTACGGCAAAATCAGGTGCTTTCTTGACCGTGACCGGGCCGGGATTACCGCACTGGAGACTTTGAACATACATTTCGGGAATAAGGTTACGGACTGTTCCGGTCTGTATGATGGATTTAAGGACTTGAATGAATATCTGACAAAAACAAAGGAAAACAAATGAAGACAGAAAAGAATATAAGAAAAGGATTTGGGCTGGTAGGCAAGATTGCCATGTTCTGCATAGGTCTGGTCAGTCTTGTACTGACCTCGTGCGAATCCGAGCTGGAAATCCAGCAGAGTTATCCGTTTACCGTGGAAACAATGCCAGTTCCCAAGGAACTGAACAGGAATAAGACGGCGGAAATACGGTGTGAACTCAAAAGTGAGGGCGATTTTGACGGAACGGTCTATACGATCCGTTATTTCCAGTATGACGGGGAGGGCTCCCTGAAACTGGACAACGGTCTTGAATTCAAGCCGAATGACCGTTATCTGCTGGAGGATCGGAAGTTCAGGCTGTATTATACTTCACTATGTGACGAGGCGCAGAACTTCATTGTAGTTGTCGAGGACAACTGGGGAAACATGACAGAAATGGAATTTGACTTCAACGATGCAGGTGATGAAGAAACAGGTACTGTGGAAGATTCATTGTCAGTTCAGGAAGGAGGTGCCTTATAATAACCGTAAGACTTCTAAGGTCATTACTGCCATTGGTGGTACTGGCCATGACGATAACTTCCCTGCGTGCACAGGATAATGTGGAAGACTCACGTTGGGAAACGGCTGTCAGGTGTATAAAGAAATATGAAGGATGGCATGGTCCGGAACATCATCCGTATGTCGCATACGGTCACCGTATCAGAAAAGGGGAAAAGTTTCCCACCAGGCTGACAGTAAGTGAGGGAGACAGTATTCTGAGAAAAGACCTGAAGGAAATGTGTGCATTGTTCCGACATCTGGAAAAGGATTCACTTTTAGTTGCGTGTCTGGCATACCAGGTGGGACCATATAGGTTGCTCGGTTATGGCAGGATGCCCAAAAGCACGTTGATAAGGAAACTGGAAGCCGGTAATCGGGACATCTATGCGGACTTCATACGATATTGTCACTATAAGGGAAAGAAGATTCCGTCAATAGAAAGGAGAAGAAAAGAAGAATACAGATTACTGTTTATGCCATAGAGAAAAGACAGCCGTGAATTTACCATGATTCACGGCTGTCTCGTTATAATATCCTGTCTAAAAAAAGTGAAAGGGGATAAATGAACCTGTTATACTGTTTCAGCGCATCCATATCCAGCTTCATGTTTTTGTAAGGGTTTGAATCGTCTGTATAGAAATAGATGTCTGTTGTCCGGTTACCATTTTTTATAATTTTCCCGTTCAATGGTATCGCGTCCACATCCTCAAACTTTTCAAGGGGAAGTCCTTCGATGGAACTGGTTTCCTGTTTTCCGAGACAGTTTGTATAGTGATTGAACAGTACAAACCCTTTCCGGTCATAATCTATGTGAATGCCGTATGGGCGGTTACGGTAAAAGTTTTCCCTGGCTTTTTCCTGATAATTTTCCATTATAATACCGGTTTGACAATTTCAATCTTCAATCCGAGCGCATCAATGATACGGCAGAATGTACTGATACCCGGATCTACAATACCTTTTTCAATTCTGGAGATATAGGACTTGTTGGTCCCGATTTTTTCAGCCAGTTCGGACTGGGTCATCTTTTCCTTCTTTCTGGCATCACATATAATCTGTCCCATGCAGTAGGCGTATGCCTCCTTACGGAACTCCTCACGTTCAGGCGTTCCCGGCTTGCCGAATTCCGCATCCATGATAGCATCGATGCTGGTCAGGTTTTCATTTCTTGCTTTCATAATACTCCTCCTTTATCTTTAATGCCTTTTCTATTTCAGAAGGCGGTGTCTTCTGTGTCTTTTTCTGAAATCCGTTGAACAGGATTACGATGTTCCCGTCATCAAATATGAAGAATACCCGGAAGATGTTGCCTCCATATTCAGCACGGATTTCATAGAGCTCTTCGCGCAGATACTTTACGAACTTACTGCTTACCCTTTCCTGTACTTTCAGCATATCAAGAATGTAGTATATCTTACGGGCTTCCTCTTTTCTGAGAGATGAGATAAAGTCCATGAAATAATTCTTGTAGGCTGATATGGTCCTTTCCTGTTTCATGCTGCAAATATATATAAAGTTTACATATCAGGCAACTTTGAAAAGATAAAAATAAATTATTCCTCATTTTCCAAGTTGGTAAAGTTAAAACATTCCGTAACGATGAAGTCTTCTCCTCCGTATTCTGCCAACGCCATGAAATCGGACAGGCTGTCGCAATAGAAGAAGATGGTATCATCATGCTCTTCCGGAATGTTTTCGAGTGCTATGGAAACTTCCGTTTCTTTCATATTATCTTTCCAGATGATACGGCATAAGGCCAGTTGCGGTTCGGTATTGTAAGTCTCTGTAAACTCTTTATATTTCTGAGATATTCCCTTCTTTACTTCAGATGTGTCGCTTATGACTACTCCGGTTTTACAGTTGTCGCACCACCCATACTGAAAAGAGTCATCTGTATAGTGGTCAAAGTCCTTTGTATTGGGATTTATCATCGCTTCACAGGTTACGTCTGTACTTCCGCATTTGCAGCATATGACATTATCTTCTTTTATATGGAAGATATTTGTCATGGCTTCCAGAATGTCGTTAAGCCATACCGGATTGGCCAGAGCCGCCTCATGGCGGCTTGTGACCTTGTAGTTTTCTCCGGTTATCTTATCATGGACTTCAAGTATGATTCCTTCTCCGACGGCAGTTACCTTGTGTACGGAACATTCGCACGGATCACCTGTCTTGTCAAACAGGATTACGAAAACCGGATTGTCATTGTCTGTCAACATTACTTCGGAAACCGAGTTTGCCTGCATCAGTGCAAGTATCCTGCCGACGATTTCATCGCACAGGTTTTCAATTCTTTTTTGGAGAATATTCATATTCAGATAAGATTTAGATGTTGGACTTCTTTTTTGTATTTCTCCAGTGAAGGCTTGTATCCCTGTTCATGGATAACGTCCTTCAGCTCTTTCAGGGTATAGGTCCGGGCTATGTCCAGTCCGTAGTCTTCCGCAAAGGCTTCTATTCCAATTAGACAATACCCCATATTGCGGTGTACCGTTTCTGCATTGATTTCCATAGAGTCATCTGTTCCTTTGGGGAGTACAGCCTGCTCCTTCAATTGACGGATCTTGTATTGCAGGCCGGAGGCGAGCCTTTCCATGTTCCTGTCATGGTAGGTCAGCCCGTCCTTGCGGATACAGTATTCCACTGTCTGCCCCATGAAAGAGTTGCGGAATATTTCGCAACCCAGTATGGTACGGATATGTTCCACCTCATAATACCGCATGGCCTGTACATCCTTCAAATCCTTTTGAATCTTCGGAATCCGGAATTGCGGGTCGTTGTCACATATTGTCTTTTCCAGCCATGTCCGGTGGAATGTAGTAATCTGTTTTCTGAACACTGTCTTGGCAGGCATATATCGGTTGGGATGGCGTGTCATGATAAGATAATATTCGCTTTCATGCCATCCGTGTTTGCATTTCTGCAAGGCGATGTAAGTCAGTCCTATCCGGCAGTATCGGCGGCTGTCATTACGGTCCCTGATATGCTCGAAATCTGTTTCACATCCATAGAATTCGGCTGGAAGTCCTGTATATTTTTGGAATTCCATGACCCGTTCCTTGAAATACCGGATATTATCCTGGTCTTTTTGACATAACAGCCTGGACATTTCAGGTGTGATGAATTCCATCCGCAGATAATGGAAGTATTGAGGCTTCTCCTTGAGAACCTTCTGGGCAAGTTTTCTGGTCTGTAGTTTCTTCGGCAGTTGAGGGAGCCAGCGCAGACTATGGCCGTATTCGGTGAAATATTCCACAAGTTCCCTGTTCCAGCGTTCCGATGGAATATCAGGGTAGAACGAATCCCTTCTGGCCAGTGCCATACAAACCTCTTTCGTCATCAGGTTCGGTTCAAGAATGAAGTTGTAACTGTTGATTTCTCTTTTTACTTCAAGTGTATGAATAAGTCTTTCCGGTGTCCGGAACCGTCTGGGAAGTTTGTTAAACAGGTTAGGTTCCAGCTCCATTGCTTTGTCAGCCATGGCATCATCCGCATGTTTGGAGAACCACTCGTAATGTCCGTATGAATCGAAAATGCCATGCAGGTTGCCTGTCTTGTGACAGATGGCCTTCCATACGGTGTCATAGTCAAGCCAGCGTGTATCCACTTCCTTGATACAGCGTATGGCCCATTCCTTGTAGTATGCTGCCTGTTTGAAACATTTAGGCATCATTTTGTCGATAGTCATGGTTGCGATACGTCCGTCATGGATCAGTTCTTTCCAAAGTCTGAAATCCTTGGCTTGTCGCGGAACGAAAGAAAGCATGACGCTTGTTTCATATAAGAACTGCTGTTCATACCTCTCAGAACAGTACCGGTAACCTCCGTTTTGCTGTACGTCACGGTAAAGGGAGTATATTGCATCACGGACTGTTCCGTTGTTCCATGAGGATGAAGGTATCAGATGCAGGTAGTGCATGAAATTCCTATGTGCGAACAGCGATTCAAGTATGTCACTGTTCCTGTATTTTTCCGGTATGTCAGGAAAATTACTCTTTTCGGCCTTTATTGCCCTTAGACAAATCTGGCGATTACGTTTTTCTTCAGGTATCTTCGAAAGCTGCCAGGAACGCCATCCGTAATCATCTGTTTTGAATATACTGTCAAGTATTTCAGAAGTAATATATTTCTCCGGCAGATAGTTGACCAGTTCCGGACGGTGTTCGGTCGCGGCCAGTTCAACCATTTCCATTGTGATGAATTTGTCCGGCATACATGATATAGCCTTTGTCATACTGATTTCTTTCATGATTCCAGTTTTTTAGGTTTGATGACTTGTAAGTATTCGATAAACTCCCTCGTATATTGGGTAACGTATGTTCATAATGTCGT
>OGHX01000151.1_pt1 | contig 46168 bp, 40 predicted proteins | sample 1571651 | NCBI WGS metagenome assembly OGHX01 (sample SAMEA2582030, study PRJEB24529) | metagenome | biome: Human gut stool | place: China | collected 2011
GCAGACTCATGGCCGCAGCGGGCACCCTGTTCGTCAACACCACGTTGACAAAAACGCCCCCTGTATCAGGGAACTCGCCATATAAAACCCCATCGACCTTGTGTTCATCTGGCTTGCGGCCAAAAGGCACCATGTCCGTCTGTGCATACCCCAAATCTTGCAACATCCCCCACTCCGACCGCCCCATCATTTCGATGGAGTCGCGTCATCGTTCAGGCATATCTTCCCCTCGAGGCCCGTGCCAGGGCCCGATCACAGGAGCAATACATAATGAAAAAAGCAGTAACGGCCGCCTTGCTGGCCATGATGATGGCGGCCTCGGTTCAGGCGGCAGACAAGGTGACCACGGTGCCGGTGCACTTCGCCAAAGGCGCGCACAGCGCCAAGGTTGACGGCACCTTCTCCGGTTATGACACCATCAACTACACCCTGGGCGCCAAAGAAGGCCAGACCATGACGGTCGCCATCACCGGCAGCACCAATGCCAACTTCAACGTCTTCGCGCCGGGCGCCATCCCGGGTCAGGCCGAGGCACTGGGCGGCGGCAACGTGGACACAAAATGGCAAGGCACCCTGCCCAAGTCGGGCAAGTACCTGATCCAGGTCTACCAGATGCGCGCCACCGCCCGTAAAGGCGCCAAGGTCCCCCACTCCCTGTCGGTCGGCATTCAGTAACCGACGCCAATATTGCCTGTGTGACAAGCAAGAAGGAGCCCATGAGGCTCCTTCTTTGTCATTGTGTGCTGGCACTGCGACCCGGGTAACGGCTCAGCCCTTGTAGGCGGGCAGCAGGTCCACCATGTTGAGCAGGTGGAAGGCGGCGGTCAGCACGCCGAACAGGATCACCAGGACGATCATGAAGAGGCCGCCGGGGGCGCGGAAGCCCTCGCCACCTTCTTCGCGCCGGGCCGCCCGCACCTTCCAGGCCAGCAGGGGCGGGATGATGCAGGTCCACAGGGTCGCCACGGCGCCCGCATAGCCGATGGCCACCAGGAAACCGAACGGGAACAGCAAGGAGAGCACCAGGGGCGGCAGGAAGGTTACCGCCCAGGACTTGGCGCGGCCACCCCGGCTATTGTCGAACTTGAACAGATCCGCCAGGTAGTCGAACACCCCGAGCCCCACCCCGATGAAGGAGGAGAGGATGGCCGCCATGGAGAAGAGGTTGATGGCCTGGGAGACCTGCCTGGACTCGATCACCGAGGCCAGCGCCCCGAGCAGCACATCCACGTCGCCCCCCTTGGCGATGACGGGGCCGAAGGCGGGACGAGGCAGGTTGCCGAAGATGCTGAGCAGCCACAGCAGATAGAGCGCCAGGGCGATCAGGGTCCCCCCCAGGATCGCCTGCCTGGCTTTCTGCTCCTCGCCGTAATAGGCGCGCATCGATGCCACCGAGTGGTGGTAGCCAAACGAGGTGAGCGCCACCGGCAACATGGCCAGGGCATAGGGGGCGCGGCCCAGCTCTTCGGCAAAGGAGTTGAACAGCTTGGCGGTGTCGACCTTGCTGGCAAGCCCGGAGACCCCGAACACGAAGCTCAGCACCATGAAGACGATCAGGACGACCGAAATCCTGTCCACCGCCCGGGTCGAATGCCAGACAAACCAGGAGAACACCAGCACGAACAGCACCGAGGCCAGCTGGCTGTCGATGCCCAGCAGGCCGCCCAGGATGAGACCCGACGAGGTGATGTAGGCATAGAGCAAAATGCCGCCCACGAAATAGACGGTGAGGTTGTTGAAGAGATTGATCCTGCGACCGAGCAGATCCTTGGTCACCGAGTTGAAGGAGGCGGTCAATGCGTAGGGTTTCAGGGCTTCCAGCAGCATCCAGCCTGAAACCGTCATGACGACCATGGTAAGAATGATGGCGAGGGTTGACCAGCTGGTCCAGGCCCCGGCTCCCGCGCTCGGCAGCCCCAGCATGCCGGCACCGACACAGACGCTGGCAATGATGCAGGCCCCTCCGATGACGGACGGTGTTGATGTCATGTGTGTCACTCCAAATCTTTCACAGAGCAGTGAAAAAAAAGGGCACAGAAAAATCTGTGCCCCTGACTCGTTATGCTTCTATCAATTTTTTCTGCGTCTTGCCGGCTGACGGGTCGTTATGCTCGACCTCTTTCAGTCTGGCGGTGAAGTGGCGCAGCACGGCCGGCTCGTAAATGAAGTCCAGCCCCTTCACCCGGTGGGCGTTCTTCTTCACCTCGCCGAAGGCCTCGATGACAAAGTCCATGTGGGTCTGGGTATAGGTGGCACGGGGGATGGTCAGGCGCAGCAGCTCCGCCGGGCAGGGGTGCTGCTTGCCGGTGGCGGGGTCGCGCCCCAGCAGCAGGGAACCTATCTCCACCGCCCGGATGCCGGCGACCTTGTAGAGCTCGCAGGCCAGGGCGTGGGCCGGGAACTGATCCGCCGGGATGTGGGGCAGCAGCTTGCCCGCATCCACGAAGGCCGCATGGCCCCCTGCCTGCTGGCACACCACGCCGATGGCCTCCAGCCCGTCCACCAGGTACTGCACCTGGCCGATGCGATAGGCCAGCCAGTCCTGGCGCATGCCGTCCCGCAGGCCCACCGCCAGACGCTCCATGGCGCCCCCTTCCAGGCCGCCATAGGTCGGGAAGCCCTCCTGCACCACGCACAGGGTGCGGCACTCGGTGTAGACGTCCAGCATGCTGTCATCCTTGAAGCACAGCAGCCCCCCCATCTGCACCATGGCATCCTTCTTAGCCGACATGGCGAGGCCGTCCGCGTACTTGTAGGACTCCCTGGTGATCTCCTCGATGGTCCAGTTCGCGTAGCCGGGCTCCCGCTGCTGGATGAAGTAGGCGTTCTCGGCGAAGCGGGCGGAGTCCATGATGACCGGGATGTCGTACTTTCTGGCGATCTCGTACACCGCCTTCAGGTTGGCAATGGAGACCGGCTGCCCCCCGGCGGAGTTGCAGGTGATGGTGCTGACGATGTAGGGCACGTTGGCGGGGCCCGCCTCCAGGATGGCCTCTTCCAGCTTCACCAGATCGAAGTTGCCTTTGAAGTCGGCGGTGACCGAGGTATCGAACGCCTCCCTGGTGTAGACGTTCTTCGCCACGCAGCAGTTGATCTGGGTGTGGCCCTGGGTGGTGTCGAAGAAGTAGTTGGAGAGGGCCACCATCTTCTTGCGATCCAGCCCCTTCTCCTGCTCCCGCTTCTTGATGAGCACGGGGATGTAAATCTGCTCGGCGCCGCGCCCCTGGTGAGTGGGGATGGTCAGGGAGTAGCCGAAGATCTCCTGCACCGCCTGTTGCAGGGCATAGTAGCTGCGGCTGCCGCTGTAGGCCTCGTCACCGCGCAGCATGGCGGCCTGCATGTCCTGGGTGATGGCGCCGGTGCCACTGTCGGTCAGCAGGTCGATGAAGACGTCTTCGCTGTCCAGCAGGAAGGGGTTCATGCCCGCCCGGACAATGGCCTCTTCCCGATAGGCACGGGTGGTGCGCTTGACCGGCTCGATGACACGAATACGGAAGGGTTCGGGCAGATGCTTGAAGTTTTCCATAATATAAACACCCCAGATTTAAATATTCAAAATGAGTCTCTTCCCCCGCCGAAAATAGAATGTCCGGCAGGTGGGAAATATTGTGAAATGGGTGCACGACATCGCCTCGCCAGAATAAACAGGCGAAGATAGGTGCAGCTATTTCAGTTCAGGAATGGAGGCGGGCTCGTGGCATGGCAGGCATGCCGCGCCGCCGCGGGGAATTACAGCGGGAAGAAGAACGCGATCTTATGGTCCAGGGTAAACCACTTGGGATAGCTGACCTTGATATTCATGTTGTTGCTCATCCAATTGATATTAACAACGCCAAATAACAGCACCCATTATGGTGGGGAGCGCTATATGATCAATTGCAATATGAGCAAAGTGGGATGGCGCTAACAATTTGGCGGGGGATTTTTATACAGCTTATTATCGCCAATCCGAAAGATCCCCCCATCATTCACCTTTTGCCCTTTCCCCCCTCAGTGGCTCAGCCAGGGCAGCCGCTGCAACAACTCGTAGCGGTCAGGGATCGGTGTCTGGCTGACCCAGAGATCCAGCAAGCCGTAGGAGAGCAGCGGCAACACCAGCAGCAACAGACAGAGCAGTCCCAGCAGTTGGCGGGGGGCGAGTCGCTGCCCTTGCGTGCCAAGATGCAGGGCATCGGCCCGCTTGGGGCAGGCGGCCACGCAGCTCTGGCAACTGGTGCACTCGAGGCTCTGCACCGCGATGAGCTGGTGCACCTGGATGCGCGAGGGGCAAACCCGGCTGCACTTGTCACAATCGTGGCCCAGGCTTCGCAGGCAGCGGGCCGGGTCGCGGCGAATGCGCAATGGGGTCAGCAGGCCGAGCAGGGCGAACCAGGCGCCATAGGGGCAGAGGTAGCGGCAGAATCCTTGCCGGAAGGTGGCGGTGAGCAGCAGCACCCAGCCAAGGCACAGGCCCGAGATCAGGGTCAGGTTGAAGAAGAAGGCCCCCATCTTCATGTCCGCCGCCTGATGGTAGGGGCTGGCGAGGTAGCCGGGCAGGGCGGCGGCGGGTACCGCCAGCAATATGATGAAGAGCAGAAAGCCGAGCACCAGAAACTTCTGGCCGCGCAACACGGCATCGAGCCAGCGCGGCGGGGTCCACTCCCCCGGCAACAGGCGCGAGCGCAGGCCGTGCAGCCACTCCCCCACCAGCCCGAGCGGGCAGAACCAGGCACAAAACGCCCGACCCAGCAGCAGGGCCGACAGAGAGAGCACCAGCACGGTGACGGTGGCCGCCGGGTGGTGGGGGTCCGTCAGCCCCTGCCCGAGCCAGGCCCGCAGCCCGAGACCACCTGCGATGGGCAGGAAACCGTCCACCACGTCAGGGCGTACCAGCCAGGGAACCGTCCCCCGTGCCAGCAGCCAGATATAGACCCCATATTGCACCGACACCAGCAACCAGCAGAGCAGCAGCAGATGACGCGCCCACTCCCGCAGCGACTGACTGCCCAGCTCGTCCAGTGCGGGGAAGGGCTGGATGCGATGAAGCAGGCTGAGACTGCCGACCACCAGCCCCAGGCCAAGCCAGAGGCTGACATCTGCCGCCGCCAGCCAGACAATGACCAGCACTCCGAGGGAGAGTCGAGATGACCAGCCCGGCCCCGTTTTCAACACCAACAGGACCAGATAGACCAGTCCGGCCACCATGGTCATCGCCTCAATCACGCTCATGCATCCTCCACTGCGTACACCCGATCTGGCGGCAAGGATAACCAACATCTGAGTTGATTATTTTGATCTGCATAGGCACAGGGGGAGATTCGGGCCAGTGCCCCTGCCCGCGATTGAGCCTTATGCCTTGCGGCTGTGGAACAGCGGCTGGTCGGATTCGGCCTGCTCGGCCCAGAAGTGGATGTTGAAGCGGGCATCCTCCGACAGCTCGACCCTGTGCCAGTACCGGGGCGGGCTGGTGGCAAACTCCCCGGCCCGGATCACCAGGCTCACCTCGGGCTCCTCGGCCTGCTCGTTGGCAAAGCCGTGATAGGTGACGGTGCCTTCCATCACGCAGAGCTGGCCAAACACGCCGGCCGCGGTGTTGTGGTGGGTGAGCAGGGCCTGGGGCACATTCTCGCGGGTGAAGAAGGGGGTGGAGCGGCGCACCACCCAGTGAGACGGTATCAGTTGCATGGCCATATCGGTTCTCCTCGTGTGGCCGGGTCGACCCGGCCGGTGCAATGAAAGGGGTTAACGGGGCAGATGGCGCAGCAGCGGGAAGGCGGCACTCATCTGATCCCCACCCACCACGAAGCCGCACAGCTTGCCATCTTCGCCGTGCGCCTCGGCCACCATGCCGTGACTGTTCCAGCGGCACTGCCAGGCAAGATCCTCGCCCCGGGTGCGACCGGCCAGTTGCAGCGGGTAGCGCGGCGTCTTCACCTTCACCAGCATGGGGGGCAGGGCCAGCGGGGTTGGCGTGCCGAGCAGGGTGCGCGCCAGCGCATTGGCCCCCAGCACTATGGGTTGCAGGAAGGGGAGCAGCTGACCCTGCCACTGGGCGCAATCCCCCAGCGCGAAGATATGGGGGTCGCTGGTCTGCAGCCGATCGTCGACCAGGATGCCACGCTCCACTGCCAGCCCGGCCCCGCGGGCCAGGGCCAGATTCGGCCGCAGGCCGATCGCGGCGATCACCAGATCCTGCTCGCTGACGCGCCCGTCACTCAGGGTGACGCGCCAGCCATCCCCCGGCTGGGCATCTATCCTGGCGAGACCTGTCCCGAACTGCAGACTGACCCCCTGGGTGCGCAGGGCCTGTTGCAGCGGCTGGGTCAGGGTAGCAGGCAACAGGGCGCTGAGCGGGCTATCGGCCAGATCCAGCAGGGTGACCTCGCGGCCATCGCTCGCCATGTCCATCGCCAGCTCGCAGCCGATGAGCCCCGCCCCCAGCACCAGGATGCGGCGGGCCTGGCGCAGTTGCGCCTCGATGGCGGCGAACTCCTGCTGGCTGTTGAGGGTGACCAGGTGTTCGCTGCCCGGCAGATCGGGGCGCGCCGCGCTCGCCCCGGTGGCCAGCACCAGCTTGCCGTAGGGGAATTCCCCCTGCTCGGTCAGCACCAACCGCCTTGCTGGGTCGATGCCATGCACCGGGCAGTGGGGCAGCAGCGCGATGCGCTGCTGCTCGGCAAAATCGCTGCCGCTCTGGCGGGTCATGGCCGCGGCAGGGCAGCCCCGACTCACCACGTGGCTCAAGTCGGGCTTGTTGTACTCGTCACCGCTGTCGGCGGTGATGAGGCGGATGGGCTGCTCGGCATCCAGCTTGCGCAGGCTCTTGACCAGCTGCTGGGCGGCGAAGCCGCTGCCGATCACCACTATCTCCCGGCTGATGCCGGCGTCACTCTGCGTTGCTGCGCTCATACACAGACCTCCACGGCGCAGGGTTCAAATACCTCCTTGCCGATGCCGCAACCCGGGCAAAGGAAACTCTCCGGTACCTGGGCCCAGGGGGTGCCCGGCGCCACCAGCTGATCCGGCTCGCCCAGCGCCGGGTCATAGACCCACTGGCAGACGGTGCAGAGCATGGCCTGGTCATCGTCCCATTCGGCGGCGGCCGCTGCGGCTTGCGGCTCAACAGCAGGCATCGCGAGGACGGGCGTCACGGTTGTCTGGGTTGTGGTGATCGGGCGGGGTGCGTCCAGCGGGTGCAACGCCCACTGACGGGCGAGCTGGCGGCCATGCTCGCGGCATTCGGCCAGCGCCGAACCATCCGGGCGCCACTTGGCCTTGAGGGAGATGCTGATGTCAAAGCCTGCGTCCATCAATCGGGTCTGGATCCGGTCCACCGCACCGCCGGTCCAGCCGTAGCTGCCGAAGGCCGAGGCACGCTTGTTGCGAAAACGCAGGCCGGTGATCTCCTCGAGCATGCCCGCCACCTTGGGCATCATGACGTTGTTCATGGTGGAGGATCCCACCAGTATCCCCTTGGAGCGGAACACCTGGGTCAGGATCTCGTTCTTGTCGTGGCGGGCCACGTTGTAGATCTTCACCGCCACGCCGGGGTCCACCTCGTGGATGCCCTGGGCGATGGCGTCGGCCATCATGCGGGTGTTGTTGGACATGGAGTCGTAGAACAAGGTGATGCGATCTTCCTGATAGTGGTCGGCCCACTCCAGGTATTTCAGGATGATCTGGGTGGGGTCCTCGCGCCAGACGATGCCGTGGGAGGTGGCCACCATGCTCACTGGCAGGTTGAAGCCCAGCACCTCTTTGATCTTGGCGGTCACCAGGGGGCTGAAGGGGGTGAGGATGTTGGCGTAGTAGCGCTGGCACTGCTCCATCAGCTCGCTCTGATCCACCTCGTCGTTGAACAGGTGCTCGTCGCAGTAGTGCTGGCCGAAGGCGTCGTTGGAGAAGAGCACCGCATCCTCGGTCATGTAGGTCATCATGCTGTCGGGCCAGTGCAGCATGGGGGTCTCGATGAACACCAGCTGCTTGCCGTTGCCGATGTCCAGGCTGTCACCGGTCTTGACCGGGTGGAAGTTCCACTCCGGGTGGTGATGATGGCCGGTGATGGAGTCGATGGCGTTGTGGGTGCAATAGATGGGGGTGCCGGGGATGCGGGCCATCAGCTCGGTCAGGGCGCCAGCGTGATCCTCCTCGGCGTGGTTGATCACCACGTAGTCGATGGAAGCGAGATCGATCTCGGCCGCCAGGTTCTGCACGAACTCCCGGCTGAACTTGTGATCGACGGTGTCGATCAGCACGTTTTTCCCTTCGCGGATCAGATAGCTGTTGTAGCTGGTGCCCTTGTGGGTCTTGTACTCGGTACCGTGGAAGTCGCGTACCTCCCAGTCCCGTTGGCCGACCCAGTGGATGTTGTTCTTGACGTGAATGCTCATCAGGCAGTTCCTCGAATGCAATAGTGGATGTTCGACTGAACCAGCTATTGCAGCGGACGTGCCAAAATGTAACTCATTGTTTTTAATGGTTTCGCATATCACGCATTGTCATTATGACACCATGCCTTTATAGTCAAAATCACAAACACACTGTCATTTGGACAATTATCGTGATCTCGACCGACAGCCTGGCGCGCATCGCCCTCGACCTGCAACTCGGCATCTCTCATCAGGACCGCTTCCACCGCCTGATCCAGAGCGTGCGCAGCCTGCTGAACTCCGATGCCTCGGCCCTGCTGCGCTACGAGGGGGGCCAGTTCATTCCGCTGGCCATCGACGGCCTGATGCAGGACGTGCTGGGTCGCCGCTTCGCCCTCAAGGATCACCCACGCCTCGAGGCCATCGCCCGCGCCGGGGATGTGGTGCGCTTCCCTGCCGACAGCGCCCTGCCCGACCCCTATGACGGCCTGCTGCCGGATCACGACGACTTCAAGGTACACGCCTGCGTCGGCCTGCCGCTCTTCTCGGATCAGGCGCTGATCGGCGCCCTGACCATAGACGGCATGAACCCGACCCAGTTCGACGGCATCAGCGACGAGGAGCTGCGGCTGGTGGGGGCCCTGGCCGCCGCCGCCCTCGACAACGCCCTGCTGCTGGAGCGGCTCGCCCGCCAGAGCAGCGAGCCCCTGGTCCCCGGCACCCGGCCCGGCCCTGAGCAGCCGGAGATGATAGGGCACTCCCCCGCCATGGCCCGGTTGCGCCACGAGATAGACGTGGTGGCAAGCTCCGAGCTGAACGTGCTGATTTTGGGGGAGACCGGGGTCGGCAAGGAGCTGATCGCCAAGGCGGTGCATGGCGGCTCGCCCCGCGCCCATGCCCCCCTGGTCTATCTCAACTGCGCCGCCCTGCCCGAATCCGTGGCCGAGAGCGAGCTGTTCGGCCACGTGAAGGGGGCCTTCACCGGCGCCATCCACAATCGGGCGGGCAAGTTCGAGCTGGCGGACAAGGGCACTCTGTTTCTCGACGAGATAGGGGAGCTGTCGCTGGCGCTGCAGGCCAAGCTGCTGCGGGTGCTGCAATACGGCGATCTGCAGCGGATCGGTGACGACACCCCGCTCAAGGTGAATGTGCGCATCCTGGCGGCCACCAACCGGGATCTGAAACAGGCGGTGGTCGAGGGGCAGTTTCGGGCCGACCTCTACCACCGGCTGAGCGTGTTCCCGATCCACGCCCCTGCACTGCGGGAACGTCCGGGCGACATTCCCCTGCTGGCCGGTTACTTTTGCGAGCGCTGCCGGCTCGGCCTGGGGCTGGAGCAGCTGCGTATCCAGTCACAGGCGCTGCAACTGCTCGAGCGCCACGACTGGCCCGGCAACGTGCGCGAGCTGGAGCACGCCATCCACCGCGCCGCCGTGCTGGCCAGGGCCGAGCAGGGCAGCCCCTCGCCGACCCTGGAACCCCACCACTTCAACCTGGGGACGACGGGCTCATCCCTGCCCGCCGACACCGTCAGCCAGCCCGCCTCTCCGGCCATTGCCGGCCTCGGCCTGCGCGCCGCCACCGATCTGTTCCAGCGCCAGCTCATCGAGCAGACCCTGACGGCCCATGACGGCAACTGGGCCGCCACCGCCCGGGTGCTGGATCTGGATGGCGGCAACCTGCACCGCCTCGCCAGGCGGCTCGGCCTCAAGGCCTGACGCCCCAGATACGAGAGGGGCCCAAAAACAGAAACCCCCTCGCTGGCGAGGGGGTTTCTTGTTCATGGCACCCGTGGCGCCGTCAGCGCAGGGACTTGACCGAGCGGCGGACGATGAGCTCGGGCTGCACCGTCATGGACTCCACTTCCAGCTCCTTGTTGCGGATCCGGCTCACCAGTTGCTGCACCGCCAGCAGACCGAGCTCGGCCTTGGGGTGGCGGATGGTGGTGAGCGGCGGGCTGGAGAAGCGCGCCATCTCCACATCGTCATAGCCGATCATGGAGATATCGTCCGGCACCTTGACCCCGGCCTCCCAGGCGGCGCAGATGGCACCGATGGCCATGGGATCGTCGAAGGCAAAGACCGCAGTCGGGCGAGGGGTGAGGGCCAGGATGCGCTGCATGGCATCGAAGCCGCTCTGGCTCTCGTAGTCCCCTTCGAAGATCTGCTCTTCTTTCAGGGTCATCCCCTGTTCAGCCAGGGCATCGCGCACCCCGTCCAGCCGTTGCTGGGTAGTCGGCTTGGCGAGATGGCCGGTGATGCAGACGATGTTGGTGTGGCCCTGCTCCAGCAGATGGCGCACCGCCAGACGCGCGCCGATGCGGGCGTTGTCGTTGATCACGTTGGCGAAATCGCACTCGTTGCCCCAGTCCAGCACCACTTGCGGCACGTTTTTGTGGATACGCAGCATGTCCCTGAACTGGGTGTCGATATCGGTCCCCAGCACCAGCAGGCCGTCGACCCGCTTTTCCATCAGCATGCGCAGATAGTGCTGCTGGCGGGGCGGCTGGTTCTCGGTGTTGCACAGGATCAGGCTGTAACCCTGCTCGAAGCAGTAGGCTTCCACCCCCTGTACCACTTCCGCGAAGAAGGGGTTGGCACTGGTGGTCACCAGCATGCCAATGGTCTTGGTCGAATTGATCTTGAGACTGCGCGCCACCGAGTTGGGCGCGTAGTTCAGCTCTGCCACCGCCTCAAGCACTTTCTGGGTTGCGTCTTCGCTGACCCGACGGGTGTGATTGAGTACATGTGAGACGGTGGAGATGGATACGCCTGCGCGCGAGGCGACATCCTTGATAGTTGCCATCTCTGTCTCCTGAATAACAAAGGCGGAACAGTAGCAGATTTCCCGAATAAAGGCTTGGTTTTAACGGGCGCTGCCAGTGAATTATCAATGCTGGCTAATCTATGCGGTCATTTCTTTTTGCGCAAACGGATTTTGGTCAAAATGAGAGCGGACGCAGAATGAAATATCGTCAGTTTTTTACTCTGGAAATTGTCACCATGACAATTTGTTATCTGTATGTTGCACCATCACGGCGACATTAAACTCCAATAAACAGCAATAAACTGCGTGTTAGTTTCACAAAACCCCTCTCGCGCCTGCTCCGGTTAGTATCTTTAACATCTTGTTATTGCCCGGCGAGGAATGATAGAACCTTATCTATCGCCGGGCTGGCGGGACACAGGCTCGGAATGACGTGCATAAAATGAAACAATTCACTGATTAAGGGACGAATCAATGCATAACTTCAGCAAAATGGCAGTCAGAGCAGCGGTTTCTTTGGCTCTGTTTGGATCAGTTTCCATGGCCAATGCGGCCGATACCATCAAGATCGGCATCGCCGGCCCCCTGACCGGCCCGGTCGCCCAGTACGGTGACATGCAGTTCACCGGCGGCAAGATGGCGGTCGAGCAGATCAACAAGGCGGGCGGCATCAAGGGCAAGCAGATCGAAGCCGTCATCTATGACGATGCCTGCGATCCCAAGCAGGCTGTGGCCATCGCCAACAAGGTGATCAACGACGGCGTCAAGTTCGTGGTCGGCCACCTCTGCTCCGACAACACCCTGCCCGCCTCCGACATCTATGAAGATGAAGGGGTCCTGATGGTCACCCCCGCCTCCACCAACCCCAAGATCACCGAGCGCGGTTACCAGCTGACTCTGCGCACCATCGGTCTGGACAGCGACCAAGGCCCGACCGCCGCCAAGTACATCATCGAGCAGGTCAAACCCCAGCGCGTGGCCGTCATCCACGACAAGAAACAGTACGGTGAAGGCATCGCCTCCAGCGTGAAAGCCGCGCTGGACAAGGCCGGCGTCAAGGTCGTTGCCTATGAGGGCATCACCGCCGGCGACAAGGACTTCTCCGCCCTGATCGCCAAGCTGCAAAAAGAGAACGTGGACTTCGTCTACTACGGCGGCTACCACCCCGAGCTGGGTCTGATCCTGCGCCAGGCTGGCGAGAAGGGTCTGAAGGCCAAGTTCATGGGTCCGGAAGGCGTGGGCAACAAGGACATCTCCGCCATCGGCGGCCCGGCTTCCGAAGGCCTGCTGGTGACCCTGCCGAACAAATATGACCTGGTGCCGGCCAACGCCCCCATCGTTGCAGCGTTCAAGGCCAAGGGTCAGGACTCCTCCGGTCCGTTCGTGTGGACCACCTACGCCGCCATGCAGGCCCTGGCGGCCGGTATCGCCAAGGCGGGCGAGGATGATCCGGCTGCCGTGGCTGCCGCCATCAAGGCCGCACCGATCGACACCGTGATGGGCCCCCTGACCTGGGCACCGAACGGTGACCTGAAAGGCTTCGAATTCGGTGTCTTCCAGTGGCACGCCGACGGTACCTCCACTCAACTCAAATAATCTGCCGGTCGGGGTGACGTGAGTCACCCCTCCTTTCTTTGCGGGCAAGTACACAGGGAACGCGGTATGTCCGAACACCTTCTTTATCTGGTTCAGCAGTTGCTGAACGGATTGACCATAGGCAGCACCTATGCGTTGATCGCCATCGGCTACACCATGGTCTACGGCATCATCGGCATGATCAACTTCGCCCACGGCGAGGTCTACATGATCGGCTCCTATGTCGCCTTCATGGTGATGGCCGGGCTCATGATGATGGGCATCGACAGCACCGTGCTGCTGCTGGGGGGCGCCTTCCTGGTCAGCATCATCATCACCGGCAGCTATGGCTGGTCCATAGAACGGGTGGCCTATCGTCCACTGCGGGGCGGCAACCGCCTGATCCCCCTCATCTCCGCCATCGGCATGTCGATCTTCCTGCAGAACATGATGCGGATGGCCCAGGGCTCGCGTGACATCGCCATGCCCACTCTGATCTCCGGGGGCTGGACCCTCGGCGGCGAGGATGGCTTCCAGGCCAGCCTCTCCTACATGCAGCTCATCATCTTCGTGGTGACCTTCGTCACCATGCTAGCGTTGACCCAGTTCATCGGCCGCTCCCGCATGGGGCGTGCCTGCCGTGCCTGTTCGGAAGACATCAAGATGGCCAACCTGTTAGGGATAGACACCCACGTGGTCATCTCCATCACCTTCGTGCTGGGGGCCGCCCTGGCCGCCGTCGCGGGGGTGCTGCTCGGCATGTACTACGGTGTCATCAACCCCTATCTCGGCTTCATGGCGGGCTTGAAGGCCTTCACCGCTGCGGTATTGGGCGGCATCGGCAGCATTCCCGGTGCCGTACTGGGCGGCCTGCTGCTCGGCGTGGTGGAAGCGCTCACCGCGGGCTATCTCAGCACCGAGTACAAGGATGTGATGGCCTTTGCCCTGCTCATCTTCGTGTTGCTCTTCATGCCCACCGGCATCCTGGGTCGTCCGGAGGTCGAGAAGGTATGAAAAACCAATCTATGCATGCCCTCGTGCTGCTGTTCATGACCATCACTGGCATTCTCGGCCGTCCGGAAGTGGAGAAAGTCTGATGAAACGTCAATTTATCCATGCCTGCATCGCCAGCCTGGTGCTGCTGGTGCTCTCCTTCTGGCTGCTCGGCTTCAAGCTGGAGACCGATGGCTCCCGCCTGCTGGTGGTGAGCCGCCTCGATGTATCGCTGGCCTGGCTGCTGGGGGGCGCCACCATCGTCTTCTGGTTCCAGATGCTGCGCGGCCAGATAAGCCGGCTGTTCCAGGCTTCCATCAGCGGCTTCTCCGTCGGTTTCACCAAGCTGGTGCTGCCAAGCCCCGAAGAGGCCCCCAAGCTCTATAACCTCACCGCCGTGCTGGTGCTGCTGTTTGCGGTGAGCTGGCCCTTCATGGCCTCTCGCGGCGCCATCGATCTGGCCACCCTCACCCTGATTTACATCATGCTGGGGCTGGGACTGAACGTGGTGGTGGGCCTCGCCGGTCTGCTCGACCTCGGCTATGTCGGCTTCTATGCGGTCGGCGCCTACAGCTACGCCCTGCTCAACACCTACTTCGGTCTGAGCTTCTGGGAGTGTCTGCCCATCGCCGGTCTGCTGGCGGCCACCTTCGGCTTCCTGCTCGGGTTCCCGGTGCTGCGGCTGCGGGGGGACTACCTGGCCATCGTCACCCTGGGCTTTGGCGAGATCATCCGCATCCTGCTCAACAACATGACCACCCTGACCGGCGGTCCGAACGGGATCTCCGGCATTCCGAAACCTACCCTGGGGGGGCTCGAGTTCAACCGCACCGTCAAGGACGGGGGCTTTGGCACCTTCCACGACTTCTTCGGCATCGCCTACAACGCCAACCACAAGGTGATCTTCCTCTACCTGATGGCCCTGGTGCTGGTAGTGGCGACCCTGTTCGTCATCAACCGCCTGCTGCGCATGCCGCTCGGCCGTGCCTGGGAGGCGCTGCGGGAAGACGAGATCGCCTGCAAGTCCCTGGGGCTCAACCCCACCATCATCAAGCTGACCGCCTTCACCATAGGCGCCTGCTTCGCGGGCTTTGCCGGCAGCTTCTTCGCCTCGCGCCAGGGCTTCATCAGCCCGGAATCCTTCGTCTTCATCGAGTCGGCCATCGTCCTTGCGATTGTGGTGCTGGGAGGCATGGGATCCCAGATCGGGGTGGTGCTGGCTGCCATCGTGATGACGGTGCTGCCGGAGCTCGCCCGCGAGTTCAACGAATATCGCATGCTGATGTTCGGTCTCTTGATGGTATTCATGATGATCTGGCGGCCGCAGGGACTGCTGCCCATGAGTCGACCCCATATGGAGCTGCGTAAATGAGCAACAATCAACCATTGTTGGATGTCTCAGATCTGTCGATGCGCTTTGGCGGCCTGCTCGCGGTCAACGGCGTCAAGCTGGATGTGGAAAAGGGGGAGGTGATCTCCATCATCGGCCCCAACGGGGCGGGCAAGACCACCATCTTCAACTGCCTGACCGGCTTCTATCGCCCGAGTGGCGGTGTCATTCGCTACAAGGGTGAAGAGATCCAGGGGTTGCCCGGCCACCTCATCGCCCGCAAGGGCATAGTGCGGACTTTCCAGCACGTGCGCCTGTTCAAGGAGATGACGGCGGTGGAAAACCTGCTGGTGGCCCAGCACAGGCATCTCAATACCGGCTTCATCGCCGGCCTGTTCAAGACCCCCTCCTTCCGCCGTGCCGAGAAAGAGGGGCTGGAGCAGTCCGCCTTCTGGCTGGAAAAGGTGGGCCTCAAGGATCTCGCCAACCGCGCCGCGGGCAACCTGGCTTACGGCCAGCAGCGCCGCCTCGAGATCGCCCGCTGCATGGCGACCCGGCCCGAACTGCTGATGCTGGATGAACCGGCCGCAGGCCTCAACCCCAAGGAGACCGACGAGCTCAACGAGCTCATCTCCAACCTGAGGGACGAGTTCGGGGTCTCGGTGCTGCTGATCGAGCACGACATGAAGCTGGTGATGGAGATCTCCAACCGCATCTTCGTGGTCAACCAGGGCACCCCGCTGGCCCACGGCAAACCGGACGAAATCCGCAGCAATCCGGCGGTGATCAAGGCCTATCTGGGCGAGTCGTAAGGACAAAAAGATGTTAGAACTTCGCAACGTATCGACCCACTACGGCAAAATTCAGGCGCTGCACGACGTCAGCGTCGAGGTGAAAGAAGGGGAAATCGTCACCCTGATCGGCGCCAACGGCGCCGGCAAGACCACTCTGCTGATGACCCTGTGTGGCGAGCCCAAGCCCAGCAGCGGTTCCATCTGGTTCGAGGGGGAGCAGATAGACTCTCTCACCACCGCCCGCATCATGCGCAAGGACATCGCCGTGGTGCCGGAGGGGCGCCGCATCTTCGCCCGCCTCACGGTGGAGGAGAACCTGCTGATGGGGGCCTTCTTCGTCGACAAGGCGGAGCAGCGCGGCCTGCTGGATCAGATTTTCACCCTGTTCCCCCGCCTGCACGAGCGGCTGGAGCAGCGGGCAGGCACCATGTCCGGCGGCGAGCAGCAGATGCTGGCCATCGGCCGCGCCCTGATGAGCAAGCCGCGCCTGCTGCTGCTGGATGAACCCTCCCTGGGACTCGCGCCCATCGTCATCCAGCAGATCTTCGACACCATAGAGCAACTGCGCCAGAAGGGGATGACCATCTTCCTGGTGGAGCAGAACGCGAACCAGGCGCTCAAGCTGGCGGATCGCGGCTATGTGCTGGAGAACGGCCGGGTGGTGCTGCAAGACACGGGAGAGGCCCTGCTGGCCAACCCGGCAGTGCGCCAGGCCTATCTCGGCGGCTGAGGATGCAGCAACCATCGTCACCCTTCCCCTGCCGCGCTCCCCGAGCCCGGCAGGGGAACAGCCCCCCGCCGAGGAGCACATCGTGAGCCGTGCGCGGGCGACACAGGATCAGCACCACTTCTGGCACGATCCCGCCCTGCCCTTCATCGAGGCGCGGGCGGTGCAGGATGGCCGGCGCGTCTGCTACGACAAGCACAGCCACCCCCACTTCTCCATCGGCGCCATCACCGGCGGCCACAGCCACTACCTCAACCAGCGCAGCCTGCAAGAGGTCGGCCGCGGCAGCCTGGTGCTGATGAACCCGGAAGAGGTGCACGCCTGCAATCCCGTCGCTGACCAGCCCTGGTCCTATCTGATGTTCTACATCGACAACCTCTGGTTGCAGCGCCAGCAGGAGGAGGCCGGGCTCGGCAACGCGTTTCGCCCCTTCGACATGACCGCAAGCCGGGATCCCCTGCTCTACCAGGGGCTCTGCCGGCTTCATCGGCAACTGGTGGAGGAGCCGGATCCCCTGGCTCGCGAAGTGGCCTGCCACCTCTTCAGCCGCCAGCTTCTCGCCAGGCTCACCCCGGCCAAGTGGGATGACCGCCCTCCCCAGCACCTGCAGCGAGCCGCCGAGCTGATGCAGGACGAGAGTGCCTGCGCCCTCACCCTGGCGCAGCTGAGTGCGGTGGCCGGGCTTACCCCTTCCCATTTCGTGCGCGCCTTCAGCCGCCACTACGGCATGACGCCCCACACCTACCTGCTCGATCAGCGCATTCGCCACGCCCGCACCCTGCTGCGCCAGGGGCAGCCCCTGGCGGAAGTGGCCCTTGCCAGCGGTTTTGCCGATCAGGCCCACTTCCAGCGCCAGTTCAAACGCCGGGTGGCCGCCACCCCGGGCCAGTACAGAGCGCAGCTCGCCCCTCAGGACGAGCGCACCAGATAGGCGGCGCTGAGCAGCAGCAAGAGCGCCATGGCCCGATTGAACCAGCGCAATCGGCGAGGAGAGACCAGCCACCCCTGCAATCGGCTGCCCGCATAGGCCCAGCAGGCGATGGAGCCGAGGCAGATCACCAGATAAATGCCGGTAAAAAGGGCGATCTGGCTCATGCCGCCCGCGATCCCATAGGCTCCCATCCCCATGCTGGCGGCAAGCCAGGCCTTGGGATTGAGCCACTGCATCAGGGCCCCGTACCAGAAGGCGGGGGGTACGCCCTCCACTTCCTCCACCTCGCCGCTGTCCACCAGCAACTGCCAGGCCATCCAGCCGAGAAAGAGCACGCCGCCCCAGTGAATGGCCCCCAGCGCCACAGGCCAGCGGGACAGGGCGCCGCCAAGACCCAGCCCCATCAGCAGGAGCAGCAGGATGAAGCCGAGGGTGGCCCCCACCACGTGGCGCAGGCTGGCCGTGAAACCGTACCGGGCGCCGGTGCCAAGGGCGACCAGATTGACCGGCCCCGGGGAGATGGACATGGCCAGGGCAAACCCGGCCATGGATAACAGCAGACTGAATTCCATGGATGATGCTCGTTCAATTGAGGGAAGTCCGAGCCTACCCGGCCCGGGCGGCCCGATATTGAAGAAAATTGCGATCCCCTGGATGCCGCCCCCATTGCACACTTAGCGCAAACCGCCGCTTGCGGTAAACTGCCCTTCAACCCTCCATTTTCAGGACATCTCAATGGACCAGTTTGCCCATATCAGCGCCCATGATGCCCACCAGAAGCTGAGCGCAGGCGAAGCCCGTCTCGTGGACATTCGCGATCCCCAATCCTTCGAGACGGCCCACGCGGTCGGCGCCTTCCACCTCACCAACGGCACCCTGGTTCGCTTTATGAACGAGGTGGACTTCGATACCCCTGTCATCGTGATGTGCTATCACGGCAACAGCAGCCAGGGGGCGGCCCAGTACCTGCTGCAACAGGGCTATGACGAGGTCTATAGCCTGGATGGCGGTTTCGAGGCCTGGCGCAGGGAGTTCCCCATCCAGGCGGGGGACGCATGACAGAGGCGGGTCGCTCCTCTTCGACCGGCATGATCCAGGGCGACGCCCGCATGGCCCAGGCGCTGGTGGATTATCTCGCTACCCTGGGCATTCCGTGCGAGCTGACCCAGTCAGAGCTCGGCGTCTCGGTCTGGCTGGCGGACGAGCGGCGCCTCGCCCAGGTCCAGCAGGAGGTCAAGCGCTTCCTGAGCGAACCCAATCACCCCCGCTACATGGAGGCCTCCTGGCAATCCGGCCATGCCGATGCCCGGATCGACTACAGCAAGGGGATGACGGATCCGGTCACCGATTTCCTCCACCAGGCGGGCCCTCTAACCCTGGTGGTCATCATCGCCTGCCTGGCCATCTACGCTCTGGATGCCATCGGCCTGCCCATCTTCGACGAGCTCGCCTTCCACCCCACCCTGGCCCAGTTCACCGACTGGCAGGCCTGGCGCTACGTCACCCCGGCCTTCATCCACTTCTCGGTGCTGCACCTGGTGTTCAACCTGTTGTGGTGGTGGTATCTCGGTGGCCAGATAGAGCAGCGCCTCGGCAGCGGCAAGCTGTTCATCCTGCTTATCGTCGGGGCTGCCCTGCCCAATATCGCCGAGTTCTTTGCCAGCGGCCCGCGCTTTGGCGGCCTCTCCGGGGTGGTCTATGCCCTGCTCGGCTACAGCTGGCTGCGAACCAGGCTGCAACCGGATTGCGGCCTCGCCATGCCGCCAGCCCTGATGGGCTTCATGCTGGTCTGGCTGGTGCTCGGCTTCTTGGACATGCTCGGCACCCCCACCGCCAACATGGCTCATCTGGTCGGCCTGCTGGTCGGCCTTGCCCAAGGCTGGCTGGACAGGCACCACAGGCCAGCCTGAGCCGATTTGCCATAAAAAAACGCCGCCCCTTGGGGCGGCGTTTTTATTGGTCGGCCGGCTTACTGCTTGAGCAGGCTGGCGTCGGTCACCTTGACCGCGGTACCGCCGCTTGCGAAGAAGCTGCCGAACTGGGTCTGCATCTCGGTGGTGACGGCGCCGGTCGGATCGAAGTTCTCGTCCGGTGCCAGCAGCGAGCTGTGACCCCCGGCCACGAAGCGGGCCGCTCTGTGGTTGGCGGCGCCGGTGGCGGTCAGCGGTTGCAGGGCCAGGACCTTGAACAGCGGCTCGGTGCCACCCAGCGGGGCGGTGGCGATGCTGTTCGGGATCACTCGATCCGACAGGCTCAGGGCGCCGTCGCCGACGATTTCGGTGGCAAACAGCGGGAAGTCCGCCGCGATACCGCTCCCCAGGTTGATGGGGTCTGCCGAATCCAGCACCGACTGCGCCGCGAAGCTGTAGCTCTGCAGGGTGCTGGCCGCCGTGGCCTGGGTGGCCGCATCCTGGCTCGGCAGGAACTCGTTGACGAAGCAGGTCGGTACTGCCGTCTTGCAGTTCGGGGCGTAGGCGGTGAAGGCTGCCTTCAGGGCCGCACTGCCAGCGGTCAGCACGCTCATCTGGATGGTCGGACCGAAGGTCGGCGAGTTCAGCAACAGCGGCGCTATGCCACCACCCGGCATGGCCAGGCCGCCGGTGTCGAACTTGAACAGGGCGTCTGCCGTCGGGTTGCCAACAGACTGGTTGGCAACCGCCAGCAGGTTGGTACCGGAGATGGCCCCCAGGGAGTGGCCCAGGAAGTGCACCTTGAGGCTGCCTGCGGTGCCGATGGCGCCCTTGGCATTGGCCAGCCCCACTGCCAGACGCAGACCCAGCAGATCCGCCACGCTCTGTTTCAGGTTGTCGCGGGCCACGGTCAGGTAGCTCAGGTTCAGGTAGGGGGTCGGGTTGTCGGAGGTGGTCACCGAGTCCATGCTGCCGGTCAGGGCGAAGCCGCGTTCACCGTGCAACGGATGATCGATCACCACCACAGCCACGTTCTTGCTCGCCTGGGCACCGGCACCGATCTGGCCAAGGGCCAGGGCATAAGCGTTCTCCTTCACCGAGGTGACGCCGTGCTGATAGATGATCACGTCGGTGATGTTCGCCAGCGGTGCGGCGGCGAAGATCCGCATCGGGACGGACTGCACCTCTTCCAGTGCCGGCAGCGGGTTGAAGCGCCCGATATTCATCTCGGGATCCAGCGCCTTGCCGCCGGAGGTGAGGGTCACCCCGATCAGCTTGCTCGCCTCCGCCAGCAGCTCGGCCTGACGGCTCGGATCGGCGATGAGTTCGCCCAGCAGGGCCGGATCCACACCCGCCCCCACCAGGCCGCCGATCACTTCGGCATCCTGGGCCTTCAGGGCGTTCGCGATGGCGTAGAGGCTGGGGATGGCACCGTGCCAGGACTGGGTCTTCGCCTTGTCCCAGGAGCCGGCGGTGGCCGGGGAGGAGAGGAAGTAGGGCAGCTTGACGGTACCGCTGTAGACGGTGGTACCCAAGGCCAGATTGTGGAGTGGAGTGCCGTCACCAAAAGCGGCGGCAATCGCATCCTTCTGCTCCTGGGGCAGGAAGTTCTCGGCGTCCAGCTGGGTCAGGAAGGGGCTGCCGCCGCTCACCGACAGGGTATAGGTGCCAGGCAGGCTGGTATTGCCCAGGGCGTCCTGCTTCCACAGAGCGGCGGCGTCCAGGGTCGGGCTCTTGAGCACGGATGCGGCCGCCCCTTTCACCGCCACCAGCACGTCGGCGCCGGACTGGGTACCGAACCAGTCGGAGAAGATCACGTGGTCGCTGGTGATACCGGTGGCAGCCTTGAACAGACCTTCCTGCAGCGCAATCAGGCCGCTGATGGTCTGCTCCTGGGCGTTGCTGCCGGTGCTGGTCTTGTAGTTGCTGTAGTCGCTACCCGGTCGCAGGGGGGCACCCGTGCTGTCTTTGAGGGTATCGGTCGCCACTATCATGTAGTAGGAAGAGGGGTTGAGCGGCTTGAGCGGCACCAGATTCAGCTTGCCGGTCGTCTCGGCCACCACGAAGTCCACCCCGTAGGTCAGCACCTTTTTCACGCCGCTCGGACGCAGGGCCGCACTGTCAAACTCCAGCTCCATCAGGTAGAGGGGTGCCACGGAGGCTGCGAATTCAGCAGCGGCCGGCGCCTTGACCTGGATGCCGGAGGCCGTCACCGGCACTATCTGGATCGCCTGGGTAGTCGACCAGCCATCCAGGGTGGAGAGGGCGGACACCGGGTTGGAGAGATCCGCCGTCTCCGTGGAGAATTTCAGGGTACCGTCGGTCGCACGGGCTGCCAGGGCGCTGGGTCGGACTGCATTGGAGCCGCTCAGCAGATAATCGAGATAGCTTGAGGTATCGCCTGTGTTGTCGTCACTGCCACCACAACCGCTCAGCAGCGCACTGACGACGGCCGCGTAAATTAGCTTTTTCTTCATATCCTTATCTCTTTTATGTTGTTATCCATGATGAGCCTGACGGGGTAGGGTTCAAACCCGACCGAATCATATTAACAGCAACGCAACAATTAATAAGCCTCTGGTCAGTCATCTGATCTGATTTTTTTGTGTACACCATCAAGGAATTGGAATTGATCCCCGGCGTCACAGGGTAGCAGCCAGGGTGCATCAACCAGACCCGACCAGAGCCCGGCTGGATCCATGGCGCAAAAAGCCGCTCCGATCTCGGCAAAGGGGACGATTTGTCGGTAGAATGGCGCCATTGCTTAAGGAGACCCCCATGATCGACCCGAAAAAACTGGAAGAGATCGCCAAACAGATACACAACGCCCTGCCCCCCGGCATTCGCAGCATGGGTGAAGAGGTGGAGAAAAAGACCCGTCAGGTCTTGCAGGCCCAGCTCAACAAGCTGGATCTGGTGAGCCGCGAGGAGTTCGACGTGCAGACCAAGGTGCTGCTGCGCACCCGGGAGAAGCTGACCGCCCTCGAGGCCAAGCTGGCCCAGCTCGAGCAGCAGCTCGCTGCCAAGGGCGAATGATCCGGCGTGACCCGCCGTAGATAGCACAAACCCCAGCCAGGCTGGGGTTTGTCGTTTTTATGGGGACAACGAGTTTCTCATCCCCCCTTCTCTCGCAAGACGATAAGGGGGCAGATCGACGCTCTGCGGTTGGCCGTGGTCAGATAAACTCGTAGGCGTCGCCGAAGATGCGCTCGGGCTCGGCGCCCAGCACCTTGAACTCTTCCCGCGCGGCACCGGCCATCTCGAAGCGACCCGCCACATAGATGTCGTAGTCATGCAAGCTGACGAAGTCATCCATGATGGCCTTGTGCACCAGCCCGGTCCTGCCGGTCCAGTCGCTCTCGGGCTCCTGCACCACGGGAATGAAGGTCAGCGGCGCATAGTCGCGCTCCCACTGCTGCATCTGCTCCAGCTCGTAGAGCCAGTGCGCCTGGCGTACCCCCCAGTAGAGGAACACCGGACGCTTGCTGCCGCTGCCGATCAGGTATTCCAAGATGGCGCGGGCATAGGAGAAGCCGGTGCCGCCCGCCATCAGGATCAGCGGTCGGGGGGATTCGTCGCGCAGGAACGCCTTGCCGGCGGCCAGCTCGACCTCGATCTCTCCCTGCTCGCGCATGCGGGCCAACACCTGACCGGCATAGGCATTCTCGGGAGTGGCACCGATCTGCAGCTCCAGCACGCCGGAGCGGGTCGGCGAGTTGGCGATGGAGAAGGGGCGCTTGTCCGAATCGCTCATCACCACCAGCAGATACTGGCCCGGCTTGAAGCTCACCTCCTGCTGCGGCGCCAGCGCCACGTGCCAGATGGTGTCGACATATTCGCGCAGTTCCTCTACGCGGCACTTGATACGTTGCATTCTTGTCCTTGTGAGGGGCCTGCCCGGCCCGCTTCGCTCATGGTTTCACTGTTTTTATGGCGACCAGTTGGTGGTCAGGTCCGTCGAGCATACCCAATTCGGCACGGCAATACCGCACTTTTGCGTCACAATGGCCGCGCCCCATCGGGGATCCCTCAGTCGAGGATCTTCAGCTCGTCCCAGATGGCATCGATCTTCTGCTTTACCGCCTCGTCCTGGACGATGGGCTGACCCCACTCCCGGTTGCTCTCCCCCGGCCACTTGTTGGTGGCATCCAGCCCCATTTTGGAGCCGAGCCCGGAGACCGGCGAGGCGAAGTCCAAGTAGTCGATGGGGGTGTGCTCGATCAGGGTGGTGTCCCTGGCCGGATCCATCCGGGTGGTGATGGCCCAGATCACGTCCTTCCAGTCCCGGGCATTGATGTCGTCATCGCAGACGATCACGAACTTGGTGTACATGAACTGGCGCAGGAAGGACCAGACTCCCAGCATCACCCGCTTGGCGTGGCCGGGGTAGCGCTTCTTGATGGTCACCACCGCCATCCGGTAGGAGCACCCCTCCGGCGGCAGGTAGAAATCCACGATCTCGGGGAACTGCTTCTGCAACAGCGGCACGAACACCTCGTTGAGCGCCACCCCGAGCACCGCCGGCTCATCGGGCGGACGGCCGGTGTAGGTGCTGTGGTAGATGGCATCCCGGCGCATGGTCATGTGGGTGATGGTGAAGACCGGGAACTCGTCCACTTCGTTGTAGTAGCCGGTGTGATCGCCGTAAGGCCCTTCGGGGGCCATCTCCCCCGGCTCCAGATAGCCTTCCAGCACGATCTCGGCGCTGGCTGGCACTTCCAGATCGCAGCTCAGCGCCTTCACCACCTCGGTACGGCTGCCCCGCAGCAGACCGGCAAAGGCGTATTCGGAGAGGCTGTCCGGGACCGGCGTCACCGCGCCCAGGATGGTCGCCGGATCGGCGCCCAGCGCCACCGCCACCGGGAAGCGTTCGCCCGGGTGGGCCTCCTGCCACTCGCGAAAATCGATGGCGCCGCCCCGGTGATCCAGCCAGCGCATGATCAGCTTGTTCTTGCCGATCTTCTGCTGGCGATAGATGCCGAGGTTCTGCCGCTTCTTGTAGGGACCGCGGGTGATGGTCAGACCCCAGGTGACCAGGGGCGCCACATCCCCGGGCCAGCAGTGCTGGATGGGGATCTGATCCAGATCCACCGCGTCCCCTTCCAGCACCACCTGCTGACAGGGGGCCGAAGAGAGCCGCTTGGTCGGCATGTTGAGCACCTGCTTGAAGATGGGCAGCTTCTCCATCAGCTCCTTGAGCCCGCGAGGCGGCTCCGGCTCTTTCAGATAGGAGAGCCAGGTCCCCACCTGGCGCAGGGCGCTGACGTTGGGCTGGCCCATGCCCATGGCAACCCGGTCCGGCGTGCCGAACAGGTTGGTCAACACCGGCATGGTGTAGCCCTTGGGATTCTCAAACAGCAGGGCAGGCCCCCCCGCACGCAGGGTACGGTCGCTGATCTCGGTCATCTCCAGATAGGGGTCTATCTCGCGACTGATGCGCCTGAGCTGTCCGTTTTGTTCCAACTGCGCGATAAAATCACGCAAGTCCTTGTATTTCATGCAAGTACCCCAGCGGGATCAGGTGGTCCCGCATTATAACCCTGGCGGCGTATCCGGTGTACCCGTATCGGACCTCATGACGGACGAGGCGTGTCGCCGCTCCTGAAGCGTCAGCCGGTTTGCCAATTGACCCAGGAGCCTGGGCTCGTCCATCTGCAACAACAGGCCGGCCACCAGCCCGCCATACTGGTGCTTGCCGAGTTCGGCCAGGAGGAACTGCTGGGCCCCGTCCGGCAAGGGGGAGAGGCGGCTGAGCTGGTGCAGGGCGGGGACCATCAGGCGGCTGTTCTGGCTGGCGGCGATCAGCAGATCGCTCGCCTCCTGACCTGCATAAAAGCGGGAAATAGTGTGCAGTGCAGTCAGGCTATCGTGATCCACTGGCTGACGCCACAGCTTGAGGTAGAGTGCCGTCTCCCCGGTCTGTTCGATGAAGTGCAGCAGCAACTGGTTGTCCGGCAGGAAGAGATTGAGGGCGGCAAGCCGCTGCGCCTCCCGGCGCAGCACGGATACCGGCTGCCGATCGAGCACCGCCAGCAGGGCCTGCTGCTGCTGTGCCAGCTCGGGATTGCGGCTGTAGTAGACCTGCTTGAAGTCGAAGCGATCCTGCTCCAGCAACTGGCGATAGTTGTCCTGCCAGGCCAGCTGCTGCCAGTGGCTCAGCACCAGCCGGGCCTCGGCGGGGAAGTCGTAGGCGGGTAGCTGCACCAGGAAACCGTCCACCTTCCCTTCCACCAGCCATTGTGGCGCCTTGGCCGCTTGTGCCCGCACCCAGGCCAGCAGCGCCGGGCTCGGTGCGCCCGATGACTTGAGCTCACCCAGCAACTGGAACAACAGGAACTCCCGCTGCCCCACCGACAGGGTCTCGAGCAACGAGTCGATGGCATCAAACTGCCCGAGCGCCATGCGGCCGTCCAGGTACGCCCGATGCCCCTCCAGTCCCTCGTCCGCCACCAGGGGAGCCTGCAATTGCGGCGGGGAGTCGGCATGCACCGGGGCCGCCAGCCACAACCAACCCATCCATATGAACAACACCAGCTTCATGACGTCCCTTTCCTTGTGACATCGAGGCTTCATACTACTAAGCCAGCCGTGAAATAGATAAACAAAAACCGCGACCTGGGCCGCGGTTTTGTCATTGAAGGGGCTGTTACTTCTGTTGACGCTTCATGGAGTCGAAGAACTCGTCGTTGGTCTTGGTCGCAGCCAGCTTGTCGATGAGGAACTCGATGCTGTCGATCTCGCCCATGGGGTGAATGATCTTGCGCAGGATCCACATCTTCTGCAGCTCGTCCGGTGCGGTCAGCAGCTCTTCCTTGCGGGTGCCGGAGCGGGTGATGTCGATGGCCGGGTAGACGCGCTTCTCGGCAATCTTGCGCGAGAGGTGCAGTTCCATGTTGCCGGTACCCTTGAACTCTTCGTAGATGACTTCATCCATCTTGGAGCCGGTATCGATCAGCGCGGTGGCGATGATGGTCAGGCTGCCGCCCTCTTCGACGTTGCGCGCCGCACCGAAGAAACGCTTCGGACGGTGCAGGGCGTTGGCGTCCACACCACCGGTCAGCACCTTGCCGGAAGACGGGATGACGGTGTTGTAGGCGCGGGCCAGACGGGTGATGGAGTCCAGCAGGATCACCACGTCCTTCTTGTGCTCGACCAGACGCTTGGCCTTCTCGATCACCATTTCGGCGACCTGGACGTGACGGGAGGCCGGCTCGTCGAAGGTGGAGGCGATGACTTCGCCCTTCACCATGCGCTGCATCTCGGTCACTTCTTCCGGACGCTCGTCAATCAGCAGCACGATCAGCTCACAATCCGGGTGGTTGTAGGCGATGCTCTGGGCGATGTTCTGCAGCAGCATGGTCTTACCGGCCTTGGGCGGTGCAACGATGAGACCGCGCTGGCCCTTGCCGATCGGGGATGCCAGATCCAGTACACGGGCGGTGATGTCTTCGGTGGAACCGTTGCCACGCTCCATGCGCAGACGCTCGTTGGCGTGCAGGGGAGTGAGGTTTTCAAACAGGATCTTGTTGCGGGAGTTTTCCGGACGGTCGTAGTTGACGTCGTTGACCTTGAGCAGGGCGAAATAGCGCTCGCCCTCTTTCGGCGGCCGGATCTTGCCGGAAATAGTATCGCCGGTACGCAGGTTGAAGCGGCGGATCTGGCTCGGGGAGACATAGATGTCATCCGGACCAGCGAGATAAGAGCCGTCTGCACTGCGCAGGAAACCGAAACCGTCGGTCAGGATTTCCAGCACACCGTCGCCAAAGATATCCTCGCCGCCCTTGGCGTGCGCCTTGAGGATTGCAAAGATAATGTCTTTCTTGTGCGCCCGAGCCAGATTTTCCAACCCCATGGATTCGCCAAGCTGGACCAGCTCGGACACAGGAGTGTTCTTAAGTTCAGTCAGATTCATAGTGGTGAAAGTCTGTAAGCAAGGATTGAAATGAGGAGACAGTCTGCTGGATTGATGCTGATCGGATTTGACTTGCCAGGCTGGTAGTTAAGCAAAGAGTCAGGCAAAAAGGTTAGCAAACGAGCGATAAACTAGCACCAATCAGGGTGAGCGTCTAGGTGATAAAACACAAGGAGCGCATTATTGCAATGCGCTCCTTCTTGATTATTACAGGTTGCCGTCCAGGAACTCTTTCAGTTGGGTCTTGGACAGGGCGCCGACCTTGGTCGCTGCCACTTCACCATTCTTGAACAGCAGCAGGGTCGGGATACCACGAATGCCGTACTTGGGCGGAGTGTCGGCGTTATGATCGATGTTCAATTTCGCCACGGTCACGCGACCTTCATATTCCTGAGCAACTTCGTTCAGGATCGGGGCAATCATCTTGCACGGTCCACACCATTCGGCCCAGAAATCGACCAGAACAGGGCTGTCGGCGTTGATTACATCGGCCTCGAAGCTGGCATCGCTCAGCTGAACAATCTTGTCACTCATCTCCAACTCCAGTCAGTAATTAAGGCTTTATTGATGGTTCAACAAAGGCAATAGTTGCCCTATTTGAAATGATCCTGTTTATTATTGCAAGCCTAACCTGATAACCTACCGCCATGAGCAAAACACATCTAACGACCGAAAAATTCGCCCAAATGGGCCTCGAACCCGAAGTTCTGGCTGGTCTGGAATCAAAGGGATTTCACTATTGTACGCCCATCCAGGCACTCTCCCTGCCCCTGCTGGTTGAAGGTCATGACCTCGCCGGTCAGGCTCAGACGGGGACCGGCAAAACCCTGGCTTTCCTGGCGGCGACATTCAACTATTTGCTGACCCATCCGCTGACCAGGCCGCGCCTCGTCAACCAGCCCCGCGCCATCATCATGGCCCCGACCCGGGAGCTGGCCGTCCAGATCTATAACGATGCAGAGAGCATGTCCGCCTCCACCGGGCTCAAGCTCGGTCTCGCCTATGGTGGCGAAGGCTACGACAAACAGCTGGCCGTGCTGGAACAGGGCGTCGACATCCTGATCGGCACCACGGGTCGCATCATCGACTACTTCAAGTCCAAGGTCATCGATCTCGGCAACATCCAGGTCGTGGTTCTGGACGAAGCGGATCGCATGTTCGATCTGGGCTTCATCAAGGACATCCGTTTCCTGTTCCGCCGCATGCCCCCCGCTACCGAGCGTCTGAGTATGCTGTTCTCCGCCACCCTCTCCCTGCGGGTGCAGGAGCTGGCCTATGAACACATGAACCACCCGGAACATGTACAGGTCGAACCGGAACAGATGACCGGCGTGCGAATCAAGGAGGAGCTCTTCTACCCCTCCAACGAAGACAAGATGTTGCTGCTGCTCTCCCTGATGGAAGAGGAGTGGCCCGAGAAAGCCATCGTCTTCGCCAACACCAAGCACGTCTGTGAAGACGTTCACGCCTGGCTGGAGAACGACGGCCACCGCGTCGGCCTGCTGACCGGCGACGTGCCGCAGAAGAAGCGGATGAAGATCCTGGAAGAGTTCACCAAGGGCACCCTGGATATCCTGGTCGCCACCGACGTGGCCGCCCGTGGTCTGCACATCCCCGACGTGACCCACGTCTTCAACTACGACCTGCCCGACGATGCCGAAGACTATGTCCACCGCATCGGTCGTACCGGCCGCGCCGGCAGAAGCGGTCACTCCATCAGCCTGGCCTGTGAAGACTATGCCTTCAACCTGCCGGCCATCGAGGAGTACATCCACCACCCCATCCCGGTCAGCAAGTATGACCGCGAGGCGCTGCTGGATGACGTCACCGCGCCAAAACGGGTGTTCCGCAACCGCCAGCCGGTGAACCGCAACATGCGGGATCGCCAGGGCGGTGGCAACAGCAACAACCGTCGTCGTCCCCCCCGCAAGAACTGAGGGATCGGCCAAGTTGCACAACTCGCCTCTCTATGCCGCCATCGACCTCGGCTCCAACAGCTTTCACATGCTGGTGGTGCGCGAGGTCGCCGGTGCCCTGCGCACCGTCACCAAGGTCAAGCGCAAGGTACGCCTCGCCGCGGGCCTCGATGCCGACTTTCGCCTCAACCGTGCCGCCATGGAGCGGGGCTGGGATTGTCTGCGCCTCTTCTCCGAGCAGTTGCAGGACATCCCGTCCGACAACATCCGGGTAGTGGGCACCGCCACCCTGCGCCTGGCCACCAACGTCGACGAATTCATCAGCGAAGCGGAACGGGTGCTCAACCACAGCATCGAGATCATCTCGGGCGAGGAAGAAGCCAAGACCATCTATGAAGGTGTCTCCTGGACGTCGGCAGGGGAAGGCAACCGGCTGGTGATCGACATCGGCGGGGCCAGCACCGAGCTGGTGATCGGCGAGCAGAGCGAAGCCAAGCTGCTCAACAGCCTGCACATGGGCTGCGTCACCTGGCTCAACAACCACTTCGGTGATGGCGAGCTCTCCGAGGCGCGCTTCAACCAGGCCATTGCCGCCGCCAAGGCGGTACTGGAGAAAGTGGCTGCGGACTACCGTGTCCTCGGCTGGCGCACCTGCGTCGGCGCCTCCGGCACCGTCCAGGCGCTGCAGGAGATCATGCTGGCCCAGGGCAAGAGCGAGCGGGTCACCCTGCCCAAGTTGCAAGAGCTGATGGGTCAGGCCATCGCCTGCGGCAGACTCGATAAGTTGCAGCTCGAAGGGCTGGCGGCCGAACGGCTGACCGTGTTCCCCTCCGGTCTCGCCATCCTGATCGCCATCTTCGAAACCCTCGACATCGAGAGCATGACCCTGGCGGGCGGTGCACTGCGTGAAGGGCTCATCTACGGCCTGCTCGGCAACAATCACGACTGTGATGCCCGGGATCGCACCGCCGACAGCCTGATCAGCCGCTACCAGCTCGACAAGGAGCACGCCGAGCGGGTCCGCGACACCGCCATCGAGGCGTTCACCCAGTTGCAGCCGGCCTGGCGCCTCTCCAAGCGCTACGGTCGCCCGATCCTGCGCTACGCAGCCCTGCTGCACGAAATCGGTCTGTGCATCGAGTACAAGAAGGCGCCGCAGCACGCCGCCTACATCATTGACAACATCGACATGCCTGGCTTCACCCCCGCGCAGAAGAAGCTGCTGTCGGCCCTGCTGTTCAACCAGCGGGATGAATTCAAGCTGGAGCCGCTGGAGAAACAGGGCGCCGTCACCGGTCGCCAGGCAATCCGGTTGGCCCGCATCCTGCGCATCTCCCTCATCCTCTGCATGCGCCGGACCCAGGGCACTGTGCCCAGGTTCATGCTGCAAGCCGATGAAGATGCCCTGACCCTGACCCTGCCCAAGGGTTGGCTGGACGAGCACTACCTGCGCGCCAGCGAGCTGCGCCTCGAGGTGGAGCGCCAGCAGAAGATGGGCTGGTCCACCCGGCTGCTGGAAGCCTGAGCCGCACACCCCATGGCCGATTACCAACCCGTCAGCTGTGACCTGTACGACTGGCTGGAGATCGCCGCCAGCTGGCAGCTGCCCGTCACGATCACCGACCGGGATGGACGAACCTGGGCGGACAAGATCCGCACCATAGAAGCCAGCGACGGAGTCGAGTATCTGCTGCTGGAGCGCGCTGAGCGCCTCAGCCTGGCGGACCTGGCGACCCTGGAACTCGTCTGGCAAGGGGAAGAAAAGCGGATCCACTTCGCCCCACCCCGCAGCCAATGAATAGCAAGAGGGCCAACCTGATCAGGTTGGCCCTCTTCTTTGATCGCCCGGACGATATGCCGGTCGCCGCTTAACTCGCCAGCGCCGCCATCACATAGACGTCGAAGCGGTTGCTCTTGGTCTCGATGGCCATGCTGGGCTTGTGCTCGTTGAGCCAGCCCGCATAGTCGGGCCGCTTCACCACCACCCGCTTGTCAGCCATCCTGAGCGCCGCCGGCAGCAGAGCATCCGCGTCGAGATCCGCCCCCACCAGGGACTGGAACACCCGCATCTCTTTTTTCACCAGCGCCGACTTCTGCTTGTGGGGGAACATGGGGTCCAGGTAGATGACCTCCGGCCGCTCGGTCAGCGCCAGCAGGGTCTCCACCGCCGGGCCTTGCAGCAGTTGCATCCGCTCGCGCACCCAGGGGCCGATCTCGGGATCCTGCGCCGCCCGGGTCAGACCGTCCTGGAGCAGGGCCGCCACCACGGGGCTGCGTTCGATCAGGGTCACCTTGCAGCCGAGGGAGGCGAGCACGAAGGCATCGCGCCCGAGCCCGGCGGTGGCATCCACCACGGTCGGCATGGCTCCCGACTTCAATCCCACCGCCTTGGCGATGGACTGGCCGCGCCCGCCACCGAACTTGCGCCTATGGGCCACCGCCCCTTCCACGAAGTCCACATAGACGGCCCCCAGCTTGGGTTCGTCCAGCTTGCGCAGCTCCAACCGCGATGCGGTCAGCACCAGGGCGAAGGGAGCGGGAAACGCCACGTCGGCAAGGCGCTGGCGCAGGGCGTCGAGCTCGCCATCGCGGGCGGGCACTTCACTGAAAACCTGAATATGGGGCATAACATGGACTCATCACGGCGCAGAAGCCGGCATGATAGCAGAAGCGGGGGGTCAGCTCACCGTGGTCAGATTCGCCAGGTTCATTCCCTGACGGTTGAGACTCAGGTACTCGGTCAGATCGTCGAAGGGCAGCGGGCGGCTGAGCAGATACCCCTGGGTGAAGGCGCCCCCCTTCTGGCAGAGGAAGTTGAGCTGCTCCCGGGTCTCCACCCCTTCGATCACCACCTGCATGCCGAGGTTGTGCACGATGTTGATGATGCCGTCGAGCAGCAGGCGGTCCTGCTCGTTGAAGGGAATATGGCGCACGAAGGAGCGATCGATCTTCACCAGATCCACCGGGAAGGTACGCAGGTAGTTCAGTGCCGAGTAGCCGGTGCCGAAGTCGTCGATGGCCAGCTTGCAACCCGCCTCGCGCAAGGCATCGATCCGCACCCTGTGCTGATCGCTGGTCTCCATCAGCAGAGATTCGGTGATCTCGATGATGATGTCCGCCGGATCCAGCTCGAAGTGGCGGATCACCCTGAGCCACTCGTTGGCCTCCGGGTCTATGGTCTGGAATTCCAGGGTGGAGCGGTTGATGGACATCTGCAGATCCGGGAAGCCGGACTGCTGCAATCTGGCCAGATCCCGGCAAGACTGCCACAGCACCAGGGCACCCAGCCCCTGGATGAGCCCCGCCTCTTCCGCCAGCGGGATGAAATCCGCCGGTGAGACCTGACCCCAGTGGGGGTGATACCAGCGCACCAGGGCCTCCAGCTTGGCGACCCGGCCGCTGCGGTTGTCCCAGATGGGCTGGTAGGCCATGGTCAGCTGGCCCAGCTTGATGGCCTCCGCCAGATCGTGCTGCATCTGGTGGCGCTGGCTCACCTCTTCCCGCATGGAGGCGTTGTAGGTGCCGAGGGGACGTCCCTGGCGCTTGGCGACGAACAGGGCCTGCTCGGCATTGCGCAAGAGCTCGTCGCTGTCGCCGCCGTCATTGGGACAGAGGGTGATCCCCAGGGTGGCGGTCACATAGAGGTGCTGGTTGGCCAGCATGAAGGGGCGGGCAAAGCCGCCGATCACCTGCTTGGCAAACACCTCGGCCTGACGGCGGTTGACGATGCCGGGCACCAGGAAGGCAAACTCGTCGCCGCCGATGCGGGCCACCAGGTCCTCGGTGCGCACCCGGCTCACCAGCCGATCCGATACCTCCCGCAGCAGGGCGTCGCCCACATGGTGATCCATGCTGTTGTTGACCGCCTTGAAGTTGTTGAGGTCGAGCACCATGAGGGCGAAGCGCTCCCCCCGCTCGCAGAAGCGGGCCAGACAGCGACCGAACAGCCAGCGGTTGGGCAGGCCGGTGAGGTTGTCGTAGTTGGCCTGGGCAGCGATCTTCTGCTCCGCCAGCTTGGTCTGGGAAAGATCGCTGAAGATGGCGATGTACTGACTGATCTTGCCCCCTTCCCGCACGGCGCTGATCATCAGCTGCTGGGGATAGAGCTTGCCGTTCTTGCGCTTGTTCCATACCTCCCCACGCCAGATCCCCACCCGCTCCAGGGCGTGGTACATGTCCGCATAGAAGGTCTGATCGTGCAGTCCGGACTTGAGCATGCTGGGCCGCTGGCCACACGCTTCCTCCTCGCTGTAACCGGTGATCTTCTCGAAGGCCGGATTGACCGAGATGATGCGACTGTCGGCATCGCACACCAGAATGGCTTCGGAGAGGTTGTCATAGACCCGGTGGGAGAGCTTGAGCTGCTCCGCATGGCGCCTGATGGGATCGATGTTCTCCAGCACCACCATGAGATAGTCGGGGTACATCTGCTCGTTGCGGATCAGGGTCACCGTCACCCGTCCCCACAGGACGGTCCCATCCCGATGGAGATAACGCTTCTCCTGAGTAAACGCGGGACGCTCTCCCCGCTTGAGGGCGTCGTAGAGCGCAATGCTGGTCTGCCAGTCGTCCGGATGGTTGATTTCGGCGACGGTGAGCTGTTGCAGCTCCTCCTGGCTGTAGCCGAGCATCTTCTCGATGGCCGGGTTCGCCCAGAGGATCTTGCCGCCCAGATCCACCTTGCCGATGCCCACGGGCGCATGGGACATCATGGTGTCCAGGAAGTGGTGATGTTCCGGTTGCGCCGGCTGCTCCTGGCTCTGGCGCTGCTGATACATCAGCGCCAGTTCACGACCGGCGAGCGGGGCCAGCAGACGCAGCAGGCCCACTATCTTCTCCATTCTCGGCATGGCCCGCTTGAACATGACGCTGCACAGGCCGATGGTCTCTCCCTCGGCGTTCTTGAGCGCGACGCCAGCATAGGCTCTCACCTCGCAGCGCTCCAGCACGGCGGCGTGGGGGAACAGCTGGCGGGTGCGATCACTGAACCAAGCTTCACCCTGTTGCATGGCGATCTCGCCCGGAGTGTCGGCGAGGGGGAAGCTGTAGGCGTTGATGTCGAGGGAGGCGGGATAGGCGGCATGCACGGTAAAGAACAGACCCGCCTGATCCTTGCCGGACACCAGGACGAAGTCAGCCCCCACCGCATTGGCGATTTCACTCACAAAGGCATCAAAATATCCCTGACCACTCGAATGAGACAGGCTGGAGATGATTTGATAGACAGACTCGAGTGCTCGCCTCATGGCAAGGTTCTTTCTCTCCCTGGAAGGTAGAACCCGACTCTACTGAAGAGGCGGGGACAGTGCAAACATGCACTCCGCAAGATATTAAAAAGGCTTGGAAAAAGGGACCAAAAGGTCCCTTTTTCTATCAAAAATCACGTTTCGATCCCACTATGCTGCAAATGTGTACCTGCTTGAAGCTCCCGCAGTGGCGCGGCAGCTCATCCAATCGAGGCTCACTGTTGCAGCTGGACCTCACGCGGCGATACCGCTGTGACGCAGCAGCGCATCCACCTGGGGCTCCCGGCCACGGAAGGCACGGAACAGCTCCATCGGCTCCCTGGAGCCGCCCTTTTCCAGAATGTTCTTCAGGAAGGAGTGGCCCGTGGCCGGGTTGAAGATCCCCTCCTCCTCGAAGCGGGAGAAGGCGTCGGCAGAGAGTACCTCGGCCCACTTGTAGCTGTAGTAGCCCGCCGCGTAGCCGCCCGCGAAGATGTGGGAGAAGCTGTGCTGGAAGCGGTTGAACGCCGGAGGCGTCATCACGGCGACCTGGCTGCGCACCTCAGCCAGCAGCGCAGGGATCTGATCCGCTCTGGCCGGGTCAAAGGTCTGGTGCAGACGGAAGTCGAACAGGGCGAACTCCAGCTGGCGCAGCATCTGCATCGCCGCCTGGAAGTTGCGGGCGGTCAGCATCTTCTCCAGCAGATCGGCGGGCAGCGGCTCCCCGGTCTCGTAATGGCCGGAGATGAAGGCCAGCGCCTCGGACTCCCAGCACCAGTTCTCGAGGAACTGGCTCGGCAGCTCCACCGCATCCCAGGCCACGCCGTTGATGCCGGCCACGCCGGCCACATCGATGCGGGTCAGCATGTGGTGAATGCCGTGGCCGAACTCGTGGAACAGGGTCACCACTTCGTTGTGGGTGAACAGGGCCGGTTTGCCGTCCACCGGGCCGTTGAAGTTGCAGGTCAGGTAGGCCACCGGCTTTTGCAGGGAGCCGTCCTGACGGTAGCGGCGACCCAGGCAGACATCCATCCAGGCGCCGCCCTGCTTGTGCTCGCGGGCGTAGAGATCCAGGTAGAAGCTGCCGCGCAGCTCGTCATCGGCGTCAAAGATGTCGTAGAAGCGCACGTCCGGGTGCCAGGTGTCGATGCCGAGACGCTCGCGCACCTTCATGCCGAACACCCGCTTGACCACCTCGAACAGCCCCTTCACGACCCGACCGGCGGGGAAATAAGGACGCAGCTGCTCATCAGAGACCGAAAACTTGTGCTGTTTGAGCTTTTCTGCGTAATAGGCAAGATCCCAGGCCGCCAGTTCTTCCTGACCGTGCTGCTCGGCGGCAAAGGCGCGGATCTCCTCCAGCTCCGCCTTGCCTTGAGGCAGGGACTTGGCAGCCAGGTCGGTGAGGAAGTCCACCACCTGCTCCGGCTTGTCCGCCATCTTGGTCGCGAGGGAGAGCTCGGCATAGTTGGCAAAGCCCAGCAGTCGGGCCAGCTCCCGGCGCAGGGTGAGCAACTCGGTCATGATGGCGGAGTTGTCCCACTTGCCGGCGTTGGGGCCCTGGTCGGAGGCGCGGGTGGTGAAGGCCTCATACAGCTCGGCACGCAGGGCGCGGCTGTCGGCATACATCATCACCGGCAGGTAGGAAGGGATGTCCAGGGTGAACAGCCACCCCTCCTTGCCCTTGAGTTCGGCCATCTGGCGCGCGGCAGCCTGGGCGCTCGCGGGCAGACCGGCCAGCTCGGCCTCGTCGGTCACCAGCTTGTGCCAGCCCTGGGTCGCGTCCAGCACGTTGTTGCTGAAACGGGAGGCGAGCTCCGAGAGGCGGGCCTGGATCTCGCCGTAGCGCTGCTGCGCCTCGGCAGGCAGACCGATGCCGGAGAGGCGAAAATCGCGCAGGGTGTTCAGGATCTCCTTGCGCTGGGCATCATCCAGCCGGGGGAAGTCATCGCTCTCGGAGAGGGCCAGATAGGCTTGATAGAGCCCTTCATGCTGACCGACATAGGTCTGAAATTCGGAAAGCAGCGGCAGGCAGGCATCGTGAGCCGCTCGCAGCGCCTCGCTGTTCTGCACGGCATTGAGGTGGCTGATGGGGGACCAGATCCGGGAGAGGCGGTCGTTGACCTCTTCCAGCGGGGCGATCAGGCTGTCCCAGGTGTGAGGCTCCTTCTGGGCCAGCACATCCTCAATCTTCTGTTTGCAATCGGCGATGGCCTGCGTCACGGCAGGTTGCACCTGATCGGGCTGGATCTGGCTGAAGGGAGGCAGCGAGTCCATTGTCAGCAAAGGGTTAGTCATCTGCGGTACCTCTAAATGCTCTGCAGCCCCTGCCGTCCAGAAGCCTGCTTGGACCATCTAAGATGTAGGCAGAAACCCCATTTATCAAGCCTTTGCCGCCAAGAGACGGGCTTGTTGCCCACTTTTTCAGGCATTTTGTTCATAAAACCAGCACTTCATCTGCCAGAGACGACAATGCCGGCCCGAGGGCCGGCATTGTGAGGGCATGGACACTCCCCGCCTCAGCGTCGGGCGTCCTCTTTCAACCACTGGGCGACCCGCTTGGCGAAGTAGGTGAGGATGCCATCGGCCCCGGCCCGCTTGAAGCAGAGCAGGGATTCCATCACGCACTCCTTCTCCTTGAGCCAGCCATTCTGGATCGCCGCCATGTGCATGGCGTACTCGCCGCTCACCTGATAGGCGAAGGTCGGCACGCCGAACTGATCCTTCACCCGGCGGATGATGTCCAGGTAGGGCATGCCCGGCTTGACCATGACGCTGTCCGCCCCTTCGGCGATGTCGAGGGCCACTTCGTGCAGGGCTTCGTTGCCGTTGGCCGGATCCATCTGGTAGGTGGCCTTGTTGCTCTTGCCGAGGTTGGCGGCGGAGCCCACCGCATCGCGAAACGGGCCGTAGTAGTGGGAGGCGTACTTGGCGGAGTAGGCCATGATCTGCACGTTGACGAAGCCATTCTCCTCCAGCGCGGCGCGGATGGCACCGATGCGGCCGTCCATCATGTCGGACGGGGCCACCATGTCGGCCCCGGCGGCGGCATGGGAGAGCGCCTGCTTCACCAGGATCTCGGTGGTGATGTCGTTCTGCACATAACCTTCGTCATCGATGATGCCGTCCTGGCCATGGGTGGTGAAGGGGTCGAGCGCCACATCGGTGATGACCCCGAGCTCCGGGAAGCGCGCCTTGATGGCACGGGTCGCCCGCTGGGCCAGGGCATCCGGGTTGTAGGCCTCTTCCGCCATCAGACTCTTTCTCTCCAGCGGCGTCACCGGGAACAGGGCCACCGCCGGCACACCCAGGGCCACCAGTTCGGCGGCCTCTTCGAGCAGCAGATCGATGGAGAGCCTGTCCACCCCCGGCATGGAGGCAACGGCCTCTCGCTGACCCTCTCCCTCCAGCACGAACACGGGATAGATGAGATCGTCGACGGTCAGTACGTTCTCGCGCACCAGGCGGCGGCTGAAGTCATGTTTGCGCACCCGGCGCAGGCGACGGCCCGGGAAGGCCCCCGGAAGAGTTGTGGCCATGAATCACTCCAAAAGCGGAAGTTGGAAGAATGCGGCGGAGGTGGCCCGGGTATGGGCCAGCAAGGCCTCGGGCGCTTCACCACGGCAGGCCGCCACCACCTGGGCGATGTGCGGCAAAAAAGCGGGTTCGTTGCGTTTGGGCCTGGGTTTCAGATCCCGCGGCACCAGGTAGGGGGCGTCCGTCTCTATCATCAGGCGACCCGCTGGAATGCGGGCCACCTGCTCGCGCAGCAGCTGGCCACGGCGCTCGTCACAGAGCCAGCCGGTCACCCCGATATGCAGCCCCAGCGCCAGGCACTCGTCCAGCTCGGCGTCGGAGCCGGTGAAGCAGTGCAGCACGGCCCCCGGCAGGCGGGGCAACCAGGGGCGCAGGATCTCGACGAATTTGTCATGGGCATCGCGGCAGTGCAGAAACACCGGCATCCCGAGCTCGGAGGCAAGCGCCAGCTGGGCGTCAAACACCGCGTCCTGCACCGGACGGGGGGAGAAGTCCCGGTTGTAGTCGAGACCGCATTCGCCGATGGCCACCACCTGGGGCAGGGCCGCCAGTTCGCGCAAGGCGGGCAGGGTCGCCTCATCGACGCTTTTGGCATCGTGGGGATGTACCCCGGCGGTGGAGAAGCAGTAACCGGGCCAGCGGGCGGCCAATGCGGCGCTCTCGCGGCTGCCGGCCAGATCGGTGCCGGTCAGGATCAAGGCTTCCACCCCGGCGGCGCGCGCGCGTTCCACCAGGTCGGCCTGTTCGCCGGCGAACTGGCTGCTGGTCAGGTTCAAACCGATGTCGATCATGGAGTCAGGGGTTCCGGACAAACGAGGTGCATATCAGGCATTTGAAAACCATCTACTCGATGGGGCCTTACCATACGCCTCGAACGGATGCATGAAAAGAGGAAGGGAGCCTCAGCTCCCCTCTTCCGTTTGTTGCTGCTCCTCGTCCTCTTTCTTCACGTAGAAGCGGGCGAAGAACAGACCTATCTCCCACAGGCCCCACATGGGGATCGCGAGCAGGGTCTGGGAGAAGACATCGGGCGGCGTCAGCAACATACCGACCACGAAGACCCCGACGATGACGTAAGGGCGCTTCTCCTTCAGGCTCCTGGGGGTGGTCACCCCGGTCCAGCAGAGCAGTATGGTGGCCACCGGGATCTCGAACGCCACCCCGAACGCGAAGAACAGGGTCAGCACGAAGTCCAGGTAGCTGGCGATGTCGGTCGCCACCGTCACCCCGGCGGGGGCGGTACTGGTGAAGAAACCGAACACCAGGGGGAACACCACGTAGTAGGCAAACGCCATGCCGGCGTAGAACAACACGGCACTGGAGGCGACCAGCGGCATGATGAGACGCCGTTCGTGCTGGTACAGACCGGGTGCGATGAAGGCCCAGGCCTGATAGAGCAGATAGGGGATCGCCACGAAAAAGGAGACCACCAGGGTCAGCTTGATGGGCGTGATGAAGGGGGTCGCCACATCCGTCGCTATCATGCTGGTGCCTGCCGGCAACTGGCTGAGCAGCGGCTGGGCCACGAAGTCGTAGATGTTGTTGGAGAAGTAGATGAGCGCGATGAACACCAGCAGGATGGCGGAGATCGCGCGCAGCAGACGGGTTCTCAGCTCCACCAGATGGCTGATGAGGGGTTGTTCTGCCTGACTCATGGCTTCACCTCCCCTGTGGCTGCGGACTCGCTGGCGGGCACAGGCTCGCTCTCTCGCTGACTGTTGACCGGTGGCACCTCTGAGGTGGGCGCCGGGGCCGCCACCGGAGTGGCTGGCTCAGCCTGGGCGGGCTCCCGAGGCGGGCGGATCTCGTTCTCCCCCTGATAGGGACGATTCACCGACTGGGCGGCCGCTTTCAACTGCTCGATGGACTCCTGCAGCTCGGGGCTCAGGTTGTTCATCTGCAACCGTTCGGCCTTCTTCAGGTCGTTGTGCAGATCCTGCAACTTGAGCTCCTGCTCCAGCTCGGCCTTGACCGAGTTGGCGGTGCTGCGGATCAGCCTTATCCAGTGGCTGGCGGTGCGGATCGCGACCGGCAACCGCTCGGGACCCAGCACCACCAGGGCGACGACGCCGATGACGACCAGTTCCCAAAAACCGATGTCGAACATGGCTTAGGCCTGATCTTTGTCTTTCTGCTTGGCGGCTTCGGCGTTGCTGGCCGTCTCGTTCAACTGCTTGGTCGGGAACTCGGCATCTTTCTGCTCGGGTTTGGTGTCGGCCGGCTCATCGGAGAGCGCCTTCTTGAACCCCTTGACCGCCGCGCCCAGATCGCCGCCGATACCGCGCAATTTCTTGGTGCCGAACAACAGCACGACGATGACTGCGATGATCAACAACTGCCAAATACTGATACCACCCATGACTTTCTCTCCGGATAGGCGCCCGATGGCGCAGGTTATTTAATGGGAACGGGTTCGCAACCAACCCAGCAGCCAGCATAACCCGGCGCCGGCGAGGCTGATTTGTCCCCACTCAATGTATTGTTTCTGGGTCAGCAAGAATACACCCGCGAGCAGCAGGCTGGCTCCAACCCCTAAGAGGTAGCGAGCCTGCCCCTGACGGCGACTGTGGCGACGGAAATCGGCAAACATCTGGTCGAAGTGGTGCTGCTGATGGCGGGCCTGACGCAGGGTCTCATAGACCAGCTCCGGCAGCTCCGGCAGTTTCTCCGCCCAGAACGGCGCCTTCTCCTTGATGGCATTCCACACCGCCTTGGGGCCGACCTGCTCGTGCATCCAGTTTTCCAGATAGGGCTTGGCGGTCTGCCACAAATCCAGCTGGGGATAGAGCTGGCGACCCAGCCCTTCCACATAGAGCAGGGTCTTTTGCAGCAGCACCAGCTGCGGCTGCACCTGCATGTTGAATCGACGGGCGGTGTTGAACAGATTGAGCAGCACGTGGCCGAAGGAGATCTCGGAGAGCGGTTTCTCGAAGATGGGCTCCAGCACGGTGCGGATGGCAAACTCGAACTCGTCCACCTTGGTATCGGGTGGCACCCAGCCTGACTCCACGTGCAGCTCGGCCACACGGCGGTAGTCGCGGTTGAAGAAGGCGAGGAAATTCTCCGCCAGGTAGCGCTTGTCTTCCCGGTTGAGGGTGCCGACGATGCCGCAGTCGATGCCGATCCAGAGCGGATTCTCGGGGTGTTCGTAGGAGACGAAGATGTTGCCCGGGTGCATGTCGGCGTGGAAGAAGCTGTCGCGGAACACCTGGGTGAAGAACACTTCCACTCCGCGCTCGGCCAGCAGCTTCATGTTGGTGCCGTTGGCTTCCAGCGCGGCAATGTCGGAGACCGGAATGCCGTAGATACGCTCCATCACCAGCACCTGCTCACGGCAATGGTCCGTGAACACCTCGGGTACATAGAGCGCCTCGGAACCGGTAAAGTTGCGGCGCAGCTGGATGGCGTTGGCCGCTTCGCGCATCAGGTTGAGCTCGTCGAGTATGGTCTTGCGATACTCCTCCACCACCTCGACGGGGCGCAGTCGTCCGCTCTGGGGCACGAAACGGGCCACCAGACGGGCCAGGGCCTGCATCAGGCGCAGGTCGGCCTCGATGACCGGTTCGATATCGGGACGGATCACCTTGATGACGATCTCGCGGCCGCTCTCCTTCAACCGGGCGGTGTGCACCTGGGCGATGGAGGCGGATGCCAGCGGCGTCTCGTCGAAGTCATCGAACAGGGTTTCGACGGGGCAACCCAGGCTCTCTTCTATCTGGCGACGGGCGGCCTGACCACAGAAGGGAGGCACCCTGTCCTGCAGCAGGGCCAGCTCTTCGGCAATGTCAGGGGGCAGCAGGTCTCGGCGGGTCGAGAGCATCTGGCCGAACTTGATGAAGATGGGACCCAGGGCCTCGAAGGCGAGGCGAATACGGGCGCCACGGCTCATGCCTTGTTGCTTGTTCTTGAGCCAGAACAGACTGCGACGGGCCAGACGGCCAGGCCAGGGCTGATAACGAGCGGGCACCAGCTCGTCGATGCCCTGTTCCAGCAGGATGCTGACGATGCGATAGAGGCGTTTGAACTCCTTCGGGGTCATCAGCTCACCTGCTGTTCGAGGCGGGCAAGCCGCAACTCGATCGCCTTCATCTGTTGGGCCAGCTCTTCGACATCGTCATTGAAGCTCGCCACTTCCAGCGGACCCGGGGCAAGCCTCGCCTCCTCGGTCAGATACTCGGCCACTTGACGCTGGGAACGGCACAACTCTCGCCCTACAAAACGGCGAGCCTGACGGGCACCACTGCACAGGGTGTGGGCCACCACGTCGCCGGTGTAGCGGGATAGCTCCTCTTCCCAGTCGATATCGAGCTCGCCAAGCAGGGCGCTGAATGCCTGCACCAGCTGGGGGTCACCGCTCAGGTCCAGCTTCTCCTCGCGGATGTAGCGGGTCAGGGCGGAAGGCTCCTTGAGCAGGCCGAGGGCGGTCAGGGAGAGGCTCAGCACCGCATCCGCCTCCCCTTCAAACCTGGCCAGCACATCCAGACGGCGCTCCGAGAAGACAAACCAGAGCGGCTTGAGCTCGCGCAGCTCCAGTTTGAGTACCTTGCCCGCGAGCTTGCGCAACCGCTCCGGGCTCTGTTTGTCCAGGGCCAGCAACTGGTTGAGGCTGGTTTCGATCACCGCGGTGACCATGGCATCCATCGGCATAGGCGACCTTAAAACTTGTAACCGCGGTGCAGGGCAACCACGCCCTGGGTCAGGTTGTAGAACTCGACCTGTTCGAACCCGACATTCTCCATCATGCCTGCCAGGGTCTGCTGATCCGGGTGCATGCGGATGGATTCCGCCAGGTATTTGTAACTTTCGCTGTCATTCGCGACGATTTCGCCCATTTTCGGCAGCAATTTGAAGGAATAAAGATCATACAGCTTGGCGATCACTTCGCTCACCGGCTTGGAGAACTCCAGCACCAGCAGGCGGCCACCCGGCTTGAGCACCCGGAACATGGAGGCAAGCGCCTTGTCCTTGTCGGTGACGTTGCGCAGGCCGAAGCCGATGGTGATGACGTCGAAATGGTTGTCAGGGAACGGGAGCGCCTCGGCATTGGCCTGCACGTAGGAGACGTTGTTGGCCACCCCCAGGTTACGCAGTTTGTCGCGGCCCACTTTCAGCATGGAGTCGTTGATGTCCGCCAGGACCACCTGGCCGGTCTCACCCACGATGCGGGAGAACTTGGCGGTCAAATCCCCTGTGCCGCCAGCCAGATCCAGCACCTTCTGTCCTTTGCGGACACCGGAGCAGTCGATGGTAAAGCGCTTCCAGAGGCGATGGATGCCGAACGACATCAGATCGTTCATCAGATCATACTTGGCCGCTACCGAATGAAAGACACCGGCGACCAGGGTTTCCTTCTCGGTCGCTGCCACGGTTTTATAGCCAAAATGCGTAGTAGTAGTCTGTTCCGACATCCCTCAAATACCCATAGAGCAAAGAATGGCCGCCAGTTTACCAGAGCCGATGGCGTGCGGACACCTCAAACCCGGCTTGCGACCAACTGCATCCCCAGCACGACCATGGCCAGACAGAGGAACAGATTGAGACCGATATTGAGCAGCGCCTTCAGATAGGCCCCTTGCTGGGCCAGCACGACTGTGTCGAGGGCAAAGGAGGAGAAGGTGGTCAGGGCACCGAGGATACCCACCATCAGCAATGGCTTCATCGGGTGTTCCACCACGTGACCATGGCTGATCAGGGCATAAGCAATCCCCATGATGAAGGAACCCACCACGTTGACCACCAGGGTGCCATAGGGAAAGTGGCGTCCCAGCAGCCAGGCCATCAGCTCGGCGATGCCAAAACGCAGGCAGGCACCGAAGGCGCCTCCGGCAGCGACAAATAACCAGGTTTGCATCAAGCAGGCTCCAAGAGTGTCAGGTTGGCATTATGCAAAATCTCGACAGCAGGGGACAGCCGGGCAATTAATCGACCCGGCAAGACCCTAGCGGCGAAAGTCTACCGATTCTGCATTCACAAGATGGAGGGTCGTCTCGGCCGGGCGAGTATCGGCGATGACTCTGCCATGGCGGATGGAATAACGCACCGGCACCTGGCGGCGCACCGCATCGAAACCATTCTCTGCAGGAAGGATCAGCAGGTTGGCGGGCTTGCCCACCTCGATGCCGTAGCGATCCTGCACGTTCAGGGTGCGGGCGCTGTGGCTGCCGATCAGCTTGAGGCTGTCGTTGATCTGCTCGTAGCCCATGATCTGGCAGACATGGAGCCCCATATGCAGCACCTGCAACATGTTGGCCGTGCCCATGGGATACCAGGGATCGAACACGTCGTCGTGGCCGAAGCAGACGTTGATGTTCGCCTCCAGCATCTCCTTCACCCGGGTGATGCCACGACGCTTGGGATAGCTGTCGAAGCGCCCCTGCAGGTGAATGTTCACCAGCGGATTGGCCACGAAGTTGATGCCCGCCATCCTGAGCAGCCGGAACAGTCGCGACGCATAGGCTCCGTTGTAGGAGTGCATGGCGGTGGTGTGGCTGGCGGTCACCCGATGACCCATGCCGCGCTCGTAGGCCAGGGTTGCCAGCGTCTCGATAAAACGGGACTGTTCGTCATCGATTTCGTCGCAATGCACATCCACCAGAACCTGATATTTCTCCGCAAGATCGAAGACGTAGTGCAGACTTTCGACCCCGTACTCCCGGGTAAACTCGAAATGGGGGATGGCACCGATCACGTCGGCCCCCAGCTTGAGGGACTCTTCCAGCAATGCCTTGCCGTTGGGGTAGGAGAGGATCCCCTCCTGTGGGAAGGCCACTATCTGCAGCTCCACCCACTCCTTCATCTCCTCCCGCACCTCCAGCATCGCCTTCAGAGCAACCAGATTGGGGTCGGAAACATCCACGTGAGTCCGCACGAACTGGATGCCGTTGGCAATCTGCCATTTCAGTGTCTGGATGGCGCGTTGTTTCACATCCTCATGGGTCAGCAGCGCCTTGCGCTCGGCCCAACGCTCGATCCCCTCAAACAGGGTGCCGGAGAGGTTCCAACTCGGCTCGCCAGCCGTCTGGGTGGTATCGAGGTGAATGTGCGGTTCGATAAAGGGGGGGATGACAAGGCCTTGCTCACCATCAAGCTCGCGGGCAGAGAGCAGCTGAGTGCTCATGGGCTCAATGGCCCGGATCACGCCTCCCTGACAGAGGATTTGCCACATCCCTTCCCTGCCCGCCAGACGCACATTCCTAATCAGCATGTTCTTTCCCCTTCGAAAGCGTGGTTGTCTTTGCCAATCCACAACTTAGCCCGGATCCCTTTAAGAGAGAAGCGCCGCCCGGAAAGCATACGGGATAGAAAGGGAAGATATCTCAGCAACAAGAAGGTGCGACATTGCAGGACTGCAATTTGCGATGGATGGCTGAAAGGCAGATACAAAAAAGCCTCCCGATTGGGAGGCTTTCTTATTTAATGGTGCTGATACCCAGAATCGAACTGGGGACCTCATCCTTACCAAGGATGCGCTCTACCGACTGAGCCATATCAGCACACTAACCGGTAAAGACCACGCTCAATGCGTAATCTAAAATTGGGTGCCTGGCAGTGTCCTACTCTCGCATGGCGAATGCCACACTACCATCGGCGCTACAGCGTTTCACTTCTGAGTTCGGCATGGGGTCAGGTGGTTCCACTGCGCTATTGCCGCCAGGCAAAATCTTAATCCAGAAAGCTGACGTGAATAACGACTTCGCTAGTGTGCGTTGTCATTATCACTGAATTTGAGTAGTTCGCTTAGGTTTGCTACAAGCCTCAGAACACTTCTTGGGTGTTGTATGGTTAAGCCTCACGGGTAATTAGTATGGGTTAGCTCAACGTATCGCTACGCTTACACACCCCACCTATCAACGTTGTGGTCTCCAACGGCCCTTTAGGACCCTCAAGGGGTCAGGGATGACTCATCTCAGGGCTCGCTTCCCGCTTAGATGCTTTCAGCGGTTATCGATTCCGAACTTAGCTACCGGGCAGTGCCACTGGCGTGACAACCCGAACACCAGAGGTTCGTTCACTCCGGTCCTCTCGTACTAGGAGCAACTCCCTTCAATCATCCAACGCCCACGGCAGATAGGGACCGAACTGTCTCACGACGTTCTGAACCCAGCTCGCGTACCACTTTAAATGGCGAACAGCCATACCCTTGGGACCGACTTCAGCCCCAGGATGTGATGAGCCGACATCGAGGTGCCAAACACCGCCGTCGA
>OGHX01000182.1_pt1 | contig 39623 bp, 19 predicted proteins | sample 1571651 | NCBI WGS metagenome assembly OGHX01 (sample SAMEA2582030, study PRJEB24529) | metagenome | biome: Human gut stool | place: China | collected 2011
ACGTAATCAGCAAGCGATATACGCAGCGAATTGAGCGGCATAACCTGAATCTGAGGCAGCACCTGGCACGGCTGGGACGGAAGTCGCTGTCGTTCTCAAAATCGGTGGAGCTGCATGACAAAGTCATCGGGCATTATCTGAACATAAAACACTATCAATAAGTTGGAGTCATTACCGGGAACTTTTTAAGATTATTGCGGAATGGCGAAATAAGCACCTAACATCAAGCAATAATAATTCAAGGTTAAAATCAATAACTTATTCTTAAGTATTTGACAGCACTGAATGTCAAAACAAAACCTTCACTCGCAACTAGAATATCTCCCGCTATCATCATTAACTTTATTTATTACCGTCATTCATTTCTGAATGTCTGTTTACCCCTATTTCAACCGGATGCCTCGCATCCGGTTTTTTTTACCCTTCTTTACACAATTTTCATTATTCTGTGCTACCACAGAAAAACTATAACGCTTGTTAACTATTTCACAAATAATTAACATCAGCATAATTTCCAGCAATCTTCGTTTATTTGCAATTAATTTCGTTAGGCTTTTTGTAGGTTATTTGTACAGCAAAATGGCGCTTGTACATCTATTTCCCCCAATGCAGGATGATAAATATCACGGGAGAATAGAGAATCATCAATCAGGTAAGAGTCTGGAATTTCACACTGTACCCTTTATACTGCCCTATCACTTCGCGAAGTTTTAACAGGTCATAAACACGAATGCGTCAGAAAGAGACAACGGCCACGACCCGCTTTTCACTCCTACCGGGGAGCATTACCCGCTTCTTTTTACTGTTGATCATTGTGTTACTGGTGACGATGGGTGTAATGGTACAAAGCGCCGTTAACGCCTGGCTGAAAGATAAAAGTTACCAGATTGTCGACATTACCCACGCAATCCAAAAGCGCGTCGATACCTGGCGTTACGTGACCTGGCAGATCTACGACAACATTGCCGCGACGACTTCCCCCTCCTCCGGCGAAGGTTTACAAGAGACGCGCCTGAAACAGGATGTCTACTATCTGGAAAAACCACGCCGCAAAACGGAAGCGTTAATCTTTGGCTCTCACGACAACTCAACGCTTGAGATGACTCAACGGATGTCCACCTATCTGGACACATTGTGGGGCGCAGAAAATATACCGTGGTCGATGTATTACCTGAATGGTCAGGATAACAGTCTGGTACTGATCTCGACCCTGCCCCTCAAAGATCTCACCTCCGGATTTAAAGAATCGACCGTCAGCGACATTGTTGATTCACGTCGTGCAGAGATGTTGCAACAGGCCAACGCCCTCGATGAACGCGAAAGTTTTTCTAACCTGCGCCGCCTGGCCTGGCAGAACGGTCATTACTTTACCTTGCGTACCACGTTCAACCAGCCGGGACATCTGGCAACGGTCGTTGCTTTTGATCTGCCGATTAATGATTTGATCCCACCGGGTATGCCGCTGGACAGTTTCCGCCTTGAGCCAGACGCGACGGCAACGGGAAACAATGAAAATGAGAAAGAAGGGACGGATAGCGTCAGTATCCACTTTAACAGTACGAAGATTGAAATCTCCTCGGCACTCAACTCTACCGATATGCGCCTGGTCTGGCAGGTTCCTTATGGCACCTTATTGCTGGATACGTTGCAAAACATTCTGCTGCCACTGCTGCTGAACATCGGTTTGCTGGCGCTGGCGTTATTTGGCTATACCACATTCCGCCATTTCTCCAGCCGCAGTACAGAAAGCGTCCCCAGCACGGCGGTCAATAACGAATTGCGCATTTTACGGGCAATTAATGAAGAGATAGTCTCACTGCTGCCGCTCGGCCTGCTGGTTCACGATCAGGAATCGAACCGCACTGTCATAAGTAACAAAATTGCCGATCATTTGCTGCCGCATTTAAATCTGCAAAACATCACTACCATGGCGGAGCAGCATCAGGGGATTATTCAGGCGACGATCAATAACGAGCTGTATGAGATCCGCATGTTCCGCAGCCAGGTTGCGCCGCGCACACAAATTTTCATTATTCGCGATCAGGATCGCGAAGTGCTGGTAAACAAGAAACTCAAGCAGGCGCAGCGTCTGTATGAGAAAAACCAGCAGGGGCGGATGACCTTTATGAAAAACATTGGCGATGCGCTGAAAGAACCCGCACAGTCCCTGGCAGAGAGCGCGGCTAAACTCAATGCCCCGGAAAGCAAACAACTGGCGAATCAGGCAGATGTGCTGGTGCGGCTGGTCGATGAAATACAGTTAGCGAACATGCTTGCGGACGATAGCTGGAAAAGTGAGACGGTGCTGTTCTCTGTGCAGGATTTGATTGATGAAGTTGTGCCTTCAGTGTTGCCTGCCATCAAGCGTAAAGGTCTGCAACTGCTGATTAACAATCATCTGAAAGCACACGATATGCGCCGCGGCGATCGCGATGCCTTACAACGTATTTTGCTGCTACTGATGCAATATGCCGTGACCTCAACGCAATTGGGAAAAATCACCCTTGAGGTTGATCAGGATGAGTCCTCCGAAGACCGCCTTACGTTCCGCATTCTGGACACCGGAGAAGGCGTAAGCATTCATGAAATGGATAATTTGCACTTCCCGTTCATCAACCAGACCCAAAACGATCGCTATGGCAAGGCGGACCCGCTGGCATTCTGGCTGAGCGATCAACTGGCACGTAAACTGGGCGGTCATTTAAACATCAAAACGCGGGATGGGCTTGGTACACGCTACTCTGTGCATATCAAAATGCTCGCAGCAGACCCGGAAGTTGAAGAGGAAGAAGAACGATTACTGGATGATGTCTGCATAATGGTGGATGTTACTTCGGCAGAAATTCGGAATATTGTCACTCGCCAGTTAGAAAATTGGGGTGCAACCTGTATCACACCCGATGAAAGATTAATTAGTCAAGATTATGATATCTTTTTAACGGATAATCCGTCTAATCTTACTGCCTCTGGCTTGCTTTTAAGCGATGATGAGTCTGGCGTACGGGAAATTGGACCTGGTCAATTGTGCGTCAACTTCAATATGAGCAACGCTATGCAGGAAGCGGTCTTACAATTAATTGAAGTGCAACTGGCGCAGGAAGAGGTGACAGAATCGCCTCTGGGCGGAGATGAAAATGCGCAACTCCATGCCAGCGGCTATTATGCGCTCTTTGTAGACACAGTACCGGATGATGTTAAGAGGCTGTATACTGAAGCAGCAACCAGTGACTTTGCTGCGTTAGCCCAAACGGCTCATCGTCTTAAAGGCGTATTTGCCATGCTAAATCTGGTACCCGGCAAGCAGTTATGTGAAACGCTGGAACATCTGATTCGTGAGAAGGATGTTCCAGGAATAGAAAAATACATCAGCGACATTGACAGTTATGTCAAGAGCTTGCTGTAGCAAGGTAGCCTATTACATGAACAATATGAACGTAATTATTGCCGATGACCATCCGATAGTCTTGTTCGGTATTCGCAAATCACTTGAGCAAATTGAGTGGGTGAATGTTGTCGGCGAATTTGAAGACTCTACAGCACTGATCAACAACCTGCCGAAACTGGATGCGCATGTGTTGATTACCGATCTCTCCATGCCTGGCGATAAGTACGGCGATGGAATTACCTTAATCAAGTACATCAAGCGCCATTTCCCAAGCCTGTCGATCATCGTTCTGACCATGAACAACAACCCGGCGATTCTTAGTGCGGTATTGGATCTGGATATCGAAGGGATCGTGCTGAAACAAGGTGCACCGACCGATCTGCCGAAAGCTCTCGCCGCGCTGCAGAAAGGGAAGAAATTTACCCCGGAAAGCGTTTCTCGCCTGTTAGAAAAAATCAGTGCTGGCGGTTATGGTGACAAGCGTCTCTCGCCAAAAGAGAGTGAAGTTCTGCGCCTGTTTGCGGAAGGTTTCCTGGTGACCGAGATCGCTAAAAAGCTGAACCGCAGTATCAAAACCATCAGTAGCCAGAAGAAATCTGCGATGATGAAGCTGGGTGTCGAGAACGATATTGCTCTGCTGAATTATCTCTCTTCTGTGACCTTAAGTCCGGCAGATAAAGACTAATCATCTATAGGCCAGATAAGACGCGTCAGCGTCGCATCTGGCATTTGCACTGAATGCCGGATGCGGCGTAAACGCCTTATCCGGCCTACGATTCCCATTATTTCAATGGATTACAACAAAGTAGGCCAGATAAGACGCACCAGCGTCGCGTCTGGCATTTGCACTGAATGCCAGATGCGGCGTAAATGTCTTATAAGCCTACGATTCCCGCGATTTCCTGACCCTCTCGGCATATACCGTCAGTGTCTGTATTATAACATCCAGCGTTACCGGCTTCGACAGGCAACTGTCCATACCGGACTCCAGACACCGCTGCTTCTCTTCAGCCAGCGCATTAGCAGTTACTCCGATTACCGGCAACGTCAGCCCCAACTGACGAATGCGTTGCGTCAAGCGGTAACCATCCATATTTGGCATGTTGACGTCGCTAAGCACGATATCAATATGATTCTTGCTAAGTACATTAAGCGCATCGACGCCATCATTCGCGGTTTTACATTGATAGCCCAACGATCCCAACTGATCTGCAAGCAGACGCCGGTTAATCGGATGATCATCCACGACCAGAATCATCATATCGTCGTTATCGCTGACCGCTTTGTCCGTCGACGGCAGAGCGTTAGCAGGATCATCGCTCTCCATCTCGATCAAATAAATACGCGCCAACAATGCCGGTAGCTCATGCGGTGCAGCCACACTGTGTACCCACTCCCCTGGCGCTTTCTCCAGCGGAATACCAATATGGCGACGACAGAAGGTCACTACCGCTCTACCCTGCCATTTTTTGCTCACTACCTCGTCAGTGATTAACACATCTTCGGGAGTCGGTTCCTGCCCTTCGTATGTTGTAACGACGATGCCGCTGCGCTGCAAACTGGTTTCCAGGAACTGACAGAGCGACGCATTGCGGACCGCCAGCCAGCAGCGTTTACCACTCAACCCTTCCACGCCTTTTTTCTGCGGGTACTGAGCGCCGTACAACGGAATACGCACGGTAAACTGGCTGCCCATTCCCGGTTCTGAATCTACCGAGATGTCGCCGTCCATCATGCTGATCAGTTTTTCACAAATCGCCAGCCCCAGACCGGTCCCCTGGAAGTTACGCTGTACGCCCGTGCCGACCTGGAAGAAGGGATCAAACAAGCGCACCACTTCTTTCGCCGGAATCCCCACCCCCGTATCACGCACACGGATAGAGAGATAATCGCCATCAGCGCGAACATGCAGAACTATACAGCCGGTATCGGTGAATTTTATGGCGTTACTCAACAGGTTGGAGATGACCTGCTGTAAACGCATTGGGTCGCCATTTAAGGCCACTGGCACATCCGGTTCAATAAAGCAGTACAAGCCTAGCTGCTTGCGTACCACCAGCGGTAAATAGTTGGCGGTGATGTGGTTCATCACTTCACGCGGTGAAAACTCACGCGGTTCGATCTTCAACTGTTCTGATTCAATTTTCGAGAAATCGAGAATATCGCTGATAATTTTCAACAACAGGCTGGAAGAGTTGTTCATTGCCGTCACCAGACGATCGACGCCTTTTGGCAGCTCTTTGGTTTGCAACAGATCCAGGTTACCGATAATGCCATACAGCGGCGTTCGCAGCTCATGACTTACGGTGGCAAGGAACATCGATTTTGACTGACTCGCCTGTTCCGCTGCTTGTGCCATCTCCTGCAACGACTCTTCCATCTTCACGCGCGAAGAAACATCCACCAGCACACAAATAGCCACGTTTTCATTACGATAGCGCGAATGGACGAAGCTGATTTGCAGATTGGTATTGTTGCTGGTCAGGACATCAACAAAATTGACCTGCTGACCACAGATAATTTGCGTCAGTCGTTGGCGATCCTCATGCGTAAGCATATTGAGATAGGTATGCGCAAGTTCGTTACTTAAAATATTAACACCATCAGCGGTACGCAAAATGCAGATACCCACTGGCGCGGAGGCGACAATCTTGCGATTAAACTGCTCATGCTCTTCCAGTCGCAGGGCGTCGCTTTCCGCAGGAATGAATATACGCCGCTCGTACATCCGTGCGAGAGTAAACAACGCGGCTCCGGCAAGCACATTCAGCAAAATCGCGTTAAGGATCAACATGCGAATGCGCTCCAGCACCTTATCAACCGGCACCGAATAGACGATGCTTAACGATGAAGGTGGCAGGTTTTTCTTCAGCACCAGTTCCCGGAACCCTTCCGTATAGCCAAACCAGGAACGTTCCTGCATCCAGCGAGGATCGCTCTTAATCTTGCTTTCCGGTCCGGTAAGCGAAATCAGGGTATGACCATTTTCATCAAGAATGGTAACCCCCATCGGCAACGTACCAGGTAAAAAAAAGTTCTCCATCCGGATGGTTTGCTCGACACCCAAAAGCGCCTGCAACCGGTTCGCCAGATAAACTGGCGTCAAGGCGTAAAAATACCCGACGCCAGGGCGCGGACCTTCGCTGATCCAGTAGAGGTTACTGCCACTATCATCTTGTGGTGCATTTCGATATTTATTAATGCGTTCATGCAAAGCTTTTAGCGCGGTATCGCGTTCCACTGGCATATCACGCAGACCGAAATTGGCCATGCAGAGGTTATCGCTGCCGATTAAAAATACCCGGTTGAGATCGTAAGCCGCAGAGAAATTATCGCGCCAGTAGCGCATAAACCACGCCAATGACTCCAGAGAAACTCGCCAGGTGTTACTCATTGCGGAACAATCGGAGTCGGCAAACAGTGGTTCAAACACAGGCACATCTGCCTGCGTTTCTCGTCCACGCGGCGAAAGCACACCGTTTTCTGCCGATAAGCGATTTTCAGCTATGTACTTCAGCTCTTTCATCACATCAGAGGTGCGTTGAATAAAGCGCTGAGCCTGATCGGAACTCAGATTAAATTCCTGACGAATTTCCGATTCTCGCTGATGCAACGCATTAACGATGTAAAAAACGGATGAAAAAGCAATCAACAGCCAGAGCACTAACGCCAATGCTCTGAACATGTAGCGCGAGGCTTTCAGGGTTGTACGAAAAGAAGCAAGGTATTTCAAAGGGGCGAAGCTCCGCCTCAGGTGACCGATGGAGTGTGGTTAAGGTAGCGGTAAAAGCGTGTTACCGCAATGTTCTGTCACCATTGCAATAATGCGTATCGCTTAGAAACCATTGCCTTAATCAGGAAAGCCGGAGTAAATGGACAGTTTTCAGTACGAACAACAAGAAATGACCAATCTGCCGACGCTTGTTAATGGTTATATCCTGGCGTCGGCAGATCGCCCAGCAGTCTTATCTGAAAAAAGAGAGAGCCAGGTTGTGTGAAAGGATGGATCACCAGTCAAAACTTTTCACCAGCGTCAGTTCGCCAGCATTACGCATCGGTACAATAAATGTTTCCTGTTTCTCATTAACCGATCCTTCATCGGTGATCAGCGTCAGTTGGGCGGTCGTCAATTCCGTTTCGCTGCGTCCGCCATAGTAGTTGATATATACCTGATAGCGCCCGTGAACTGGTGCTGGCATGGCGAAAATCTCCGGTCCGTACCCCGTCGTGACATCCATATCCAGTGCACCACTGTTTTTCAGCACCGTGTTACCGTACCAGGCGTGTTCACCATCGGGTGTAACAACGTGAAGATCGAGGTCGGTATTGTCCGTATCCCAGGAGAGAACCAGCCGTAAACGCGCGCGAATCACTCCAGCCCCCGGCGTTGAGTAAAACTGCATTTTTTGTCGGCTTTGCCCATCTGGGCTGATGACCTGCACGCTGTTGCTGCCTTCAGTGAAAATATAAGGGCGTGCAAATGAACCATCGGATTCAATTCTCTGCGGCATACTGGCACCGTTGACCACCAACCGGCCCTGCTGAACTTTACCCGCCGCCGCATAATTCTTTATTTTGCCGCGGATCTGCGCTGAGATATTTTGATCATCTGCCATGTTGACGGACGACGCGGGGTAATTGATCGATTGTGAAAAGCTGGCATCTTCACCATCCGCAGGATGCCAGCCAGAGAGCGGTGCATCAATCTCGACTTCCTGTACACCTTCACTGTGAGCGACAGGCGAAAGCGCCACCAGTAACAACGGAAAAAAAATCTTTCGCATAGCATTAGTCCATTAATAATTGTCGGGTCAGCGTTTCGATATAGTTCTCATCAAGCCCGGTGGGATAACCATCAAAGGCCAGGTGCAGATACTCATGGGTTAAATCAAGCCGATCCTGAAGCGTAAAGAAGTTACGAATAAACAGCCGTTTCTGCTGCCGATCGGTATAGGGGAAACCTGAGACTAAACGGCAGACCGCAAACACGTCTGGTTCGTTGTACCCCGTCTCGCCTTGTAACATACCCCGCCACTGCGGCATTTTTTTCGCCAGCCAGGCCTTCGCTTTGGGTAATAACTGGCAGGTTGAGCGTGGCGCTCCCCAGCGGCTAAGGCTGTTGTCGGGATAAGCAAACGCGAGTATCTGGTCGTAACGCTCTCCCTGCCCCGCCTGGACGGTGGCTTGCCGCCAGGAAAGCGTCCCTTCGGTAGCGCGACTGCCGTGATAATGGACCGGGTCGCCCGCATAGATGAGATCCTGCGTCCAGGCGGTCATCATTCGCGCCCCCGTGGTAGCTGGCGAAGCAGAAACACGCTGCATGGCGCTGCTGTCGGGGATGGTCAGGCAATCGCCTTCCCGATTGGCGTTTTGCTGTAAGAAAGTGCGAATCGCCACGGTCATAGCTTTCGCTGCCTCAGGGGGCGTACTTTTCGCCTCGCGGTCCAGTACTCTGGCAACGTACTCTTCACGATCAAGATGCGACTGCAATTTCAGTTTGCCCTTTTCTGTCAGTAAGGTCGTCTCACCGTGGCTGACAAACGTAATGTGGTTACCATTGGCAAACGTCACACGATAGCGCCCATTAAGTACGCCGGGTTTTACTGCTGTCGTACTCTTTTCCGCCGTGATTTTCTTCAGCGGATAACGGGCAAACAGCTCCACCTCTACACATTGCCCACTGGCAACTTGCGTCGGCACTGGCAATACCCGATTAAGCACCGTCGCATAACGGGTCAGTACCGTTTTGCTGGTGCCACTGCCAGTAACCCACAGCGGTGTACCATCGGTTAACCAGCCGGCAAAACCACCCTGCCGGATTTCCTGCTCATCATCGGCAAACCAGCTCCAGGTTTTCACCCTTACCCGACTACCGAGCATGGATGCGACACCGATTTTCGCCTCGTCCAGCACCACATCCAGTAAGATTTCCTGAGCTTTGTTTTGCGCGGGTAACGTCGCTAATGAATCAAGCAGCGATTTAACCGTTACCGAGGTTTCTGGCTTCAGCGTCGGAAGAGACGCTAACCACGCAGGTGCCTGACGCTGTTGCCAGTATTGCCCCCAAACATCTGCACCAATATGCAACCGTTGCGGCGCAAAATAGAGTCCACAGGAGCGTACCAGCGCGGTATCGCGCGTTATGCTCTCCCCAGCCTGACAACAATAAACCTCTTCCGGGGAGTTTCCGCGACACTGGTAGGGCTGCTCTGGTTGATGGGTATCCTCCAGCCAGGCGTAAACATACAGTTTCCACAAACTCCCTAATGGCGTGGTGAGCGTGTCAGGTAATGCCGAGACTTTGGTCACGCCTGATGACGACAGCTGATACAGTTGATCGTGCTGCGCGCCCCGCAGCGCCAGTTGTAACGGCGTCTCCTCCGCAAGCGTTGGCAGAGTAACCAACGCTAATAGCCAGACGATTCTGCGCCAGTTCACTTATTTCACCTGCATCCCGGTCCATTCGCTCCCTGCCGCAACACTTTGCTGTGCAGGTGCATAGGAACGCACATAACGAGCAGGAGGCAGAACGAATTGCCCTTTTTGCGAGAAGCGCAGCAAATGGCGGAAAGAGACCGTTCCCGTCAGTTCTTTCACCGGCACCATATAGGCCAGTTCGCCCATTTCATTTCGCGCTTTTTCCAGCAACTGCCCCTGCTGTTTCGCGGCGTTGGGTTTATTGACCGAAATGCCCCACGTTGTCCGCTCAACATCGGCTCCCGGCGGCAGCGGTACTTCTACCTGGCCGTAGCGCAGAGCTGCATCTTGCTCGCTGGTAAGTGTGATTTCATCGAGATACAGCGCATCGCTGTCAATCTCATTGCTGTTGACAGGCTGTAAGGTAAAGTTCATATCCTCTTCACCCGGGATAAGCCGATACAACTGTCGTTCAACGGTCACCGGAATGTGACTTTGTTGAGCCGTTTTTGCCGGTTCACGCCAGCGAACCTGCACGTTTTGCGGCGGTAATTCGTCACCAAAAGAGAGAATGTCCGGCACGCCCTGACCAACCCAACGCCAGTATTCACCCCCTCCGGTTAACTTATGTTTGGCCCATGCGCCCGCAGGAGCAGGTAACGTAACCGGAGGCATCGTCGCCATATATTTCGCCAGCCAGTTCATTGCCAGCGCGCGCTCAATGGTGGATTGCTCAGCGGTTAAACCACTTAAAATAGCGGCAGCCTGGGTGGCGTCGCCTCCGCTATTGAGCAGCACAACCGTGTGCGCCAGCGGCTGGTTACTGTTTGCCGCTTTATCCCACGCATATTGCTGAACCTGTGGCATCACAGTGGACTTCAACTGCGCTTTTTTCAGCAACGTCATGGTTAAGACGTTTGCCACCGCATCTGCCAGTGGAGATTCAGGTGTATCGAGGATCAGACTGTCATTGATATCACTGGTGTCTGCCTCAGAGAAATCTTTAGTTTTAGTTCCGCGCCGGGCGATAGCTTCGTCCAACCCTTTCAACAACGTTTTGCACGGCAGATTCATCTCCTGCGCCCACGCCAGCACCAGCGCCCGATGCAATAATGGCATGTTATCCGCCTGCTCCGCGTAGCTGTCGAGCATATGCTGCCAGTATTCCGGTTGTTGCGTTACGCCGAGCGCCTGGCTGGCCTGCCAGTCGGCGTACCATGCCCATGCCGTGAGGAATGCGTCGCCATTGCCATCTTCACCCCACCAGGTAAAGCGCGCTCCTGGCCCCGCCAGTTGCATCAGCCGCAAACGGTTATCCTGAATCCTCTGACGAATGTCGTTAGCGGCGGCACTTTGATGATCGGCAAGTGAACGCCAGGCGAGACTGAGCGGGATCAGACGGCTACCGGTGTTGATCACGCCACCCCACGGTTCATCGACTAACGCATCAAGATTGTTACGGAAAATCTCCTGCGGCGTTTCACTACTTTGCAACCGGATATTGCTCGCCTGCTCGGGCAACATCAGCGCGTTATCGCCACCGCCGAGCATGACGTTTTTCTGCTGTTCAACGGGCCAGCTGTTATCCACAAAAGACAGTTTTGTGCTAATACTGTCCTGCACTTGCCCATTTTGTTGGAGTTCTGCACTTAACAAGCCAGATTGCTGAATATTCTGCGTCAGCGAAATATAATTCGCCCCTTTATGCAACGTCAGCGTCTGACGCACCTCAGCGCCTGAAAATTTAGTCACCAGCGCCACCGGTTCGTTATCCTGCTGACTGAAGATAAACAGTCCTGCCGCCGGTTTGTCGCCCATGCGATATACCGTTGGCATACTCCACTTCATGTAGAGATTTTTTTCCGAACGCAAATAAGCACGCCCCTGCCCGACCAGCCCGTCGCCGTTCATCCCACGCGCGGTGATGCGCCAGCGGGTTAATGAATCAGGCATCAGGAACGTGAAATACGCTTTGCCTTGTTTATCGGTTGTGAGTGACGGCATCCATGCCGCAGTATCCACTTCTTCACGCCGTGGACGTTCCAGCATTTTCACTCGCCGCTCGCTGCGGTTAGTCGCGCCAGGCGCAACAGGTTCGCTGGAGAGCGCCTGGTCGTAGCTGATAAATGACAGGCTGGAACTGGTGCGCACATTGTTACGCCCCAGCGGATAGAAAAATTTGCCGATATTCGGCGCGATTTCCGGTTGCAGCGCGTAGATCATTTCATCGACCACGCCAACCGTTAACTGCGCAGAAACTGGTTTACCTTTCAGCAACGAGGTTAATTCGACATTGACCAGTTCACCTGGCTGGTAATGGGTTTTGTCCGTTTTCACCCGAATATCCAACTGGGGAACGGCAACTTTGATCCCGGCGTTCTGAAAACTGTACTGACCGTTACGGGTATACAGCACCGAAAAAGTGATGTTAGGCGCAAAGGAATTGTTCACCGGAACGCGGGCTTCATACTGGGTATCGTTTAAACGTTGTAACGTCAGCCAGTTTGCCGGATGCGATAGCAGCGACTGCTGTTCAACGCGATCGCGTTCCAGCGTCAATAACGCTTCATCAATTGGCTCCGGGAAGGTAATCAGCATCTTCGCGGTTTCGCCTGGCTTGTACAGCGTTTTATCTGCCACGATATCTACCGTACCAGTATGCGCCGTGCTGCCCTTACCGCTGACGGCATGGCTTAACCCGGCGAGAATTAAGCCGTCTTTATCGCGTAACGTCAGGTTGTAGTTGCCTGGTTTATCGAAATTGACGGTAAAGGATTTGCCGCCAGAAGGTAGATCTCCGCTGTGGCTCGTGCGGTCTTCCAGACGCAACCACTCATACGTAACAGGAACCTGTTTTGAAGATTCCAGCGCAGCATAACGGAAAACAACCGATTCACCGCTATTGCTGTATTGTGCGGCGGTGCTCAAAGTGTAATGCGCCAGACCGCGTTCAATGAGGATCTCTTTGGTGGTGGTAACACGATACGCCGCGCCGTCACTGGCGGAGACAGTTAACAAATAACGGCTTGGTTTATCGGCGACGGGGAGATTTAACGCCACATAACCATTATCGTCGGAAACTGTTTCACTGCCTTCCAGCGACACCGGGAAGCGCCCGGCATAGCGCAAATCGTTACCGACCATCGAAAGTTGTTGGGCGCGCAAACTTAACTGCACGCGGGCATCTTTTACCGGCTCGCCATCCGGGTAAAGCAGTTGCAGTTTGCCGCTAACCGCTTCGCCTGTTTTGAACTCTTTTTTGTCGAGAGCTAAACCAATCTCAAAATGTGGCTTGATATAGTTGGCTACGCGAAAACTACTGCTATAGACCTGATTGCGGTAAGCAAGACGTAATTCATAACCTCCGGCAACGGCATTTTCTGGCAGGCGGAAACTCCCCTGCCCGCCATTACGCGCATCCAGCGTGACATTGACGGTTTGCAACAGGCTGCCATTAGCATCCAGCACTGAAAGTTTCGCCGGTGCGCTGACGATAGGGGATGAATGCAACGGATCGTGGAACTCGCGGCCCATCACTTTAACATCGACACGATCGCCTGCGCGATATAGCGGGCGATCAGTAAAGATATACAAGCGGGTATTGTAGATTTCACTTTCGTAGAAAAAATTCTCGGAGACAAAAACGCCGCCTTCTGCATCTTTACCCAGAATGTATGAACGTTCCGGCGATATATGTTGTAACTGCAAGGTACCGCTGTCATCGGTCACACCACGAGTCATCACGCCAAGACCGTCAGTCCACAGGATCTCTGAGCCTGGCTTCGCTTCACCCTGTTTTTTGCCAGCAGTCCACACCAGAAGTTCGTTGCCTGACACTTTGCTAAGCGCCACGGTATCGGAAACAAACACCACCGTCGTTGCCCGATACCCACCGACCATCGCTTCGACGAGATACAGTCCTGGCTCTTGTTTGCCGAGAGGAATATAGATGTTGCCCGGCTGCGGCGAGATGAAATTGCTGGATGCGCCTTCCAGTTTTACCCCTTGCTGCGGCTCGACCGGTTTTGCCTGCCATAGTGGATAGCGGAACTGTTCCACCAGTGGATATTTTTTCAGCGGTGAAAACTGGCTGTTCTGTACATAACGGGAAGGTTTAACAATGGCATTACCGAGCTGTAATTCGGGTAACGCCTGAGTCACATTCTGCCGTGACTGAGAAGAGAAAGTACGCTGCATTACACGGCGAGATTTGCCATACCAGTTATCCCACAGCCAGGTTAGCGTATTGTTCAGCCCGTCGCCCAGATATTGCGGTTGCACCACAATGCGATGCAGGTTTTTCTGCTGGCGCAAAAATGCCATCGGGTCAGGAATACGATACAGGCGAACGTCCACGCCGCCGTACTCTTCCATCTGGTAACGCCGATAATCACGCCCCGGCGCTTCCAGTCGCACTTTCGCCTCTTCACTGCTGCTAAAACTGCTGTCAGCGAGCAAAAAGAATGTTCCCCCGGCGGGCGGTGCATAGTTACTGGAAGGAAGCGAATCATCAGCATTAGCAAGCCCTGTTCCCACAAGGGACAGGCACAAGCACGCTGCTATCGCGCCAGAAAATTTAAACGATAAATGCCAATGAAATTGGGATTGGAATCGTTGGGTATCCATCGGGTGTCCTTCCATGTCATAAGTTGTTGCAGACTGACTGCGCGCATTCCGTTGTCAGTTTTCGTGGCGCTTCCGGTGTGGTAGATGACGTAACGCCCCATCCAGACCATTAAGTGCTGGGCATCGCCCTGATCGAAAAAAATCATATCGCCAGGCAACGCCTGGTTTATGTCCTGGCCAATAAATTGGCTGTTGTACTGAATCAAATTAATCGCGGTCACATAGGGGCCGGTTTTTCCGTTCCCCTGATTCCAGTTTTGCGCCAGTTGACGCTGTTCAGGTGTTAGCGTCATTTCAGGCGGCAAATACTGACTTGCTATACCGTTACTTTTTAGCCATTTGCTGTCGTGAACTTTCAGCGCCTCGTTCGCCGAAAATCGCACCAGGCCAGCACAATCCTGCTGATACCAGCGCGGACTTGGCCCCTGGCGGAGCTGTTCCTGTGCAATACGCACAAACCAGGCGCGAAACAGCCCCGATTGTTCGACATTCAGCATTTCGCTATGAGCAACAACACAACACAGCCAGCAAATCAGCGCCAGCAGCCCGTGCCTCATAGTGGCTGCCAGGTAATGGGTAGCCACTGCCAGGCGGCACCGGGTTCCATCTGGGCCAGCTTCATGACATAACGCGGTTGTTGAGATAAAGCGTCCAGCTTCGGCATTAATAAAGTTTGTGCGGCGTTATAAAAAACCGGTTCGAGATTCTTCGGCAGACTGGTCAGCGTTTCGTTACGCAGCAGTTTCGCCACGCCTTGTGGATTGATATAGACCGGAACAATGCCTTCAGTGGGTATCACATCCACCATTGCCGGGCGGGTTTTATTCAGTGTTTGCAACGCGTTATTGACCAGCGTGTCATCGAGGGAGAAAAGCATCGTCTTGTTTTGCATCGCCAGCGACACGCGGAAAAAATAATCCGACATTAATTGATCTGGTTGCGCTGCCTGCGCTTTCGGATACTGACCGTATCGGGAACTCACTTCGCGACGCCAGATTTGCGCTTCGCCCTGCTGCGTCTGGGTTACTGGCAATATACCTTCTGCGGCTTTGCTTTCGAGCGCACCAATATTTTGCGTAAACAGTTTTCCTGGCAATTGCACTTGTTCGGCAGAGCCATCAAACTGACCGACAAACAGCGGAGTTTGCAATTTTGAATCTTCATACCAGCACAGCCCCGCAGCACCGTCTAACGCCCCGTTGAGCTTGTCGTTTTCCTGGCTGATGTGGGAAAGCATCTCTTCAGCAATACCATGTGAATAAGGCACCGCCACACAGAAGCTGGCCCCTGCAGGCATACTGTTCCATACCGGCGTAAAATCGAAACTGGCATCTACGCTTGCGGATTCATCATTTAACGCCAGAAAACTGTGCCAGCCGTCATTGCTCATTTCGAAGCGCACACCAGCAAAAGAAGGCATTAATCGCTGGTAGCCAAAACCCAGCAAATTTGCACTGACCACGATGCGCTGGCGTACTGGCGTTTTTTCGGCAGTACGCTCTTCCAGGCCAAAGCTGGCTTGCCAGCGTTTTTTACCGCTCAACAAATCACTTGCGATCGCCGTGGCTTCGGTATCCTGCTGATCATCTTTAAACAGCATGTCCGTGCTGGAAAACACCAGCATCTTGTCCTGATAAGTTGCGAACATCAGGACGTTATTGCCGTTATAGCGCAACTGATAAACCGGGATGGTTTCACTATTTAGCTTAATACTACTGATTTCCGTTTTACTTAACTGGCTGTCGCTGGTAGCGGCAAACAGCAATGGCTCCAGCAGCTTGCTTAAACCACTTCGCTGGATCAGCACCATATAATGTGAAAGATGGCCTTGTTTATCGTGCCATAGCGCCGCCTGCGCGGGCTGATCTAAGAGTGACGAAAAGAGCTTATCTTTTAGTGTGAGATCGTGTTCGTAGACAATGCGGCGAATGCTGCCTTCAATGCCCAGACGGTCAGCATGGTTCTGATAATAAAAAACGAAATCTTCGCTTAGAACATCGTGAAGAAACGGAATGGTAAGGAGGTCTTTGGGAAGCTGGCTCAGAGAGTCGCTGTCGAGAAAGAGGTCCGGCTCATTGAGATCGATTTGCAGATTGTTGTGCACCACCAGCGGCGACAACGTTTTTTCTGGCCCACTACCAGCATATTGCAATGCCCAGACACCAGCGGAAAGCAGTACTATTGCGCCAAAACCTACAAGACCATAGAACCGCCAGCCTTTCGCCTTTTTTTCACTACCCATTGCCACATTCCTTGTGTAAAGCCAGCCATTTTTTATGGGTACAGCAAAACTTTACCGCGCCCTAATACGACAAAAGCCCAGACTTTGCAGCCTGGACTTCAATTCAAAAAAGGGAGATAACTCCCTTTTGGCATGAGGCGATGAAATTATTCTTCTTCTGGCTCGTCGTCAACGTCCACTTCCGGAGCGATTTCATCGTCCCCCTCCGCAGCACTGCCGTCGATGGTATCCAGATCTTCCTCATCAACCGGTTCAGCAACACGTTGCAGACCCACCACGTTTTCATCTTCCGCAGTACGGATAAGGATCACGCCCTGGGTGTTACGGCCCACGATGCTGATTTCAGAAACGCGAGTACGTACCAGCGTACCGGCATCGGTGATCATCATGATCTGGTCGCAGTCATCTACCTGCACCGCGCCAACCACTAAACCGTTACGTTCGGTAACCTTGATGGAGATAACCCCTTTCGTCGCACGCGACTTAGTCGGGTATTCCGCTACCGCAGTACGTTTACCGTAACCATTTTGCGTTGCGGTGAGGATTGCACCATCGCCACGCGGCACGATCAGAGAGACGACTTTATCGCCTTCACCTAAGCGAATACCGCGAACACCGGTGGTGTTGCAGCCCATCGCACGGACAGAAGACTCTTTAAAGCGCACCACTTTACCTTCAGCGGAGAACAGCATTACTTCGTCTTCGCCGCTGGTCAGGTCAACGCCGATCAGCTCATCGCCGTCAACCAGTTTGATCGCCACTTTACCAGCGGTACGTAGACGGTTGAACTCGGTGAGGACGGTTTTCTTCACAGTACCGTTAGCGGTCGCCATGAAGACTTTCACACCTTCTTCAAACTCAGTCACCGGCAGGATCGCGGTGATACGTTCGTCCTGTTCCAGCGGCAGCAGGTTGACGATCGGACGACCACGCGCGCCACGAGTGGCTTCCGGCAACTGGTAGACTTTCATCGAATAGACGCGACCACGGCTGGAGAAGCACAGAATATGGTCGTGGGTGTTCGCCACCAGCAGTCGGTCGATAAAGTCTTCTTCTTTAATACGTGCGGCAGATTTACCTTTCCCGCCACGACGCTGCGCTTCGTATTCAGAAAGCGGCTGGTACTTCACGTAGCCCTGGTGAGAGAGCGTCACTACCACATCTTCCTGAGTAATCAAATCTTCCAGGTTGATGTCTGCGCTGTTGGCGGTGATTTCAGTACGACGTTTGTCACCGAACTGTTCACGAACCAGCTCCAGCTCTTCGCGGATCACTTCCATCAGACGATCGGCGCTACCAAGAATACGCAACAGTTCCGCGATCTGATCCAGCAGCTCTTTGTATTCATCGAGCAGTTTTTCGTGCTCAAGGCCGGTCAGTTTCTGCAGACGCAGATCCAGAATCGCCTGAGCTTGCTGTTCGGTCAGGTAGTACAGACCATCACGCACGCCGAACTCTGGCTCCAGCCATTCCGGACGCGCAGCATCATCGCCCGCACGTTCCAGCATCGCGGCAACGTTGCCCAACTGCCACGGATTAGCAACCAGCGCCGTTTTCGCTTCTGCAGGCGTCGGCGCATGACGGATCAGTTCGATGATCGGGTCGATGTTCGCCAGCGCCACGGCTAATGCTTCAAGGATATGAGCACGATCGCGAGCTTTACGCAGTTCGAAAATGGTACGACGGGTCACCACTTCACGGCGGTGACGAACAAACGCAGCGATGATGTCTTTCAGGTTCATGATCTTCGGCTGACCATGGTGCAATGCCACCATGTTGATACCGAAAGAAACCTGCAACTGGGTCTGGGAGTAGAGGTTGTTGAGCACCACTTCACCGACCGCATCGCGTTTGACTTCAATCACGATGCGCATACCGTCTTTGTCAGACTCGTCACGCAGCGCGCTGATGCCTTCCACGCGTTTTTCTTTTACCAGTTCCGCAATTTTTTCGATCAGGCGCGCTTTGTTCACCTGATACGGAATTTCGTGAACGATAATGGTTTCACGCCCGGTTTTGGCGTCAACTTCCACTTCCGCACGGGCGCGGATATATACCTTGCCGCGACCGGTACGGTAAGCTTCTTCGATACCGCGACGACCGTTAATGATTGCCGCCGTCGGGAAGTCCGGCCCCGGGATGTGTTCCATCAGCCCTTCAATGCTGATGTCTTCATCATCGATATACGCCAGACAACCGTTGATGACTTCCGTCAGGTTGTGTGGCGGGATGTTGGTTGCCATACCTACGGCGATACCGGAAGAACCGTTCACCAGCAGATTAGGAATTTTGGTCGGCATGACGTCCGGAATTTTTTCCGTGCCGTCATAGTTATCAACGAAATCGACCGTCTCTTTTTCGAGATCGGCCATCAGTTCATGGGCAATTTTCGCCAGACGGATTTCCGTATAACGCATTGCCGCCGCAGAGTCGCCGTCGATGGAACCGAAGTTACCCTGACCGTCTACCAGCATGTAACGCAGCGAGAATGGCTGCGCCATACGGACGATCGTGTCATAAACCGCCGAGTCACCATGGGGATGGTATTTACCGATTACGTCACCAACGACACGGGCAGATTTTTTATAGGCTTTGTTCCAGTCATTGCCTAGTACGTTCATGGCGTAAAGTACGCGACGGTGTACCGGCTTCAGGCCATCTCGGACATCCGGCAGCGCACGGCCAACAATGACCGACATCGCATAATCCAGATAGGAGCTCTTCAGCTCTTCCTCAATGTTGACCGGTGTAATTTCTCTCGCAAGGTCGCTCATCTAACCGCTATCCCTCTACTGTATCCCGGATTCAAAGGTCGCAAATTATAACACAGCCGCGCAGTTTGAGGTAAACCTATACGCTTTATTCACCTCCAATGCCTGATATACTCGTTTGTCTTGCCAATTACGGAGTAGAAGTGCCAATGAATGCCGAAAAATCGCCGGTAAACCATAACGTAGACCACGAAGAGATCGCTAAATTTGAAGCCGTCGCCTCCCGCTGGTGGGATCTGGAAGGTGAGTTCAAACCGCTGCACCGCATTAACCCGCTGCGTCTGGGCTATATTGCCGAGCGTGCTGGCGGTTTATTTGGCAAAAAGGTGCTCGATGTCGGTTGTGGCGGCGGCATTCTGGCCGAGAGCATGGCGCGGGAAGGCGCGACGGTGACCGGTCTGGATATGGGCTTTGAGCCATTGCAGGTGGCAAAGTTGCACGCGCTGGAAAGTGGCATTCAGGTGGATTACGTGCAGGAAACCGTGGAAGAGCACGCGGCAAAACATGCCGGGCATTATGATGTGGTGACCTGCATGGAGATGCTGGAACACGTCCCCGATCCGCAGTCAGTGGTCAGAGCCTGTGCGCAACTGGTGAAACCGGGCGGCGATGTTTTTTTCTCGACGCTTAACCGCAACGGCAAGTCGTGGCTGATGGCGGTGGTTGGTGCGGAATATATTTTACGCATGGTGCCTAAAGGTACGCATGATGTGAAGAAGTTTATTAAACCGGCAGAATTGCTGGGCTGGGTGGATCAGACCAGTCTAAAAGAACGGCATATGATCGGACTGCATTACAACCCGATTACTAACACTTTTAAGCTCGGTCCCGGCGTAGATGTGAACTATATGCTGCACACGCAGAATAAGTGAGGTTGTTGTTTGGATTCATCCGGCAACCGTGCCAATGCCTGATGCGACGCTTGCCGCGTCTTATCAGGCCTACAAATGCTCCCGTAGGCCAGATAAGGCGTTTACGCCGCATCCGGCAATAGTGCCGGTCAGACAGCGATTACCATTTCACCGTCATCGACAAAAACCCTGCCGTCTGGGCAAAATCATTGTCTCCTTTCTGCCACACCACGCTGCCACGCAGGGACACTCGCTGACTGATATTGCCCGTTACTCCCACTTTTATTTCCCCCCGTTGCTTCACCGCATCGTCACTGATAGTGCTGCCATCTTCTTCAATTTCCGTCGGATGGGGATCGTGATAATAATTCAGATCTAATGTTGGTGTGACATGAACAGCGGTACGCCATTCGCTGTGTAAACCCAGCCGCGTCTGGATATCATCGCCCTGCGATTGTGACACGCGCGCATGGTTAGCGGCTGTAAAATCATCCTGCTGCACGCCCTGATAAATCACCTGCGCCTGTGGTTCAATCACCACTCCATGCCCCGGTAACCACTGATACCCGGCTTCCAGCGAGGCGATAATCCCCGACGAGTGGTAATGATCCGCACCATCGCCTTGTTCGGAAACATCATTGCTAAACCACGCGTATTGCAGCCAGCTATCCAGCCAGGCCCCCTGTTTTTGGCTACCGCGCTGAAACCAGCTTGAGGTCAGCCCAACGGCATAACCGTGGTTCTGGCTATCAGCGCGAGTTCCGGTCATGTTTGATCGACTGTCACCCTGGTTATCGCTGTAGCCGCCCACGGCCCCTAGCATCCACTGGCCATCATCGCCCCAGTATCCGCTTAACAAGTTGCCGCTAAGCTGTACCGTAGAAGTGTCTTCATGCTGGGCCAACTGCCCTGCCGCCGTGTAATGATAATCTCCGCCGATAACACGTAAATTCAGCGTCTGACCATCGCCACCAGCGTGATCGCGTCGCTCCATCACAAATGCCTGATTTGCCGCACGCAGGTTATTGAGATAGCCACCAACTTTGGCGTTCAGCACCGGCTGGTAGGCAGGCGTAGGGGCTGGAGCTGGGTCGGGTGTTGGATCAGGATCCGGCGTGGGATCAGGATCTGGAGTCGGGTCCGGATCGGGCGGCGGCGTCGGAGTGACTTCTTGCGATCGCAGATACCAGTCGTTGTTATCTTCCACCAGCGTGTAGTCATACGCTCCCATATTAACGTAGCCGCTGCCCGCAAGACTAAACAGCGCATTGTTTTGAAATTGCGTGGGATCAGCAGTGAAATCAACCACTTTAATACCTGTAGAAGTCGGTTCACCAGTGCCGGTAATGGGGTTAACCACCACGGTCGTGTTACCCGAGGTATTGCCGTTCAACACCAGTTGGTCGCTTACCGAGTCATCGCCGTTTAATTCGCTGTCGAGAAACAACGTACCGCCGCCGGTGTAATCACCGTTTACCGTGAGCGTATCGCCAGCGACGCCATTTTGCAGACTGACTGTACCGGACATATTGGTTAGATCACCATTAACCGTCACATCGGAAAGATAGGTCAGGCTGTCAGTTTCCAGGTTAGTATTAAGCTCGCCTGTCAACGTCACGCCATCGGTGGCATTCACCAACGTACCGTCGCCGTTAAACAGCGAGGCATCCAGTGCGGCGGAAGTATCCTGACTCGTCAGGCGCAAAACGGTGCCATCACTGATGTCGATAGTGCCGCTGGAAGTCGCATCAATAGACTGGATATCCTGATCTGCGCCAGTCTCGAACGTTGCTCCGTCACCAATCCACAGCGACGAAGCATAAGGAAAAATATCCGCAACATCGCCTTTCAGGGTACCTTCTTCAACACGTACCGCAGACTGCGTCGTACCGCTGGCGGTCAGCTCCAGGGTGCCAGCCCCCGTTTTAGTCAATGTGCTACCCTCATCCTGATGCTGCCCGCTGCTGTCAGCCATCAGTGCGCCCCACTGCGTGTCTACCCCCGCATCAACTGCCACTTCACCGTCGGCGCGCATTTCAATATCACGCCCATGCTCAACCGTTGTAGAGCGAGTATCGACATTGGCAGTAATCTCCATCACGCTTTCTTGTTGATTATCGGTAAAGATAACCTGGCGGTTATAGTGGGTATCTCCAAGCTGCGAGTTGTCACTCACCACCAGCGTACCGGAAGCAATTTGCGTTGTGCCGAGGTATTGATTGTCATTTGCCAGGCTGACCTGCCCATCACCCGCATCGACCACCACGTAGACGCCATCTTTCCCGTCGCTGCCGATATGCATATCGTTTCCGCCTGCAAGATCTACCACATCCTGACTGCCGATAACCGTTCCGCTGCTGCCGCTGACTTCAAGGCCATCGTTGTATGATGTGCCGCTCTGCCAGGTGGAGAAATCAGAGAGACCGAGCACACCGCCGTTTAACACGATCGACTGCGGCTCGTCCTGGAGAGCGGCGAGATCTGCAGCGTCGCCTTCTAGCGTAAGCACCGCGCCATCATCAACGACTATATCGCCAGTTAGCGCCATCGACTGCGCCCCTGCCAGCACGTAGCTGCCGTTTTGCGCAATGGTGAGCTGACCAGCACCTTCGATGGTGCCAGCAAAACTGCCTTGATTAACAGTAACATTGCCACCAGCATCGATATTTAAAGTGCCATTCTGAAAGCCCGTCAATGCGTGCACAAAGGTTTGTTGGGTGGAGCCAACATTTAGCTCTGCCTGATTCTGGTACTTATCAATACTCCCTATCGTCAGACCGTAGCAGTCTTGCGGATCGTCCTGGCAATGATTATCTCCGACATTCATCAGGGAGTTGCTGCGACCCAGGGTAACTTCACCGTTTTCAATCTGCATCTCACCAGTAAAGTCATTGTTATCTGCATTAAGTACCAGATCGCCGGAACCTGTTTTGGTGATCAACCCGGTACCAGCAATAGAGTCAACAGCTCCATCATTCTCTGTATTGCCGATAACCAGCGTTTTTCCGTCGGCAATATCAAAGGTAACTTCACTTAAGCCGAGATACATAAAGCCGCCCGCCGCAGTGGAAGGACCATCCCCATAGCCTGCTGCGCTATTGTTCTCATCGATTAACACACCGCCGTTCTGGCTGTAGCTGTCATCAACAGAAATATCAATAAGATAGGGAGCCGTCACGCTATTGGTATAAATTGCCCCGCCATAACCTTCGGCAGTGTTATTTGTAAATGCGGTGTTATTTATTATTGTGAAACCTGACGGATGCGTGATATCGCTATTATTATCGGTGACATCGATTGCACCGCCATCGCCATCACTGTAACTTGTTGATGTATATGCCTGGTTATTATTAAAAACATCATCACTTAGATAGACATCATTATTGATGGTATAAATTGCGCCGCCTTTGCCATCATTAGCGATGTTATTGCTAAACATGGCGTTAGTGATACGTAAATCGGCGACACCAGTATCATTAGTACCAGAAGAATAGATTGCGCCACCATAGCCGCCTGCGACGTTACCGGAAAAAATAACATCAGTAAGATTCAGCGTTGAGTTTTCTTTAGCAAATATTGCCCCGCCATTATTATATTCTCCTGAGACAGTATTATTGGCAAACAGAGTCATTCCAGTTTCATTATGTGGCGATATCGTAAATTCAGCACTTTGCTGCAAAAATACGGCCCCACCGCTGGCATTATTGGCCATACCCGAAAAAATCACCCATTGCCCATCGGCGATGCTCCAGTCCTGCGTAATGCCTGAAAGGCTTTGCCTGCTGGCCTGACAACTCGCTTTGATATCATATCCCTGGCATGAATCCAAAACCTCCGCGATACTGTTAACAGAGAAAAGAGATGCAATCATTGACGGGAGTAAAGATAAATACTCCTTGCGTAGAAAGATAATCCGCATATTCATCTAACCATCATTTTCTATAAGACGGCGTATTTAATCGTATTATGCGCTATGGGGTATATTTCTTTTGTAAATTGTACAACCCGGCGCAATGACTATTTTGTTATTATTTGATGAATAATATCAGTGTGTCATAATTCAAATTAATAACCTTAAGGTAAATCGGTTATATTTAAACTGAATTAAAGTAATAAATAATATTCTTATAATATATGCAAAAGTAACAAATTGGCTTGGTATTTAACAATAACCGAATAGAAAACAACCATTTCCGACTCAACAATCGCTTACATTCGCTTATATATTGACCACAACTGATACATCAGATTATGTGATGACTCGTGCTTAGATCAATTTTGGCAATCATTAGCAACAAGATTAATAAACCATTTATATCAATTTACCCATACTATTCTGCCGTTCAAGAAATCGCCGAACAGTTATTTTTAACAAATTTTTCTCTTCCCATTGACTTTCCCGGACACCTTGTCTGACCTAAGGTGCGCGAAAGCCACTTTTTCCTTCCTGAGTTATCCACAAAGTTATGCACTTGCAAGAGGGCCATTTTCACACTATCTTGCAGTGAATCCCAAACATACCCCCTATATATAGTGTTCTTAGCAGCTTCCCTCACTACAGGTAGTCTGCATGAATCTATTGCGGAAAGAATTCCAAAAACAGGTACGACATACATGAATCAGAATCTGCTGGTGACAAAGCGCGACGGTAGCACAGAGCGCATCAATCTCGACAAAATCCATCGCGTTCTGGATTGGGCGGCAGAAGGACTGCATAACGTTTCGATTTCCCAGGTCGAGCTGCGCTCCCACATTCAGTTTTATGACGGTATCAAGACCTCTGACATCCACGAAACCATTATCAAGGCTGCCGCAGACCTGATCTCCCGTGATGCGCCGGATTATCAGTATCTCGCCGCGCGCCTGGCAATTTTCCACCTGCGTAAAAAAGCCTATGGCCAGTTTGAGCCGCCTGCGCTGTACGACCACGTGGTGAAAATGGTCGAGATGGGCAAATACGATAATCATCTGCTGGAAGACTACACGGAAGAAGAGTTCAAGCAGATGGACACGTTTATCGATCACGACCGTGATATGACCTTCTCTTATGCTGCCGTTAAGCAGCTGGAAGGCAAATATCTGGTACAGAACCGCGTGACCGGCGAAATCTATGAGAGCGCCCAGTTCCTTTATATTCTGGTTGCTGCGTGCCTGTTCTCGAACTACCCGCGTGAAACACGCCTGCAATACGTGAAGCGTTTTTACGACGCGGTTTCCACATTTAAAATTTCGCTGCCGACGCCAATCATGTCCGGCGTGCGTACCCCGACTCGTCAGTTCAGCTCCTGCGTACTGATCGAGTGCGGCGACAGCCTGGATTCCATTAACGCCACCTCCAGCGCGATTGTTAAATACGTTTCCCAGCGTGCCGGGATCGGCATTAACGCCGGGCGTATTCGTGCGTTGGGTAGCCCGATTCGCGGTGGCGAAGCATTCCACACCGGCTGTATTCCGTTTTACAAACATTTCCAGACAGCGGTGAAATCCTGCTCTCAGGGCGGTGTGCGTGGCGGTGCAGCAACGCTGTTCTACCCGATGTGGCATCTGGAAGTGGAAAGCCTGCTGGTGTTGAAAAACAACCGTGGGGTTGAAGGCAACCGCGTGCGTCATATGGACTACGGGGTACAAATCAACAAACTGATGTATACCCGTCTGCTGAAAGGTGAAGATATCACCCTGTTCAGCCCGTCCGACGTACCGGGGCTGTACGACGCGTTCTTCGCCGATCAGGAAGAGTTTGAACGCCTGTACACCAAATATGAGAAAGACGACAGCATCCGCAAGCAGCGTGTGAAAGCCGTTGAGCTGTTCTCGCTGATGATGCAGGAACGTGCGTCTACCGGTCGTATCTATATTCAGAACGTTGACCACTGCAATACCCATAGCCCGTTTGATCCGGCCATCGCGCCAGTGCGCCAGTCTAACCTGTGCCTGGAAATCGCCCTGCCGACCAAACCGCTGAATGATGTCAACGACGAGAACGGTGAAATCGCGCTGTGTACGCTGTCTGCTTTCAACCTGGGCGCAATTAATAGCCTGGATGAACTGGAAGAGCTGGCGATTCTGGCAGTACGCGCACTCGACGCGCTGCTGGATTATCAGGATTACCCGATCCCGGCCGCTAAACGTGGAGCGATGGGGCGTCGTACGCTGGGTATTGGTGTGATCAACTTCGCTTACTACCTGGCGAAGCACGGTAAACGCTACTCCGACGGCAGCGCCAACAACCTGACGCATAAAACCTTCGAAGCGATTCAGTATTACCTGCTGAAAGCGTCTAATGAGCTGGCGAAAGAGCAAGGCGCGTGCCCGTGGTTTAACGAAACCACTTACGCGAAAGGGATCCTGCCGATCGATACCTATAAGAAAGATCTGGATACCATCGCTAATGAGCCGCTGCATTACGACTGGGAAGCTCTGCGTGAGTCAATCAAAACGCACGGCCTGCGTAACTCCACGCTTTCTGCCCTGATGCCGTCCGAGACTTCTTCACAGATCTCTAACGCCACTAACGGTATTGAACCACCGCGCGGTTATGTCAGCATCAAAGCGTCGAAAGACGGTATTCTGCGCCAGGTAGTGCCGGACTACGAGCATCTGCACGACGCCTATGAGCTGCTGTGGGAAATGCCGGGTAACGATGGCTACCTGCAACTGGTGGGTATCATGCAGAAATTTATCGATCAGTCGATCTCTGCTAACACCAACTACGATCCGTCACGCTTCCCGTCAGGAAAAGTGCCGATGCAGCAATTGCTGAAAGACCTGCTCACCGCCTACAAATTCGGGGTCAAAACGCTGTATTATCAGAACACCCGTGACGGTGCTGAAGACGCGCAGGACGATCTGGTGCCGTCAATCCAGGACGATGGCTGCGAAAGCGGCGCATGTAAGATCTGATATTGAGATGCCGGATGCGGCGTAAACGCCTTATCCGGCCTACGGCTCGGTTTGTAGGCCTGATAAGACGCGCCAGCGTCGCATCAGGCTCCGGGTGCCGGATGCAGCGTGAACGCCTTATCCGGCCTACGGCTCGGATTTGTAGGCCTGATAAGACGCGCCAGCGTCGCATCAGGCACAGGATGCGGCGTAAAATGCCTTATCCGGCATTAAACTCCCAACAGGACACACTCATGGCATATACCACCTTTTCACAGACGAAAAATGATCAGCTCAAAGAACCGATGTTCTTTGGTCAGCCGGTCAACGTGGCTCGCTACGATCAGCAAAAATATGACATCTTCGAAAAGCTGATCGAAAAGCAGCTCTCTTTCTTCTGGCGTCCGGAAGAAGTTGACGTTTCTCGTGACCGTATCGATTACCAAGCGCTGCCTGAACACGAAAAACACATCTTTATCAGCAACCTGAAATATCAGACGCTGCTGGACTCCATTCAGGGTCGTAGCCCGAACGTGGCACTGCTGCCGCTGATCTCGATCCCGGAACTGGAAACCTGGGTAGAAACCTGGGCGTTCTCAGAAACGATTCATTCCCGTTCCTATACTCATATCATTCGTAATATCGTTAACGATCCGTCTGTTGTGTTTGACGATATCGTCACCAACGAGCAGATCCAGAAACGTGCGGAAGGGATCTCCAGCTACTACGATGAGCTGATCGAAATGACCAGCTACTGGCACCTGCTGGGCGAAGGCACCCACACTGTTAACGGTAAAACCGTGACCGTTAGCCTACGCGAGCTGAAGAAAAAACTGTATCTCTGCCTGATGAGCGTTAACGCGCTGGAAGCGATCCGCTTCTACGTCAGCTTTGCTTGTTCCTTTGCCTTTGCAGAACGCGAACTGATGGAAGGCAACGCCAAAATTATTCGCCTGATTGCCCGCGACGAAGCCCTGCACCTGACCGGCACCCAGCATATGCTGAATCTGCTGCGCAGCGGCGCGGACGATCCTGAGATGGCGGAAATTGCCGAAGAGTGTAAGCAGGAATGCTATGACCTGTTTGTTCAGGCGGCACAACAGGAGAAAGACTGGGCGGATTATCTGTTCCGTGACGGTTCGATGATTGGTCTGAATAAAGACATTCTCTGCCAGTACGTTGAATACATCACCAATATCCGCATGCAGGCAGTCGGTTTGGATCTGCCGTTCCAGACGCGCTCCAACCCGATCCCGTGGATCAACACCTGGCTGGTGTCTGATAACGTGCAGGTTGCTCCACAGGAAGTGGAGGTGAGTTCTTATCTGGTCGGGCAGATTGACTCGGAAGTGGACACCGACGATTTGAGTAACTTCCAGCTCTGATGGCCCGCGTTACCCTGCGCATCACTGGCACACAACTGCTGTGCCAGGATGAACACCCTTCCCTTCTGGCGGCGCTGGAATCCCACAATGTGGCGGTTGAGTACCAGTGCCGCGAAGGTTACTGCGGCTCCTGTCGCACACGCCTGGTTGCAGGCCAGGTGGACTGGATTGCCGAACCGTTAGCCTTTATTCAGCCGGGGGAAATTTTGCCCTGTTGTTGCCGGGCAAAAGGCGATATTGAAATCGAGATGTGAATTGGTTGTAGTGCCAGATACGACGCTTACGCGTATTATCTGGCCTACAACGATTACCTGGCGTAGTAATACGCTTTTACCTGCTCCCAGTCCGCTTTGGGGATCGGCTCCAGATATTTTTCCAGCTGGCGGAAGTCATGATTAATCGCTTTATGGCGACGCAAGCGGCGACGACTTTTCTCCAGATCAAGAAAACCAGCTTCTGCCTTACCTTCTGTTTTCACATAGATATGGCGAACATAACAACAGCCATGCTGACGATTAACGCTATGCATTTTCTTAAACGCCAGCGCCACTGCTTTCAACATGGCTTGCCGTACTTCGTCAGAATAAGGCGTTACTGCATGCTGGGCATACCAGTCAGCAATGCTGATGAACCCCGCCATATCTTCAGTCACCAGCAACGCGCGCCATTCCCCCTCAATTTTCACCGCTTCACCAAAAACGATCTTCGGCACGATGACACCGGCCCGTTCCAGTTCTTTAATTACCGCAACCTCACGGACAATCGTTGGTCGGCCGAAAGGATAACGTACGGAATGAAACAGATGATGCGTCATGCGCTTTACATATAGCTTTTTGCCGTTGCGCTCGACGCATTGCACCCCGCTCATACCATTACGGCGATAGTTAGGCTCTTCAACCCAGTCGCCCTCTGTTGCCCACCAGTGATTAAATTCGTCGTGCTTTGCTGAAACTGCCATACCCTATCGCCTGTCATTTTTTATTAACGACAATGACTATAGGTGGTTACCTGCGAAAAATCTTAATGAAACGTGTCGTATTAATGAATTTCTTTTGCCACTACTAGCGCGACACCGCTTTTACCCTTCATTTGCAGCGCATAGACTCCACCAGCCACTACCACTAATAGTGCGCCCAGCAGATAAATCATTCGGTAGCCAGTATGTGCAACCATCATCCCCATCACACAGGCTCCCAGCGCCAGGCCTGCATCCATCGCATTGAAGAAGAGGGAGTTTGCGACACCGATTTTATGCGGTTCCACTGAACTGATAATCTGCGTCTGAAAAACTGGCGTCACGGAACCATACCCGATACCAATCAACGCGCCAGAAACGACCATCATTACGCTGCCCTGGGTGTAGCCGAGAACCACCAGCCCAACCGTAAAGAACAGCAGGCAGGGGTAAACCACATATTTCGGGCCTTTTTTGTCGCAAACATTACCGGTGAAGGTACGGCAGATCATCAGGAAGATGGCGTAGCAGAGCAGGAAATTACTGGCCGCCGACATCAGATTAAGTTCGCGGGCGTAAAGCGCCAGAAAGGCAGAAACCCCGGCATACGAAAAGGTCATAAAGAATGTAACCATGGCAAACGGCAATGCCGCGCGATCGAACATGGCGGCGAAGCCCATCTTTGGCTTTGAACCGTCGGCATGGCTGATAACCGGCGGCACGGTCATAATCAGCGACAGGATAATCCCCACCGCCGCAACGCCAGTACATAACCAGAAAGCCATATTAAAGGCCTCCCAGCGCGCCATATTCAGGCCAATCCACGGCCCGACCACCATTGCCAGCCCCATTGCCAGAGAGAAAAAACTGATGCCCTCCCCACGTCGGGAGGCCGGGATCAGCCGCGCGGAAATCGTTCCCTTTACCGTTGTGATAACCCCGAAGGTAATACCATGAAGCACCCTAATAAAAAGCAGTGATTCTATTGAGTGGCAAAAAGGATACAGCGCAGTGACCACCAAAAAGGCCAGAGAAGAGAGCACCAGAATAGTTTTATTCGAATATTTACCCACCCATTGCCCGGCAAAGGGGCGAATAACAATCGCCGCAATTAAAAATAATGTCACCAGCAGACCAGCTTTATCAGGGGATGCATGGAGACGATCGGAGATATAAATAGGTAATAAGGTCAGCAACACATAAAAGACGAAAAAGATAATAAAGCTAATAATGGTGATTGCCCAAAAATCTTTCGTCCATAATTTTTCTTTCATACTAAACGACCCGTTCAAATGGCGCACAAGGACACCGCTCAGCATCACAGGCTGAACCACTACAGGTGCGTCAAAATGTGATTTACTCGATAGAAATAGAGTATAAATGGATGCACTCTATAAGAGAAATTAATCGTTTTAATCATATTAATTAGATATTACTAATGACACTAACCCAAATCCACACCCTGCTCGCCGTACTGGATTATGGCGGCTTTACCGAAGCCAGTAAGCGCCTGTTTATGACGCAATCCGCCGTAAGCCAGGCCATTGCCACCCTGGAGCAAGAGCTTGGCGTAGAGATCCTGATCCGCGAGCGGCGAAAAGCACTGCAGCTGACTGACGCCGGCTCACGCATCGCAAGCCATCTGCGGGCGATTACCCGTGAAGTGAACGCTGTGAAAGAAATTGCCGAGCAGGAAAAACATAACCCGACCAGAACGCTGCGCATCGGCTGCTTTCCCAGCGCCTGCGCGTGTATTTTACCGGGTATTATTCGCTATTTTGAAACTTATCATCCGCAGATAAAAATCATTCCTTACGAAGAGAACAGCAGTGAAATTATTGATTCGGTGCAAAACGAAACTATCGATGCCGGTTTTGTCCATTTTCCGGTAACCGAAATGTATTCCGTCCCGGTATATCAGGATAAATTTACCGTGGTGCTGCCAGATGCTCATCCCCTGGCAAAAAATAACGCTATATCGGTGGAAGAACTGGTGGGAGAACCGCTCATTATCAGTAAGGGGCGTTATGAATTAAGCATTATGGCGTTATTTAAGGAAAAGAATATTACGCCGGTCATTAAATATGAATTTAACCATCCAGATACGGCAATAAGTTTTATTCGCCAGGGATTAGGAATTGCTCTGTTACCGGAGCTGACGCTGAAAGCCGTCGCCGGTGAGTTATGCTCTGTCCCGCTGGAGCCGACGTTTTATCGGCAAATTTCATTGCTGGTCAAAGAGGCTCCGGTAGAAGGCAGCCCATTGTTTTTATTGCAAATGTGTATGGAAACCCTGGTGGTCAAAGGCATATTGTGAAAAGGGCATCCGGTCAGGTTTTGCCTTCCCGGATGCCTGTGTCATTAATTATCTTTATGCAGGAATTTAACCGCTTTATCAGGGAAATCAGTAAACAACCCATTTACACCCGCTTTGTTATACAGAGCATCATATAACTGATTCACATCAGTTGTGTATTCAGGCAGTTTATCTGACCGCACGGTATAAGGATGCACTACCAGCTTGTTCTGCTGAGCATCTTGCACCATGCCAGTGAGTTTGATATTACCCGGCTGCGATGTCTCCTCAATCAACATATGGTAATCCGGACCAATACCATCTGCATATTCCGCCACCTGTTTCATGGCACCCGGCTTAAACATCCAGTCGTAGTTGTAATTAACCCAGCTTCCGTCCGGCTGTTTCTGCTGCGTTTCATTCCAGTCGGTATAGGCAATCAGCTGTACCAGATTGAGATCCATGCCCATTTTGGGTTCCAGCTCATTCTTAATACGCTTCAGCTCATCAGCATCAAAACATTGCAAATAAACTTTATCGTCTTTACCGGTGTAACCATATTTCTTCAGCACTTCCAGCGTTTTTGCCGCAATATCCTTCCCCTCCTGATGATGGAACCACGGCGCTTTGATTTCTGGATAGATACCGATATTTTTCCCGGTAGAGTGATTTAACCCCTGAACAAATTCAATCTCTTCTTCAAAGGTGTGCACCCGGAAGTCGGACTTACCCATTGGGAAACGCCCTGGATAAGTCTGCACTTTTTTACCGTTTTCAATATCGAAACCTTCGGTAAATTTCAACGACTTAATTTCATCCAGCGTGAAATCTATCGCGTAGTAACGACCGTCTTTGCGCGCCCGATCCGGGAAACGATCGGCAACATCAGTAACACGATCGAGGTAATGGTCATGCAGAACAACCAGATGGTCGTCTTTGGTCATCACCAAATCCTGTTCCAGATAATCCGCTCCCTGCGCATACGCCATCGCTTTTGCTGGCAGCGTATGCTCCGGCAAATATCCACTGGCACCGCGATGGGCGATGACTATTTTTTCGTTGCTGTCCGCCGCCATTGCACTGCTTCCCATAACTATAGTGCTCATCATGATCGCCATGCTAAGGTTTTTCAGCGTCAATTTCATGCCATTAGCCTCCGTTGCGTTTTTGCAGTAATTCCTGATGGCGACGTTTTTCGCCAATCATCACAACAATCAACAAGATAACCGCCAGAATGCTGCCGCCAATCATTACCATAAAGCCGCCATCCCAGCCGAAGAAGTCCACGGTGTAGCCAACAATCGCGCTCGCCGCCACCGAACCGCCCAGGTAACCAAACAGACCGGTAAAGCCCGCTGCCGTTCCTGCCGCTTTTTTCGGTGCCAGTTCCAGCGCATGCAGACCGATCAGCATCACAGGGCCGTAGATCAGGAAGCCGATAACAATCATACAAATCATATCGACGGTTGGGTTACCTGCCGGGTTCATCCAGTAAACGATAGTCGCGATGGTCACCAGTGTCATAAAGAAAACGCCGGTTGCCCCACGGTTGCCACGGAAGACTTTATCCGACATCCAGCCGCACAGCAGGGTGCCCGGAATACCCGCATACTCATAGAAGAAGTAGGCCCAGGAGGATTTATCCAGCGCGAAATGCTTAACCTCTTTCAGATAAGTCGGTGACCAGTCGAGGATGCCGTAACGCAGCAGATAAACGAACACGTTGGCGATGGCGATGTACCACAGCAGTTTGTTCGGCAGCACGTACTGCATGAAGATTTGCTTCGCGGTCAGCTCCTGTTCCGCTTTTTCGTTATAGTCGTCCGGATAATCATTTTTGTACTCTTCGATCGGCGGCAGGCCACAGGATTGCGGGGTATCGCGCATCATCGCAAAGGCGAATAATGCCACCAGAATGGCGCAGAAAGCGGGCATATAGAGCGCCGCGTGCCAGTCATTGAACCAGGCCATCCCCAGCAGGAACAGCAGCGGCGGAATACCACCACCGACGTTGTGCGCACAGTTCCACACTGACACAATGCCGCCACGTTCTTTCTGCGACCACCAGTGCACCATAGTACGACCACACGGCGGCCACCCCATCCCCTGGAACCAACCGCAGAGGAACAACAGTACAAACATCACCGCAATGCTCGACGTCGCCCATGGCACAAAGCCCATAAACAACATCACTGCCGCCGCCAGAATCAAACCTGCGGGCAGGAAAACGCGCGGATTCGAGCGATCCGATACCGAACCCATGATGAATTTCGAAAATCCATAAGCAATCGAGATCCCCGAAAGGGCAAAACCTAAATCACCGCGTGAGAATCCCTGCTCAACCAGATAAGGCATAGCAAGCGCAAAGTTCTTACGAACCAAATAGTAAGCAGCATAGCCAAAGAATATCCCCAGGAAAATTTGCCAGCGCAATCGACGATAAGTCGGATCGATCTCCGCGGCAGGTAAGCGCGCTTTGTGTGGCGCTGGTTTAAAAATACTCAACATTGAAAGCCTCCGTGGCCCGTGGTCTTATTTATGATTAACAGCCTGATTCAGTGAGAGAACCTGCCGTTTCTTGAGTTGCCGCGATGTTAAGAAAACATTCATAAATTAAATGTGAATTGCCGCACACATTATTAAATAAGATTTACAAAATGTTCAAAATGACGCATGAAATCACGCTTCACTTTCGAATCATGAGCGAATATGCGCGAAATCAAACAATTCATGTTTTTACTATGGCTAAATGGTAAAAAACGAACTTCAGAGGGATAACAATGAAAACTCGCGACTCGCAATCAAGTGACGTGATTATCATTGGCGGCGGCGCAACGGGAGCCGGAATTGCCCGCGACTGTGCCCTGCGCGGGCTGCGCGTGATTTTGGTTGAGCGCCACGACATCGCAACCGGTGCCACCGGGCGTAACCACGGCCTGCTGCACAGCGGTGCGCGCTATGCGGTAACCGATGCGGAATCGGCCCGCGAATGCATTAGTGAAAACCAGATCCTGAAACGCATTGCACGTCACTGCGTTGAACCAACCAACGGCCTGTTTATCACCCTGCCGGAAGATGACCTCTCCTTCCAGGCCACTTTTATTCGCGCCTGCGAAGAAGCAGGGATCAGCGCAGAAGCTATAGACCCGCAGCAAGCGCGCATTATCGAACCTGCCGTTAACCCGGCACTGATTGGCGCGGTGAAAGTTCCGGATGGCACCGTTGATCCATTTCGTCTGACCGCAGCAAACATGCTGGATGCCAAAGAACACGGTGCTGTTATCCTTACCGCTCATGAAGTCACGGGGCTGATTCGTGAAGGCGCGACGGTGTGCGGTGTTCGTGTACGTAACCATCTCACCGGCGAAACTCAGGCCCTTCATGCACCTGTCGTGGTTAATGCCGCTGGGATCTGGGGGCAACACATTGCCGAATATGCCGATCTGCGCATTCGCATGTTCCCGGCGAAAGGATCGCTGCTGATCATGGATCACCGCATTAACCAGCATGTGATCAACCGCTGCCGTAAACCTTCCGACGCCGATATTCTGGTGCCTGGCGATACCATTTCGCTGATTGGCACCACCTCTTTACGTATTGATTACAACGAGATTGACGATAATCGAGTGACGGCAGAAGAGGTTGATATTCTGCTGCGTGAAGGGGAAAAACTGGCCCCCGTGATGGCGCAAACGCGCATTTTGCGGGCCTACTCTGGCGTGCGTCCACTGGTCGCCAGCGATGATGACCCGAGCGGGCGTAACGTCAGCCGCGGCATCGTGCTGCTCGATCATGCTGAACGCGATGGTCTGGACGGATTTATCACCATCACCGGTGGCAAACTGATGACCTATCGGCTGATGGCGGAATGGGCTACCGACGCCGTATGCCGTAAACTGGGCAACACGCGCCCCTGTACGACCGCCGATCTGGCACTTCCTGGTTCACAGGAACCCGCTGAAGTTACCTTGCGTAAAGTCATCTCCCTACCTGCCCCGCTGCGCGGTTCTGCGGTTTATCGTCATGGCGATCGCACGCCTGCCTGGCTGAGCGAAGGCCGTCTGCACCGTAGCCTGGTATGTGAGTGCGAAGCGGTAACTGCGGGTGAAGTGCAGTACGCGGTAGAAAATTTAAACGTTAATAGCCTGCTGGATTTACGCCGTCGTACCCGTGTGGGGATGGGTACCTGCCAGGGCGAACTCTGCGCCTGCCGCGCTGCCGGACTGCTGCAACGGTTTAACGTCACGACGTCCGCGCAATCTATCGAGCAACTTTCCACCTTCCTAAACGAACGCTGGAAAGGCGTGCAACCCATAGCATGGGGAGACGCACTGCGCGAAAGCGAATTTACCCGCTGGGTTTATCAGGGACTGTGTGGTCTGGAGAAGGAGCAGAAAGATGCGCTTTGATACTGTCATTATGGGCGGCGGCCTCGCCGGATTACTCTGTGGCCTGCAACTGCAAAAACACGGCCTGCGCTGTGCCATTGTCACTCGTGGTCAAAGCGCGCTCCATTTCTCATCTGGATCGCTGGATTTGCTGAGCCATCTGCCAGATGGCCAACCGGTGACAGACATTCACAGTGGACTGGAATCTTTGCGTCAGCAGGCACCTGCCCATCCTTACACTCTTCTAGGGCCACAACGCGTACTCGATCTCGCTTGCCAGGCGCAGGCATTAATCGCTGAAAGCGGTGCGCAATTACAGGGCAGCGTAGAACTGGCCCACCAGCGGGTTACGCCTCTCGGCACTCTGCGCTCAACCTGGCTAAGTGCGCCAGAAGTCCCCGTCTGGCCGCTGCCCGCGAAGAAAATATGTGTAGTAGGAATTAGCGGTCTGATGGATTTTCAGGCGCATCTTGCGGCGGCTTCGTTGCGCGAACTCGACCTTGCCGTTGAAACCGCAGAAATTGAACTGCCGGAACTGGATGTGCTGCGCAACAACGCCACCGAGTTTCGCGCGGTGAATATCGCCCGTTTCCTTGATGATGAAGAAAACTGGCCGCTGTTACTTGATGCGCTTATTCCTGTCGCCAATACCTGCGAAATGATCCTGATGCCCGCCTGCTTCGGCCTGGCCGATGACAAACTGTGGCATTGGTTGAATGAAAAACTACCTTGTTCACTGATGCTTTTGCCAACGCTGCCGCCTTCCGTGCTGGGCATTCGTCTGCAAAACCAGTTACAGCGCCAGTTTGTGCGCCAGGGTGGCGTGTGGATGCCAGGCGATGAAGTGAAAAAAGTGACCTGTAAAAATGGCGTAGTAAATGAAATCTGGACGCGCAATCACGCCGATATCCCGCTGCGTCCACGCTTTGCCGTGCTCGCCAGCGGCAGTTTCTTTAGCGGCGGACTGGTGGCGGAACGTAACGGCATTCGAGAGCCGATTCTCGGCCTTGATGTGCTACAAACCGCCACGCGGGGTGAATGGTATAAGGGCGATTTTTTTGCGCCGCAACCATGGCAGCAGTTCGGTGTAACCACTGATGAGGCACTACGCCCGTCGCAGGCAGGGCAAACCATTGAGAACCTGTTTGCCATCGGTTCGGTGCTGGGCGGATTTGATCCCATCGCCCAGGGATGCGGCGGCGGTGTTTGTGCCGTCAGTGCTTTACATGCCGCTCAACAGATTGCCCAACGCGCAGGAGGCCAACAATGAACGACACCAGCTTCGAAAACTGCATTAAGTGCACCGTCTGCACCACCGCCTGCCCGGTGAGCCGGGTGAATCCGGGATATCCGGGGCCAAAACAAGCCGGGCCGGATGGCGAGCGTCTGCGTTTGAAAGATGGCGCACTGTATGACGAGGCACTGAAATATTGCATCAACTGCAAACGTTGTGAAGTCGCCTGCCCGTCCGATGTGAAGATTGGCGATATCATCCAGCGTGCACGGGCGAAATATGACACCACGCGCCCGTCGCTGCGCAATTTTGTTTTAAGCCATACAGACCTGATGGGTAGCGTTTCCACGCCGTTCGCACCAATCGTCAACACCGCTACCTCGCTGAAACCGGTGCGGCAGTTGCTTGATGTGGCGTTAAAAATCGATCATCGCCGCACGCTACCGAAATACTCCTTCGGCACGTTTCGTCGCTGGTATCGCAGCGTGGCGGCTCAGCAAGCGCAGTATAAAGACCAGGTCGCTTTCTTTCACGGCTGCTTCGTTAACTACAACCATCCGCAGTTAGGCAAAGATTTAATTAAAGTGCTCAACGCAATGGGTACCGGTGTACAACTGCTCAGCAAAGAAAAATGCTGCGGCGTACCGCTGATCGCCAACGGCTTTACCGACAAAGCACGTAAACAGGCAATCACAAATGTAGAGTCGATCCGCGAAGCAGTGGGAGTAAAAGGCATTCCGGTGATTGCCACCTCCTCAACCTGTACATTTGCCCTGCGCGACGAATACCCGGAAGTGCTGAATGTCGACAACAAAGGCTTACGCGATCACATCGAACTGGCGACCCGCTGGCTGTGGCGCAAGCTGGACGAAGGCAAAACGTTACCGCTGAAACCGCTGCCGCTGAAAGTGGTTTATCACACTCCGTGCCATATGGAAAAAATGGGCTGGACGCTCTACACCCTGGAGCTGTTGCGTAAAATCCCGGGGCTTGAGTTAACGGTGCTGGATTCCCAGTGCTGCGGTATTGCGGGTACTTACGGTTTCAAAAAAGAGAACTACCCCACCTCACAAGCCATCGGCGCACCACTGTTCCGTCAGATAGAAGAAAGCGGCGCAGATCTGGTGGTTACCGACTGCGAAACCTGCAAATGGCAGATTGAGATGTCCACAAGTCTTCGCTGCGAACATCCGATTACGCTACTGGCCCAGGCGCTGGCTTAAACTCCCATCTGATGCCCGGTAAGCATGTGGTTACCGGGCATTTTTGCGTGCATGATTCCGCGCTCAATGTATACGTTGCAACGCAGTGAAAATTCCTCTGAAAACGTCTCGCAAAGGCTGAAACTGGCAGATGTCAAAGGCCTGGGATAACCGTAATGTCGCGTCATCATAAATATCAGGTGACGGACAACCATGACCGAATCAACAACCTCCTCCCCGCATGATGCGGTATTTAAAACCTTTATGTTCTCGCCCGATACGGCGCGAGATTTTCTCGAAATACATCTGCCAGAGCCGCTGCGCAAGCTTTGCAACCTGCAAACTTTACGTCTGGAACCCGCCAGCTTTATTGAAAAAAATTTACGCGCTTACTACTCGGATGTTTTGTGGTCGGTGGAAACCAGCGACGGTGACGGCTATATCTACTGCGTGATTGAACATCAAAGTTCTGCAGAAAAGAATATGGCTTTTCGACTAATGCGCTATGCCACTGCCGCCATGCAACGTCACCTGGATAAAGGCTATGACAGAGTTCCGCTGGTGGTGCCATTGCTGTTTTATCATGGCGAAACCTCGCCCTACCCGTACTCACTCAACTGGCTGGATGAGTTTGACGATCCGCAACTTGCCCGGCAGTTGTACACCGAAGCTTTTCCGTTGGTGGATATCACCATCGTACCTGACGATGAGATCATGCAACATCGGCGTATAGCTCTGCTGGAACTGATTCAAAAGCATATTCGCGACCGCGATTTAATCGGTATGGTCGACAGGATCACCACGCTTTTGGTTAGAGGCTTCACTAATGACAGCCAGCTACAAACACTGTTTAATTATCTGCTGCAATGCGGCGATACCTCCCGTTTCACCCGCTTTATTCAGGAGATTGCCGAACGTTCACCACTACAAAAGGAGAGATTAATGACTATTGCTGAACGGCTACGGCAGGAAGGACATCAAATTGGCTGGCA
>OGHX01000191.1_pt1 | contig 37635 bp, 57 predicted proteins | sample 1571651 | NCBI WGS metagenome assembly OGHX01 (sample SAMEA2582030, study PRJEB24529) | metagenome | biome: Human gut stool | place: China | collected 2011
TCAGATTTCAACACAGAGAGTATAGTCTATATCAGTATATACTACTTGTTTTTGTCTGATCGAAAGCCTCTAAACCACGCTGTAGAGCCTTTAGGTAAGCTACTGGCCTCCTGAACGTATTAATCACTTCCCTGTATACTGTCCTGTCTTCATAGGGGCTGTAATCAGCAGGGTTCTTGTTAACGTCCATGATGCTGATTATGATCTCTTTTTTATTTTTATACTTCATATCAACCAAGAAAACAGCCTTTTTACCATTATCTAATTCTTTTTCCTGACCGCTGATAGACTCATATTCTTCAATAAGCTCAATATTTTTATTGCTTGTTGTCAAGCCTAAAGATCTGTTCAGCTTCTTAAGCTCGTTATACATATCTCTTAAATATACAACAATAATAAACCTTGATTGATATCTCCTCCTCTTGTTTTTTAAGGATTCAATGTAATCTCTATTGCTCTTGATAAATGCTTCATGCTGTTCAACGTCATAAGACAATAACTCTTCTCTATAAAGTATGTTTAAGAACTCATTAAAATACATAGTTTCATTTTTTTTAACTCAAGCTCTTTTATCTCCTTCACGATTTGTTGAAAGCTAATAAATTGTTTTTCCATATATCACCTCGTTAAATTATATTTTTTATACTACATCATTTTCTGTTTTATAGAAGGTTATATTTTTCCTACCAATCAACATTCCAGTAGCGAAAACATGATATTTATTTGATAGATTAAAATGCTTACCTTCTTTAATTATATCTTGATAAATGTCTTTCGTTAAATCCCTTACAGCATTATTATTCCATACTAAGTAAAAACCTTCATTTTTATTGTTTTTACCGAATAAATATTTAGATGAATCATTTTTTATTCTTGAAATGAAAAATTTAGATTTTTCTCTGCTACTCCAGTAATCATTAATCAAATGCTCAATAATGTTTTCTTTTTTCTTCGTTAGATCATAGTTCATTATAGCTTCAGCCATTTCAAAGTCTGCTTCTTGTGCCGCTTCAAAAGATACAATATGTTTTTCCCCTTTGAGCATTGCTATAAAATTATCGTTTGTTCTTTTTATTTTCTCTCTCCTTTTCAAATCCATTATTGCATCATCTAAGGATTTATCTATCATTACTGTTGTGTGTTCTATTTTCATTATACTTCTCCTTTTGTTTTGGTTTATGTATATACCTATAACCGATATAAAATAAAAGTATATAGTTAAATATACTTTTACTTTATGTTTCAGATAAACGGTGTAGTTATATCCTTTTTATAGTGGTTTTATTATTGGCTGTTGGTATAAATGATTTTAGATATATGTTCTGGAAGTGTGCTGTTAACTGATTAATCAAAAGTGTATTAATATTTCTACAGCCACTAAGATTAATGGTGTTATTTATAAAGTTATCTCTTAATGCTGGTAGGTTATCTGACACAAAATCTATTGTCGCCTGAAACCCTTCTCTTCTGTTTATTTCGTCTAACAGAATAACAGCCTCGCCTTGAGATAATACTTTTGCTTTAGCCTTTAATTCGTCTATAAATGTTTTGTGTTTTATCATATGACTTCTCCTTTTTTGTTTTGGTTAATAATCTTTAATCTATAAAAAAGAAAAAGTCTAATTTATTTTATACTTTTTGTTTTTTATTATGATAAGAGGTATAACTAAAGGATTGTTTTAAGTTGTTTAATAACGCATTGCCATTAAATATTTTGACTGATTTTATATCTACGTCTTTAAAAGCTACTGGAGCCATAATCTGAACAATAGCCATCTTAACCATTAGTGGATCTATGTCGTTCATTTGAACAGCCTGTTCAAGATAGTGTCCTTCTCTCCTACAGCGTTCTCTGAGCCTTGCCAGTGTCATAGAGCCTGCACCACAACATTCTTCATAGAACGTTCCAGAAGGGTCTGATGATGCCTGTAATGACGCTGTGAGGCTGCTAATGTCCATAGGAGTAAGGAACTGGCCTAATCCATCGCCGTTCTTGCCTGTGAGGTAGAGATCTTCAAACAGCTCTGATAGAACGTCTGTAAAAGCTTCTTCCTGTTTTATAATGTCCATATAGAGAAAAGCGGCATCTGCTGCTCTTGTATATTTAACAACCTCATTCTTAGGCATGTTAGCTATGATGTTGCCATCAAATATTTCAGATGTTATTTTGAATGTTGAATCCTTCTTCTTGGTTAATCCATCGCAAACAAGATAAAGGCAAAAGCCAGTAAATAGCTCAATACCTTTTATTAGATTGTTAGCATTCGAAGGTGATAAAGGGTTTTTGATTTCAGTGATGAGTTTTGATAAATGCTGAATGTCATTCATAATGTTTTCCTTTAGTTTTTTAATAATTAAAGTTAACACTATGACAAAAGCATAAATCAAATTTATTTCTATTTTAAAAAAAGAAAGCCCCTGAGCGGGGCTTGTAAAACTTTTATCTTGAGAATACTACTCTTTCTGAAAAGATGGTTTTAGAAAGAACCACAGTTAAGATCAAAAACACAAATAGAGAAGCTAAACCAATAAACATATTCTCTGAAAAAATCAGCACCACAAAGCTTAATACGACAGATAATAAAGCGCCAATTTGACCAAACCATAACGGTGCTTTACCGTATGTTATGTTTGCCCCGCAAGGTAAGCACACACCTAAGCCGTGTTTTGTTTCGTGATCACAAAAAGGACAGCGAACTGTTTTATTTTCCATTTTATTAATCCTTCTCGAAAACTACGCCTTGATACATCACACCCTGTTTTACTTTCTCAATTTTGAAAGTCCAAGATCCAATGTCCTTGTTTTGTGTTTTAGCAATGTATACAGGTTTTTGGCTTTCATCCCACGACTTAACATTAAAGGTGCTGTCTTTAAACTTGATTACGTCCTTTTGAATATCAAGCCTTACTCCATATTGCTTACTGATGTATTCGCCATAGATGCCGTCATTACAACCCGCCAGAAGTGAAGCCATACCGATAACCGCAACCGCCATAAACTTTTTCATACTCAACCCTCATATCATTATAAAAGTGGTCAGTTATGCACCAGATCGGCGTGACAGTATCAATAAAAACTAGTTAAATCAATTGGTTAATTGATGTTTTGGATTGAGTATGAGACAAGCCCCGGTCGGGGCTTTTGGTTAGTCGGCGTTAGTGAATACCATCACTGAACCGGTGTTAAAGCTGGAACAGAAAGCGGTTATGTCTGCCATGCTGGATGTGGCCGCAATCTTAGATCCTGATGTGGTGTTGCTTACGTTCCTGTAAACCACCCTGCCGCTGCTTACAAGCGTAGAACAGGCGCTTGGTGGCACATTGTAGTAAGACACATCATAAGAGTCGTCTAAGCCGTTGTGAGCCGTTATAGTGAGCTTACCGCCATAGGCATTCACAAGCGTGTTAGTTCTGGTGTCTACCATCGTAGAGGGAAGACTCTTTGAGCTGATGAGCATACTGTTAGCTTCGGCTATAGTGGGCTTAGAAGCTGTTATAGCGTTCATGGCTTTACTGATAGTAGCCAGATCGCGTATAGCGTTGCTTGTTCTGAACCCTTCCTGCAGCTTGCTATACCCGTAAAATGTTGCTCCGGCGATGCCAGTAGCAACTACCAGCACTAATAACATTTCAATCAGGCTAAATCCTTTTCTACGTCCTTTCATTGAAACCTCCTTATGCCGCAAACTTTGGCTTGAAAAAACCTTTTATTTTTGAATGGATTTTCTTTACTAAGAAGAAAATACCCAAAATAAAAGTCATTGAATAGGTGATTTTTAAATAGTGAACAAATATAAGAGATAGAATAATGTGAACTTCTCTTGATAAATGAACTGATATGAATAATGAAGCTAATAAAGCAACTCCTAACCATCCTATATTTTTATATATCTTTGTTAATTTCTTACTGTTTTTGATGTTAATGCCTGTATAAATAAAAAACGCTATAAATAAACAAAATACTATAACGCCAGATACTATTGATAATATATTCATAATGTAATCCTTCTTTTATTAGTTTAAAAATACGCTCATTCCATCAAAAGCTTCTCTGCTGCTTTTGGTTCTTGCGTTGATTCTTTTTTGTTTTCTGTATCTTCTGATAATTAACATTGATAAAATCCATAAGTGAATCATCATCATGATAATTATGCCTTCATCAACACCTACTGCCTTTGCTGTTAGACTTATAAAAAAGAGTATGGTTATTGTTGCCATCGTAAACTTTAAGTAATCTTTTGGATTAAACCAATCCTTTTTGAAAGTGCTTTCTTCTATACTACCGCTTACAGTCATAAGCTTTTCAACAACTATTATATTCCTTTTAAACCACGCCCTTATAATGTCTCTTCGTGTTCTTTCTGTATAAACACATGAAAAATACAACCCCATCACAAACGCACTCGTTTTTACTAACACCAATAAATCATTTATCATCTCCATCTGAATCACCTTTTATAAAACTCATTGCCTTATCCTGTGTTTTTACCGCCTCTTCAAGAACTATGTTTGTTAAGTCCTCTTTCATTTGCTCAATAATACTCGTTGTTTCATTTGCTCTTTTCTTACCTGCCGGGGCATATGCCACTTTGAGTATTTCGACAAACGGACTATCTACCCTGAATCTTTCAAACTTACGCCCACGTAAAACTTTGACTATTTTTAGTTTTATTTCGTATGTCGCTGTTGTATTAGAAACTAAGTGGTAATCGTGTTCATTAAAACTAATTGAATCCAATATCATTATAACCCTCCTTTATTTTGGTCTTTAAAATGTATGAAGAATGAATTACTTTGAGCTAACTTGAACGTTAACATCTTTAAGAACTGAGCTTCTTTCTCACTGTCCTGATCATTTTCAGGAGCGTAAAAGAAGACTGAACCAGCTACTATTTCATTTTTTCTTTTGCTATATGAAAGTATGCCATCAAGTTTCTTGAATGTTGTTATTTTCTTACCAAGCTTGCCGCTTAAATATTTAGTTAAATAATCAACATCTATTCTTTCTGAACTGGCGAAAACTTCGTTATGGTTCCTGCCTTTTCTAATGTCATTTAATATTCCATGTGCTAAAGCTATTGTTTTAATCTCTTTTATAGCATTCATATTTAAAACCCTCTTATATTTAATTGTGTATATTATTATATATAAGGGATTTTAAATATAAGTCAATCTATATTGAGACTTTATTTTATAATTAATTCAGAAACTTCATATAAGTCTTCTTCTTTTAAAATTCCACGGTAATATACATTACGGCAAAAAGCTAATTTGGCTTTGTGAGATATGTTATTTTGATAGCTAATAAGTAATTTAATGATGGGGATGGAAGGAGGGGTAAAGCGGTTATGGAAGGAATCAAAATACTCTAACAGGTAATCATGTTTTACGTCTTTAAAATCTAAGCCACTTTCTGAACATTCTTTTATAACAGATTGTATCTCAGTATCACTACCTGAACGAACAGTGTGAAACAACTTATCAGCAAGACGTTTCCTGTGCTGTTCCTTACGTTTTTTATCATCCAGAAAATCATTTAAGCTTTTGTATTTCAGCACAGGAAGGAACCTTCAAGAATAATCCTGATCTCTTTCTATCATAGCTAAGTCAGCAATTCCATATGGTGTATCGTCGAACTCTGCTGTTCGCATGTCGTTTACACAATACGTCATAACGCCAAAAATGCGTGTAGCGGCGTTCTCGTCCATATCATCAAGATCTATGGCTATGTGCTCGCCTAAGTAGTCAAGACCAACCAGAACAGGCTTAGGATGGAGCTGAAGACGCTTAACAACGAACTCCCCACCATGAGCAACAATCACCACGCTACCATCACAGGGTTTAGCTGAAGAATCCACTACCAGAACAGCGCCTTTCTGAATACCGGCTCTCACGTAGTTGTTTGCTGCTCTCATGAAGTAAGTAGCGGCTGGCCTGTGTATGCATAGCTCATCGAGCGATAGGGAACGTTCTACGTAGTCTTGAGCTGGGGAAGGAAAACCCATGATCGATACCTCCTATAGTGCTGTATATCCATACAGTATAGATTTAACCATGATCCGGGTAAAGCCAGAAATGACAAAGGGGCTTATGCCCCTTGTTTCGCCATTTTGATAAACTCTTTTATCATTAACCACCCTATGATACCTACCATAAAAGGTAAATAAAGAACGATACTAACAATAGCTATTAATAAACCAGACACCATAAGAGCATTTTTAGCATGTTGTTCACCATTATAAATCTTGCTCATTAACGATGTTTTCTCTTCCTCTTCCTCTTCTTCGTAATCAAAATTATCTTTTTCATCTAATTTCATTTTATCACCTTAAACATTAGCCAGTTCAGATTTAAGAGACTTTAGCTCATGCTCGATTTTAGCAATCATATCCATAAGTGCATTAACCTTGTCTTCTTTACTGTCGTCTTCAATATGCTCTAAAACAAATGTTTTAACCTGCTTATGTCCAATCAGCTCTTTAAACTCTTTAGGGTTTAGTGTTGTTGTAAGAACAAGTCTGATATGTTTAAAGCGTAAATAGTCCATTAAGGCATGAAGCTTAGTTATCTCCAATCTTGAATCATCTAATAAAAGACAATCACGTTCTATACCATCAATGATTATTGTGTTAATACTTAATCTTGTAGATGTTAGACCAAATGCTTTAGTCTTCCATGCATCAAGTTTTTCTGATCTGGTATTAGATGAGCTATTACGCAATAGATTAAGTATTGAAGTTTTACCTGTAGCTTCACCACCCGTTAGAATAATTACTTTGCTTGATAGCAGAGACTTTTTAACTTGAGTTGTTTTATTTTTTATATATTTATTTACTGTATTCATAATGTATTTCCTCTTATTATTTTATTGTGATAACTTCTATGCCATAGTTTTCTTTCATGTGTTGTTCAAGATATGGCCTTAAAAAAACATTATCATTAGTGAATGATAAAACCTTGTTGTTATTAGCTGGTATTTCTAATATGTGATTTGCATAACTATTATCGTTAACCATAGAAAAATAGCTATAACCTATACCTCTTATTTGATCTACCTCTCCGCCAAAGTGCTTGTCATAAGTTTTTTCAGATATACTAATATCGAGATGGTCAAAAACAAATAAGGTGTTTATAGATTCCATCATTACTCGTCTGAGAGCAGCTTTTGTAATGTTAGAGTCGCTATAGAAAGCTATATTATCTATTCCTTCAATATTTAAATCCTTCAAGCTTAACATAAGCTCATCTCTGTGAGACATGTTTCCACCACGCACAACTACTATTCTTTTATCTTCAAATGCTGACTTTATTTCTTCTTGTATGTTTTCTATTTTCATAATGTTTTCCTTTTTTAATGTTTATAATGTAATGAATATTTCTAATCATAGATATGTTGTATTATATTTTAACTATAAGTCAAGTTTAATTGAGAAAATAAATTAAAAAAGAGAAGATAGTTAAACCTCCTCCTTTAATTATTTAAAATACTTGCTTGAGCATCTTGTAAAAAGCAAACCCGGTTGTTGATAATAATAAGAACGGCAAGTATATAATGAACGCCAACACCATAAGAAAACCAAGACTAAAAGCCGCCATGAAATCAAACTGTTTATTAATGAAATCATCAAAGGTCATTTCCTTACAGGATTTTTTATTTTTTAATAGCTCATCAGGATCTACATCGTTTTCATCTTCCTCTGATAGCTCAAAATCTTCATAATCAATATCATCTTTCATAATCACTTCCTTTATTTGTTCTTTTTTAATATGCTATTTAACTCCGCAAAGAGATTAGCAAATTTTTTATCATGCTCTTCAAGATTTCTTTTCAGACTGATTATTTCACTTTGTAATGTTAGGTTATCCAAGCTTATATATTCATAATCATCCAGTAGAGTTCTCTTATCATTTTCAAGACTTTCTATGTATAGTTGTTGTGCTTTAACTTCGTCATTAAGACCGTTGTTATCGCTTTCTAATTTATCTATTAGGCTTTTTGCTTCATCCAATAACGCATCGCCTAAACCTGATATTTCTGCTGTTTCCTCTAACTCTTGCTTTAAGATCTGATTTCTTTCCTGTAATTCATCTTTTTGAACAATTAACTTCGAGCAATCCATGCTTAGGTTATAAACTTCGTTTTTTAGTCTATCAATCATCTTGTTTGCGTTTCTAAGTAATTCATCAGAGCTTTCCAATGCTATCTTTGTATTTTTCAGTTTATATTCTACTGAAAAAAGTTCTTCCTTAAGGTCAACTATCTCACTTTTGAAAGGGGCTGTAATTAAATCTTCTAAAAATGATTCTACAAAACAACCTATTTCTTCTATTTCTTTTGATTGTTCTTCAGTAATATTAACACTTGGATCATTAATAATCTTTTCTTGCAAGCTCGCAATTGATTTATTGGTTTCATTGATACTGTCCATGAGTTTTTCTTTTGATTTTTCTACTTCCGGGAATGGTATCTCATCAGAAAAAGTTTCTACTGCATCAAATGCCTCTATAGCTTCTTTGTTTGCCGCTGTTCTTTTAGATACTTTGCTTTCAAGATAGTTGACTTCAAAAGTCTTCATGGTTCTGTTCTTCAAGAGGTGAGCAACTTCTTTTCTGCTTTTGTTAGATGTTAAAACAACTTTTATATCTTTATCTTTTAAAGCATCAAGAGCTATATTTATATCACCATCTCTATAGGTATAATCAGCTCTTTCAATGAATACTACTTCAACACTCTTACAGTCTGAAAACTTAGGATGTTCAATATCATATTCAAAAATCAACTCTGATCTATGATTGTAAATAGTCTTTGTGTTTTGTTTTGGTGTTTTTACCTTCCTTTCTAATGAGGATTTAGCTTTCAATTCAGAAACAACTTTACCGCATAAAACAGTATCACCTGTTAATAAAACTAAATTACACTTTCCAAATAACGCATTTAATACTTGCTCTGCTTTTCTTTTAAAATACTTTTCTGTTCTTTTCATAACAATCTCCATTATTCATTAGTTAATATTTAGCGAGGTATCATTATTGATAGCCTCACATTTGTAATTAAAACAAATAAAGAGAAAGTCAATAGATAACGATAAATTAAAAAATAGAGTCGCTGCTATTATTTTAAAGGCATTTGATGTAGCCGCTTTAAATCCAGTAAATACGCCACTCTCTAATAATGCATACTAAATCTTACTTAATAATCACAACTGATAATTAAGTTATCAATGTCGCAAACAGGGTTTATCACCCTGTTGCTAAATCTAAATATTCCATTTCTTGACGGTATTTTTTAGCTTCATTAATCTTTAAACGATAACTGATTGTCGTTTCATAACCTTGATTGTAATCAGTGATAGCGTTTCTACAGCATAGCTCTATAGAGTGGATCACCGTATTCATTAGGTTGTTGTACGCCAACTGAGCAAAACAACAGGCTATAGCCACATCATCAAGATCTATGCAAATCATCTTGGTTATCTGCTGGCCTTGCTCCAGTTTGTATTTAGCTCTTGCGAGTGATAAAGCTCCCATACCACAACACATATCAAGCTCTATGATGTTGACTCTGTTCCCCATCATTTCGGCAACGGCTGTAGCTACAGAATCAGGTGTGTAAAACTGCCCGTTTCGCTTGGCCTGTGGCGCTCCATCAAGTATGAGTTCACTGTAGATAGGGCTTAACAGGTCTGTATACGGATCAGAGACTGATACCAGCTCTATGTATGTCATTATGGCATCACAGATAGCACTGGTGCTTGTTCTTGCGTATACATCCGGCCTTACCAAGAAATCACCCGTTTCGATCTCAGAGACATAAAGCCGGGTTGTATCCCTTGCGGCGGTAGCTGCCGCAAAAGCAAAGGCTGAAAAGCTTTTGTGTGTGTTATCACTGATAGCCTGAATCTGTTTAATCAGTTTCTTTTTAAGTAATTCATCTGTTTTTTTCATATAATGCTCCTAATATTTAATACTTATGATTTTCTAATTCATTGTTATCCTTCAACCTATCGCCATATCAAAGCACTTATCATTATTATCTACTTCTTTATCATAAAGTTTAATACGATAGTGAATATCCCATTCATCGCCATAATACATAACAGCGTTCATACATTTTAACTCTATCGAATGAAACACAGGATTTTTTAGATTGTTGTATGCCAACTGAGCAAAACATGCTGCTATCGAGGTTGGATCAACATCTACACCTTTCATTACACCAATACTCTTACCTTGTTCCAGAGCATACCTACCCCTTGCCAGAGCTAACGCTCCCATACCGCAACACAAATCAAGTTCTGATTTATAGAACTCTTTACCCTTGAATCTCGCAACACCATTAGCTAACGAACTCGGTGTATGGAACTGTCCTGTTCTCTTGGCCTGTGGTGCGTAATCAAGCTGTAGTTGATGGAATACATCGCTTAACAGGTCTGTATACGGCTCAGAGACTGATACCAGCTCTATGTATGTCTCTATGGCATCACAGATCTTGCTGTAGCGTGTTCTTGCGTATACATCTGGCCTTACCAAGAAATCTCCTGTTTCGATCTCAGAGGCAAAGAGTCGGGTTGTATCCCTTGCGGCGGTAGCTGCCGCAAAAGCAAAGGCTGAAAAGCTTTTGTGTGTGTTATCACTGATAGCCTGAATCTGTTTAATCAGTTTCTTTTTAAGTAATTCATCTGTTTTTTTCATATAATGTTCCTCTTATTCATCGTTATCGCATTTATCAGCTTCAAGCATTTCCAAAACTTGTGAGCAAGCATCTAAATCATCGGAAACATCATTAATAATTAAAGAGTCATTAATGATAAATAGATCTTCTTCTAAAAGAAACTCGTTTAACTCTTCTTCTGTGTCAAAATGGACTGCTTCATATTCATGATTTTTCCCATAAAAGTTAGTTATTATATTTTCACAAAAAATATCTGTTTCTAATGAATCTATAACGTCATTTTGATATGCTTCTATATCCTCTAAAACTTCATAAACATCTATATCTTCCTCATGAGATTGAAACCCAGCTAAGTCTTCATATTTAGCCAAACTCTCACCATCAAGTTTTTTTATTCCTTCATAAATGTATTTTGCCAACATATTAGTTGTTATGGTTGCTATTTTAAGCGCGAGGCTTTGCTCATTTTTTAAAATAATATCTGTTTTTTTCATTCAATGTTCCTTCTTGTTATCTAAATAGCGTCAAGATTTAACCATTCGTTAAAAGCACTCGAAACATAACGAGGCCATTTAAAGCTTCTTTCTCCTGAAATATGTTTATAAGAATAAAACAACTCACCACATTCAAATAAACATGATGTTTCACAGCTTTTGTAGCTACCTTCACCCCAGCTTGTTATTGAAGTTATAGCGGCACAACTATCAAACATACTGGTAATATCAAGTAAAATATCCTCTGCATCATGATGGTTTTCATTATTGCTAATAAAATAAAAATCAAGCCATTCCTTCCGCTTTCTTTTTACCAGTATAAAATGATTGCTTCCAGTGTCTTCTCTTCTTTCAATCAATAGTCCATGATCTAATAGAAATAACTCTATGCCGTCATAATCGGTAATCCAGTCTTTCAAAATGGATTCATTTCTTTTGGTTTTCTGAATACTTATAACATTCAATGTTCTGTTAACCATATTACGCCTCTTTGTTTTTAATAAGATTCATCACATAATCTACATCTTCACTATCACCGCTAATAACCATCAGCATGTAATAGAAATGAGAAAGATAATATTCGAATGAATAGCTAACCATTCTGATATCAAAAACACCATAAAAAAGAGAACACATAGGGTTTACATCATCAAACATGCGATTTAACCTTTCTGTCATTTCTTCAATGTAATCATCAGGAGCATATTCATTAACATACTCAAGTAAAAGATACTTAACAGCGAGAAGTTTTACATCAACATCTTCTTTACTATCAATGCTGTCTTTTATGTATCTCTCTTTATTTATGTTTAATGATGATTTTCCATCATTCATCCAAACTTTTATCAAGGGACTAACTTTACTTTCAATCGCGTTCAAAATATCTTCTTTCATAGTATTTTCCTTTTGTTGTTAAAAAATAATTACGCTGCTTTTTGGGTGTGCCAGTTCTTACTCAAGACCTGTTTATTCACGTCATTTAAATCTCATCAAGATTTACCCAGTTCCAAAAATACATACCTATATGGCGAGGCCATTTTCTACTTTCATCTCCGGTAAAGTTTTTATAATACGGTTCATACCAGTTATCCATATACATAGTATATGACTCATGATAAGGACAACACCAAGATGTTATTGAGCTAATATTGACATAGCAATCAAACATTCTCGCGATCCCTTCTAAAAACCCGTCTTGATAAAAATGATTAAGTTCATCAGAGGATTCAAAGAAAATATCAAACCATTCTTTTCTATACCTTTTCGTTTTTATGTAATGAGCATCTTCTTCTCTATCATCATTTTTTATAATATCTATATTTGATGCGCTTCCATATGCACGTATGTTTTCAAAATCTCTGACCCACGCAGTGAGTTTTTCAACATTTGCTTTTTTAATCTGAATGCTTACTACATTTAATGACATATAACTCATTTCATTTTCCTCTTTTAGTTTATATATTAAAGTTAACACTATGACAAAAGCATAAATCAAATATTTTTTATTAAGCGGCTTTAATCATGTTTTTATTATTCCAAATCATCAGCAAATCCTTAGCTTTTACTGCTTCATGTCCGTTTTCCGTTTTCTTTTTTCTTCCGGCTGTGTAGGTAATGTCAAACCGCAATACAGAAGCATCAGAAGCGTTTTCTTCAAAGAAGCTATCATTTGCCTCTCTGTTGGCTAACCACACAACACAGCCCCGCTCCTGAAGCTGCCGACACCATTCGATAAGGTCTTTGTGGTCTTCATCAGTGAATGCATGGCCATAATCGGCGTAGCTATCCCTGTAAGGCGGATCACAGTAGACAAAAGCCCCTGCTGGAACATCGAGATCAGCATAAGAACCGCAATGGATAGACGTTGCCTGTAAAGCTCTGTGCCACTCGTTCAGGAGTGAGTAATCAAAGAGGCTTGTTGTATGGTTAAGCAGTCCTGCAGCCGTTCCGTAGCGGCCTGTTTTGCGTGAAACCTGCCAGATTCCATTGAAGCCGGTTCTGAGCAAAAAGAAGAGCAAAGCAGATGCCCGGACGGTTCCGATCTGTGCTTTCCAGTATTGTTCCCGGACACGGTAAAAGTGGTAGTTCCTCACTTCCAGAGAACGATAACCAAGATAGACCGCTTCCAGCTCCTGCAGATGGGTAATCAGCTCATCATGATCATGCTTGATAGTGTTCAGTAGAGCGATAAGCTCCGGGTTTACGTCATTGATGATTGCCGGGATATGGCTGTAGGTAGACTTAACAGACGCAAAGAGAGCGCCAGCGCCAAAAAATGGCTCTACGTATGCGCTTACGCTGTTCAGGTCTGGTAGATAGGTCTGGTAGCTTTTGAGTAGCTTAGATTTGCCGCCAGCCCACATGTAGAGGGGCTTTAAGCTTAATGATGGGGTGTTTTGGATAGATACAGTCATAAACCAACCTTCTGATAGTTAGATCAGCCCCATCATTAAGATGGAACAGGCCGGAACCATTCCGGCGGTTGGTTGATACCCATCTATCGAAAGATGGCGGGATAACCCCTGAACCTACGTATCATTTAACTATCAGAAGCAAATATGACTGCTTCGATGTGAACTATCGTATGGATTTCGTTTATGACGATCAACTACTTTTTTCACTTTTTTGAAAATATTTTCTAATTGCGATTGACAGGTAAAAATAAATTGATTACTTAATATCTATCCAGTTAGAAATTAATTAATACCCTATATTAAATAATGAAAACAGGTGTCATACATAAAGTATCCTTTTAGATTAAATGTTGAATTGGCAGTAATAGAAAAGCGCTTCTCCGGCGCTTTCTCTATTTGTATCTTCTGGACTTATAAACTTCTGTCAGAACATTTTCATACTTAATGATAAAATCTAAAAAACGGTCATTACCAATCTTCAATATGAGATCATATCCGCTTAATCCTTGTTTATTACGTTTTTCAAGTGAAGCGCCGTTCATTAAAAGCAAGTTAAAGAATGAAAGTTTATCCTGTATAACAGCCTCCTGAAGAGGCGTTAAAGTATCTACAACCGTGTTCAGATATTCAGGTTTTGCTATTAACTGAATCATTATATTGATAAAGTGATTACCTTGTTCGTCTTCTTTCAATACCCTGATTAAGTAAATAAGGGCATTAAGTTTAACTTCTAATGTTTGAAACATGAAGTGATCATAGATAATATCACCTCGATTCTGTTTTATTGCTGTAATTAACGCTTCTTTTATATCCATGATTAAGCCTTTTTCTTAGCCTTATTTTCTTCTGATAACAACATACGAGAAATTGTCTGGTTGTTTTCAATGTCTAACATCGCAGCATAATCAGCGGCTTTTCTTCCACTGTGATCATTAATCAAAACATCGCCACCATTGACAATAAAAAACTTAACTGCTGGAACATTACCCATTATAACAGCGTGAAATAGAACTGTTTTACCTTCTCTGTCCTGATTGTTTATATCAAAATATTTAACAAGCATTTTGGACATTTCATAATCTTTATATTTTTTATAAAGTAGCGTGTATAATAATAAGGTGTGATGATTTGTTGTAAGCCAATCATCCTTACCAATACCATTATCTATAATATATTTTTCAAATCCGGCAACATCTTTTGAAGCAAACAATTCTTTTGGAAAGTTTTCCATAATATTCTCCTAATAATTAAAATGTGATGTATTTTATATACAAAATTAATTCTTGTTGGTCAATAATACAGAAATAAAAAACCCGCAATTAAGCGGGTCAGAGAGAAGGAGTATTAATTTAAGCGCTCAATAACATTCTTTCTTCATTCTTTTTTCTTACGTTATTTTTAAACACCTCTATAAACTGACTGTAGTTCTTTCTGTCTGCCATTGTCATGTTTTCATAGTGGTAATGACCATCAACACTTTTCAGGAATGGATTACAGCCCATGTTAATCAATCGGGCAACATTCAAAAGCTTGTTGGTTTTAAAAAGCACTGTCTGACCTTTCTTGTTTCTGTGGTTGATTTTAGCGCCACAGCTAACAAGATACCTTACAACATCCATGTTGGGATTGATGAAAACAGCCGTTTCACCATCACTGTTCTGGTAGTTAACATCAGCGCCGTTCTCTACAAGTGCCTTAGCCACTTCTACATTACGAGCAACGAAAAGCGGAGTGAAACCTTTGTAGTTCACAAAGTTAACATCTGCTCCATTACTCACTAAATCAATAACTTCTTTAGAGGTATTAACTAAGAATAAATCGTAGTTGTATTCCTCAATCATATTTAAATCTTTCATATTAAACTCCTTCTGTTTCTCTCTACCTCTTATATACACCATAATAATAGTATAATCAAGTATAGATTAGTCTAGTCTATACTGAATTTATAATAAAATATTTGCTTTTAAGCGGCTATGAATGTATATTTAAATCTATTCATAATGTATTTCCTCCTTTTGAGGAAAAATCTTTTTATATTGTATGGCTGGGATTCTTCCCGGCCTTTTTTTATGCGTGAAAAAGCCCCGCACAAAGCGAGGCTTGTAGTAGGAAAAACTTAATCAAAATGGAACAAAATCAGGATCATCCAGCTCGATAGGTTCACCATCAACAACGTTATCAAGGTTGCTGGAAGCGTATTTCAATATATCTTCCAAATCAGATTTGTTATCTTTATTGAAGTTATCGAGAACTTCGTTATTAAGCAAATCATCTTTGCTTTCTTTATCAAACTGAATAACAGGTCTGTTTTTCAAGTGAATGAATGTTCCTCTGGTAGATACCGGGATCTTATCACCTGCTGAAAGTTTTTTCTTTTTAGCTACGCCAAGTTTTTTACCATCTTCAAGAAGACCTAAAGCCTGAGCCGCTGTTTTTAATTCAGCAATATCAAGTTTAAATGTCCTTTTGAGACTTTCTTCACCAATGGTATTTAATATAATATTTCCATTGAAATCTGTGTTTGATTCCATCGGTGAATCAAGATGAATAACACCTAAAACATTACCTTTAGTTTGAGCTATATCAGAATATCTTTTAGCCTCTGCTTTTTGAGATTTGAATTTCAAATCTGAATCATCATTGGTATAAGCATAGGTTTCCCAAACGAACGAACCTTTGTTAGCATTGATCCAGTCTTTCAGAATATCTATGCGAGTCCAGTTATCTTCATTAACATCAAAATCAGGCTCATCAACATTAGAAAAACGAGATTTATGAATATCAATGGCTTCATGACAAAGCTCACCATATTCATCACCAATAATGTCTTTAATCATATCCGCACCGATTTTTAACAGTGCGATAGTTTGTATTGTTCTTCTATCATCTTTAAGACGCTGATAATTTGGGTCGCCTGTAAGCTCACCCTCATAGATTTTAATCTTTTTGTTGAGTGTATCAGCGTTCTCAACAATATAATCAATAATCATCGGGTAGAAATGACCATAGTTATCATTAATCTCTTCTTGCCAGCGCCCGACAACATCCTCTCCTTGATCATCTATATATTCAGGGAATATATTTAACTCTGGATCTTGAACGTCGAATTCTTCTATACGACTTTCTATAGCCCCTTCTTTCATGTCTCCCTGAACAAGTTCGGATAGTGGTTTATTGGATGTAGAAACTATAACCATATTCCACGATTTACCCTCTGTAGCTTCTGTATCCTGATCGAACTTAGAGCGGCCTCCATTGTTCGCTATCGTCATAAGCTGCGAAACGGCATCTCCGGCATTTTTACGGAAAATATCATCCAGTTCATCAACAACAAACCAACCGTTAGTGTAGTTCGCCAAGAAGTTTTCCAGCCCTACATACGTTGTCTTACTGTCTCTTATCAAACCATTTTCTTTGCTCGGAGCACCTTCTATGCTGGCAACGAATAGTGCAAGTGTCGTTTTACCTGTTGCCCTTTTACCGTATATATTGAATATAGGGGAAAAGTTAGCAGTTTTACGAATACGGCCTCTTGTGTAAGAAGCAAAGGCGATACAGAAGAAGATACAGGCCAGACGTGAGGAAGCCATGATCTCTTTGAATACATTTATCTGTATAGAGGCATTACCTACCCTTCTGGTTCTTGTCGGCATCGAACCAACAAACTGAGGATGACTTTCTCTGATATGGGTAAAATCATTAACCCATCCACGCCTAACGTAAGCTGGTATACAATCAATAAATGGCTCCATCATTTTACCATCTACACGCATGTATTTATTCTGTCCAGCTTCAAGAGCGGCGTTAACAGCCCTTTGAACATCACGAAGAGTATTCAGGTCAGGTGGTAATGTATATCCATGTTTCCTGAGTTTAGAACGTGATAAATCAGCAAAAAGATCATGCGGTATATTCAGGTGTTTCTTTTCCTTCCTGATATTATAAAACTCAACTTTAATATAGAAAGAGTTTATATCTTTACTCGCATCGCTGGTTTCGTCTGATTCTTCTTCTAAATCAAGGTCTACTGTATTAAGCATCTGAACAGGATAAATGTAATAGTTAGAAATCTTATCCCAAAAGAATTCCTTCTTAGTGCCTTTTTTTGGCATAGAAGATTTTAATTTATAAATGCCTGTTTCATGAATAAGATATTCACTATTAGCAAAAAAAGCTGTTTCTATTAGAAACTTCTCTGTTAATATCGTTTGAGTAGCCTGTATATCATCATAAGACAACTCACTTTTAACCACTTTCATATTCATAATGTTTCCTTTTATAATCTTTTTTTATTGTGCTCTTTTGGCACTTTTACTATTTATATCATTTTCTCACTATAAATCAATAGTAGAGTGAGAAATATTTAAGCAATCGCCTTTAAATTACGCTTCCAATTATAAACGTAGTTTTCGATATAGATTTTTGAAAGATTATTTGGGGCTGTATTACCATACTCATTTTGAATATCGTTTAAAACATCCTTTATTACTTCAAGCTGTTTTTTCTGGTCAACATTGAATATTGATACTGCTACAGGTAGATTTCTTAGAATACATTCCTTGAAAAAGAAATATAAAAACTCATCATTATAGGATTCTGGCTTGAAACAACCCCATTTTTTAAGCTTTGAACCAAAATAATCAATGAACATATTTACCTGCTGACAAGTAAAATTCTCATCGCCATATAGTGAATAACTGTTTATTCCTTCTTCAACAATAAGCGTTTTATTATCATTGAATGGTAATGAGTGTCTGAAAATAATTTTCTCTTTTCTTGACAGGTCTATTCTGTTTTTCCAGACATATCCAAGCAATGAGCCATAATCTACCTCAACATCTGAGGCTGTAGCGGTTATTTCAACTTCTTTTGGTGGTTCCTGTGCTTCTGCTTCTTTTCTGGATTGTATAGCCATCCTCGCTTGTTCTGTTCTGTTCATCATAATGTTTTCCTTCAAATGTAATCGGCTAAAGTAAAGAGGGGCTTTTCAGCCCCTTCTATTTATTATTTGTTTTTAGGTTTTTTAGGGTCAGGATTGTTATTTTTTTCTTTTTTAGAATCTTCCAACCTTTCTTTGTTATCATTTTCATATAACTCAAGAGCGGTATTAAGATCCTTATTTTCGCTTATTAAAGCATTATTAGATTTGATTAGCTCTTCTACTTCATTCTTTCTAACTTCAAGTTGTTCATTAAGAGTTTTGTTCTTAGTTTCAAGTTCTTTTTTCTCATTTTTCAGAGTGGTAATATCTTTAATTTGACTTGCAATCTGTTCAGTGAGTTCTCTATTTGAATCTTTAAGTTTTGAAATAGCCTCTTCGTGCCCTTTTTTGAGCTGTTCGATAATTTCATCGAATCTTATACGTTGATTTTCTTTACTTGTTTTAAGGTCATTGATTGTTTTGTTAAGCTTGTTTTTATCTTCCATATGAACATTAATGGTTGTATTGAAACCATCAATAACAATATCGTTCTCTTCACGTATAGCTTCAATTTCTAATCTTTGTTCTTCAATAATAGTATCTTTACTGGATAGCTCTCTCTCATAGTAAAGCTCTTGTTCATTAAGCTTATCTTCTAAAGCTTGTATAGCTTTAGCATGAGATTGATTATTTGCCTGAATCTGTGTCTCATAACTGTTTTGGATGTTGGTAATATCAACTTCATGCTGCGCATTAGTAAGGGTTAATGTATTTTCAAGCTCTTCATATTTTTCTTCAAGAGCATCAAAACTTTGAATTAACTCTTTATTCTCTTCCTTGAGGTTATTATAATCAGCAGTAAGATTCTCAAAATCACCAGATTTCTTTAATAAAGCGGCTTCAATAGTATCTTTTGCTGTTTTCTCATACTCTAACTGCACCTGAGTTTTCTCTAAAAGCTCTTTTGTAGAGTCAAGTTGCTGTTTAGTATGCGCTAATGAGATAGAGCTATTTATAGATTGTTTTGTCAGGTTTACTAATTCAATATCACGATATGCCGCTGCTAAAGTTTCCTCTGCTCTTTTAGAAATAACAGCAAGAAGTTTTTGCTGGTTCATTATTTCTTTATGAAGGATAGCATCCTGAATATCGTCTATTTTTATTTCTTGAGAAGCTAACTCTTTAGCTGATTTTAAACCATCTAAATGTTCTGTTAAATCTTCACCTAAATTAACGTCTTGTTCCTCAGACGAGGAAATAACATCTTTAACAAGTTCCTTAGCCTTGATCTGATTATCATCAACAGCTTGGTCTTTTTTAAGCCAGCGAGTTTCTGTTAATCCAAGTTCTTTTAATTTCTCATTAATATTGGCAATTTTCAGATCGCGCCATTCTGAGGCTTGAGAAATCAAAGTGCGGCTTGTAATAGAACGCCAGTCTGGATTTTTACTGATTAACTGTGGCTGTCCGTTATGATCCACACCATAGTAGTTTTTATAGTTAAGTGTTCTTGAGTGAGTAATTATATGGAAGTGTGGGCCAGAACCATCTTGTTCAACATGAACGGGCGTGACGAACGTTAATGTTTCCCCTAAATGGACATTTGGCGAGAACTTACCACCGCCTTTATTCTTAGACCACCATTCATGAGGTTCACAGAAGTTTTTAGCGTGAGCATCACGCCATTCAACCCACTTTTCAGGTGGAACGCTGTCAGGAATATGAATAACAACATGGGTAAACTCAAGATTGGCTTCCTGTCCACCTTTCCCGGCATCTTGACCTTTTTTTAACGAACCCGTTAATCTCTTTTTGGTGTTATAACCGGGCATATCCTGTAATTTAAGATATAACTGGTCAGTTGCTAAATCTTCCGGTTTCATCAAACCTGAAACATATTCACCTGTATCAGTATTACGATAGCCGATAGCTTTTTTAATTAGTTCGGCAGTGCTTACATCAGTAAGGTATTCACCCGTTATAGGGTTTTTCATTATTGCATCGCCTAAACCAACTTGTTTAGAGCTTTCAGCATTTCTTAACCAGCTTATAGCACCCTTAGCTGTATATTCTGTATGTATCTTTATCATAATGTATTCCTTTTATAATTTTACATTCTATTTATTTTGGGTTGGGTTTTTTGCCCCACAAATATATGCTAACCCATTTTATAAAAAATACAATATTCGAAGTAGTCCGTTTGTCAATTATTTTTCAGACACAATGATCTTTTTATTTTCTTTTATTAACTCGTCAGCTTTCAAATCAGCAAGAGCCAAAATAACGTTGGAATAAGGTTCATCAGAAAGAGATTTAATTTTCTCTTCAAGAGCTTGAGGAATACGGATAGCTGCCATACGGAAGTTATCTTTTTCACGGGTAATCTTGAAGGTGCAACGCACGTATGGCGTAGTTCCCGGAGGAATATCACCCAGATCGATATACTCATAGTTCCAGTAGGTTTCCGCATACTGGTTAGCAAAGGCAGTTTCAAGAGAGGTTTTTTCAAACGACTCCATATCATCTAACCAACTTGCTGCTTTTTTCTTCTTTTCTTCTTTCTTATCAGTCATCACAAACTTCCTCAGATTTCACCAGAATGAATATAGTCTAGTCTATACCAGTCTATACTCTATTTCATGTTTTTTTGGATCAGGCTTCACTACCGGAGGCCAGTTGCTTAATCTTGCTACCCATTACCGCTAACAGGTGTTCAAACTCGGCCTGAGCATCGTTAGCTGATGGCAAACCTGATTTTGGTTCGAATACTGTTATACCCATACCATAGGCGCGAGGGTAGGCAACACGTTTTCTGATGAAAGGTTGTTCATAGCCGTGAGCGCGTGCTTTCTCTTGGATACGTTCTAACAGTTCGCTTTGTTCTCTGTTCTGGATCTCAACACGATTTGGAAGCAACAGATAAGGCTTCTTCATTTCGTTCTTCAGCTCATCAATGCTTTTCAGGGTCACAGAAAAACTGGCCGCATCGAGGATAGTTGGAACAATTACAAAACTACCCAGCGCACCGCCGCTATTCACACCGGGGCTGTGGTCAAAAATGATATAGTCAGAATCAGGTGCAGGTTTACGGCCTACATGGAAAGGAAGCTCTCTACCATTCTGTTTAGCGTATCCTGCAAAAATCATTGCCCCGCCCTGTGGGTCAAGGTCTACCAGACTTGTTTTACGCCCCTGAGCCGCAAACCACCCGGCAACGTTGATAGCAGTATTGCTTTTGCCAATACCACCTTTTCTATTCCACACACTGATAGTCAACATAACACTCACCTTTTTCTAGGTTTTTCAGTTGGTTAGGCTTTCCGTCAAATTGACATTCTGCCGATATAGATTAGTATATATTAGTATAGACTATACTAGCAATGGGAAAGTTTATGCTAACCAAAACAATTACTTAAAGAGAGGAAAACATATGATAGACAATACAGAAAACTTGTTCGATGAGAACGGAAATATTCAGGATGTGTTCAAGGAAAAAACAGTAGAAGAGCTGGAAGCACTCTTCCCCTCGATGGACAACAACGAAGAACCGGCTTTACCAGTAGAAGCTAACTCGGCTGATGAGCTTATCGAGAACCGCCTTGTTCTACAGGAACGTATCACCAAGATTAATGAGCTTATCGCTAACAAAGATACGCATGGCTTCAATGACGCTGTTATCAGTGCGTTCAATGATGAGTTATCAGAACTGGAAGGTTCACTTAAAGAGATAAACAGCGTGTTAAGTAGTGATCCGGTGGCTGACGTTGAAACGCATAATCTCGCAAACAAGCAAACACAACTTATGGAACAGTTTGATAAAGATATAGATGATTTATACGCTTTGGATTTTAAAGACATGACTACCGAAGAGTTAGAAGAGTATTTTGAAAAGCAAAAAGCACTAAATGAACAAGAGATAAGGAATTGCGATTGGGTCATTCATAACCACTATGATTTTGATGTAAGTGATGTTATAGAGGCAACACAAAAACGTGATCACTACATGAATAAGTTCGATATTATTTCTCAAAGAGTTAATGATGAGTTAAACGTCCGAAAAGAAAACGATGAAAATGATTTATTTAATATTTTAACTAATAATCAGGCTCCGCAAACAACTACCAAGAATGAAATAGATTATACTGATTTAGATCGTTTTACTGAACAACATCGCAACCCTAAAGATGCGGATAAACTTATTGAAGAAAGAAATAAGTTAGAAGCGAGTGTAGAAAATTTCTCCAACCTAATAGAGAACAAGGATACATTAAATTTTGATGATGCATTTATAAAATCTATCATAGAAAACAAAAATGATGCGTCTAATAAACTTGAAGAAGCGAACAAATCTATAAAAAGCATACTTAACAATAAAGATCTTCCTGATATGACACATAATGAACTTAAAGAATGGAGTGATATTAAAAGGGATGCTTACATGTTTGTTAACAGTAAAATTTCAGATGAGCTTATGACAACAGAGAATCATATTATAACTAACAGGCTTATTAATGAAAGAAATGAAAATGAAAAATGGTATAAAGAGGTAAGTGAAAAGATAAAAGAAGAAGAACTTAAAAGAGAACGTGATTATAATATCTTTATGCAAAGCATGCATGATGAAATTGTTAAAGAAAATAGCCAAAAAGAAACGCTTACTGATGAAGATAAATTGACAAGAGAAATATACAACAATGTTGGTATTGAAGAGACAATGACTCTTAAAAAGTCTTCAAACCTTAAAAATAAACTATCTCAAACAAGAGAAAGAATAGCTACCAACAAAAAAGTCGATTATGAAGAGGAACATCAAACGCCGTGGTATAAGAAATTAGGTGATGTTGTAGATTACTTTGCTGATGGTTTAAAAGGTAGTTCCAATGCAAAACCAGTATTTTTAAGCGAGGATAAAATCTATGATACCTTTGGTGATGAGATTGATAAAATCATAAACAGATCTAAAACACGTATTATTCACTTTAAAGATAAAACATCTGTTCTTGAAAGTGCTCAGGAAATAAGAGCTAAAGGCAAAAACTATAATACAGTATCAGAAAAAATGTCTAAACTCGCCATAGCTAAAGGCTGGAAGTCTATAACGTTTGAAGGTAGTGATGTGTTCTTGGGTGTAGCTTATGAGAAAGCAACCCGTTTAGGGCTTGTCGTAGAGCCTCAGAACGCTGAACAAGAAGAACTGTTCAAAGGTATCCATAAAGCCAAAGGTCTTGATGAGATCATGCCATTCAGCGGTATGAAGAGAGAAGAGGTTAACAATAAAGAGATTGATGTTCCAGAGGTAAGAGCCACACAAGGCCAGAGGATGAGAATGTAAAAAGGGGCGTAAGCCCCTTTTATATTTTTAACCCTTTCTTAATATCCTTTTCGTAAGATTGTTTTTCTTCGATACTTTCGATTACTTTATCCATGTAATATACACCCAAATCCATATGTTGACCGTAGGAAGCAAACTCCAAACCTTTTACTTTACCTGAACCAAGATTTTCACCCGCTAAGGTAATTTCTTCATTAAAGTCTTGTGATAAATCTGAAAGTCCAAGATCCTTATCTAAAGATTGAGTAGTATCTAAAGTTGCGAAATGATGATTTAAATAATCCCCATCATTATTGTAAGAAGGAACTACCATTAAAGGTATATCGCCATTCTCATCATTTAGCTTCACAATCGTATTATACTCATTATCATGATCAATTTTCAGCTTGCCATTTTGTAGTTGTTCTTTTATGTATGGATGATTATCATGTGGTGTTCCATTTTTACACCATACATCATTTCTCTCATAAGTATTATAAGTGCTGTTAATTTCGTTGATTATATCTTTTTTAACTAACTCATGAAATATTTTATCTGAATCTACATCAATAACACGATCACTAATCAGGTTATTACTTGAATATTTTTCTAAACCCTTTGCTTCATTTATAAATTTATCATTTCCAAAACGTAAAAACATATCTCCATAACTACTTTCTTTATCCGGCGCATGTTCATTATCAGAATAGTTGCTACGTCTTTCATTTTCTTTATCAGTATATTTTATTACATAATCTACAACTGTATCATTGTTAACTAATTCATATTTCTTTCCCATAATATTTCTCCTTGTATATTTTATATTTAAAAGGGGCTGACGCCCCCTTTTTATGCTCTGTATGAAGATCTTGATTTTTGTTCTGGTTCATCTATTTCTAATGCCGCCTCTGCTTCAAGGATCTGGATATTTGATTGCGCTGATTTTAAACCATCACTTAATGTAGGCTGATCACCGCCATATTCACCATCCCATGCTATAAAACGGAATCCCTCATCAGAATTTAAAGATTTAGATGGATTATGGTTTTTATTAGATTCTATTGAAAAGACAAGCTCACCATTACTATCACTTAATGACGCATATTCTCTATCGGTATCAATTGAAATTTCGCCATTTGATAATCTTCTATTCAAATCAGATAGTTCAGGATCGGTTTTTATAGTATCTTCAATTTCTTTTGCGGCAAGTTGATGTGATAAATCATCAGATAAAGCCTTGTAATCTTCCTCTGTATAGTTAGATATATCAATCTTTTTATTGCCAAGATCAAGGACTAAATCACCTGTAGTTTCATCAGAAGTGTATTTAGATGTGGATGGAGTGGATTTTATTATACTTTCAGCGTTATCATGGAACATTTGAAAATAGGTTTTATCATCATCATAATATTCTTGCTTGCTGTTATATTCTTTTGTTTGTAATGCTGCGTTATCTAAAACATCATTAATACTAACTACTTTATACTGTTTACCCATAATGATTCTCCTTTTGTTATATGGTTTATTAATTACATCATATATTCAATAAAAATCAAATTAAATTGAGATATTAAATAATAAAACAAGATAAGCGGTATAGGTAAACACAAAATAAAAGGGGCATTAAGCCCCTACATAGTTTTTATGGTTCATCCGGGTAAGTAAATGCTTTATGTTTTTCATGTTCTAAAGCTGACATAACACAATGTAATAATGTTGGGTTATTATCATGAGATTTGTTTATCAGGAGCCTTAAAAACTCCATATTTAATCTTTGCCTTTCGTTAAGACTGTTTCTGTCATGTTTAATCTTTTCATAGCTGTTGCTATTCAGGTAATCAAAATAATGCTGCATAAAGCCAGCCACAACATCACTCACCTGTACCAGCGGGTTTTGCTTGGAATCAGCGAAAGAGTAATTAAGCGTTAGATTAGGGTTGGCTTCTGCTGCCTTTTGAAGATCTGCTTCCACTACCTTCTCTATGTCAAAGATATGGCTGGAAGCCTCGAACATTTGCGCCCGGTGCTGATAGAACATAGCGAAGCCATCAACAAGGCGGTTATCGTCGTCTGTAGGCGGTTCATCCCTAATATCCATAGTGAGTGTCATATCATCTATGTTTTGGTCAGAGCAGGCCATCAGGAGCTGCAGGAGGCCATGAGCTAACCGGAGCTGGAAATCATCTTTATTGGTAGCTGTATAGAGGTTTACGCAATGAGTGGAGATCTGGCTTGATAGCCCTTGTATGAAATCCTTCTCCCGCCCCTCGATGTATGGGAAGTCATAGGACTTGAGGAACTGAATGAACTGAACCTTGTTAGCTTTAACGTAGGTGTGTAGAGCGTCCTTGTTTGCCAACATGTAGCCATAGAGCTGTTCATCACTCATTTCCGGGATGAAGCCCTTCTCACGTCCGAACAGGATACAATCATCAATGATGTCCACGTATCCCCAATACTCCATATTCAGGTGGAAGTAGTGTAGGTATAGATCACCATAGAGAAGCCACTCAAAGAACGCTGTGAGCTTCTTAGACGTGAGCATAGTCAGGAAGTCGCCTTTGGCTAAGTGTTTCAGCTTGAACTCTTTGGCGTTGGCTTGTAGCTGTATGCGCTGACGTAAATCATCAAAGTCAGCACTCGATGAGGAACCAGTATGAGCAACACCGGCTAACACGAAGTTTACGCTGTTGTGCTTGTCTGGATCATGGTCAATGTTATAACCATCAATTTGTTTGGAAAGATATAGTTTACGAACGTTATTAGATTCATCGTAATAGAATTGATAGCTTTTGTTTTGCTGCGGGAAAGGATTCATACACATCACTTTTTTTGTGGGTTATGAACCATATATAACAATGTAGGATCTGGAAGTCTATAAACAAAAAACCCGCACAAGGCGGGCTTCTTTAAGAGAGAGGATTTGATTTAGAACCAGCCTAAATCGAAAATCTTGTTGAATACACTCAATAAAGAAATGAGAGTCATACCATATGTTAACAACACGCCAATCAAAAGTGGAAAACCAACTAACTTAGCGAAAACAGCATTATTAGTGCTTACATGCTGGAACCTACCAGATTGAGATACCTTGCCAAAAGGTAAAACAACCAAAAAGGTGAAAGCTAAAGATAAAACTACGTTAAACAAAAAGTATGGAATACCATAAAAGGTATGGCTTAACGCTTGTGCTGTATGGATGTATAAATCAATCATTTTAAAACCCTCTCTCGTTGTGTTGAATAAATAATATCGTACAGTTTTATAGATATCAAATTATTTTTTTATAATCTTTTTACCCTTTGGGTAGAATTGAGCAGGAACGCTTTTTTTCCCACTTTTCACCTTAACGCCCTCATACATTACATTTGGAAAAAGGCTGTGTATGGATTTAAATACATCTAATTTTCTGTCGAATGAACGTGTTTTAAAACAATGACAGTAAACAGCGTAATGAAAATACATAGTAAGGATTACAAAGGAAAAAACAGCACCTGAAGCAACACTGATAGCCTCAGCACCTTTCAAGTAAAAATGAAAAGTTAAGGCGAAACCTAACAATGAAAAGATTAGATTAACCCATGCATATAACGCTGTAGCACGTATGTTATCCTCAAGTATCTCTTCATTTATATCTTTAAGCGCATACCATGTATCGAATGAGTTTACTTCATGCTCAAACTTCCCTTGTGCTCTTAAAAGAGAATGTAAAATATATTTTCCAAATAGATATACTGGATAGAATGGCAAAACAATTAACTTACCAGAAAAAATAAATGGAAATGAAACAACTTTAACAACTTTTTTTAATGCGCTATTCTTTTTATAATCTTCAATTTTATTCATAATGAATCTCCTTTTAATAATGTATATAATTTTATATACAATTTAATTATTATCTTGTCAAAATAAAAAGCCTCAATTTAGAGGCTTTTTGTTATTTATTTTTTATCAATGTCAAAGTCATTTATATCCTGACCACTATCACCTTTAGAATTATCTTGAGGGGTGTTCTGTGTAGTATCAGTGTTTGATGAGCTTTCTTCATTACGTCCTTGAGTAGCTTTTGGAACATTATTACCAGTTAGATCATTATTATTTCCTGAGTTTTTAGGTTGCTGATGTTTATGTTGCATCAAGTTAGCTAATACCCCTGAACCAATCGCAGCGGCTCCGATACCTTTAGACATTGCTGATTCAGTTTGTCCAGATACCATCCCAAGAACTGCAGAAGATGCTCCACCGATCCATTTAAAAATAGTATCAGGTATTATATAAAGGAGTTTAAGACACATAACCTGCATTGTGATCATTACTGATGTATATATTATAATCATCGTCAAGAATTTGTTGATACCAAGCAAACCACCTTCTGTATTACTCGCTGCGGTGAAGAAAGTTGAGTTGAGCAAATCAAACATTATAGTTGTTATTACATATGAACCTGCTAACCCTATCATATTCATCGTAGGTCTTAGTAAAACACTTAACGCAAGCATATATCCTTGCCCTTGCTTACCAACAACACCATCCTGATCCGGGAAGAGTAAAGCAGCAGCAAGTAGTGTAGAACCAGCTAATGCTTCGAATATTAATATGTAATATGCGCCTACACAAAAGAATCCAATCATGTAAGGAAGCATTGGGTTTACGAATGTGAGAACATCACCAACATTAATCATTGTTGACAATATTTTATTTAACATCGGTGATAATATTATTGCTGCGGTCTGAATGCCATCGCCTACAAATGGAATACTACCACCTGCAACCGCCCCGCCCGTCACAAGTATATATGCCGCTTCTGCGGATAGTATCATCCTTGAACCTATATTTACAGAAACTGTTAGTGGCATTAAACTTGATGTTTTAGATTCATCTTGAGAGTTGATTATAGCCATATTACCACCGATAGCACTAATAACTTTCTGATAAGCGCCATCATCACTTTTAGAGGAATCTTTCATACTTGAATTATACTTGTTAGCAGTAGCTAATAATGTTTGCAATCTCTTTAAAGTCGCTAAAGAAGAAGGAGGGAATTGTTGATTAAAATACACATCCTCATCACCTCTATAATTCATTGTACTCGTAGGGTATCTATTAACAGCAGCGTTTGCATCTGAAATAGCATTAGCAATTCTCGCATAATATGTATAGCTATAAGTCCAACCTTTTTCAGTCATTCTATCAACCTCATCTTGCGATAAAGCATCTTTCATTACTTTTTCTGCTGAAGCCTGAACATAGGCACTATATGCGTTAACCATTAAGTCTATTTGTTTATTGATAGCTTCGGCATTTTGTAAAGGAGCATCAACAAGATAATCTGCATACTGCTTAGCACCTAACACTAAAATATCATTAGCTTTTATTTGTGCTTCTTGAACTGCTTTAGCAATTTTACCTGTATCTATGATAGCATTTTCTGATTTGAAGTTCTTTTCATCAATAAGTTTAAGAACTGAACTTCCACACAAATCTATACCGCCACCCAACGAAGGATCACCATCTCCGGGGATACCGAATCTATAACCAACTAATTCATCCGTAGAAAAGCGTGTTCCACTCATTAAAGTATATAACTGTCCCCATCTTGAGGCATCGTTAGCTTTTTTTGCGTATCTATTATAAACGTTAACACATGCAGCGGAATATAAGGTGTTCATAACGTTCTGACGTATCAATATTTTATTATCAACAGATATGTATGTACTATCAGTAATTAAGGAGGGAGCTAAAGCATTCCATGTTTCATTTCCCCATTGATTGCCTTGAAGGGCTAACCATAAGATAATAGCCTGAACACAGTTGTATCCTCCAGTCGTGACGGGAAGTAAAAGTGTTGGGGCTATTGCAGTACGAATTGGAAGCCAAGCAGAAGACCACTTTTTACCTAACATTTCACCATCGTGAGCTGTAGACATGGTTCCAACGATAAGCGTATATGCAAGTATAATACCACCGACTAACATAACTTTATTTGAAAAAACTTGTAAAACGGTTCCTGTTATATTTGTAGCGTAGGGGTTCCAATACTTAACTACATTCTTACTTACTTCATCTGTGCCGCCAGTCAAACCGAATAGGTCAACTCCGGCAAACGCTGGAGTTATAAAACAACCCAGCAATATTAATAAAAACAAATTTATCTTTTTCATAATCTCTCCATTTTATTTATTTGGTTTTGTATCCTTATAACGGTTATTAGGCTTACAATTAAATAGATACATCAAAATTAAATATAGTCAAGATGTGTATAATATTATTGACAAATTATTTTTAATAAGTTAATTAGTTAATTGATAATTATAAAAGGAGAGCACGATGAATTATTATATGGTTAAACCATTTCGAATAGGAATGATAGAAAAAGATATAAATGTGAAAGAGTCAGATCAGTATGTGATTATTGATTTAATTAGTTCTGAAGAACTACTTTATTGTGAAGATAACTGTTTTTTGATAACACCTGAACTATTGTTAGATCTAAAGGAAAACAATCTGACCAATGTTAACGTAGTAAAACCTAAAAATATGAAGTTTAGCATTCAACATAACATGGATTATCCAAATAAAAGAATGCGCGACTGGTATAGGTTGATCCCTTTCAAATATGATCAATCAAAAAATCAAGAGATGTTTCTCGACCAAAACGACAACCTTATTGTAAATGAACGAATTTTCAACATACTGAAAAAGCATAGAATCATAAGAGCAAAGTATACTGAATTTCATATAGATGAGGCTAAAGACTTTGAAGAAGAAATTGATGAACAACCAGTATTCAAAAAGGACATAAAAAACAGCTATAGAGACTTGTTAGTTTTTGTAGTAATCATACTAACGGTTGCATACATATTTTTTAAATAAGAGGCTGAAATATGAATATTAAAATCAATGATGGTATTACAGGCGAGATCTTAGTGTTAAATCAAACAACGTTTAACAATGATGTGGATACTATACAGTTAAGAATGACACCAGAGTTTTTAGCCCTTATCAAAAGACATTGTTCCGGTGCTATTGATGTGTCTATATCAGCTTTATTAGATTATGGTATCAAAAAAATATTAGATGAAAATATTTCAATCTCAATACAACAAATTGAGAAACAAATCGTAATTGAATCAGTTAAGCGTGATAGTAGCATTATTCCATTTACAACAGTTAACTATAGAGCATCAAGAAAAGACACACGCCCCGTATTCGTGAGATTGTGTAAAGATCTAAAATATAGGTTAAAAGAAATATCTCCGACTAAATATACACTTTCAGCAATTGGTATAATAAAGTATTCGATTGATACCTTGCTTAGAAACAATCAGTGCCTGATAATTAAAAGTGAGGCCGTTTATGAAAAATAAAAACATTGAATTTATGCTTAATGCTATTCTTTTTGCTAAGTTTCTTTTATATCAGGATGAGTTCACAAATGAAGAGCTTGAACGTGGTGAAGATGTTCGAAACATAAAAGAGCTTTTCGCATTTAAAAATAAAGAATGGATTAATGACATTAATACAATAAGAATAAAGGATGTTAACCAAGATATTCATATATCATCCACATACATCATGTCATTGGATGGAGTAGGTTATTATGCTTACTCTGATAAATCAGAAGATGAATTATACAGATATTTAGTTAATGACCTTTGCGATCATTACATAGCTGTAAGTGAGATGTCATTGGAAGACATAACAGGTGCTTTAGAAGCAATTGAAGAAGATTTGTTTGATATATACCGAAGTAATCTATCTTTAGCCAACAAAATGATTTTAGACGTTTCAACACGATTTAAAATAAAACCAGATTTGAAAAGGCCATTACTCACCATTGTTTAAAAGGGGCTTAACAGCCCTTTTTTATTGTTCACTGTTTTATGGTGTGCTATGTTTACCTTCTAACTTAAATGTTGAAAGGGATAAAACATGAGCGCATTAGGGCAGTTTAATAACATTCGCACTATCAGAAAAGAAGCCCATGAGATGGGTTATGACACCTTCCTTGAGTTCGCTGAGAAGGTTCAAATCGTTAAGGATGAGTTCCTAAAAGAAGCAGAAGAGGAAAAAGCGAAACAGGCACTGGTAGAAGAGAAGCTGAAGGCTACTACTGAACTTCTCCAGTCTGAGGGCTTTGAAGTAAGCCTTGAGGCCGTCAGAGCGCTTCTGTTAGGTCAAATTGATACTCCTGCCCCTACTGGCAAGGGTAAAGGTGGTAAAGGCGTTAAACGTGGTTCTGTTGAGCCTAAGTATGCGTTCACTGTAGAAGGTGAAGAACAGACGTGGACAGGCCGTGGACGTATGCCATTAGCGCTGAAAGAACTGATTGAGAAGGGCGAAGAGCTGGAAAGCTTCCTGATCAAGAAAGAAGACTAAAAACAATACCAGCACCAGAGAAAAACCAAGCCCCTTGATAGGGGCTTTTATTTTGGATTCACTGATTGCCATCTTTATTAAGTTGTTTTACTGCTTTAAATGCCTGATACCAAGCTGTTATCGTTCCTGCTGCGAACACTACCCCTGTATTTAAATACTCTGGATTAAAAGTAGTCCAGATAAGAGCACCACAACCAGCGAATACCAATGCTATATAAGTCCATGCGTCTATAACTAAGTTTGTTCTATTCATAATTTATTCCTCTCTATTATTTGTCGTAAAAGTAAATTGTGACGGGTCTGCCGCCATAACCATCATCATTGTTGATACAGGCCGCTGTAAGTGTTGCCATGTTGAGATCCATACCGTTATCAGTGTTCTTCACTTCTGTAGACGCTACAACTATCTTAAAGAAGCTTGAACCAGCCTGAGTGACGAACTTGGCACAGGCATCTACAGACACGTTCTCAAACCCTATGTAAAAGCTACCGTCATAGTAAGGTTCAATTTGAACATTAGCGTTCCAGCTATCCCATATCTGGCCTTCATCTACCAAGTCTTCCGGCACTAACTTAGCCTTGATAACAGCATCTACTGAAAGCCCGGTGTAGTTTGCTGATCCTGCGTATAGGTTTTTAATCCCTGCGTTAAGAGTTCCTAAAATCTTTATGTCATTGTCTATTTTTTGTCCTGCGCTGATTTTTGGGTAAATCATGAAAACACCCACTATCAACGCTGATATAATCCCAAATACTAATAACATTTCTAATAATGAGAATCCTTTTTTTCTGTTTAATGTTTTAATCATGTTGTTAACCCCACTTTAAATGATTGAAGAAAATATAATCGTAGAGTTATCTTCTGAAAAACATGCTGCTGACGTAGCGGCTATATCTATGTTTTTACCTTCCTCCAGATTTTTTACTTGCGTTGAACCATTACCATTATAAACATCTATGATAACGAAGTTTCCTGATACTGCTGCTATGAGTTTAGAACAGTCAGAAGCCGGAACAGCGTCATAGATAATATTATACTTACCATGATTACCTGAATACTCTACCTGAACGTTCCCTTTCCACTCATTGATAAGTTTACCATCTTGGATCATGTTGTCAGGTGCGTTCTTTGAAGCTATGAAACTATCAGTATTTAAGTCTGATATTTTAGCCCTTCCACCATAAAGCGATTTAACACCTGCTTGGATGGCTGTTAAGTTTCTGCTTTCTCTATCGAGTCTTTGTGAAGCCTGAACTTTTGGAAATATCATAAATGCTGCTACTATCAATGCTGCTATAACACCTAACACCAATAATAGCTCTAATAATGAAAATCCTTTCTTGCTCTTTCTGTTTTTTAATAATCTAAAACTATTTATCATAATCATTCTCCTTTGTTGTTTTGTTTGATGGTTTTACCATCATAGATACTGCCATCTTTTTTAAATATAAACGTAATAAACAAACCTATAAGAAATACAACACCTCCAACTCCTGTAATTACAGTCATCTTAGCAATTACGTCTGTATTGAAATCGAAACCTAAAAAACCACCAAATAAAACACTGAAAGAACCGTATGTAATCATCCATATCCCTAATCTCATTATTATCATAGAGAATTCTCTAAGTTTTTTTCCGTTTTTGCTCTCAGTGTCATAAAGACTTCTAAAGAAACAATTTAATTTATCCATCATATTAACCTCTACTTGTTTGATTGTTATTTTCTTTCTGTTTGTAAATGATACCGCCATCATTCAAAAACTCTTTAATAAACTCAGCCCATGTTTCAGCTTCCTTTTCTCTTGTCTCTGTTCCCATAACTACCTCCTTTAAATGCTCCAGTGTATATCTGCCTTAAAATTCTCTGCTGGCTCGTTCACATAGGCTTTAAACGCTATAACAGCTATGGCCTGATTGATGTAGCCGGATAACCTGTATGTTGCCTTAATCTGATTGAAACCGTGTTTAACGCCTTCAGGAATGATTTTGCGTCTACCTAAGCGTTCTATCAGTGCTAAGATACTTTCTGCTCTCTCTCCTTCAATCAACACCGCTTTTGCTATAAACTCATTACCATTATGTAAACCCAATTTCTTTAACTCTCTTGTTATGTCTTTTTTCATAAGCCACCTTCCATGTTCTTCAAATATTTATTTATCTCTTCTTTATCAACTGTTTTTAATTCAAATAATACATTGTCATCATCACTTGAAAATCTTTTTCCCTCACTATCTTTATCTGGATATAAAAAGTTTTTTTCACATACTTCTATCTTTTTATACTCATTAGCACTAAATATATTGGTTCTTTCTAAGTAATATACTTCTGATCTGTTCTCCATATTCCATTGATGATATGCAGATATGGACTTAACTTCTTCGGTAAAAGACTCTAAACTCTCAATGTAATCTTTGTATAACTCAATTATACTTTCTATAATCATTTCATTCGTTATTTCCAATATGTAATATCTTTCTTCCACTTTAACCTCTCCTTAAAATCATATATATTTTTCATTTTTAACCATTAAATATATTTTATCTAATTAAAATAGTAAATATTATAAGTGTGCCAAGCATTGGTATTAGTCCATAGATAGAACCCGGTGGGATAAAGAATGCCATACCCATCATAATCACACCTGCTATAAATTTCTTACCTTCTGTTTTTAACAATTTATGGATTATATTCATTAGTATCGGAACTAATCCTGTTATCGTTATCCCTATACCAGCAACGAAAAGTAATAAGATATTTATCCTGTCATCTTGATTGAGTTCCTCTACAACACCTTCAGGAATTCTTAAAACTGTTAAAATGGAAATCGACATTATGAATAATCCTAACATTACACGGAAAAAATCATTCTTGATGTATTTCATTAACTTCATTATTATACTCATCATAACTTACCTCTTATATTTTGATTGGTTCCAAACTCATTTGATATTTCATTCCTATATGCGACTATCGTTAATAGTCCAACCACAATAGAAGCTATCCAGTAGCTAAGAGTGTTTTCAACCTTCAACATGCTTAGAAAACCAATAACAGCACATATATTAAAAATCATCATTCCTGCTATATTGAAAACAAACTTAGCTTTTTTCATTTCTTTCTCCTTATGCTGCGTATCTTTTTTGTTCTTTATGACTTATTTCTATTCCGGCATCCATTAAAACACTCATCATGTTTCTGTCATTTAATAAATGAGCGTAATATAAAGCAGTATGACCAAGTTTAGATTTATTGTTTATGTTTATACCTGATTTGATTAACATCCTTGCCTTAGACGTATCAGCAGTATATAGCGCATTCATGTTATTGTTGTTTACTGCGTTAATGTCAGCGCCTTTATTCAATAACAACCATGTGCTGTTAAAATCACTAAAGAACAATGCTGTATTACCGAAGTTATCCTTATGGTTTACGTCTATACCAGATTTTATTAAAAGTTCAGCTATTTCAAAACTTGCCCCGAATAAAGCTGTTTTACCATTTTCATCTGTAGTGTTTATTTCAGAAGTTCCAGCAAAGTGAATGTAAGACTTAACAGTTTCAACGTCATTAGAAAATAGCATTCTGTTTCTGCTTGATACTATACCTCTGTTTCTTATACTCTGTATTTTTGTATTTAAAGTGTTTTTCATAATATTTATTCCTTATATTTAAATGTTTATAGTTAAGTTATATTCGATTTTAAATATAAGTCAATCTATATTGAGAAAATAAATTAAAATAAATTTGACTTTTATTTATATTAATTGGATATTGATTAAGAGAGTTAAGTATATTAACTATTCATTCATAATGTTTCTGTTTATTTGTTTTCGGTTAGTGTTATTAAAGCGTCCTTCGGGGCGCTTTTCTTTTATATATACTCCGTTCGTCGGAACATAAACAAAAAGTATAATATATATTTGATTTTTACTTTATATTAAAGTATCTATTAACTATAACCAAACAAAAAAAGGAAAACATTATGAATATATTTAATAGCTTTAAAACAATCAAAGAAAAAACCTATGTTAAATACTCCAAGAACAAAGAGGTGATTGAATTCTTTTTAGTATTGATAGTTGCGGCTTTGTTTATTACAAACCTATTCGACAAATCACTAAATGAAGATAACATAAAGCCTACAGTAAGTATTGAACAGCCTTTAGTTGTTTCTTATCCTCACATAAACGAAAGCAACTACGAAGAAAAACTAAAAACATATCTTGAAGATTTCTACCCTACCTTAGATAAAATAGAAGATGTGAATCTCAAAAAAGATTTGGAACAATCTAATAATGAATATCTTAAAATCCATACCGATATAGAATCATTAAGAATGAAAAGACTTTTTTGCGATAGTTTATTTAAAACAAAAAACGTCATTACGTGTTATCACACTTATGATGGAAACGACAAAGAACTTTCCTTAAAAGTTCAGAAATGGGTAAACAATAGAATAGATCTTGCAAAGGAATGGTATTTAAGCAATAAAGATAATAAGTTTGATATTAACTACGTTGTTGTGAGAGGAAATTTTAAAGCATACTATCTTGGTGTTAAAAGTGAACCAAGTGGGTCTTCAAAAACAGTATTAACTATGATTGATAATGCTGTAGAAAAGTTTTTAAATAAAAAGCCCCTTTAAGGGGCTTTAGTTTTTCCATCTTCTTTAGTTTTATCAGGTTTAGGGAGTCTGGTTATCCGGGAAGGTTTCAATTCACCTTTCGAGATTTTTACGGCTTCCTCTGCTGATTTCAACAACTCTTCAAAGAACTTGCTCATAATGATTACCGATCCATCAAAACAGGTCTGAATGTGTTCCGGTTCGCTCAAAGCGTAGGACTTCATCAGTTATCTTGTAGATGAGTAGCCAGTCCGGTTCTATGTGAGCATCCCTATAGCCTTTGTAGTTCCCCTGTAGAGGGTGATCTTTGTAGACTTGAGGCAATGGCAAGGCATCATTGATTAACAGCGTCATAAGGGCTTTAAGCTTGCTCATGTCTTTATGACGCTTCTGAGCCTTCTTCACATCTTTCTGGAACTGGCCTGAGTATTCAATCATCCTTGTGGTCATTTATCAGATACCAAGCTGATTAAACAGATCATCAGCATCTTTAGCTGTATGAACGTCTACGCCTTTCTCACTGTTAGCGATGGTATTAGCAGTAAGCTCGTTAGGAACACGCATATCGAACGGCAGAGCCTTTTCTTTAGCTACCTTAGTCAGAGTGATACGAACCAGATCGGAAACGGTTAAGCCCATTCCGGCAAGCACTACTGCAGCTTCATTTTTCAGTGTTTCATCTATACGAGCACGAACAAATGCATTTGCGGCCATGTTGGAAACCTCCTTTTGGTTAATGGTTATACTGTAGCTCATGTGAGCAACAAAAACAAGTAGTATATACTGATATAGACTATACTCTCTGTGTTGAAATCTGA
>OGHX01000204.1_pt1 | contig 34345 bp, 39 predicted proteins | sample 1571651 | NCBI WGS metagenome assembly OGHX01 (sample SAMEA2582030, study PRJEB24529) | metagenome | biome: Human gut stool | place: China | collected 2011
CGAGGTCGAGAGGGCTATCGGGACGCCGCAAGAAACAACGACGCCCTGATAGAATTGGAAGGCGAAGATTAACGCCGATTTTTAGTTGTGCGACGGGGGATCGTGATGCGCAGATAACCGTTGTTGCGCTCCCCCGCAACCATGATTAGATCCCGAGGCTCGGAGAGCTCGGGAAGTTTGAAGACCCGGCCCAGTGCCGGGTTTTTCATTTTTAGGGTCACGGTGTCGTCGCCCGCCAGAACGGTCACCGCGCCGATGACTTTCTTCAGCATCTCGCGAGCGACCTGCACGTCAGAGTTGATGGCCTCCCGCATGGCGGCGGCCTGGGTGCGGATCAGCTCGCGCAGCTCTTCGTCCGGCACGTTCAGGGTGTCGGCCCGCTTCAATCCTTTAAGGTCGTCCTCAAGGCGCTCGAGCTCGGCCTGTCGCTCGGAAATCTTCTTCCCGACGACGGCGGCTGGCAGCGACCCCATAGCCACAGCTTCGACAAGGTTGTCGATCTCGGCCCGCAGAGCGGCCATTCTTGCCTGGATCTCCTTTTCCTCTTCATCCGAACAGGCTGTCAACGTCTCCAGTTGGGCGCGGACGGACTTCAGAACACGCTCGACCGCGTCGGGCGAAAGCAGCTGCGCCTGGATGACGCGGATGATGGCGCTTTCGGCGTCCTCGGCCGACACGCTCAAGCCGGGGCACACGGACCGCCCCTGGTTGTGGGAGACAGAACAGCAGTAGGAGCTTCGGCCGGACTTGATCATCGGTGCGCCGCAGAGGCCGCACCGAAGGATGCCGCTGAGAAGGGTCTTTGCTGGAGCGCCGCCCGTGCGGTGGCCCGTGGGCCGCTTTCGGTCGCGAACGCCTTCCCACGTTTCTTCGTCCACAATGCGCAGTTCGGGATGCTCGGCTCGCAACCACTCCGATTCGGGGCGAACGCGCTTCGTGCGCTTGCCCGTCGTGGGGTCCTTTCGCCACTCGAAACGGCCGAAGATGTGCATCCCGATGTAGAGACGGTTGTTCAGCAGCCCCGTGCCGAGGCTGTCCACGCCGACCAAAGCGGAAACCATCCACTTCCCGCCGCGAGGCGACAAGATTCGACGGCGGTTCAGGTCGTCGACGATGCGTCCGGCCGACCATCCCGCCGCGAAGCGGGTGAAGATCTCCCGCACGATGCGGGCTTCGGGCTCATAGATGACGAACCGCTTGCCGGCCTCGCACTCTTCCGTGCGGTAGCCGTAGACCTTCCCTCCAGGGCAACATCCTCTCTCAAAGACGCCCCGCATCCCACGCTTCACTTTCTCGCGCAGGTCGTCGAGATAGAGCTCATTGACGAGCCCTCGGACTGCGCGCAGCACCTTTCTCGAGCTTCCCGTGGCGGAATCGTAGCCGTCGGAAAGCCCGACGATCCGAACGCCGATGAACTCGAGCTGGCGGACGATCGTCTCTTGGTCGACCTGGTCTCGGCTGAGACGGTCGAGCGACTCCAGAACGAGAACATCCGCTTCACGCGCCATCAAGGCCGCGAGCATCTTCGCGCCGCCGACGCGCTTGGCGACCGGCGTGCTTCCGCTTACGGCTCTGTCTGAGAAGCTGTCAACAACCTCCCATCCCTCCCGTGCGCATCTTGCTGCGCACAGTGCGACTTGATCGTCGACCGACTTTTCGTTCTGCCGGTCGGTTGAGAATCGGGCGTAGATGATCGCCCTGGTGGCTTCTTTTCTCATTGTTCTTTCGCAGTGCTTCTGTGACGACGGTCGAAAACCAAAGTTCGAGCGGAGAAAGAGTCTGGCTACTCACTTCGATTCCTCCTTACTTTAAGGGCTTCTGGGTCCGAAGCCTCTTTGAGGGGATCCATCGCGTTGATGAGCTCGTCGATTGAGTTCCGCAGCGCTTTCAGGCTTTGGATGAACTGGATGCGCTTGGCTCGGCGGAACTCGTTCGACTTGTAAGCTCCAGTCCCGATGCGGTTGCAGTGGAGCCGCCAGGAGCCCTGGATCCACGTGATCGTGGCGAAGACGAACTCGGCCAACTCCATCTCTTTTTCACTGAGAAGGTCAAAACGGCTCATCTCGGTCCCCGTGCTTGTCTTCGGGAAACGTGTCCTCCCCTTGGTCGTTGACGTCCTCGACGAATGGTGCGGGCTTTGCCGGCCAACCCTCGTAGCAGGGGCACTGGATCTTTTTTGCCAGGTCTTCGGCCTTTCTGTGCGAAGCGTTGGAGAGCGTGGCGCCGTAGAAGTAGGCCCGGAAGCGCATTGCGCCCGGCTCGTAGTGGGTGTGTCCGTCGATGACGGCGATGACCCTTACTGCGAGCGCATCCGTCGTGATCGGAATGCGCCACAGCTCGGTGCCGAGAGTGGAATGCTCCGAGACGAAGGCCGCGAAGCTCTCCCAGTCATTGAATCGGAAGGTTCCGAACTTCTTGGGCGGAGCCCAACGGTAAGGGGCAAGGGACTTTGCGACTATCTTGTCGCCGATGATGGCCAGCGCGACGGGCGTGCCGTCGATGTACTCAACGCGAAGTTTTTTTTCTTCCATTTTGTCTTCCCCTAGAGAAGTAAATCAGTTCCAAGCACGATCACGAAAAGCATGGTGATCAGTGCGACCAAGACAGCTTCAAAGAAGCGCGAGAAAAGCGATGGGTCACGCATGAGTGAGGCACAGAAAGAGCCAGGTGATTCCGAAAGACGCGGCGATGACTCCGAGGCCGAGGCCAAGTCCGCACAGGTCTTCGAGGAAGGTGGTACGGTCGTCACGGCGGGCGAGTTGCTCGAGCTCTTCGGCCGAAGAACCGATGAAAGCCGAGACGATGATCCTTTTGAGAGCGGTGCACGACATGTCATTCCTCCCGTTCCGAAGCCTGGTAGATGGCGAGCGTTTCAAGCCGTTCGAGCGAGGCGTGGAGGTACTCAGCCCACCCGAGAATGGCGAGGTAAAGGGTCTTCCGACTCTGCGGCGGAGGCGTGAGGAATTCCTGGAACCGTGCGGCCATGACGAAGACGTGATGCATGAGCGGGATGCTCTCGGGCGTCAACTTGAGGTCTGCGAGTCTGGGGTAGGTGCGGAGAGAGGATTTTTGGCCGCGCGGGAGGCAACAGACCGTGGAGAGCGCGATGTCGGCAACCATGCGAATGGCAGCCGCCGCCCCGGTGGCATCCTCGCGCTCGAGAGCTTGAGTGAATCGGCGGTAGGCCGCCGCGTAGAGAACCATGTCTCCGGCGTAGGTGTCGAGCTCGAATTCGAGGTTTTCGATGAAGGGAGTGGTCATGATGATCTCGCAAAACCAAAGTAGTTAGCGGAATCATAACTAAAGTGATACACGAGAGCAAACAAAAGTGATTCTCTTTGAATCACTTTTGTGCTTTGTCAATCGGTTTCAGAAGCGGCTATGACCATTGAGAGGCGGTCGATCCTGGCGACCTCTGTTGCCCGGAGGCTGTAATCCCTCCCGTCGAAACTTTTGATGATGAGAACTTCGCCGTCCATGGAAACGAAGTCGGCGATGTAGTTCAGTCCTGTTTTCGTCTGCACGAGAACCGTGTCGCCCATGTTTGGCGGAATCGTAGGTGAGAAAACGGCGTACTCGCTGTCGCGGATCTTTGGCGAGAGAGCGGAGCCGCGAATCAAGAAGGAAAAAGCCTGCGGGTCGGGGCTGAGAAAGTTGAGCGTTTTCTGGTTGGAAAGCTCTGGCGGAGTGACGAATTTCTCTCTTGTCGGGAACTCAAAGAAGGCCAGGGTGCCGACTACTGGGATCTTGCTGTATCGCTGGAACTCTGCGAAAGAGGTCTCTTCGACTTTCCCGTTGGATAGGTATGTCGGACTCACCCCGAGAACGCGCGCGATTTCTACGAGTTCTCGAGTCTTCTGTCGGCGGCCAGACTCCAGCATGGCGATCGCGGACTGGGTAAGCCCGACGCGCTTTGCCAGTTCTGCCTGACTAATGCCGGCCTCTTTTCGCTTGGCTTTGATGCGGGAGCCGATGGTTTCGGTAGTCATGCCCTCAGAGTACGGGACAGAGAAATCACTTGGGTTCATTGCGCAAACAATCACTTAAGTGCTAATCTTGCGGCATGGAAACGAAAAACTCTCATGCCTATCGAGCCGTAAAGATCGCTGGGGGTCAGCAAAAGCTGGCTGCAGCGATTGGTTGCTCACAAGCCACTGTCTCCGGAGCCTGCACTGGCCGCAAGCGCTTTCCCGCACGATGCTGCGTGGAGATTGAGCGCTTGACGGGTGGGCTTGTTCGGTGCGAAGACCTTCGCCCCGACATCGATTGGGCTTACATCCGAAGTCATCCTAGCTGCACAGATCGTGAGGGTTCAACCACAGGAAAAGGGGCAAGTAAGTGAATACATGCCGTGAACACATGGTGCTCGAACGTGTACACGAAAGAGAAGCAAAAGTCCTCGGTGTGAGGGCTTTGCTCTCATTTTTGACTTATCCAGTCTGGAAGGATTCCGGCGATAGGGAATATCTGCTCGATCTCTTCCGTGGAAATCGTTTCAAGGGAGCCATCTCCAGAAATTTTCATCACGGTCAGATCGTTTCCTTTGCGGTACATGAACTTTCTGAAATAGAAGGGACGAACATCATTTTCGTTTCTCTGTTTTCTGAGGATGAGGACGCAATCTCCGTTACTGGGTTGCCGTGCAAGAGAAACGATGATGTATTCGTGATCAAAAACCCTTGGCGCCAGGCCGTCACCTCGAATGAGATAGGCCTGTGGTTCCTCAATATCGAAAGAGGCGCTGAGCTGATTCGCCGTTGTTCCTGTGGTAGGGAAAAACGCTTTCGAATGGTCAGGGGATTCAAAAAAAATGGTCCCAAATACTCGGACAGCGGAAGGGAATTTCTTCTTGGAAGTTCGTGAAATCTCACGCTCTCCCACGCCAGAGTTGAGCCATTCGACGGAAGTTTCTAAGGCTTGGGCGAGGCGAACGAGAGCTCGAGGTGATGAACGCGCATTTGTCTCGAGGTTGCTGATCGCGCTTTTTGTTACTCCCGCTTTTGTTGCGAGTTCAATTTGCGTCAGCCCTAGCTCTAGTCGGCGACTTTTCAGCCGGTCTCCAAGAGTTTCCATTGTGGTGACGGAGTTTGGATTGTTCAGAGGCATACCAGAATTTTCCGGGCTTACGGGTTCACAATGGAGTACAAAACTAGACCGTAAAGTTGTCAATTTGTTCACAAACGTGGAATAATCGGTATATGGAAACCATGAACTCTCTCCATCGTGCGATTTCGTGCTTTGGTGACGCCATAAGCCTTTCTAAGGCAATAGGTTGCTCGAAGTCTGCGCCGTACATGTGGATCAAGCGGGGGCAAGTTCCATCGGTTTGGTGCATTCCGATCGAAAAGGCCACTGCCGGGTCGGTGCGCTGCGAAGAACTACGCCCTGACATCGACTGGGGCTACCTTCGTAGCCATCCTATTCGGTCTGAGAAAGGGAGTTCAACCACAGAAAAGGAGGCTCTCTGATGAACGAACGACAAACGTACTTGGGCATGTGCCGTGCAATGCCCGGCGGTGCCGATGCCATGGCCGCAGCGCTCGGCTTGACGCGCTCGGCTTTGGACAACCGCATCTATGAGCGTCGCGGCCAGACGATCACGGTCGATCAGGCCCTGCAAATGGCGGAGTTCACGGGCTCGCCTCTCTTTGCGCAGATGGTGGCCGCCCGGTGCGGCGGCGTCTTCGTGCCGCTTCCTCCAGTGGAGGACTGCGACCGCATGGATCTCCTCGAAAGGTGGACGGCTGTGTACTCGGAGCTCGGAGAGCTTTCGAAGAATTTTCAGGCCTTCACGTCGGACGGAGAAGTCGACGCCAAGGAGCGCGGACGCATGCTTGATGACGTTCAGGATGTGCATCGTGCGCTGCGCGAGCTCATCGCCTTGACCTTCAAGGTCTATTGCCGCGAGGAGTCGAGCGATGTTTGAGGAGGGCTTTCTCCGAGGGCGTGGGCGGCCAAAGGATCCGGAATCGAAGATTCAGCGGGCCTTGACCGCGATCCGCCAGAGGCCGATGACGCCTCGAGAGATCTCCGGTGAGGTCGGCTGCACGCACAAGTACGCGTGCCGAATCGTCGAGATACTCATCGACAAGGGTTACGCCTCCCGTAGCGAGTTCCGTCGCTACGACCCGCCCCGTAGGCGCGAACGCATTATCGAACCAGATTGGCTTTTTAGGACTTGAGTTATGGCACGCAGTTTCGAATCCATCGCCGCCCAGATGGCGGAACAAGGCATCATCGTGCCGTCTCTCGACGCTTTACGCGTGACGAATGGTGCGGGCTACTGCCGCTTCACGTCTGTCGGGTCCAAGAAAAAGCAGGCCGCCTGGTGCGTAATTTACGAGCGGACAGACCGCAACGGGAAGCGCTACTTTGCCGGCAGTTTTGGTGAAGGCGGAAACGGCCCCTTCGTCATTCAGCCCGATCGCTCCGAGAAGGAAGTCGAAAAGAAGATCTTCTCGGCCGAGTCTGCGACCATTCAAAAGCAGACAGAGGAAAGCCGCGAGCAATTGGCGGAACGTGCTGCCAGGAAGTCGCAGGCGATCTGGGATCGTGCCGTCGAAGACGATTTTCTTGTCGGAGGTCATCGATACCTTGTCAAGAAGGGCGTCCGTGCGTACGGCCTGCGCGCTTCGGCTGATGGAAAGGTGCTCTACGTCCCGCTTCGAAAGAAGGGCAAGGTCGTCGGCATTCAGTCCATCCGCGAGACGGAAGACGGCTTCATCAAGCGTTTCCTCCAGTACACGGACACAAAGGGCGCTCATCATGTCCTCGGCGAGGTCACGTCGGAGACGCCTACGGTTTTCGTGTGCGAAGGCTACGCGACCGGGGCGGCCATCCATGAGGCGACGGGCATCCCTGTCGTGGTGGCCTTCTTCTGCCACAACCTTTATCCGGTCATTCAGTCGCTACGGAATGCTTTCCCGAAGCTTCGCATCATCAATGCCGGCGACGACGACCGTCACATTCGGCAGCGCTGTCTGCGCTTCTTCCGCGAAACCTACGGCGTTCGCGTGCAGATTCAGTCTCTGCGCAAGGGCGAGGCGGCGAAGTGGGAGCATCACACGTCGCCAGTGGCCGGCGAAATGAATCTCTCCGTCTCGGAAGTACGCGATGGAAAGCTACGACGCATCGCGGCATCTTTCGACTACTTGGTTGACGGAAAGACGCGCCTTGTCAACCGCAAGTGGGAAAACGCGGGCCGCGAAGCGGCCGCTAAACTCTGGACTGACTTCAATGTCCCGACAGTCTTCCCGGTCTTTCGCAACCGTAAGTCGACCGGGACCGACTTCGACGACTTGCTCCTCGAGGACGGCCGCGACGCCTGCCGCGATCAGCTTGTCAAGGCTCTGGATTCGTCTCCGAAGGAGATCAACTCCGAGATTGACATTGACTGGGCGATTGACCGCTTCTCGCTCATCTACGGGAAAGGTGTTTTCTGGGATGCCGAGAGGTACTGTCGAATCCGTGTCGAGCATGCCAGAGTGCAATGGCCTGATGTGATCAAGGCGCTTCTGTCTTCGGATCGCCGACGGATCATTGATGAGCGGCAGCTCGTTTTTCGGCCCGACGGGATCGTCCGCGAAGGTGAGATCAACACATTCGATAGCTTCCCGATTCAGCCGGACTCTTCGAAACCCTGTGACCTTATCGTTGATCATCTCCGGTTTCTCTGCGGAACGCCGGAAGTGTTCGACTGGGTGTCGAAGTGGCTCGCTTACCCGCTTCAGCACCCCGGCGCGAAGATGCATCAGGCTCTCGTCTTCCACGGCGTACGTGAAGGCACGGGGAAGAACCTCTTTTTCTCTGTGATGGAGCGCATCTACGGGGAGTACAGTACGGTTATCAATCAGGCCATGTTGAACTCGGACTTCAATGAATACCTGAGCCGCAAGCTCTTCATCGTGGCCGACGAAGTCCTCACGCAGCAGGATCGGCGACACCAAAAGGGCATGATCAAGGGCATGATCACCGGCACGAAGCATCAGCTCAACGAAAAGAACATGCCGAGGTGGACCGAAGACAATCTCACGAACTTCGTCTTTCTGTCGAACGAGTTGCAGCCTCTGGCTCTTGATCCGGAGGATCGGCGCTTCATGGTCGTCAAGGTCGAGGAATCTCATCCACAAAGTTACTTCCAGAAGCTTGCGGCTCAGATTGAGGCCGGAGGCGCGTCGGGCTTCTATGCTTGGCTTCTGGCGGTGGATCTTGAGGATTTCGGCCCGTCTACTCGGCCCTGTCTGACGGAAGCGCGTCAGGATCTGATTGAGCTCGGCAAGCCTGCCAGTGACCGTTTCATTGAGGCGTGGCTCGCCGGAGATACGCCGTTCCCGATCAAGGCCTGTGCGCTTGAGTGTCTCTACGATGCTTTTGTGCTCTGGCGCGCCAGAGGCGGTGATCTTTCGCGAGAAAATCGCCTTCAGTTCTCGAAGCGGATTTCCCGTTTCGGGCTCGAAAAGCGTAGGATGAGGGTGGAGCTTTGGCCAAACTGGTATGATCCGGAGGATCACAGCGGTTTGCCGCCGGGAAAGATTCGAAGCCAGCAGCAGGTCTTCCTGCTGGCCGACAGCGACCCGTCCAAGGCTAACGAAGAGATTCTCGACTTCCAGGTCGTCGTCAACCGCGCGCGGAAAGACCTTAAGCGCGTGTGACGTGTGCAGAGTGGTGTGCACGTTCACTCTAGTTCTTTAACAACGAGAAGCATTGGTGGTACTACCAACCTGCACAGACAATCGACTGTAAGAGAAGCGGTTTTGGTTGCTGTGCAGGTTCAAAGGCTCTGTGCAGGTTGCGTATTTTTACTAACCTGCACAGATAATCACCTGTGACAGAAGGGAAATTAAACCCTGTGCAGGTGTGCAGGTTGAAAACAGTAGTCCATCGTGCGCGCGCGGACGCGCGCGAGGGGAAACAGTGCGGAACACGTCTCTCGCGCGTATAGGTAATTTTTGAACCTGCACACCTGCACAGAGACTGAAAGTCTCTGTAAGAGAAAGGAATATCTGTGCAGGTTCGTATTTTTCAACCTGCACACAACCTGCACAGAAGGAAAGTAACGGTTGGAATAGCTTCTCTCAGAACGGATTATCTGTGCAGGTTCGCGTTTGCACTGATAGGGTTCTCTATGAGGTCCCCTGAATTATTGGGTGTTTTGCCCGGCTCTGTAGACTCGAAGGGTTTACGAGCGCAAGGGGATCGGCATGAAAAGAATTCAGTGGGTGGCAAAACGTCTTGAGGCGTGGCAGCGGTGGTGCTTCGGCTGCGGGCTTCTCTCCTCACCGAATGCGCACACTGAGGAGCGCGTCTCCTCCAGCTTTGTGCCGCGCGACCTTCTGAGTTCCGTCGACTTCAGCGCCTGCGAGATTGAGATGGCGATCTGGGATCTCGACTTCGATCTCAAGGCCGCCGTCGTCGCCTATTACTTGTGGCCCGAGAAAGCGAGCATGGAAACCCTGGCCGACCGCCTGGGGATCACGCGCAAGTGTTTTCATGAGCGTCTGTGCCGGGCCGACATCGCCATAGCGCAGTGGCTCGAGGATCGCCAGGGCGAGGCAAAATTCTGAATTATTGGGTGTATTCCCTTGGCGTGCTACCATGTTTCTGCAGCTGGAGAAAAGCTGCGTGCCAATCCATCTTGGGCCTCCTTCGGGAGGCCCTTTTTTTGTGCCCGGAAATCGGCTGCGCGGTTCCGCCCGCCCGAATGCAACAAAATCCTACGAATTATTGGGTAGGTTACAAAACTGACCGAAAATTGCTAAAACGGCGGATCGAAGGCAAAACGAGTTTATGCGGTCCGTTACCCGAGGTATCCATGCCTGGCCTTCGGTCCGCTGTTTCTGAATTCTGTCTGCAACGAGAGCCTGGGCCGAGCGGATTCTCGTGGACTTCTTGCCGCTCGGCCCCTGGTCTCCAAAACCTCTTCTCCAGTCCTTCGGCTCCTTCCGTACCCTGGGAGCCGGAGGACTTCTCCTCTCCGCTTCGACCATGTCCTCCATTCAAATTTCCCTGCACGACGACATCCGGAAGATGACCGACTCGCTCGGCCGCTTCCGTGCCGACATGCGCACGAAGGTCGTTCGCAGAGCCCTGACGAAGGCGGGGCGGAGAGCGAACACGGAAGCGGTGCGGGTCGTCCGGGCCGAATACAAGGTCCCGGCCAAGGCGGTCCGCAATGCTCTTTCGACGCGGGTCTCCACGGATGATGCGATGGAAGTGGCGCTCTCCCTCAAGGGTTCGCCGACTCCCCTTGCCGATCTGAACCCAAGAGCGTACGGCGGCCCCTCGGGTTGGCCTACGCGGGGTGGAAAAGGCAAGGTGCGCAGGCCCGGCGGCGTCACGGTGAAGATCAAGGGGAAGAAGTACAAGATTCCCCATGCCTTCATCGCTACGATGTCTTCCGGCCATGTGGGCGTCTTCGCCAGGGGCGGCCGAGGCAAGGTTGCTTCGCCCACTGGCGAGACCTACGGCTCTTTCTCCTTCTCGTCTCAGAGGCTCCCGATCACTGAGCTCTACACGTTCAGCCTCGCGCAAGCCTTCCGAAACGACAGGGTTTTGCGGCAGGTCGTGCAGCGTGTGACCCGAGACTTCTCGGGCCTTCTCGCGCACGAAATCGAATGGCAACTGGGGAAGATGAAATGACTTTCGACTTTGTAGACGTTTTGATGATCGTTACCTGTGTCGCGATCTTGTGCCAGAAAGTCTATTTCTTTGTGTTTGTCTTTCCTAAGCTCAACGCGGCAATCCTTGAGATGAAAGCGATCGTGTATAGAGCAAACAAGGAAATGGACGCTCTGTCGAAACTTACGTCGTACGCCGGGGATCATCGGTTGGATGAATGTAAGGCCCGAGCATTGCTGATGGAAGACGTCGAGCTGATGAAGCAATGGACGCATGACGCCTTTGTGGCAACGCTCAACCATAGGCGGCCCCCGGAAGTTCCCGCGAAGATCATTGAGAGATACGGGAAGGCCGGGGACGCCGATCACCTCTTTAGTTGATCAGGTCTTTGACGTCGATCCAGTCTTTAACGTGATCCAATACCCATTCGGCGGTTTGAACCACATTCGCGCTCTTTATGAGGAACTTGAGAACATCCACGCTGACTTTTTGAAGTAGTTCAATCATCAACTTCGGATCGATCGAAGAGTCGGGGTCGGTGCCGGAGAGGCTTTCAAGGATTGCCTCGTACTGGGAAGGATCGACGTCCTTCATCGCATCGATCATGTCGACTGGATTGACATGCGATACGTTCGACACGTTCAGGTGTCGCATGGCAAGGACAACGCCGATAGCGTCGAGATTGATCGTCCAGATCGAAAGAGGCGTGCCGCAGGGATCCGCTACGGTCATCCCTCGGGTCGCGATGATGAGCCGCTTGAAGATCGCAGGATGCAGCTCTTCGGGGATGGTTGCTTTGATGTTTTCAACGGTGGCGGAAAACTCGTTGAGAGATTTCGCGTCGCGCAGTTCGACAGTGTTGGCCATAAACGCTCCGTAAGGCAGGTTGTAGAAAAGGCTTTTGACACTCCGATTCTACAGCCTGCCTTCTTTTCCCCTCGAACGGGTCCTTCCCGGGGTTCCAAATACACGGGGGAAAACAGCGCGATTTTCACCTAGTTACGGCTTTCTTTAAGGGGTTATCCACATGCCTACTCAACGGGAAATTGCGGAGCATCTTGGGATCTCTCAAGCGGCCGTCTCGAAAGCCATGATGAAGCTCTCGCTCGACTGGCGAACGGCGACGATGGATGAGATCCGCCTGGCCTACATCGGGCGGTTGCGGGCGGAAGCGTCCGGGCACGTGAGCTCCGACGGACTGGATCTCGTCGCGGAAAAGGCCAAGACCGAACGGATCACGCGCGAGCTCAAGATGATGGAGCTCCTCGAGAAGCAAGGTCACCTCGTCAACATTGACGACATCAAGAGCGACCTGACGATGGCGACGCTCAACTTCAAGAACGCTCTTCTCGCTCGAAACGAGAAGCTCAAGCTCGCGATTGATGCTATGTACGGCATCGATCTCGACATCACCATTTTGCAGGATGAAACGCACGATGCCCTCACCAGTCTTGCCGACATGCTTGAGCGCCAGGGCGCGAGTCTTGGCGTGGATGGCGGCGGCGCTGCGCCCGTCCCCTCGGGTGGGAACGACTGAGTGGGCCAAGCGGAACCGCTACCTTTCACCGAAAAGTTCGGCCATGCCGGGGCGTTGGGATGTGACGGTTACGCCCTGGGTGGCCGGCATGCACGACGCACTGGACGATCCGGCAGTCGTGAAGGTCGTCGCCCGCAAGTCCGCGCAGGTTGCGTGGACCGACGGCGTCCTCCTCAACTACATCGCGAAGCGGATCTGTGTGGATCCGTGCCCGATGATCGTCATGTTCGCGAAGGAACAGGCGGCCAAAGAGTTCAACCAGGAGAAATTCGTCCCGATGGTGGAGGTCACGCCCGACCTCCGCTCGCGCGTTCCAGTCTCGAACAGGAAGAGCGCGGACAATCGGTGGTCGATGAAGCTCTTCCCCGGCGGTTTCCTGAAGCTTGTGGGCTCCAACTCCGCTGCTTCGGTGAAATCCACGCCGGCCCCGGTCGTGGCCGTCGAAGAGCCGGACGACTGCAACTCGAACCTCGACGGGCAGGGCGACACGATCACCCTTCTCGAGGAACGTACCAAAACCTTTCCTCGCCGCAAGGTGATCTTCGGCGGAACGCCGACGATTGAGGGTTTGAGCCGTGTGGACACGGCCTACCGGGGTAGCGATCAGCGAATTTTCAAGGTTCCCTGCCCGCATTGCGGCGAGTGGCAGGATCTTCGGTGGGAAAACGTCCGGTGGCAGACGGATCCGGCGGTCTCTCATGAGGTTTTCGGGCACGCTTTGCCCGAAACGGCAGTCTACGTATGCCCTCATTGCGGGGGCACATGGACCGATGCCGAGAAAAATGCGGCCGTTCGGAAGGGCCACTGGGAGGCTCAGGCCGACTTTCACGGTGTCGCGGGCTTCTACATCAACGAGATTTACAGCTCTTTTGCGGGCTCCAAGCTCCGTTTTCTGGTCGAAAAGTACCTCGCGGCCGACAAAGCGCTGAGCGAAGGCGACGATTCGAAGATGCGAAGCTTCGTGAACAACCAACTTGGCTTGGCTTACGCGTTCACGTCGGACCTTCCTTCGGTCGAAGAGCTCGAGGCGAGGGCGGAGGACTACGCGGAACTGCATGTCCCCGCCGGCGGGTTGCTCCTTACCGCCGGCGTCGACGTGCAGCACGATCGTCTGGCTGTTGTGGTGAGAGCGTGGGGGCGTGCGGAAGAATCTTGGCTCGTCTATTGGGGGGAAATCCACGGTCAGACGGCCGTGGCAGAGCAAGGCGCATGGAAGGACTTGGATGCCTTCCTGAGTCAGGAATTCCCGCACGCCCTTGGCGCTCGGCTGCGCATTCGGTCGGTATCGATCGACTCGTCCGACGGTCAAACGTCCGACGCGGTCTACGCCTTCGTCCGAAAGCGCATGAATCGCGGCCTTATGGCCATCAAAGGGTCGTCGACCGAAAGAGCGGAGATCTTCAACTCTCCGCAGACGTCGATCGACAAGAACAAACACAACAAGGCGTACAAGTATGGTGTCACGCCTTTCATCGTCGGTGTGGATCGAGCCAAGGATCTGCTGCTTGGCGTCGACGCCAGTGCCGGCCGCATCCGTCTGACCGGCAGCGGGCCCGCTCGGATGCACTGGTACAAAGGGGTTCGACCCGACTACTGGGGCCAAATGCTCTCCGAAGTGAAGGCCCCGCACCGATCGATTCGCGGCCGCAAGGTCTGGCAGAAGAAATCGGGCGAGCGCAACGAAGCTTTGGACTGCGAGGTCTATGCGCTTCACGCCGCACGCGCTCTCAAGATCAATCTTTGGAGCGAAAAGCGGTGGGCGGTGCTCGAGAGGGAACTGCAGCAGATGTCGATCTTCGACATCATGCCTGCGGAACCGGTCGCGAAGCCGGCGAGCGAAGTGCAGCTCGAACAGCCCGCCGAAGAGCCGGCACAGGCCGCTCCGGCGGAACTGCCGAAACCGGCAAAGCCGAAGAAGAAACGACGCAATTACGGGAGCTACAGCCCATGGTGATCCCTCTTTTCACTCGCGGAGACACGGTGTCCGTGGCTTTCGATCGAATCACGCTCCCCAGTGGAGAGCGTTTCACGCCGCTTGACAGCGACTTGACGATCATCCTCAAGGGGCCGAGCTCGCTCACGCATGCCGTGGCGAAGGAAGGCGCTTTCTGGAAAGTTTCGATCGGGAGCAAGGAAACCGACACCCTCCTACCGGGCCGTTACGCGGTCTATCTGCGCTTTACGTCCGGGGAGGACGGGGAGACGGTGAAAACCTTCGCCTACGGTGCGACGGAAGTCTTTCAGAAGCCGGAGGACCTCGAGGATTCTCACGATCCGAGATCTCGGGCGGAAAAAGCGCTCGAAGAGGCGGAAAACGCGCTGATGAACTTCAAGTCCGGCAAGCGCGTGCAGTCGTATTCGATTGATGGGCGGTCCATGACGTTCACGTCGACGGCGGACATCCTTTCCATCGTTCGGTACTGGCGTGCCCGCGTCGAGGCCGAGCGCTCGGGTGACCGTTGGCGCAAGGTCAGGAGGGTTTCTTTCCAATGAAGCTATTCAACTGGTTCCAAAAACGGACGCCGCCCGGTGGTGATCGCAGAGATCCGACGCTGAGGCGGCGTTCTTATGACGGCGCAAAGACCGGTCGTCTGACGTCCGATTGGTTCGCTACGACGACCTCGAGCGACGCCGAGCTCAACAGTGATTTGCCGACGCTTCGCAATCGGTCCCGCAGCCTCTGCCGAGACAACGTCTACGCACGTCGTGCGCGCAACATCTTCCAGTCGAACGTCGTCGGCACGGGGATCCGGATGCAATCCATCCGCCTCGATGCTCTTGGCAATCGCCGCGAAGAGGAGAACCGCTCAATCGAGCTCGCCTGGTGGCATTGGTCCATGAGCAACGGCTGCCACACGGGCGGCATGCTGTCCCTCACCGAAATCCTCCGCCTCGCGATCGGCGAAGTCTTCGAGGCGGGCGAAGTCCTTCTCCGATTCGTCGATCGGCCCTTCGGAAACTCCAAGATTCCGCTTGCTATTGAGGTGATTGAGGCGGAACGCCTGGTTTCGTCCGCCAAAGTTCAGATCCTTCCCAACGGAAATCAGGTCCGAATGGGCGTTGAGGTGGACGAATGGGGGCGTCCTCAGGCCTACTGGGTCTATCGGGGCCACCCCGGAGACAGCGTTTTTCGGGGCTACAACTCGCAAGAACACGTGCGAATTCCTGCGGAAGAGTGCGTGCATCTCTACGTTTGCAACCGATGGCCGCAAACTCGCGGCGAACCGTGGATGGCGACGGTCATTCGGCGGCTTCGAGACATCGATATGTACTCGAAGGCGGAGCTCATCGCGGCTCGCGCAGCGGCCAACATCATGGGCTTCATCAAAAAGCCCGAAGACGCCGCTCCCGGGGCCGATGACGACGATGACGACGAAGCTCGCTCCCTTCCCATGTCGCCGGGGGAAGTTTGGTGGCTGAATGCGGGCGAAAGCTACGAGGGCTTCAATCCGAGCCGCCCGAACACGGGTTTGGACCCGTTCCTTCGCTTCATGGTCCGCGAAGTCGCGACCGGCATCGGCGTTTCCTACGAAGTTCTCTCTCGGGACTACTCGAATTCGAACTATTCGAGCTCTCGGCTGTCGATTTTGGACGATCGGCAGGCCTTCAAGGTGCTGCAGAACTGGCTTATCGCCAAGTTTCTCTACCCCTGTTTCCGGCGGTGGTTCCGCGCAGCATCCTTGGCGGGTGCTTTTTCCGTGCAGGCGGCCGCCAGTGAAGAGGAAGAGTGGCTCGAAAGCGTCCGATTCCAGGCTCCCGGATGGTCGTGGATCGATCCGACGAAGGAAATCGCGGCCTATGTCGCGGCCGTTCAGGCGGGCTTTACGACCGTTTCGGACGTCATCGCGCAGACGGGAGGCGATGCGGAGGACACCTTCAAGGCCCGCCGCACCGAATTGGACTACATGGCCGAGCTCGGACTCGAGTTTTCGACGTCGTCGGGGAAGGCGACGCCGCCTCCCGAGCCGCCTGGCGCTGCGGAGCCTGCCGAGCCCGCAGATGCCGACGCGTCGGATGAGCCGGGCGACGAGGGCGAACCCTCCGATGCCGATGAATCAGACGAGTCGGACGGTTTTAACCAGTTAAAAGATTCGGACGAAGAAGCCGAACCCGCTTAAGGAAAGATCCTGTCCGTTTGGCTCGGAATCAGATGGTGAGGCACGTAATTCTTTGCGTGAGAGATAGAGGCGAGGTCTCTCCGAACGTCGCGTCTGATGGCAGATGTCGACTAATACCTTAATGAACGCCGGTGATTTTGCCGGCGTTTTTCAGAGGAGGATCCCATGGGGATTACCAAAGAACAAATTACGGCCCGAGGCTTTCGTACGGCGTGCATCAAGGTTCGGGATGCTGAGGAGCTTGAGGATCATCGCGCTACGGTGAGTTTTTCTTCGGAGACGCCAGTCGAGCGCTACGGCTACTCCGAGATTCTTTCGCATGATCCTGAGTGCATCCGGCAGGGAGAGCGTCAGAAGCACATGCCGGTGCTTTTCAACCACGACCGCGATGACCTGGTCGGCGTCGTGGAGGAGACGTGGATCGGAGAAGACCGTCGCCAGTACGCGACCATCCGTTTCGCGCAGACCGAACGCGGGCAGGAAGTGGAGAGCCTCGTCCGCGACGGCATCCTGACGAACGTCTCCTTCATGTACCAGATCTACGCGTGGGATCAACCCGAAGAGAACGTGGTCCGCGCGACCGACTGGGAAGCTTTTGAGATTTCTTTGGTCACGATTCCGGCCGACGCGGGCGTCGGCGTGGGTCGGGCCGATCCGGGGAAAGTCGCCCCCGAACCGAAGAGCGACGACACCGCGCTTGATGCGCAAAAAGAGGAAAGGAAAATGACTGACAAGTCTTCGGACGACATCCTGCGCGAAGAACGCGCGCGTGTCGCGGAAATCGATGCCCTTTGCCGCCAGCACGGCATGGACGACAACTGGCGAAACGACATGATCAACAAGGGCGAAAGCGTCGACAACGTCCGCTCGGCGATCCTGCAGAAGATCGCTGCGGAACGTTCGGCCCGCCCGGCTTCTCCCGTGACGGACATGTCGCAGCGTGAACGCAAGCAGTACAGCCTGCTGCGAGCGATCCAGGATCTGAGCGCCGGCCGCCAGGTGAGCGGCCTCGAAAAGGAAGTTTCGGACGCGCTTCGTCGTGCCATGGGGCTTTCGGATACGGGCGGCATTTACATCCCGTCGGCCATCGGCAGCCGCGCGTGGACCGGCGGAGACAGTCTCGTCGGCACGCAGCTCCTCGCCGATCAGTATGCGAGCTACCTGCGTGAGCGTTCGACGCTCGCCCGCATGGGTGCCACGGTCCTCACCGGTCTTGTCGGCGACGTGGAAGTTCCTGCCGGCAAGGATGGTGTCAAGGTTTACTGGGGCAAAGACACGGACATCACGGCGTCCGATCTGACGTTCGGAACCGTTTCGCTCACGATGCAGCAGGCCGGGGCCCTCACGACGATCCCGCGCTCGCTCCTCATCCAGTCGACGCCGTCGGCCGAACAAATTGTCCGCGACGACCTCTTCAATGCGCTTGCCGAAGCGGTCGACATGGTGGCGATCAACGGCACCGGCTCGAGCCAGCCGACCGGCATTCTCAACGACGGCGACGTTCCGACCATCGCTCTCGGGACGAACGGCGGTCTCATCTCTTGGGACACGATCATCGACATGGCCGTCAAGGTTCGCGATGCGAAGGTTCTGTCCGGCAGCTTCGGCTACCTGGTGAATCCCACCACGAAGGGCTACCTGCAGAAGATGAAGGACACGACGGATCGCCCGCTCTGGCATCAGTCCATCGTCGAGGGCAGCCCGAACCTCCTCAACGGCTATCCCGTCGTCGACTCGACCTTGGTTCCGTCGAATCTCACGAAGGGCACGGCCAAGACGAAGTGCAGCGCCCTCATCTTCGGTGCCTGGAATGAGCTCCTCATCGGCGAATGGTCGGCGGTGGAAATCATGCTCAACCCGTACGGGTCCGCCTTCAAGTCGGGCGGCGTCGAAATCCGCGCGATTCAGAACGTCGACACGGCGGTCCGTCGTCCGACGGCCTTCTGTACCGTGAAGGACTTCGATCCGACCTTCACGGCGGCGGCCGGCTAATCATGTTCGAAGAAGACATGGATGTCTTCTTCTCGGACTTTGCTGAGGAAGCGACCTGGGAAAAGAGTCCCGGTCGCTTCCTTCTTCGATCGCCGCAAGAGCTTGTCTTCGGGGAGCAACTCATCGCCTCTTCATGGTCGGGACTCTGGCCCACGTCTCAGTGGCAAGGCATTCGGCAAGGCGACGTTCTGACGGCGACCGACGGTCGCCGTTGGCGTCTCACGGAACACCCTCGACGCATGAATGACGGGGCTCTGACCTGGGCTCCTCTGAAACAGCTATGAACGTTCGACAGCAAATTCGTGAAGCGCTTCGAAAGGATCTCGAAGCATTGGGGATCTTCAAGTCGGTCCACAAGGACAAGTGGCAGCCGATGACGGAAGACGAAGTGCCTGCCTGCCGCGTGGAGCTCACGACGGAAACGGTGGAGCGCCTCGATGAGACGGATCTGAGCCTCCGCACTGCACAGGTGCAAGTGATCTGCTACGTCGCCGACCCCGGCGGCTCGGGCGAAGCCGGCGAGCGCTACGCAGACGCCATTGACGGCGCTTTCTACCTGAATCCGCCCATGGCGAACCTGCTGCAGGGCTTCTGGCTTGATTCCATCGACTTTGACTCCGCTTCCGAAGCGGAAGACGAAATCCTCACGGTGACGCTCACTTACAGCGCCTCTTGGAACTGGCGGCCCGATCCGCCCGATCTGGGGCCGCTCGAGATCATCCATACCGACATCGATTGTGCGGTCGGGGATCCGCCAGGGCCCGACGGGAAGATCGAAGCGAGTGCAACCGTAAATCTCAAGGAAAACTGACATGGAAAGGATCAAGGTGATTCCTGTTCCGGGGCGTCTTGTGCGCATCCCGGAGACCGGCCGCGAGATCACGCAGCCGACGATGGTGCCTCTGACTTCCTTCATCCGTCGCCGCCTCAAGGATGGCGACCTAAAGAGGGAAGAGCCGGAGCCGAAGAAGGGAGAAAAGAATGGCTGATCAAGTCGTAGATTTCAACGGCATCCCGAGCGACATCCTGACGCCGGGTGTCTACGTCGAGTTCGACAATTCGCTGGCCGTGCAAGGGCTTACGAATCAGACGAACCGCATCATCCTGCTTGCGCCGATGCTTGACACCGGCACGGCGGAACCGAACGTTCCCGTGCAGGTGACGTCGGCTGCCGAAGGCAAGCGTCTGGCCGGTGTCGGCTCTATCGCCGCTTCTATGCTGAGCGCGATCTTCTCCGTCACGGGGTCGGTCGAGACCTGGCTGCTTCCGATCGAAGATCCCTCGACCGGCGTGGCGGCCAAGGGCACGGTCACGGTGACGGGCTCGCCCACGGAAAGCGGGACGCTCTCGCTCTACGTGGCTGGCACGCTTGTGCAGGTCGGCATCGGCGTCGGGGATACGCCCGCCGAAGTCGCTACGGCCATTGCCGCAGCGATCAACGCCGAAGCGGATCTTCCCTGCACGGCCCAGGCGACCGACAAAATCGTGACGCTCACCTGCCGTCACAAAGGGACGATCGGCAACGACATCGATCTTCGCATCAACTTCTATGCGTCGCAGAAGACGCCTGCCGGTCTCGTACTGGAGCTTGCGTCTTTCGCGGACGGCACGGGTTCGCACGACCTCGAAGACGCGATCGCGGCTCTCGGCACGACGCAATACCTCACGATGATCTCGGCCTTCGCCGATGACGTGAATCTTCCGCTCATCGAAGCCGAACTCGATCAGCGTTGGGGGCCGCTCTTCCAGAACGATAGCCACTGCTTTATCGGCATTCGCGGGACGGTCGGCACGATCAACTCGACGCTCAGCACGCGCAACTCGCCGCATGTTACGGCGATCACGTGCGAGACCGGCGGCGAACCGCAACCGGTCTGGGAAAAGGCGGCTTTGGTCGGTGCCATGGCGGCTTACTACCTCAACATCGATCCGGCCCGACCGCTCAAGGAACTTCCTCTTCCCGGCCGTCTCCCGGCGGCGGTGAGTACGCGGTGGACCCGTGAAGAACGCAACCTCATTCTCTCCTACGGCGGGGCCACGACCTACGTCGACGAAGGCGGGAATGTCGTTCTCGAACGCTGCCCGACGACCTACACGCAAACTTCGTCCGGCATCAACGACCCGAGCTATCAGCAGACTGAGTCGATGTACATCCTCTCCCGTCTGCGCTACCAGCTTCGCGCCCGACTGCTGCAGCGCTTCCCGCGTTGCTCTCTCGTAGGTGACGAAACGGACATTCCGGCCGGCTCCTCCCGCGTCAATCCGAAGACGATCCGCGCGGAAATCGGGGTTCTGGCTTCCGAATGGGTCGACGAGGGTCTGATCGAAGATCGCGCCCAGTTCATGGAAGATCTGATCGTTGTCCGCGACCCGAATGTGGTCACGCGCGTCAACGTCCGGATGTCGCCGAACCTGGTCAACCAGCTCTTCGTGGTTGCCGTGAAGAACTCTTTCATTCTCTAAAGGAGGGGTGCGCCTTCTTCGGAAGACGCGCTGAAAGTCAATGGGTATTGAAAAAAGAATTTCCAAGGCTTGGCTTCGAGTCAACGGCGAGCAATACGAATGCGTCGCAGGCTCCATCAAGTTCAATCCGGGCGGGGAAGAGCGCACGACGGTCTTCTCCGATCAAGGGGTCGCGGGATGGACGTCCAAGGCGCGCGCCATGTCCTGCGAAGGCTCCGTCCTTGTCGGCGGTGCGCATGACATTCCCGGCTTCGGGAAGGGTGAAGGCTGCAGCCTGACGCTTCTTCTCGACACCGGCCAGACGCTGACCTCCAAAAACTGTTGGTTCACCGCTCCGCCTGACTACGCGGTGGACGGAAGCGGTGCTTGTTCCTTCTCCATTGAAGGCGCTCCGATGGAGGCTGCGTGATGGCTGAGTTTCGAAAGCTTCTGTATCCCGTTTGCGAGGGCGATCAAGAGATCACTGAGATCACGATGCGCCGTCCGGTCGTGAACGACTTCCTGATCAGCGAGCAAAAGAACCTCAAGGGTTCGATGGCCAAGGACGTGGACATGATCGCCCGTCTGACGGGGCTTCTGCCGCCGACGGTCGCGAAACTGGACATGGCCGACTTCGCCTGGTGCCAAAAGACGATGCTCTCTTTTTTCGGGGACGCCGGCGGTACAGAGACTACGCCCCCTTAATCGCGGGGATCTTCGGGGTTCAGCCGTCGGAAATGAAGGCAATGGACCTCGAGGAATTTGACTTCTGGGGGAGCCAGGCGGAAGCCTGGCTTTCCGAGAGAACGAGTGGAGGGATGAATGCCCGCTGAGCAAACTGCGACTCTCCGATTTACGGCCGTAGACCGTGTTTCGGGGGTCGTCGACAAGATCAAGACGAAGGTCGCATCCGTCTCCAGTCCCGTGAACCGCGTTCGGACGGCGATGGCCAATCTGGCGAACACGCCGGGGATGGAAGCGCTGTCCGGGGCCGTTTCGAAGCTCCAGGGGCGCATCGGGTCTCTGTCCGCTGCGGCCGGCGGCGCTCTGACCGCCTTGGCCGGTGCTGCGGGCGGCGCGGTCGTCCTTGCCCGCGACGTTTCGGAGGCCACCGAACACATCGGCGGGCTTGCCGAGCGCTATCAAGCCTCGACCGAAGCGATTCAGGTCTACGGATCTCTGATCGGCGGTGCCGGCGGCACGGCCGACGATGCCGCGAAGGCCATGGGCAAGCTCGGGCAGGCGATGACTGCAGCATTCAGCGGCGACCAGGATGCCCGAAAGGCTTTCCAGGCGATCGGCATCGGCGTGGATGAGCTCCGCACCATGAGCAAGGAGCAAATCCTCGAGCACATGGCGGACGCTTTCTCAAAGAGCGAAAACTCGATCGCCAAGCAGAACATCGCTCTCAAGCTCATGGGCGAGCAGGGCACGCTCTTCATGGAAACGCTCAACGAGGGAGCGGGAGCCTATGCCGAGCGTGCGGCTCAGATGCGGGCCGACGGCGCACTCATCACCGATGAGGACGTGCAAAAGGCCCGGAACTTCAACGATGCGATGGAACGTCTGGAGCATGCCGGCACGGGGCTCCGGACGGACTTCGGCCTGGCCGTCGCCGAGTCGGTGGTGCCGGTCGTCGAACAGCTTCGAGAACTGATCGATCAAAACCGGGACAGGATCAATGCCGTCATCGACCGCGTGGCTCAGCGTCTTCCCGCGATCCTGTCGGTCGTCGGGACGGTCGGCGGCGTGCTTTTCGGTGTTTTTGACACGCTTCTCGGCGTCGTTGGATCTCTGGTCGACACCTTCGGCCCGATGCCGCTCGCGATCGCAGGGCTTGCCGTGGCTTTCGCTCCGGTTCTCTCTTCGATCGTGTCGGTCACGTCGGCCGTGCTTTCGATCGGCCCGGCTGCGGCCAAGGTCGTGGCCGGTCTTGTCGGCAGCTTCGGGGCGGTGCCGATGGCTATTGTCGGCGGCGTGGTGGCGAGTGTGGCGGCCGTCATCAAGAACTGGGATGAGGTGGTCGCGTACGTCACGAAATCCTGGGAAAACGTGAAATCCGCCTTCTCCGAGGGGATTTTCTCGGGCCTCATGACAGCCCTGCAAGAAGTAGTCAGAGGCGTTGTGAACGGGCTTTTCGGCGTCATCCGGTCGACGATGGAATCTTTCGGGCTCGGCAGCATGATGCCCGACTGGCTCAAGAACTTTTACATGCCGTCGACGTCGGAGGTTGCGGAAGATCAGGGGGCTGAAACGCCGGCGACTTCGGTTTCCGAGCGGTCTTCCAGTTATCCACAGGAATCGCAAAGTAATGCACTGACTTATCCACAGACAGAGGCGGCGGGAACGCGCTTGGCTCAAGCGCAGTCGCCGCAGCGGATGGATGCGAACGTGCGAATCGTCGTCGAGGGCAAGGACGGCGCTCGCGCCCGTGTCCAAGAGACGGATTCGACGGCCGGAAACGTGGAAGTGACGACTCGTCGCGGTTTTGCTTTTGAAGGAGACTTCTGATGCCGGAACAAAGCGAGGAAAGCACTTCCTGGCGGGAGAATTTGCGCCCGGCGAGCTTTCGCGGGGTGCCTTTCCTGGTGGATGAGTCGCACGTCGTGATCGGGCGGCGCGTCGTGCTGCATGAGTACCCGCTCCGAGACAAGCCGTACGCGGAAGATCTGGGCAAGAAAGCGCAGGTGATGCGCTTTTCGGCCTATGTTCTTGGCTCCGATTACATGGATAAGCGCGACGCCCTCATCGAAGCGCTTGAGCTTGAGGGTGCCGGGGAGCTCATCCACCCCTATTTCGGGTCGAAAACCGTCACGGCTACCGAGGACATTGAGATCGTCGAGAGCCACGAATTCGGCGGAATGGCCCGTTTTTCGCTCTCTTTCGTCGAAGCCGGGGAGCAAATCTTCCCGGATCAGTCGACGGACGTCGACGCGAAGCTCGAAGAGAAGCGCCAGACGTTTGCCGACAAGCTGAAAGGGTGGTTTTCCGAGACCTTCAACGTCGAGGGTCTCAACGATTACGTGAGCCAAGACGCTTTGGACGCGGTGAATGAGGTCTTGGCGCTCGGCAGCATGGCGCTCGGGTCGCTCGCGTGGATCCGAAGCACGGTCGGCTCGGATTTGTCGGGTCTCTTGCCCGAAAACCTTCTCAACTCGCTCGCGGGGAAGGTGCCGCTTGCGGCGGGCTTGGCGGCGCTGATCGATCAGGCGACCGTTCTCGACGATCTGATCGATTTTCGTCTCCCAGGTGGTGTTTCGAACCCCAATAGCACTGTCTCGGGCGGATCCGGCGGCGGTTCCGGTGGCGGAGGCTCCTCTTCCGGCTCCGGCGGCTCGTCTTCCGGGACGACGAGTGCGGTCGTGAAGACGCCCGACCGCATCGCCATTGAGACGAATCGGGAGGCTCTGAACCTTTTCATCCAGGGAACGGTGATTTCCCGCCAGATTTCGGAGGCCGTGGTGCCCGAGAAGCTGGGCACGGCCGAGGGCGCTCAGGAAGCGAAGCAATGGATCGTCGAGCGGTGCGATGAGCTGATCTTCAACGAAACGTTCGGCAGTTCGGACGGTGGCGAGGCGCTGCAGGCTCTGATCGATCTTCGGGACACCGCGCTCGAGGTAATCGATGCGGAGACGCCGAAACTTCCCCGCATCGAAACGGTCCGACTGCGGCAGGATCTGCCGTCCGTTGTCGTGGCTCATCGTCTCTACGGCGATCGCTGGTACACGGAAGCTCTTGATCAAGAGTTGGTCACTCGAAACGGGGTCCGGCGGCCGCTCATGATGCCGGCCGACGTCGAACTGGAGGCTGTGATCCATGACGATTGATTGTCGGCTCTACGTGAACGGCCAAATTTTCGGCGGATGGACTGACGTTTCGATTCGCCAGTCGATGACGTCGGTGGCCGGGGCCTTTTCCATCGGTCTGACGGAACGGTGGGCGGGGCGCACCGAATCTTGGGCGATCCCGGCCGGGGCTCAGTGCCGCGTCGAAATCGGCGGGCAGACCGTCATCACGGGCTATGTGGACAGCGTGCAGGTCTCTCACGCGGCCTCGCAGCATTCGATCACGGTCTCCGGCCGCGACGCGACCGGGGATCTGGTGGACTGCAGCGCCGAAAACGGCACGTATCTGCAGCAACCCTTCGTTTCGATCTGCCGCGCCCTGGTGGCACCCTACGGCATCGCCGTCGTGGATCAAGCCGGGGTGGATTACACGGTCAAGCGCTTCGTCGTGCAGACCGGGGAGAGCGTCTTTCAGGCGCTCGAGCGTGCTGCGCGTCTCGCCGGGGTCTTGCTGACGTCGGACGGCTACGGCCGTCTCATCCTGACGCAAGCGGGCGGTGCCGGCCGCGCAACGACGGCGCTTGTGACGGGCCCGGCGGGGAACGTCCTCTCGGCGAGCTTCACGCACGACGCCTCGCAGCTCTACAGCGTTATCCGAGTGAAAAGCCAATGCACGGCGAGCGGTCTCAACCAGTTCGACATCAGCGTGGCCTCTCCCGAAGCGGAGCTTCCCCGCACGATCGGGGCGGCTTCGACGCCCGGAGTCGATCGATACCGACCTTTGACGCTCGTTGCCGAGACGCAAGCCCTGGCCGACCGATGCCGGCAGCGTGCGGCTTGGGAAGCGGGCCGCAGGCAGGCTCTGGCGAGGACGCTCACCTGCACGGTGCAAGGGTGGCTGCAGGGCGACGGTACGGTGTGGAAGCCGAACACACTTGTGCGCGTCGTGGATCCGCTTCTGCGCATCGATGAGGACTGGCTCATCCGCGACGTTTCCTTTTCGCTTTCGGTGTCGGGGTCGACGACTCAGCTCACACTAGCGGGGCCGGACGCCTTCACGGTGCTTCCGGCCATCCCGGAACCCAACTACAACAAGTACGCGCTATGAGTCTTGGTGGCATTTTGAGGCGCATTGCGCTCATGGTCGGGCGGGGGATCGTCCGAATCTGCAACGACGGCGAGGCGGTGCAAACGCTCCAGATCGGAGCTCTGTCCGGCGAGATTCTCCCCGATGTCGAGAAAGTGCAGCCGTATGGCTTCAGTTCCGTTCCGCATCCCGGGGCGGAAGTTGTCTTCATCGCGCCCGGCGGCCTTCGTGAGAACGCCGTGGCGATCGTGGCGGATGACAGGCGATTCCGCTTCAAGGGAATGAAGTCCGGCGAGGTGGTGCTTTACACCGATGAGGGTGACTTCATCCGCTTCCATCGCGGGCAACGCATCGAAGTGGTGTCGGGCGCGCAGGTGGACGTGACGGCCCCGGACGTGAAGGTCGTGACGACGCGGCTCAGCGTCGAGGCGAGCGAGAGCATCACGATGGACACGGCGAGCTTCTCGCTGAGCGCGGACGACTGCACGATCGAAACGCCGACTCTCAAGGTCACCGGCGACGTGCTCGACCAGTCAGGCGGCAACGGTAAGACCATGTCGTCCATGCGCGCGACCTACGACTCTCACACTCACAACGAAGTCGACAAGGAAGGCGGCGGGGTCACGTCGGCACCTATCCAGGCGATGTAAAAAATGGACATTTCTCTCTCTTTTGACACGGTCGCGCTTTGCGGCCGTTGTCGTTTGGATCGGGGCGATCTAGCGACGGGGGACGATCTCGAAACGGCGGTTCTGATCAGTCTCTTCACGGACGCCAGGGCCCTTCCGGACGATGAAATTGATGACCCTTCGGATCCCCGTGGGTGTTGGATTGACGCCTTTGAGGGCCGCCTGGGGTCTCGGCTGTGGGAGCTTCGGCGGCAGAAGATGGTCCCGGAGGTGTTCCGACGGGCCCGTGAGTACGCGGCCGAGTCGCTGCAGTGGCTCATCGATGACGGCGTGGCCGACAGCATCGATGTTGACTTCGTTGCGATGAATCCGCGCGGCCTTCTCGGGCTTCTCATCACGATTCATCGCGGCAAGGAATCCAAAAAGTACCAGTTTGCGTGGAGTGACATTCATGTTTGAGAAACCTACGCTCGCCACGCTCGTTCAGCGAGCCAAGGCGGACATGATGGCGCGTGTGCCGGGGTCCAACGCCCTTCTGCGGCACACGGTGCTTTCCGCGCTTGCGTACGTGCAGGCGGGCTTGGCCTACGGGGCCTATTCCTACCTCGACTACATCTCAAAGCAGATTCTCCCGGACACGGCCGACGATGAGCATCTCGAGCGCCATGCCTCGCTCTGGGGGATCACGCGCAATGCGGCCGTGCCCGCCGAAGGGAGGGTGGTTTTCACCGGCACGGACGGGGTCGAGATCGGTCCCGGGCAGGTTCTGCAGCGCGTCGACGGCGCGCAGTACGTGACCTCCGCGACGGGCCGCATCTCGGGCGGCACGCTCAGCCTCGACGTCGTGGCCGTTGAGGCGGGAAACGCGGGCGACTGCGCAGAAGGCACGGAACTCACGCAAGTCACGCCGTTGAGCGGCACGGATACGACGGTCGTCGTCGATGCCGTCGGGCTCACTGGCGGGACCGATCAGGAAACCATCGAAGCCCTGCGCACCCGTGTCCTCGAGCGCATGAAAACACCGCCTCGGGGCGGCAGCGCCCAAGACTACGTGACCTGGGCCAAGGAGGTGCCGGGTGTCACGCGCGCCTGGTGCTATCCGCTCGAGCTTGGTGCCGGGACCGTGGTGGTTCGCTGCGCCTGCGACAACGACGGGGTGATCCCCGATTCGCAGACGCTGCAGGCCGTCAAGGATCACATTGAGGAGGTTCGCCCTGTGACCGCGAAGGTGACGGTACTTGCGCCGACCTCGAAGCCCGTGAACTTCACGATCTCCTACCTCTACCCGGACACCGAAGCGATCCGCGCGCAGATCCGGGCGGCGCTCTCTGAGCTCATCATCCGCGAGGTTTCTCCCGGCGGCGAGCTCTTGGTCTCGCACATTCGGGCGGCAATCTCGAGCGCTACGGGTGAAGAGGATCACATCCTGGCGTCGCCGACCGCCGACGTGACCTCGCAGCCGGGCGAGCTTCTTGTGATGGGAGAGATCACATGGCAGTGACGATCGACACGATGCGGGAAGCCGCGTGCAACTTGCTTCCTCGAGGAGACGCCTGGAAGGGCTTTCGCGACCCGTCGAGCGTCGGCGGCCAGGTGATGACGGCCCTCGCGGATGAGTGGCAGCGCCTGGATGCCCGCGCCGACCGCGTCCTCGACGAAGCCGATCCGCGCACCTGTCAAGAAATCTTTGATGACTGGTGCCGCGTCTGGGGCGTGCCGGACGCCTGCACGATGGCCCTGGTCCCGGACATGGCGCGCGAGCAGTTGAGGGAGCTGCTTGTCCAAAAGATCAAGGGCGTCGGCCTCTATTCGAAGGCGTTTTACAAGGAACTGGCTCTCCAGTTCGGCTACGAGATTGACATTGAGGAGCCGGAGCCGAAAACCTTCCTGAAGCCATTCGGCTACCCGTTTTACAGCGACGCATGGCGGGCCAACTGGTTCGTGGTGGTGATCCATGGACCGACCCGTATGCATCGAAAAACCTTTCTTGACCCCATTGGTTCGGCTTTTGCGACCTGGGGCAATTCTGCTTTCGAGTGCGTAATCCGAGCAATCATGCCGGCGCACACGATCGTTTCTTTTCAGTATGGGGAAGAGTAATGAAAAGAGTGTACCTATCCGGGGCCATTGAGGCGAAACCCGACCTTACGAAGCTGACGTCCGAAGGCTACCCGACCGACGGGAACGCGCAGATGTCTCTCCCGCCGACCGTTCCCGGTGCGGCCTGGGCGCACATGATCATGGAAGAGCTCATGGCCGTCATTGAGGCGGCGGAGATCGTGCCGTCTCGCGACACGCTCACGCAGCTTCGCGACGCCATCCCGAAGTATGTTCCGGCGAAGTTCGCCGACGGCAGTATCAATGCGAGCAAGCTGACTGAGGCCACGATCACTTACGCGCTTCTGGCGAATGCTCTGATCGCAGGCTCTTCCGACGTGTCCGCGACGACGTCGGTTTCGAACAAGCTTCTGACGCCGGCCATCGGGAAGACGCTTGTCGGGAACATCCTGGCGCAAGAGCTCAAGAAGTACGCCGCGCTCACTGGTGCCACGTTCACGGGAGCTGTTAAGGGCATTGCCCCTGTCTCCGATGACGATTTCGTTACGTACGGCTTTCTCAAGGGCGCAATCCAGTCGGTGCCGCCGGGGACCATCATTGCTTTCCTCGGGACGGACGTTCCGGAGGGGTACCTCCTCTGCAATGGCGGGACAATTCAGCGGTCGCAGTACCCGAACCTTGTCGGCCCGCTCGGCAGCGTGCCGGCGTGCGCGGGGGACGGCAGCACGACGCTCGTTTTGCCGAACCTGAATGAACGCTTCATTGAGTTTTCGACGACTCTTTCGAAGATTGGTCAGCTTGTCGAACCTGGCTTACCAAACATCACAGGGGAAATTTACAAGCGGGAGGGTGCCGGATACGGCGGCCCGATGCGCTGCGACGAAACGGAAGCGACTGGGTGTTTTTCCTTTACAAGAACCTCTAATGGCCTGGTTTCGGAAGGGGCGGCTATCGGGAGAAATATCGATTTCGACGCATCCAGATCGACCTCCCTTTTCGGGCAATCTTCTGGCGTGCAGCCTTCGTCTGTTCGCCTCCTTCCGTGTCTCAAAATTTGAGGCACGGCAAGAGCCGCACAGCGGAGGGTTGCACCGTTGATGCCGTGCCGAAAATGTTGCTCGCCCTCGACGCTTCGAACTGCGCTCCATCGTAAGCATTTACCGAGCCGTCGCCGCCCCAGTCCCTGAACTTGATCCAGGCCTCAGACCAGAAGAAAGCTCCCGTCGTAGTGGTGACCATTCCTCGGTACCCGTTCGAGAGGCTCCCCGTGATGTTTGGCCTGTCCAAACATCACTGGCTCTACAACCGATCGGTATTTGGCATCAGGTTCCGGTTTCTCCGTTTCTGGGGCATACGTGAAGGTGCAAACCGCATCTAGGATGCGAGGCGAGGAAGCCGGAGGATGGAAGGTTCACTTTGATGCAAGTGAGGCATCCGACGTATACGGGAGAACCTCGACCGTACAACCTTCATCGTTCCATCTTCTACCTTGTCTCAAAATTTGAGACAAGGTAGAAGGGACAGAGAGGCGGGCTGAACGACCTCTGCCCTTCCAAAAACAGATGATTCTCTTGCCGCCGAGAAGCCCAAAATGTTTACGACATTGCCCATACCTGTTGAATCGTAAGCCCCGCCGGTAGAGATTTGGTAGAAGGCGCCCACTGGATCCTGGGCGAAACCTTTCTCTTTGTATCCAGACACCTGCCCAGTGATGTTTGGCCAAACATCAGCGGATCCTACCGTTCGATCTTCACCACAAAACTGATCGAGGTAACTGGAGCGATTTCGAAGAGTGGTCAGGCTTACTACTCAAACTCTCCTACGGCTCAATCGGAAGGCGGTTTCGAGGTTGATGCCTCAAAATCATCTTCTATTTATGGTGGCTCTGGAACGGTTCAACCTCCATCAATCCGCTTTCTTCCCTGCATTAGGTTTTGATGCAAGGCAACAGCCTGAGCGAAGGCGGTTGAACCGTCTGCGCCGCTCCGAATAGAGGTTGGCTCTTTTGAGCTGACAAGGAATAGAGCCCGCCAAGACCAGGGCTCCAATCTCTCCCGATCACGCCGCCGTCAGCGCCGAAGCTGAAGGCACCAGAAGGAGATGGCGAAGTCTGATTGCTTTTGTATTGGGCGTTTCCTACGTAAAACGAACCCGTGATGTTTGGACCAAACATAACGGGCGATTTCAACGCACAACCAAACTCCCAAGGAGATAACTTCAAGGCACACGCCTCTGGAGCCTTCCTTGCGACAAACCCGTATCCAGGCTTCATCAACAACGGCACGTTTAACACTCCGAATGGCGGATACGACTTCGATGCTTCGTCGGCTTCAAGTGTCTACGGGAATGCAAGTTCGGTGCAACCCGCTTCGCTCCGGTTGCTCCCGTGTCTCAAAATTTGAGGCACGGCAAGAGGCGAATAGACGTAGGCTGAACTGTTTGGGAGTCCCCAAAAAGGCCGCTGGACCTACTGGCGTCCAATCTCACACACGACGACCTCGTCCAATTGGCGCTAACGACTGAAGGTGAAGCCGTTCCTTCGTAGAACGCTCCTGAGACAGAGTCCGCACATTCCAAGGGAATCTGACCAGTTATGTTTGGGAGTTGGATTGGCGTCTGGCGGCGCGAATTTTCTGGCCGGCCGCATGGGTGCGGACCCCGGCCAGAAAGATCGCTTGGGTGCGGTCAATCCGTTGCCTTTGTTGCAATCTCTGGGAGAAATTCGGCTTCGCGGGCACAGTCCATTACGAAGGCGCTCCAGGCGGCCATGAGCTGACGTCTCTGCGGGAGGTAATCGGAACGTTGATAGGCGCGTGAGACGGACGATCCGGCTACGTGTGCAAGGCATGCTTCGGCGGCCTCAAAAGGAGCATCGTTGTCGGCCAACCAACTTCTGCCCATGGATCGGATCCCGTGGGCAACGAGCCGCCCCCTGAAGGCAGTTGTCTGCAGGAATTTGGCAAGAGTCTGTTCGCTGATGTGGCTGCCGGCGGAGCGGCCTGGCCAGATCAGCGGCGACTTAGGGTGCAAGGAGACGACCTTTGCGGCGGCTAAAACGGCAGCCATCTCGGGGAGGATCGGAATTCGGTGGTCGCGGCGCTTCTTCATCTCGCTACCGGGGATGGTGAGCGTGTCTCCGTCGATCCAGTCCCATCGGATCTTGACGGCTTCGATCGGGCGGAGCAAAGAGAGGCATGACCAAAGGAAGAGAAGCTGCGTGCGCTGCGGGGCCTTCTTCATTTCGCTCATGACAGCAGGAAGTTCTCGCCAGTGAACCGAGGGCATGGGGGTCACGATTGGGGCCGCGAAAACCCTCGAAACCCTGTCGATCGGATTGTGTTGGATGAAGCCGGCGCATACGGCCAAATCCATGATTTCGCGGGTTCGCATCAAAACTCGCTTCAGCGTGGCCTGGTGGCCGGCGACTTCAATGCTTTTGACCGTCTGAATGATGAGTGGGGCCGAAATTTCATCAATTTGCCTGGATCCTAACGGGCCAATGATGTACCGCTCCAGTCTTCTCTTTTCGTCCATGTACGAGACGATTCTTCCGCGCTTTAGGTTGCACCAAAGACGGAACGCGTCTCGCAGCACGTAACCGCGCGGCGGCTCTTGCCCCGCTTCTTTCTTCTTTCTTCGCGCGATCTGCCTGGCTTGAGGTAACGACATCTCGGGCCAGTGGCCGAGCATGAGGTCGGTGACTCGGCCGTTTGTGGATAGGCGCAGCACCCATGATTTTGTGCCGGTCGGATGGACTTTCACGGCTAGGCCGTACCCGTCTGATACGGCGTAACGCTTTTCTCGCGGTTTCAACGCCGCAATTTTCTTTGTTGTCAGTTTGGAGATCTGCATGCTCAAACCCATGTATGCGTATGACTCTGAGGGGTTCTTCAAGGGTGAAGTTCTCGCCCAGGAAGACCGGATGAATCCCGGCACTTGGATCGAGTCGCCTGATGCGACTTTTCTTGCGCCGGAACTTGATGATGCCCATTGGGCGAAGTTCGATGGTGCGGTATGGCAAAAAGTCGCAAAACCGACGACCGCAGCGGAGTGTGTCGGGATCGTGATTTCGCACGAAAGCCAGACGCCGCACGATCAGGAGTTTCGCAAGCTGATGGAAGAGCTCACGAAGGGCTCGACGACGCATCGCCTCGAACGAGGGGAAGACAAGAGTTGGTACGTCGTGGAAATCACGACGGCCGAGATGGAAGCGGTGGCCGCGCAAGCAGCTCTTTCCGACTTTGACGCGCAAACTGCTTCATTGGAGAAGCGGATGAGCCTGGCAATGCTTCGGAACGATCAGGATCAAATTTCAGCGCTTCGAGAGGAATACAAGGCCTTGATGGAAGGAGGTGAATAATGACGGTAATTCGCTATTGCCCCGCCTGTGGGGCTCGCCTGGATGAGGATGGGATCTGCACGTCGACGACGTGCCCGCGTCGAAAGCTTCAGCTGATCGCAAAGGAAAAGCAAGAGGCGGCCGATGCCGCCAAGGAAGCTCAGAAGAAGATCGCAACCCCGGAGAAGGGCGATGTGGGCGGTGCTGATTGAGGCCGCGAAGTCGGCACTTTTTGAAAAGGTGAAGGAAATGACGAAGGAAGAGGCAAAGAAATTGCTCGACAAGCTTGGCGTCCGTGTCTTGGAGGTGACGGACGAAATCGTCGCGAACGTCCAGGCGTGCAAAGACGAGCTTGACGCGGAGACGCGCCGTAAGACGCGGCTTTTCTGGGGGATCGTGGCTGTAGTTTGCTCTGTCGTGAGCTTCTGCGCGGGCTACTACATCTGAGGTCGACATGATTCTGCACGAGCTTCTGCCACAGGGCGCGGAGCGCGTGATGGTTGCAGCGGGCGGCACGGTTGGGGCCGCCCTTTCTTTTGCCTTCGGTGATGTGGGACCTTTGCTCTACTGGCTGCTTGTTTTCGTCTGTTTTGATTTCGCCACGGGCATGTACGCGGCGTGGCAGACGTCGACTTGGTCGAGCAAAAAGGTTTTTATCGGGGTTCTCAAGAAAACCGTCATTTTCTGGATTGTGGCTCTGTCTCACGGTTTGGACATGACTCTGCAACCGTTGCTCGACTCATGGGCAATATTTCAATCAATCACTATTTGCGCTTACGCGGCCGGCGAATTTGGCTCAATCATCGAAAACCTCGAGCGGGCAGGTCTTGGCGGAGCGGTTCCGCCAGTGCTGCGCCGGCTTGTGAAGACGTTGGATGAGCGTATTGAGGCTCATGCGGAGGCAAAGGAGGAAAAGCATCATGAGTGAGATGCCCTACTCGGACTATGCTCCAGAGTGTGCGGCGGACTTCATCGCGGAGTGGGAAGGATTTAGAGGGAAGGCGTACCAATGCGCTGCAGGGGTGTGGACGATCGGGTTCGGTCACACCGGAACGGTCGCTGAAGGGGATCGGATCACACGCGAGCAAGCGTATGGCTGCCTGATCAGCGACATTCGATCGGCGATGATGGGACTCGCCCCGCATGTCAAGCGCGACGTAACGCTCGGGCAGTTCATTGCGTTGACTTCCCTGGCCTTCAACATCGGACCGCAGACTGTCGTTCAAAAGTGCCCGAAGCTCATGCGGGCGCTGAATGCTAGTGATAAAGAGGACTTCCCGTAGAGGCTTCCGGCCGCTGACAAGGCGAATGGTGTGCGTGTCGAGGGCCTTACGAGACGTCGTAAGGCCGAGGCGGCGCTTTTCTTGAGATGATGACGTCCAGTTGGCTGAAGGTTGGGGCCCTCTTGGCCGTTGCCTGGGGATCTTGGTGGGTGACTTCCACCTGGTACGAAAAGCAGCTTGCCGAGGCCCGTGCCGAAGCGGAGTCGTTCGGGCGGGCGCTCGAGCGGGCTGAGGCGACAAAAACGATTGAGGTGATGGATGACTACTTCATTAAGATTCGCGAGGACGCCGATCGCACGATGGCTGAGCGTGACGATGCTCACCGTCTCCTTGAGCGGCTGCGCTCTGCAACCGGCGCTCGAGACGCCGAAAGTGCAGCCGACGCCGTCAAGTCTCTCAGAGAAGAAAATGCCCGCCTTCGAGGTTTGGTCGAGCGAAGTGTCGTCCTTCTTCAGCGA
>OGHX01000244.1_pt1 | contig 29481 bp, 25 predicted proteins | sample 1571651 | NCBI WGS metagenome assembly OGHX01 (sample SAMEA2582030, study PRJEB24529) | metagenome | biome: Human gut stool | place: China | collected 2011
AGTTAATAGAATGATAGATATTACTGCTCAAACTAATTGTCCACTTTATATAGTTCATCTTTCTTCAAATGAAGCATTGGAACATATAAAAAGAGCTAAAGATAGAGGGCAAAAGATTTATTCAGAAACTTGTCCTCAATATTTAGTATTAGATGAAGAGATGTACAATAGAGAAGATGGAGTAAAATTTATTTGTAGTCCACCTATAAGAGAAAAAAGTAATCAAGAAAAATTATGGGAAGGAATACAACAAGGATATATTCAAACTATTGCTACTGACCATTGTTCTTTTAATTATAAAATGAAGAAAGAGATGGGAGGAGAAGATTTCAGAAAATGTCCAAATGGACTTCCTGGAGTTGAAACAAGAATGCCTATTATGTTTTCTGAAGGAGTATCTAAGGGAAGAATATCAGTAAATAAATTTGTAGAGATAACAAGTACAAATCCAGCTAAGTTATTTGGTATGTATCCTAAAAAAGGGACTATTCAAGTAGGAGCAGATGCAGACCTAGTAGTAATAGATCCTAATTTAACTAAAAAGATAAGCGTTGTAGATTTACATGAAAATGTTGATTATACATCTTTTGAAGGAATAGAAGTAAAAGGATATCCTGTTATGACAATATCTAGAGGGGAGATAATTGTAGAGGATAACAAATTTGTAGGAGAAAAAGGAAGAGGAAGATTTATAAAAAGAGCTTCTTTTGAATATTAAGATTGGAGGATAAGATGGAAGATAAGTTCAGTTTTATAGTAAATGGAAAGACAATAGTTACAACTGAAGATGTAAACTTATTAGATTTTTTAAGAGATGATTTAGGATTAATATCTGTAAAAGATGGTTGTAAAGAGGGAGCTTGTGGAACTTGTACAATACTTGTAGATGGAAAAGCTATGAAATCTTGTATATTTACAACTAAAAAAGTAGCTGGAAAAGAGATTACAACAATTGAAGGATTTACTGAAAGAGAAAAAGAAGTATTTGCATATGCTTTCACAGAGTGTGGAGCTGTTCAATGTGGATTCTGTATTCCAGGAATGGTAGTAGCAGCTAAAGCTCTATTCTTAAGAACATTAGATCCAACTAGTGATGAAGTTAAAAAAGCATTAGTAGGAAATATTTGTAGATGTACTGGATATGTAAAAATTGAGCAAGCTATTATGTTAGCAGCTAAATTATTTAGAGAAAATAAACCTGTTCCTCATAGAGAGTGTAAAGGATTAATCGGAACAAATGTTCATAGAGTAGATGCTGAGGCAAAAACTTTAGGAATAGCAAAATATGCTGAAGATTATACAGTAGAAGGAATGTATTATGGAAGTGCTGTAAGAAGTAAATATCCAAGAGCAAAAGTTCTATCTATTGACACATCAGAAGCTCTAAAATTAGAAGGAGTATTAGGAGTACTTACAGCTGATGATGTACCAGGAAAAAATAATATAGGACACTTAGAGTTTATTTCTGACTGGGATGGATTTATACCAGTAGGTGGAATAACTAGATATATTGGAGATGCTGTTGCATTAGTAGTAGCTAAAGATAAGAAAACTCTAGCTGAAGCTAAAAAACTTGTAAAAGTTGAATACGAAGAGTTACCAGGATTATTTACTCCAGAAGAAGCAATGGCAGAAGGAGCTCCATTAATTCATAGCAAACCAAATAATATTTTAGTAAGAGAATTATTAAAAAGAGGAAATTCAGAAGAGGCTATAAAAAATTCTAAATATGTAGTAACTAATACTTACTATACTCCAGCAACTGAACACGCATACTTAGAGCCAGAGTGTGCATTGGCAATACCAACAGAAGATGGAGTACAACTATATACTGCAAGCCAATCAATATTTGATGAACAAAGAGAAGTTTCAAGATTCTTAGGAATAGAAAAAGAAAAAGTTAGAGTAATCGCTGCTTATGTAGGTGGAGGTTTTGGTGGTAAAGAAGATATGACTGTTCAACACCATGCAGGACTTGCTGCTTATATATTCAAAAAACCAGTTCAAGTACTATTAACAAGACAAGAAAGTATTAATATAAGTACAAAAAGACATGCTATGAAAATAGAGATGACAACAGCTTGTGATGAAAATGGAAAACTTACAGCTATGAAAGCTAAGTTAATTTCTGATACAGGAGCTTATGCATCATTAGGAGGACCAGTATTACAAAGAGCATGTACACATGCAGCTGGACCATATAACTATCAAAATATAGATATTGAAGGAATAGCAGTTTATACAAATAATCCACCTGCTGGAGCATTTAGAGGATTTGGAGTTACTCAATCAGCTTTTGCAATTGAATCAAATATAAACCAATTAGCTGAGATGGTAGGAATTACTCCATGGGAAATGAGATATAGAAATGCTATTAGACCTGGACAAGTATTACCAAATGGACAAATTGCTGATGAAGGAACAGCATTAGTAGAAACATTAGAAGCAGTAAAAGATGTATATGATAATAACAAAATAGTAGGAATAGCTTGTGCTATGAAAAACGCTGGTATAGGAGTTGGATTACCAGATATAGGAAGATGTAGAATAACAATAGTTGATGGAGAGATAAGAGTAAGAACATCAGCTGCATGTATAGGTCAAGGAATTGCTACTGTATGTAAACAAATGGTTTGTGAAACAATTGGAGTAGATCCTAAATTAGTAGTAGTAGAAGGACCAGATACTCATGTAACTCCTAACTCAGGAACTACAACAGCATCTAGACAAACTGTATTTACAGGGGAAGCAACAAGACAAGCAGCATTAGCTCTTAAGAAAGAGTTAGAAACAAAAACTTTAGCTGAATTAGAAGGTTGGGACCACTATGCAGAATATTCTGGAATAACAGATAAGATGGGATGCGACAAACCAAATCCTGTAAGCCACGTAGCTTATGGATATGCAACTCAAGTAGTTGTATTAGATGAAGCTGGAAAAGTTACAAAAGTAGCAGCAGCTCATGATGTAGGAAAAGCTATTAACCCAAGAGCACTAGAAGGACAAATTGAAGGTGGAGTTGTAATGGGATTAGGATTTGCTTTAACTGAGGTTATGCCAATAGTTAAAGGAGTTCCTCAAGTCAAGTTTGGAACTTTAGGACTATTCAGAGCAACTAATGTACCTGAAATAGAAACTACAATAGTAGAGAAAAATAAAGCAGAATTAGCATATGGAGCAAAAGGAGTAGGAGAGATTACTGTTATTCCTACAGCACCAGCAGTTCAAAATGCTTACTATAAATATGATGGAGTATTTAGAACTTCATTACCTTTAGAAAAAACAGCATATAAAAAATAATTTGAGGAGTGATATAGATGAAAAAAGTAATTCACACAGAAAAAGCACCAGCAGCTTTAGGACCATATTCACAAGCTATAGAGGCTAATGGAATGTTATTTGTATCAGGACAAATTCCATTTGTTCCAGAAACAATGACATTAGTATCTGATGATGTAAAAGCTCAAACAAGACAATCATTAGAAAACGTAAAAGCAATAGTAGAAGCAGCTGGATATTCAATGAAAGATGTTGTAAAAGCAGGAGTATTCATCAAAGATATGAACGACTTCGCAGCAATCAACGAAGTATACAATGAGTATCTTGGAGATGTAAAACCAGCAAGAGCTTGTGTAGAAGTAGCAAGACTTCCAAAAGATGTAAAAGTTGAAATAGAAGTTATCGCTGTTAAATAGTTAAATTCAGATAAAAAGCTGAAGAGAATTTTCTCTTCAGCTTTTTATTTATATTTACTTATATTAAAAACGATAATATAAATTAGTAGATAATATTGAGTCTGCTTTTTTGAACTCATCAAATCTTATATCTAAATTAATTCCGACTCCAAAGTTTTCTGAGAAACTTTTTTCAATACCTGTTCCAATCCAAGTTGTGTTTTTAATTTGATTTATTCCTTTAAAAGTATGTTCAGTAGAACTATTGTTAAATTTTCCTTTAAAACTTAAATCTCTATTTCCAATATTGATTTGTTGATTGATATGTGAAGTAAATTTTAAATTTTCATTAATTTTATAATCACTACGTAATCCTAAGATAATATTTTGTTGCATATATGTTTTATTTTTAGCAGTAATCCCCCAACTAACATTATTTTCATCAAATCCTTTTCTATCTAAAATATCTAATGAGAAACCAGCATATGGGGTAATATATTTGAAGTCTTTTCCAAGTTCTAAATATGTAGAATACATAATATCGTTATGCTTTATCTTTCCATTTTGTAAACTTCCATCTTGAGCTAGAAGAGAACGATTTACTTCAGTATCAAAATTTGTTATTCCTATACGAGATAAGATATAATTATTATTTTCAAGATATTTTTTACCATAAAGAGATAGACCAACAGAGTCACTTTTATATTTTCCAGCAAATTTATTAAAGTCTGCACTACCATTAGAATAAGATATTGCAACTCCCACTTGATTGTTATCAAGTCTTCTATCAATACCAAAATGTCCACCATTAATTTTAGTATCAGCTGAAGCATAACCCTCTTTTTTTAGTTTCCCATTAGCCCCTTGGAAAGAAGCCCAACCTTGCCAATTAAAATCACTTTCATAAAAATCTTTTAATGTAGCTAAATGGTTTGAAATACCAGTATTAATATTTTGAGATTGTATAAAGTTTAGAGCTTGAGCAGATGCATAAATCTCTCCTGAAATAATTTCAGTGCTTGTTTTAAAAGTATCATTAGACATTGTTAATATTGTATTACCAAGTTCTTTCTCATTAGGAGTAAGAGTCCCTTTTTGATATTTTTCATCTAATTCTTTTAAGACAGTCTCTATTTTTTCAGCTGTATTTTTTGAACTTTCTCCAGCTTCTCCAAGATAAGCAATAGCATTTTCTCTTGATACAGTAGCAACTAATTTATTTTGAGTTTTTTCTAAAGAGATATTCCTCATTCCATTGATATTTATGTCTTCTATATCTCCAGTTATATTTTTAGCTTCTAAAATTTCTATATTTTCCTTGTTAGATGAAATGTAATTATTAGCTTCTAAATTAAGTATTAAATTATTAACATTAGCTTTATTTAAGATAGTTAATTTAGAACCTTGTGGAATAGTTAGAGTACCTCCATTATTATTATACTCTCCTAAAAAAGCTCTAGTTCCAGTTAATTTTAAATTTCCTTCATTTGTAACAGAAGAAAATTTCTCTTCTCCATCATCATATTTTATATATCCAACAACTGAATCATTATGTAAAACTAGAGTTCCCTTATCTTTGATATCTATTCCCGAAATATGTTTTTTATATATTTCAAGAGTACCTTCTTCTATTTTTGATTTTTTCCAAAAGTTATTATCGCCAGTTAGGACTAAAGTTCCTTCTCCTTTCTTTTTAACTCCAGAATCTCCATGAATATTATTTTCAAAATAGCTAATTGTATTTTTAGGAATATTAGCATTAAAATAATAATTCCAATCATTTGTATCTAAATTTTTAGGAGAAGCTCTTAATAATATTTCTAAAAAAGCACCTGGTCCTTTTAATGCTCTTTCTGTATTTAAAACTCCCCAACCATTTTTATAATCAGCTTGAGTTTCTTCAAATCTTTTATTTTCTTCAATGCCATTTCCTACTCCAACTTTATTAGTTGTTGTGAAAAGCGTCATTCTAACATCATTATTAGTCATCCAAGGAAATTTTGTTGCTACTTGTATAGCAGCATTTGAGACTCTAGGAGCAGCGAAAGAGGAACCATACTTACTTCCTACATTTCCATCAGCAGATATACTCCAATTTTTTGCAACACCTGCATAAGCTAAGTGCTGAAGGTAATAGTTTGAATTATTATTATTTCCATCAACCCCCACTACTGATATCCAACCTTTTTCAATATTGCTTTTAATCATAGGAGCAGCAGCTTGGAGTCCAGCATTAGAAAGAGTTTGATTTCTTAAGTCAAGATTTCCATTTGACCAAATAAATAATGCATTATCAGTATTGATAGCTTCTTCATAGAAAGTTAAGCTTTCCTTTCCAGAATTATATATATCTTCGATATTACCTGTAGTTTTTAAACTAATAGCTTTTAAAAGCTCTTCACGAAATCTTTTTTTATCAGCATATATTTCTCTTTCATCTTTTGCTGTCAGAGTAGAACCCCAAGATTGATTGAAGATTTTTACTTTTTTATTATTTTCACTATCTCCTTTTTTCATTTCTGTTAAAATTTTTTTATAGTCATCTAGGGAGAATTTTATTATATCTTGATTTCCATATTTAGAGCTTAGACTTGCAGCTACTATTTTTGGAGATATTCCATTAAGTAAGGTATCTAAAACTAACTCTCCGTGGTCAGTATAATTATTCTCATTTTTTTCTAATATAGTAATTTTATCTCCATATTTTTTTTCTAATTCATTACGATGAGTTAAAAAATTACTATCTAATATTCCTACTATTAGATTTTCACCCTTAGTATCAACTTGTGGAATTGTAGGTTTTGAGAAAACTAAAAGGTTAGGAAGTACTCCAGTAATAATTTGTTGATAATTATTGGTTAATTTAGGTTTTTCAATTTCATCTATTTTAGGATTTTCAATGGCAGGAGTATAAATTTCAGGATTTTTAGAAATTATTTTAGTAGGGGTTATACTTCTAGGAGCATTACTACCTCCACCTCCACTACCACAACTTGTTATCAAAAGAACTAAACATACTTGAAAAATTGGATTTTTAATATAATCATATTTTCTTTTCACTTTACTACCTCGTTTGCTAAAAATTTTATTTTATTCAAAAGTATTATATAATAAAAAAATTTTTTTTGTTTTTTTATGCTTGAAATTTTAAATTTTATACATAAAAAGTTGTTTTTTAAACTTTTATAAAAAAACTTGATTAATTTTAATATATAAACTAAAATTTATAAAAGAATTAAGAGTGATAAAATTATAAGGAGTTGGTAGATTGTGAGTAGTTATAAAAAAATAGGGATAATACTTTTTTTTACACTTATATTCTCGATAATATGTCTAGAAGTTTCAAAAGAGAAAAAAGATTTTATATATGTAATACCTAATATAAAAAATGTTGAAATATTGAATCCAAACTTTGGAAGTTATAAATTAGAAAGTATGAGTTCAAATATTAATAAAGATGAGATAAAACAACTTAATATTTTAAATGGGAGTATATTTTATAATGTACCTAATGGAGATTATAAAATTATAGGTGAATATTTTCAGGATAGAGATGAAGTAACTATAAAAAAAGAAAAAGATTGGGAAAAGATTCATCTTAATTTAGAAGGTGTAAACTTTACAAGTATAGAGGAAAAGTTTTTGATATTTCTAACAATATTATTAATAACTTTTAATGGTTATCTTTATTGTAATATTTATAAAAAATTACCTAAAAAAAGTATTTTAAATTACTCTTTTTTTCTTTTAACTTTAAAAATTATTTTGAGTTTAAGATTATTTCCTACCAATAATTTTATAATTTTATTAGATTTTATAATAACGAGAGTAATTTTTTATATGTTAATATTTTATTTCATTCAAAATATATTTCCTAAAAAAATGAAAAAAATAAGAATATTAACTTATACTATATTGGGAATAATTTACTTCTATAATGTAGTAATAGCTTTAATAATTTATTCTCCACAATTTTTAATTTATTTAATAGACGAACACAAAGAGTTTTTAAGAGTTCTATCTTTTTTAAGAAAAAATATAGACTTAAGTAGAGTTTTATTTTTGTTATTAATTATGATATTTTTTAATAATAGAAAAAAGATAAAGAAAGAAAATATATTTAGTTGGGGTATTATTTGGATTTCCTTTTTTCTTTTAGAGTTTTTTAGAGAGTTTTTTCCAGTTGCAGAAAACTTAACTTATTTTATTGATTTAATGGAATTATTTTCACTCTATTGGTTTTTTATATTTTATACTTTTAAGATATATAGTAGAAATGTTTTAAGAGTAATACTATATTCTATGACAATTACTTTAAGCTATGTATCTCTTTTTTATTTTAAAAATATATCAGAATCAGCTATAATTTTGGGAACTGTTATTTTATTAGATTTTTATGCTCTTACAATCAATAAAATTATGTATGTAGAAACTCCTAAGATAGAACATATTTATAATAGATTATGTATTATAAATAATATAGAGGAATTTGAAAGAATTTTAGCAAATGAAATTAATAAAGAACTTTATTTAGATGAGGTTAGAGTAAAAATATTAATTCATAAAAAAGAAATTTTAAATTATGTAGAAGAAAATTTAGAAGATAGTAATATATTACCAAAAGAAATATTAAAATTAAAAAGATATGATTATGCTTATAAAATAGGTTTTGATAAAAATAAGGAGATTGCTCTTGTTTTTATTAAGGAAAATGAAAATTCTTTATCTTTAGCAGAGCAGAATTTTTTATCTGAATTATTTATTAAAAGTGCAAATCTAATAAATAAATTGAGAATAGAATATCTTTATAGGGAGGTAAAATAGATGAAAATAGGTTTGAATGTAGATGAAAATTTGAAGACCCTTTTTGATGAAATTTCCTCTTTAGAATATTTAGATATAGAAGTAGATGAATGTAAGTTAGATGATATTGATATAATTATAATTGATACAAGGAAAGAAAAATTAAATGAATATTTAACCAAATATAAGCAAAAGGGGATTTTGATAATAGCTCTAGTAGGAGAAGAGGATATATATAAAATGAGAGAGTTATTTTTAAGTGGATTAATAGATGATTGTATAGTGAGAAAAGATATTTTTAGGGTAGAAGAGAGTATTGCTAAATTTTTATCTCAAGGGAAAAAATATGATATTTTTTATCTTTCAGATACATTTAAAAAGGGCGTGTATAAATTTTCAGAAGTAAACTATATAACTTATTCAAGTGTTAATAGAAGAGTTGAATTTCATTTGGTTAATTCTGAAATTTTTGATGTGAAAAAAAGTTTTTCTGAGATAGAAGAAAGAATAAAGAATGTAAATAATTTTTATAAATTAGATAGAAGTACAATAATTAATCTCAATCTAATTCAAATTTTAGATTTTAAAGAGGAACAGATAATATTTAAGAATAAAGAGTATATTTATACAAGTAAAATAAAATTAAAAGAGTTAGAAAATAATTATTTAAAGGATAAAAAATGGAACTTTTTAATATTTTAAACTAGATTAAAATATTAGGTAAATAGAATAAAATTGATAAATGTGGTATAATATAAAAAAATATAGTTTAAGGAGTAAAAATGGCAACAAAAAGTTTAGAAAGACTTATAGATGAATTTAATAAATTACCAGGAATAGGAAGAAAAAGTGCTGCTAGACTTGCTTTTCATGTATTAGAGATGAGAGAGGAACAGGTGGAAAGTTTTATAGAAGCACTTCGTGAAGCTAAAGAGGTAATTAAAAGATGCCCTAAGTGTGGAGATTTTTGTGAAAATGATCTATGTGATATCTGTAGTAATGAACTGAGAGATAGTCATACTATATGCGTAGTAGAGGATAGTAGAGATGTTATATCTTTTGAAAAAATGGGAAAATATAAGGGAATGTATCATATATTAGGTGGAAAAATTGCCCCACTTAATGGAATTACTCCTGATAAATTAAATATAAAATCTCTTTTAGAGAGGGTAACAGTAGATGAGGTAGAAGAGGTAATCTTAGCTCTTAATCCAGATTTAGAGGGGGAAACAACAGCTTTATATCTAACGAAATTATTAAAGCCTTTTGGTATAAAGGTAACTAAGATAGCAAGTGGAATTCCAATGGGAGGAAATATAGAGTTTGCTGATAGTGCAACTATCTCTAGAGCTTTAGAGGGAAGACAAGAGGTATAATGACACATACTAGACATATAAAAATAGTAAAATAAAAAAAAGGAGATATTATGATAGAAACACCTAGAGGAAATAGAGTACATATAGCAATTTATGGTAGGACTAATGCTGGAAAATCTAGTCTTATAAATAAAATAACAAATCAAAGTATATCTCTTGTATCAGAAACAAGAGGAACTACAACTGACCCAGTATATAAAGCTATGGAACTTTTACCAATAGGTCCAGTAGTATTTATAGATACAGCTGGAATAGATGATATCACTGAGTTAGGAGAGTTGAGAGTAAAAAAGACAAAAGAGATTTTAAATAAGATGGATATAGCTCTTCTTTTAATTTCAACAGAGGTAGTTCTAGAAAATCAAGAGTTAAATTATGAAAAAGAGTGGATAAGAGAGATAAAAAAAAGAGAGAAACCCTTTATAGTAATTTTAAATAAGGTGGATTTAGTTTCAGTAGAAAAACTTCAAGAGATAGAAGAAAAAGTAAAAAGAGAGTTAGGATGTGAAATAAGTAAAGTTACTACTTCAAGAGAGGAGAGTATACAGACAATAAAAAATAAAATTATAGAGTATGCTCCAAAGATTGTAGTAGAGGAAAAACTTATAGGAGATAAGATAAAGATAGGAGATAAAATTTTATTAGTAGCTCCCCAAGATATACAAGCTCCTAAAGGAAGACTTATATTACCACAGGTTCAAGTAATAAGAGATATATTAGATAATGGTGGGATTCCTACTGTTGTAACTTTAGATAACCTAAAAGAGGGATTAGCTATTTTTCAATGGAAACCAGATTTAGTAATTACAGATTCTCAAGTATTTAAGACAGTAGATGAAATACTAGATAAAGAAGTACCACTTACATCTTTCTCTATAATTATGGCAAGAGCTAAGGGAGATTTAGAGACTCTATATAGAGGAGCTAAGAGAATAAATAGTTTAAAAGAGGGAGATAGGGTTTTAATAGCTGAAGCTTGTACTCATCATCAGCTAAAGGGAGATATAGCTAGGGAAAAACTTCCAATGCTTTTACAGAAAAAAGCTGGTAGATTAGAGATAGATAATTGTTCAGGTAAAGATTTTCCAGAGGATATTTCTAAATATAGTTTGGTAATACATTGTGGTTCTTGTATGTTAAATAGAGCAGAAACTATAAGTAGATTGGGAGAATGTTCAAATAAAGAGATTCCAATTACAAATTTTGGAATGGCAATAGCTGAGATAAATGGAATATTAGATAGAGTAATGGAGATTTTTAAGGAGGGATAATTATGAAAAAGTTTATAATTATGTCAATGTTAATAGTGGGAAGCATTGCCCAAGCTAGCTGGTGGGGAGAATTAAGTGGTGGAACAAGAGCTGCTATAATTGGTGGTTCAGCACTGATATTAAATAATTCTTATCAAAATAGTGAGATAAAACATCAAAGAGATTTAGATAAGTTAGATACTCAAATAAGAAGGGATTATGAAAAACAAGCAGTAGCTGAAAATGCCCATAGAAAATATAGCGGTTCAGGAGTACCAGCTAGATTAAAATATCCTACTGCCAATAATTATAGTGGACAAGGATATGAGGCAGAGATGAGAAGAAGTGCTCCACAACAAGGAAAAATTATATTTTCAGATGGAAAAACTCAGATAATAGAGTTAGCAGATGGAACAAGAATTACTTTAAATCAATAAGCAAAAATAAAAATATTGTAACTCAAAAAATTATAATAAATTAAAATAAATCAAGAATGGCAAGAAAGTCATTCTTGATTTTTTATATTTCTAGTAAATTTTTTAAATTGAAATCTGGGCAGAAAAAGAGTAAAGAAAAAGGAAAAACAAATTGCAATTTACACTAGAAAGATCTATAATAAAGTATAAAGAATCTTAAATTGAGGTGGTAAGATGAAAAAAATTATTATTATTGGTGGAGTAGCTGCTGGAATGAGTGCAGCAGCAAAGGCAAAAAGATTAAATCCTGAATTAGAAATAGTAGTATATGAGAAAACAGATATAGTTTCATGGGGAGCTTGTGGGTTACCTTATTATGTGGGAGATTTTTATCAAGATGCTAATATAATGATAGCTAGAGAGCCTGAGCAATTTGCAAAGGATGGAATAGTTGTTAAAAGTTTGCATGAAGTAATAGATATAGATATAACTAAGAAAGAAGTTTTAGTTTTAAATAAAAAAACAGGAGAAAAATTTTATGATAGTTATGATGAAGTGATAGTAACAACTGGAGCATCTGCTATTAGACCCAATATAAAGAATATAGATTCTGAGAATATCTTTAATTTAAAGGATTTTAGAGATGGAATAGAATTGAAAAAAGCTATGTTAAAAGAGGAGAATAAAAAAGTAATTATTATAGGAGCTGGGTATATAGGTCTAGAAGCTGGAGAAGCAGCTAGACATTTAAATAAAGAAGTAAAGATAATTCAATTATCTTCAAGAGTACTGCCAGGAAGCTTTGATAAAGAGATTACAGATTTAATGGAAGAGGAATTAAATAATACAGAAAATCTTGATTTACATTTAGAAGAGAGTGTAGAAGAATTTATAGCTAAAGATGGAAAGGTTGTTGGAGTTAAGACAAATAAAGGAGAATACCCTGCTGATATTGTTATAGTAGCAATAGGAGTAAAGCCAAATACAGAATTTTTAAAAGATAAAGGTTTTAATATGCTTAGAAACGGAGCTCTTATAATAGATAGCAAAGGTAGAACCAATGTAGAGGGAGTATATGCAGCTGGAGATTGTGCTAGTGTTTATCATAAGGTAAGAAAGGAAAATGTATATATTCCACTAGCAACTACTTCTAATAAAATAGGAAGAGTAGTTGGGGAGCATCTTGCTGGAGTTGAGATAGAATTTGCTGGAACACTTGGATCAGCAGCAATTAAAGTAATGAATTTAGAAGCTGGAAGAACAGGAATTACAGAGGAAGAAGCTAAAGAGTTGAATATACCTTATGGAAGTGTATTTATAGAAGATGCTAATCAAACAGGATATTACCCTGGACAGGAAGATTTGTTTGCTAAGTTAATTTTCCATAAAGAAACAAGAGAAGTTTTAGGAGGACAGTTAATTGGTAAGAAAGGAGCAGTATTAAGAGTAGATGTATTAGCAGCTGCTATTGATAAACATATGACAATAGATGAATTAGGAATGTTAGATTTATGTTATGCTCCACCTTTTGCACTTACATGGGATACACTTAATACCCTTGGAAATGTGGCAAAATCAAAATTAAAGTAAAAACTTATCTAGGTAAATATAAATTTAAGAATAACGAAGATTGAGAAGAATAAATAGAGCAAGTCAGCGAAGGTAAACGCTAAAAAACACAACTGTTTGAGACGAAGTCGAGTTTTGTGTTTTTAGTTAACCGAGCCATACTTGCTCTTTATTCTTTGAACGAAAGTTATTCTTGTATTTCTAATAAGATAAATTTTTATTTTCTAGCACACTCACTAGCAGAGCCTACTAATATTTCTAATCCATGTTTTAGCTCTGAAATTATATAAGTTAAAGACTCTTCAACAGCTTTTGGACTACCAGGCATATTTATTATAAGAGTATCTTTTCTTATACCAGCAGTGGCTCTAGATAACATAGCCCTTTTAGTTATAGTAAGAGAGTAAGCTCTAATTGCTTCTGGTATACCAGGAACTCTTTTTTCTATTATTTCTTCAGTAGCTTCTGGAGTTACATCTCTTTTAGAAAATCCAGTTCCTCCAGTAGTTAAAATCAAATCTGCGTGATTATTGTCACATATTTCTATAAGAGTATCTTTTATTTTTTGAAAATCATCAGGGATTAAAACTTTTTTTGTAATCTTATATCCATTTTCTAATATAATTTTTTCAATAACTTGAGTAGAAATATCTTCCCTTTCCCCTTTTGAACCCTTGTCACTCATACATACAATAGCAACTTTAAACATTGTTTTTCACCTCATAAAAAATTTTTATTTCTTTTATTTAATTATATCATAAATTCTCAATAAATCTTGAATTTTTTTATTAAATTTGTTATCATTTATTTAGAGAAAAATATTAAAATATGGGGTGGTTATATGAAAAAGATGTTATTATTTATCTTAGTTGGAATTTTATCACTATCTTCTTTAACTTTTTCTAAGGAAGAAAAAGTAGAGATTACAGTAAGTGCTGCAGCTAGTTTAAAAGAGGTTATGGAAGAATTAAGTGAAAAATTTCAAAATGAAAATAAAAATGTAAAAATAAATCTTAATCTTGGTGGATCAGGGGCTTTAAAAAATCAGATTTTAGCAGGAGCACCAGTAGATTTAGTTTTCTTTGCTTCGCAAAAAGATTTAAAGGATTTGGATAATAAAGGTTTTATAGAAAAAGAGTATCAAAAGGATATTTTGAAAAATAGATTAGTAGTAGCTGGAAGAATAACTATAGACTCTTTGGATAAATTAGTAGGAAATAGTGTGGCTATAGGAATTCCAGAAACTGTTCCTGCTGGAAAATATTCTAAAGAGTCTTTTATTAATGCTGGTATTTGGGAAAAATTACAAGATGATATAGTATATGCAAAAGATGTAAGAAGTGCTGCTCAGTATGTTTATATGAAGTAGATTATTCATTAATTTATAAAACAGATGCTAGAGTTTTAAAAAATAGTGAAATAGTTTATACTGTTCCAGAAAATTTACATACTCCAGTTGTATATAGTTATGGAATTATTAAAGATAGAACTAATGAAAATGTAGTAGAATTTTATAACTTTTTAAACTCTAATACAGCTAAAAAATTATATGAAAAGTATGGTTTTGAGATGGCAGAATAATTATGATAAGTTTAAATTTAAAAATAATTTTATTGACTTTAAAAATAGCTACAATTTCTACACTACTTGTAACGATAGTATCAGTTTTACTAGTATGGTTATTAGATAGGAATAATTCAAAATTAAAAAATATATTTGAAATGCTAATCAATCTTTCACTTTTTATTTCACCAAGTGTACTGGGGTATATACTTATATTAATTTTAGGAAAGAGAGGAGTAGTAGGAGCTATACTTTATAAATATTTTGATATTTCTGTAATATTTTCTTGGTGGGCTGGAATTATAACAGCTTTTATAGTTACTCTTCCTCTGATGTATAATAGTGTAAAAGCGGGGATGGCTTCTCTCAATCCAGTTTATTTTGAAGCTGGACGGGAGGCTGGAGCAAGTGAGTTCCAAATTTTAAGATTGATAACACTTCCACTTATTAAAAGAAATATTTTAGCTGGAATGGTACTCTCTTTTGGAAGAGCAATGGGAGAGTTTGGTGCTACTCTTATGTTAGCAGGAAATATCCCAGGACGTACACAGACAATATCTATGGCAATATATTCAGCTTCAGAGAGTGGAGATACAAAAACAGCAAACTTTTTTTTAGTTATAATTTTATTAATAAGCTTTATTATAATGATGATTTATAATTATTTATTTAAAAAAGAAAGGGATAATATATGAAAAAAATAAAAACAGTAGATGCTGTGGGGTATGTACTTCAGCATGATATTACTCAAATTCTTCCAGGAGAGTTTAAAGGAAGAGCTTTTAAGAAGGGACATATTATAAAAGAGGAGGATATTCCAAAGCTTTTAAGTTTAGGAAAAGACCACATATATGTTTTTGAATTAGGAGAAGTTGGAGTACATGAAAATGATGCTGCTCTTATTTTAGGAAATTTAGGTAGAGGAGAGAATATCTATACAGATGATGAGATAAAAGAGGGAAAAATAAATTTCAGAGCTAAATGTGATGGAATTTTAAAGGTAGATAGTGAAAATCTTTTAGAGTTAAATATGTTAGGTGAGATTTCCTTTGCTACATTGCCAAATAACTATCCAGTAGAAGAGGGAGAGTTGATAGGAGGTTCAAGAGTCATCCCTTTAGTTGTAGCTAAGGAAAAAATGGAGATGGCAAAATCTCTAATTAAAACTCCACTATTAAAAGTTGTTCCTTATAAAAAATATAGAGTAGGAATTATAACAACAGGAAATGAAGTTTTTTATGGAAGAATTGAAGATAAGTTTGGACAGGTAATAAAAAATAAACTTTCTGAATATGATTGTGAAATAATAGGACAAGTTCTTTGTCCAGATGATAAAGAGATTATTAAATCTAGAGCTAAAGAGTTTTTAGATAAAGGTGCAAATATGCTAATTTTTACTGGAGGAATGTCAGTTGACCCAGATGACTTAACACCTAGTTCTATTATAGAAATGGGAGGAGAGTTAGTAACTTATGGAGCACCTGTTTTACCAGGAGCAATGTTTTTATTATCATACTTAGGAGATATACCTATGATGGGACTTCCAGGATGCGTTATGTTTGCTAAAAGAACTATATTTGATTTAGTTCTATCAAGAGTTATGACTGGAGAGAAGTTAAGTAAGAGAGATATAATGATGTATGGGAATGGAGGATTATGTCAAATTTGTGAGGTTTGCCACTATCCTAACTGTTCTTTTGGAAAGCAGGGATAATAATGGAATTTACACATTTTAATGAAAAAGGTAGAGCTAGAATGGTAGATGTTAGTGAGAAAAACGAAACTCAAAGAAGAGCCATTGCTAGAGGATACATTCAAATGAATCCAGAAACTATTAAGATGATTAATGAAGGAAAGATGAAAAAAGGAGATGTTCTATCTGTTGCTCAAGTGGGGGGGATATGTGGAGCTAAAAAAACTTGGGATTTAATTCCAATGTGCCATAATATATTGCTTACTGGAGCGGATATATCTTTTGAAGTAGAAGAGGATAGAGTGTGGATAGAGGCTGTTGTAAAAACTACTGGAAAAACAGGAGTAGAGATGGAGGCTCTAACTGCTGTATCTATTGCTGCTCTCACTATCTATGATATGTGTAAAGCTGTAGATAAGCATATGATAATAGGAGATGTAAAGTTAGTAGAAAAAACAGGTGGAAAATCAGATTTTAGATTAAAATAGTAAGGGAAATTATAAGATAATAAAAAATCAAGAATTACTTTCTTAAAAATAAAAGTCATTCTTGATTTTTTATATTAATCTCTTTTTATTTACTCAAAAATATATCCTATACTTATTTGTGAAAGAATATCTCCTTTTTCTCCATCACGAGATAGAGAAAATTCAAATGGACCAATTAAGCTTTCATAAGTAAGAGAGATATCAAATCCTTGAGAGTAATCTTCCCAGATTTTTTTAGAATTAGAATAATTTTCAGAAGTTAAATCATTATATGTTCCTATATTCCAACGAGTACTCAAATATAAATTAGAATCTAATTTATAAATTAATCCTAACTTACCTATTAAAAACTCATCTACAAGTTTTTGCTGATACCTATAACCATAGAAAGCAAAATCTTTATTTTCTAGATTATTTTTTGTTCCACCAAGACGTATAAATTTATCAATAGAAGAAACCTCATCACCAGATATAATTCCACCATATAGTCCATAATTAAGAGTAAATTTTTTAGTAATAGGGATATACCCATCTAATGAATATAAAGGTCCATAGAAATTAGATTTAGATTTATCAAGACTTCCTTCCCAACTATATTCAAAATCAATTTTTAAGCCAGAGTTAGCATGAGTACTTGAATCTAGAGTATCAAAAGTAGTTCTAATAAAAGCACCATTATAGTTCTTAGAGTATTCTATATCTTCTGGTAAAACAGATCCAGTTTTTTGCTCTAACTTACTATATGAAGTTTTTATTCCATAAGAAGCAGTAAGTTGATTATTATATTGAGTAAGTATTCCTGTTTCAAAATCTATACTTTTTATAAGCGAATTAGAGATTTTCTCTTTTCCATCATAGATGAAAAAAGGATTTTCATTATAACCAAGATTAGTAAAAACTCCAATTTTATTTGAATAACCATAGTAAGAGAAGTTTTTAAGATTAAGTCCAAGATAATCTCCAACTTGTAAATCAACAAGAGTATTATTTCCTATTTTTCCTAAGTTACTAAGTGTGGTTCCTATATCAAAAGTAGTTCCATAACCAGTTAAATAATTTACTCCAACTCCAAAAGAGTTATTAGGATTAATGTCAGCATCAATAACTAAAGTATCTCCACTTAAGTTATAATATACACGATTAATAATATCATTTCCATAGACTTTAAGCATAGAATTTTCTAAATCTTCAGGGGTAATCTCTCTATTCAAAATATTTTCAAGTATACTATTTATTATCAATTTATTTTTTTCAGAAATCTCATTTTTATATTCTATATTTTTTATTACAAATGTTTTATTGTTATTTGTAGTAGAAATTTTTATATTTTTTTCTCTAGTTGAACCCTTAGCTAAATCTTTTAAAAGAGAAATTTGTTGTCGTGCAGCTTCTTCTCCCTTTTCTATAAAGAGTTTTCCCTTATCTAAATCAGTAGCCGAGTATTCAAGAACATCTGGAGTTATAAGTATAGAGGTTAATTCTCTTTGTTCACTTGTAGAAGAGGCACTTTGTATAGCTACTAATTGATTTAGTACACTGAGGATATTATAATCTTTTTTATCTTTAACCTCGTTTCCAACATCACTACCAATAATGATATCAGCTCCCATATTAATAACATCTATTACAGGGAAATTACGAGAAACTAAGCCATCTACATAAAGTCGATTATCAATTTCAACTGGTTCAAAAAGAGTAGGAATAGCCACACTAGCAGTGATTACTTTAGCTAAGTCTCCCTCTTTCATTGCTACTGCTTGTCCAGTATTTAGATCTGTTGTGATAATTCTAAGGGGAATAGGTAAATCATCAAAATTTCTAATACTATCTACACTACTTAATAGTTTTTTTAATTCAAAATATATCATCTGATTATTTCCAAAACCTTTAGGAAGTGAGAAGTTAAATTTATTATCATATCGTATAGATAGCATATACTTTTTATTATTAACTTTCTTTTCAAGAGGAACTTTACTATCTACAAATGTGCCATTGATAAAACTATCCCAATCGCTCTTAGTGAGTATACTTTCTATTTCATCAAGGGAGTAACCAGCCGAGTATAAAGCTCCAACCACAGCTCCCATACTTGTCCCAGCAATAAAATCAGGGCGGATACTTAACTCTTCTAAAACTCTTAATACTCCTATATGAGCAAGTCCTTTTGCTCCACCACCACTGAGAGCAAGTCCAATTTTTAAATCTTTTTTATTTTTAATAATTTTATTTTTTTTAATCTCTTCTAGTTGAGAGATTCTATTTTCTAAAATTTTAATCTGCTCTTTAAGTTTTTTTATTTCAATATCCTCTTTTGAGGTTAAAGTTTTACTTAAACTTTTTGAGGGAATAAAAAACAGAGATATAATCAAGAAAAAAAGTATAGTATTTTTTTTCATTCCTCCTCCTTAAACTAAAAATAAATTTACAATATATTATACCAATTTTTTTAAAAAAATAAAATAAAAGAGTTAGGTAAAATTTGATTTTTCATATTAAAAATGTTATAATATCTGTAAAAAAGAGATTAGGAAGGTTAAGTAGTAAGAAGTAAGAAAATAAATTTTATTTTTTTACTCCTTATTATTTACTTCCTAATCTACAAAATAATTAGGAGGAAAATATGTTTGATGAAAGAAAAGTTCAAATGGAATTAGCAGGTAGAACACTTACATTTTCTACTGGAAAAATAGCAAGACAATCATGTGGAGCTGTAATGGTTCAATATGGAGATACTGTTTTACTAAGTACAGTAAATAGAAGTAAAGAGCCAAGAAAGGAAAATGATTTTTTCCCACTTACAGTTGACTATATAGAAAAATTTTATGCAGCAGGAAAATTTCCTGGAGGATTTAATAAAAGAGAAGGGAAGCCATCAACTAATGCAACACTTACAGCAAGACTTATAGATAGACCTATAAGACCAATGTTTCCAGATGGATTTAACTACGATGTACATATAGTAAATACTGTATTTTCTTTTGATGAGAAAAATACACCAGATTATTTAGGAATAATTGGTTCATCAATGGCTTTAATGTTATCAGATTTACCATTTTTAGGACCAGTAGCTGGAGTTGTAATAGGATATAAAAATGGAGAGTTTATATTAAATCCTACTCCAGAAGATCTAGAAACAAGTGAGTTAGAACTTTCTGTTGCTGGAACAAGAGAAGCTATTAACATGGTTGAGGCTGGAGCTAATGAGTTAGACGAGGAAACTATGCTTAAAGCTATAATGTTTGCTCATGAAAACATCAAAAAGATTTGTGATTTCCAAGAAGCTTTTGCTAAGGAAGTTGGAAAAGAGAAAATGGAGTTTGTAAAACCAGAGGTTATGCCACTAGTTAAAAACTTTATAGATGAAAGAGGAATGGAAAGACTTCAAGCTGCTGTACTTACATTAGGTAAGAAAAATAGAGAGGAAGCAGTGGACTCATTAGAAGAGGAGTTATTAGAAACTTTCAAAGTAGAGAACTATGGAGAAGGAGAGGAAGTAGAGATTCCTGAAGATGTTTTAATAGAATTTAAAGGATATTATCACGATTTAATGAAAAAATTAGTAAGAGATGCTATCCTTTATCATAAACATAGAGCAGATGGAAGAAAAACTACTGAAATTAGACCTCTATTTGCAGAGGTAAATTGCTTACCAATACCTCATGGATCAGCTATGTTTACTAGAGGAGAAACTCAAGCAGTTGTAATAACTACTTTAGGAACTAAAGAAGATGAACAATTAGTTGATGATTTAGAAAAAGAGTATTATAAAAAATTCTATTTACACTATAATTTCCCACCATATTCAGTTGGAGAAACTGGAAGAATGGGAAGCCCAGGAAGAAGAGAATTAGGACATGGATCATTAGCTGAAAGGGCATTAAAATATGTAATACCATCTGAAGAGGAGTTCCCATATACAATAAGAGTTGTATCAGAAATTACAGAATCAAATGGTTCATCATCTCAAGCATCTATATGTGGTGGTTCTTTATCACTTATGGCTGCAGGAGTACCTATAAAAGAACATGTAGCAGGAATAGCAATGGGACTTATTAAAGAGGGAGATGAGTTCACTGTATTAACAGATATTATGGGACTTGAAGACCACTTAGGAGATATGGACTTTAAAGTAGCAGGAACTAAAAATGGAATTACTGCACTTCAAATGGATATAAAAATTACTGGAATTACAGAAGAGATAATGAGAATAGCATTAAAACAAGCTTTAGATGCTAGAAATGAAATCTTAGAGTTAATGAATAATACAATTCCAGCACCAGCACCAATTAAATCAAATGTACCAAGAATTTATCAAATGAATATACCTACTGATAAGATAGCTGTATTAATAGGACCTGGTGGAAAAAATATAAAAGGAATAATAGACCAAACAGGAGCTACTGTAGATATTAATGATGATGGAAAAGTATCTATCTTCTGTAAAGATGAAGTAGCTTTAAATGAAACTGTAAAACTTGTTAACTCATTTGTAAAAGATGTAGAGGTAGGAGAAGTTTATTCTGGTAAAGTAGTAAGCATTCAAAAATTTGGAGCATTTATGGAAATATTACCAGGTAAAGAGGGACTTTTACATGTTTCTGAAATTTCTCAAGAGAGAGTAGAGAAAGTAGAAGATGTATTAAAAGTAGGAGATGTATTTGATGTAAAAGTAATCTCTACTGATAATGGAAAAATTAGTTTAAGTAAAAAAAGAGTGTAATAACTATTTAAATTATATTTTAGAAGACTAAGAGTTATTCCGTCTCTTTTAGTCTTCTAAAATATTAAATAGTTATTACTTTTAAATAGGAGAAGGAGAAAAATAGAGGATGAAATTAGCTTTAATTAGCTTAGGTTGTAGTAAAAATTTAGTAGATAGTGAACACTATTTAGGGATTTTATCAAAAAGAAAAGGAATGGAACTTACAAGTGAACTATCAGAAGCTGATATAGTAATAGTAAATACTTGTGGATTTATTGGAGATGCTAAAGAGGAGTCAATAGAGACTATCTTAGAAGTTAGTGAATTTAAAGAGACAGGAAATTTAAAAAAATTAATTGTTGCAGGATGTTTAGCACAAAAATATTCAGAAGAGATTTTAAAAGAACTTCCAGAAGTAGATGCAGTAATTGGAACTGGAGATATAGATAAAATAGAAAAAGTAGTAGATGAAATTTTAGAAAACAAGAAAGTTGTTGAAACAAAAAATATGACATTTTTAGCAAATGCTAATACAGAAAGAGTTTTAACAACTGCTTCACATACAGCTTACTTAAAAATATCTGAAGGGTGTAATAGAGCTTGTACTTATTGTATAATTCCACAGATGAGAGGAAGACTTAGAAGTAGAAGTATAGAGGATATTGTTGAGGAAGCAAAAAGATTAGTAGCTTCAGGTGTAAGAGAGATAAATTTATTAGCTCAAGAAACAACAGAGTATGGAATAGATTTATATGGAGATAAAAAACTAGCTGCTCTAATGAAAGAGTTATGTAAAATAGAGGGATTAAAATGGCTTAGAACTTACTACATGCATCCAGAATATGTAACAGATGAGCTTATAGAGGTTATGAAGTCAGAAGAAAAAATTTGTAAGTATTTTGATGTACCTATCCAACATGTTTCAGACAATATTTTGAGAAATATGGCAAGGGCAAAAAGTGGAGAACAGGTAAAAGATGTTCTAAATAGAATAAGAAAAGCTATTCCAGAGGCTACTATAAGAACAACTCTTATAGTTGGATTCCCAGGAGAAACTGAGGAGAATTTCCAAGAGTTAATGGATTATGTAAGAGAGTTTGAGTTTGATTATGCTGGAGTATTCAAGTATTCGAGAGAAGAGGATACAGTGGCTTATAACTTACCAAATCAAGTTCCTGAGGAAATAAAGGAAAAAAGATATGCAGAACTTGTAAACTTACAAAGTGAAATAGCTGAGAGAAAAAATAGAAGACTTCTAGGAGAAGAGATAGAAGTAATGATAGATGGAGTATCTAGTGAAAGTGAGTACTTATTAGAAGGAAGAACAAGAGGGCAAGCACTAGAGATAGATGGAAAAGTTCTTACAACAGATGGAACTGCAAAACCTGGAGAGATAGTAAAAGTTAAATTTGAACAAAACTTTGAATATGATTTTGTTGGACCAATAGTAGAGAATGAAAAATAAGTTCAAAATTTAAAGGAGAGCATAAAAATGAATTTACCAAATAAACTAACATTTTTAAGACTTATACTAGCTGTACCTTTTATATATTTTCTTCAATTTTCAGATGAAGGTGGATTTACTTATAGAGCAATAGCTTTTGTAATATTTGTAATAGCTTCACTTACAGATTTTTTTGATGGGTATTTAGCAAGAAAACATAATTTAATTACAGATTTTGGAAAAATAATGGATCCACTTGCTGATAAAGTTCTTGTAATTTCAGCTTTAGTTATATTTGTAGATTTAGGATATATTCCTTCTTGGATGTCTATTGTAGTAATTGCTAGGGAGTTTTTAATAAGTGGTATAAGAATGTTAGCTGCTGCTAAAGGAGAAGTTATTCCTGCGGGGAAATTAGGAAAATATAAGACAACTAGTCAAATGATAGTCATTCTTATTATGATGTTATTTGGAAGAAATCCATATAATTTCTATATGATGTTAATTCCTGTTATTTTAACATTATGGTCTGGATGGGAATATACATCAAAGGCAAAGCACTACTTTTTAAACTCTAAATAGAGAGAGGTGAAAAAATGATTTTAATAGCAAGAATTGTAGATTTATTAATAACAGTAATAAATACTCTCATACTTATAAGAGTTGTACTTTCTTGGTTAGCACCTATGTCAAGAAATGGATTTACTGATTTAATATATAATACAACAGAGCCAATACTAAGACCTTTTAGAGTACTAATACCTATGGGAAATATGAGAATGGATATTTCACCTATCATAGCATATTTCTTTTTTATAATTTTAAGAAGATTAATTTTTATGCTTATATTCTAAGTAGGGAAGCTATGGCTTCTCTATTTTTGTAAAATCAGAAGGAGTAAAAGATGGAAGATATAGTGAGTGAATACCATATACCTGTCTTGTATAGAGAGTGTATAGATAATTTAGTGATAAATAAAGATGGAGTCTATTTAGATTGTACTCTTGGTGGTGGTGGACATTCAGAAGGAATATTGAAAGAACTTTCTGATAAAGGACACCTTATCTCTATAGACCAAGATCAACAAGCTATAGATTTTGCCAAGAAAAGACTTGAAAAATATGGAAAAAAGTGGCAAGTTTTTAAAAATAACTTTGAAAATTTAGATATGGTTCTTTACATGGCTGGATATGATAAAGTAGATGGAATACTTATGGATATAGGAGTATCATCTACACAATTAGACGATCCAGAGAGAGGATTTTCATATAGATATGATACAAGACTTGATATGAGAATGAATAGAAGTAATCCTTTATCAGCTTATGAAGTGGTTAATGAATATCCAGAAGAGAAGTTAGCAAAAATAATTTTTGAATATGGAGAAGAGAGAAATGCTAGAAAAATAGCAAAATTTATTTGTGAAGCTAGAACAGAGAAAAATATAGAAACAACAGGGGAGTTAGTAGCAATAATAAAAAGAGCTTATCCAGAAAGAGCTCAAAAACATCCAGCTAAAAAAACTTTCCAAGCTATAAGAATAGAGGTGAATAGAGAGTTAGAGGTTTTAGAAAAAGCTATAGATAAAGCAGTAGATTCCTTAAAAGTAGGAGGAAGATTAGGAATTATAACTTTCCATTCCCTAGAGGATAGATTAGTAAAAACTAAATTTAAAGATTTAGCTACTGCATGCAAATGTCCACCAGGACTTCCAATATGTGTGTGTGGTGGAAAGGCTAAGGTAAAATTAATTACAAGAAAGCCAATAGTTCCAGAAGGAGAAGAGGTAGAGTTTAATAACAGAGCTCACTCATCTAAACTTAGAGTAGTTGAAAGGATAGGATAAAAATTGAAAAATTTAACTGTATTCTTAATAGGTATATTATCTATTTGGATATTACATGGAACACTTCTTATAAAAGTTTCTAAAATAGAATTAAGTATAAAAGAGGATAAAAAAATACTTGATGAGTTACAAAAAGAGCTATCTAAAAAAGAGATAGAATATAATACAGTAATGGATTTAGAAAAAATAGGAAATGAGATGAAAAACAGGAAAAAAATGGCAATCTCTCAGGGAATAAAATTCTTTAGAATAGAGGAAAAATAGATGGTAAAAAAAGATGAGATAATAGAGATAAAAATAGAAAAGATAGTAAATGGTGGAGAGGGATTAGGATATTATAATGATTTTGCTATATTTGTTCCTATGTCTGTTCCAAATGATATTTTAAAAATAAAAATTATATCTGTGAAAAAAACTTATGCTAGAGGACTTATAGAGGAGATAATCTCTGCTGGAAAAGAGAGAGTAGAGGATATTACTAAAATTTCCTTTGAGGACTTTCAAGGTTGTGACTTTGGAATGTTAAAATATGAAGCTCAATTAAAGTATAAAAAAGCTATGGTTGAAGATGTAATGAAAAAAATAGGGAAATTAGATATTCTAGTTAAGGATGTAATAGGAAGCGAAGATCCATACCATTACCGTAATAAGATAATAGAACCTTTTTCAAAATATAATGGAGAAATAATCACAGGATTTTTTAAAAGAAAATCTCATGATATTTTTCAAGTGGAAGAAAATATTTTAAACTCAAGATTAGGAAATGAAATTATAAGAGAGTTAAAGAAAATCCTTAACAGAGAGAAAGTTTCTGTATACGATGAGAAAGAACATAGTGGGAAACTTAGACATATAATGGTAAGAACAAATTCCAAAGGAGAAGCGATGGTAGTTCTTATTATTAATGCAACTAAAGTAGAAAAAAGATATAAAGATATTTTAATGGAGTTGAAAAATAAAATAACTTCAATAAAATCTATATATATTTCATTAAATAATAAAAGAACTAATTTTGCTCTTGGAGAAAAAAATATATTTATTTGGGGAGAAAAAGGTATAAAAGAGGAGATAGATGGGATTAATTTCAATATCTCTCCAAAATCTTTTTTCCAAATAAACTTACCACAAACTAAAAAATTATATAGTACAGCTATTAATTACTTCCCTAACATTGAAAATAAATATATAGTAGATGCTTATTCTGGAACAGGAACTATTGCTATGATGCTATCTAAAAAAGCTGAAAAAGTTTATGCAATAGAATTAGTAGAATCTGCTACATTAGATGGAATGAAAACAGCAGGGGAAAATGGAATAGAAAATATTGAGTTTATCAATGGAGCTGTAGAGGATAAGATGTTAGAGCTAATCAATGCTGGAAAAAGAGTAGATGCTATTATATTTGATCCACCAAGAAAAGGAATAGAAGAAAAAAGTTTGATAAAAACAGCAGAAAGTGGTATAAAAGAGATAGTATATATCTCTTGTAATCCATCTACTTTTGCAAGAGATGCTGAGATTCTAAGTAGATTAGGTTATAAGATAGATGAAGTTCAACCTGTAGATATGTTCCCAGGAACTTCTCATACTGAAGTAGTAGGAAGATTTTATAAATAGGAGATAGATATGGAGCTAATAATTTTTATTATAATAGGGTATATTTTAGGTGCACTACCTAATGGAGTATGGATAGGAAAATATTTTAAGGGAATAGATATAAGAGAGCATGGAAGTAAAAATTCTGGTGCTACAAATGCTTATAGAGTATTAGGACCAAAATTTGGAATAATGGTACTTATAGCAGATGCTTTAAAGGGTTTTTTACCTCCTTTTATAGCTAGTAAATTTGGGGTAGCAGGAAATTCATTGCTTCTTATAGGTATGATAGCTATAATAGGGCATACTTTATCTTTCTTCTTAAATTTTAAAGGTGGAAAAGGAGTTGCTACATCACTTGGAGTATTTTTATTTTTAATTCCTCAAGTAACATTGACACTTTTAATAATCTTTATAGTAGTAGTTGCTATAACAAAATACATATCTTTAGGATCAATAATAGCAGCTATTATGTTACCAATATTAACATACTTTTATCCTACACAAAATGGATTAGATAAGTTACCGCTTTTATTGATGACTAGTATTATAGGTATATTTGTAGTATATAAACATAAAAGTAATATAGAAAGACTTCTAAAAGGAACAGAAAATAAATTTAAACTAAAATAGGAGGCGGCTCATGAAAAAAGTAATAATAATAGGAGCAGGAAGTTGGGGGACAGCTTTAGGGCTTATACTTGCTAGTAAAAAATATGATGTTACATTATGGGAATATGATAAAACTAGAGCTGAAGAGATACAAAACTCAAGGGAGAACAGTAGATATTTACCTGGAGTAAAGTTTCCAGATAATTTAAATGTAACATCAGAGAGTGAAAATCTATTAAAAGGTATTAAATATGTAATTTTTTCTGTACCATCACAAGTATTAAGAGGAGTAATTAGTAAATTTTCTTCTCAGCTTACTGAAGATATGATACTTGTAAATACAGCTAAGGGAATAGAAGTATCAACAGGAATGAGATTGTCTGAAGTAATGAAAGATGAAATAATAGGAAAATATCATAAAAATATTGTTATTCTTTCAGGACCTACTCATGCTGAAGAGGTAGCTATAGGTCTTCCTACAACAATAGTAGCTGCAGGACAAAAAGAAAAAGCGGGGGAGATTCAAGAGTTATTTAATACAAAAAACTTTAGAGTATATTTAAATGAGGATATAGTAGGAGTAGAAATAGGAGCAGCTGTAAAAAACTGCTTGGCTATAGGAGCTGGAATAGCAGATGGTATGGGATTTGGGGATAATACAAAAGCAGCTTTAATAACTAGAGGAATAGCTGAAATGACAAGATTTGGAAAAGCTTTAGGTGCTGATGAAAGAACTTTCTCTGGATTAAGTGGAATAGGAGACTTAATAGTAACATGTGCTAGTAAACATAGTAGAAATAGACATGTTGGAGAATGCTTAGGAAAGGGACAAGCTATCCAAGAGATTTTAGATAATATGACGATGGTAGCTGAAGGTGTTCCAACAGTAAAAGCTGTATATGAACAAGCTCAGAAACTTAATATCTCTATGCCAATAGTAGAGGCTACTTATAATATTATATATAATAATGCTAATGCTAAAAAAATGGTTGAAGAGTTGATGGAAAGAGAGTTAAAAGTGGAATTTTACTAATATTAATACAAAAAGTGGGGATGCAACATGACATTAGATAGAGACCTAATTTCATACTATTTAGAAGACATTAGAAAATATAAAGTGTTGGAAAAAGATGAAGAGACAGAACTATTAAAGAAAGCAAAAGCTGGAGATATAGAAGCTAAAAATAAACTTATCTTATGTAATTTAAGATTAGTTGTAAATATAGCAAAAAATTATGTAAATAGAGGACTTAGTCTTATTGACCTGATAAGTGAAGGAAATTTTGGACTTATCTATGCCATAGAAAAATTTGATATGAAGAAAGGATTTAGATTTTCTACATATGCAGTTTGGTGGATAAAGCAATCTATAACAAAAGCTATTATTTGTAAAGGAAGAGGAATAAGAATTCCATCTTATAAATATGATTTACTAAGTAAAGTAAATAGATATGTGTTAAATAGAGTGAGAGAAGAGGGAATATATCCAACTGTAGAAGAGATATCAGAAGATTTAAATGTAAATAAAGAGAAAATAGAGGAAATTATGGTAGCTTTCCAAGACCCAATGTCTTTAAGTGCAAGTATTGGAGATGATATTCAATTAGAGGATATAATTGCTAATAATTCTGAAACATCTATAGAAGATGACATTATAGAAGAGATGGGAAGAGAGCAAGTAAGACAGATAGTAAAAGTTCTAGATGAAAGAGAAAAGCAGATACTAAAATTAAGATTTGGTTTAGATGGAGAAGAGATACATACATTAGAAGAAATTGGACAGACTTTTAATATAACTCGTGAAAGAGTAAGACAAATAGAGAAAAAAACTTTAAAAAAATTAAAAATGCAATGTGAAAAAAATAAGGACAAGTTTTTTTAAAAGTTCTTAGTTGAGGAGGAAAAATTGAAAATACAAATAGAAAGAATAGAATTTTTAAAAAGATTGAAGGTAGTAGAAAAAACTATCACTGAAAATAAAATAAAGCCTATAATATCATGTGCTTATATAGAAACAAGAGGGGATAATCTTTTCTTTTGTGGAACGAACTTAGAAACAACTATAACTACTGAGATGAAATGTAAAGAGGTAATAGAAAGTGGTAAAATAGTATTTCAACACCAGTTAGTAGAGGAATATTTAAAAGAATTAAAAGATGAATTTGTAGTATTTAGTGAAATAGATGGGAATTTAGTAATAGAAAGTTCAGATTCTTCTTCAGAATTTTCTTTAATGAATGTAGAAGATTTTCCTAAAATTTTAGTAGATGAAGATTTTTCTCAAAAAGAAGAGATATTTAAAATAAATAGTATTGAGTTAGCAGAAATATTAGAAAAAGTAAAATATGCAGCATCTTCATCTAGTGATAATCTTTCAATAAACTGTGTAAGAATGGAAAATGAGAATAAGAAATTGAAATTTATTACTACTGATACATATAGACTTGTT
>OGHX01000245.1_pt1 | contig 29436 bp, 23 predicted proteins | sample 1571651 | NCBI WGS metagenome assembly OGHX01 (sample SAMEA2582030, study PRJEB24529) | metagenome | biome: Human gut stool | place: China | collected 2011
ATGATGCCATTTGCTTGTTATTTCTGCATTTTCATAAACGTTGGTTTGGGAGAAGGCTCTGCATTACCTGTTGGTGTGCCTGTTCCATGGCCTTCAGCCACACCGCCAACAGGCTGGCTGAAATGCAACGGTGCGGCTTTTTCTGCTGAAGAATACCCGGAACTGGCAAAGGCTTATCCGACAAATAAATTGCCTGATTTACGTGGTGAGTTTATTCGTGGCTGGGATGACGGGCGCGGTATTGATGCAGGACGTGTTTTATTGAGCATTCAGACAGGGATGCTGGAAAAGCACCGTCATCCTGTTGTCGCCAACGATGGGTATGACTCAAAAGAGGTATGGGAACTGGCGGCAATCTTCAGAAGAGCATATACACAGGGCAAGGGACTGGATGGTACCAGTGCAGGCGGAACTTTGATTCCATCACCAACGCTACATACACGAGGGAGTGTCGGTAATACTGGCGGGAGTGAAACCCGTCCACGAAATATTGCATTTAACTTTATCGTGAGGGCTGCATAATGGATAACGCAGTATTAAATAGCGAGTTTATTGCCACGAAGGCGGGGAATATTACCGTCTATAACTACGATGGTGAAACTCGGGAATATATTTCTGCATCAACTGAATATCTTGCAGTGGGTGTCGGTATTCCAGCATATTCCTGTTTAGACGCTCCTGGTACATATAAGGCTGGTTATACAATTTGCCGTTCTGTAGATTTAAATTCATGGGAATATGTGCCAGACCATCGCGGTGAAATCGTCTATAACACCGAAACGGGAGATGCCAAAGAAATCACAGCACCGGGTGATTACCCCGAAAATACAACCACTATCGCCCCATTAACGCCATACGATAAATGGGATGGTGAGAAATGGGTGACCGATACTGAGGCACAGCATAGCGCCGCAGTAGACGCGGCAGAAGCACAGCGTCAGTCACTGATTGATGCTGCAATGGCTTCCATCAGTCTGATTCAGCTGAAATTACAGGCCGGACGGAAGTTGATGCAGGCAGAAACAACCCGGCTTAACGCTGTGCTGGATTACATTGACGCGGTGACGGCAACAAATACCAGCACAGCGCCGGATGTCATCTGGCCTGAACTGCCGGAGGCGTAGGCCATTCAATATCTGGCGCCCCGGAAGTATCGACCAGTTCCAGTGCGTCCAGATAATCCAGCCACAAATTATATTGCGCCAGCTCGTCCCCCTTCAGGCGACCAATAGCTGCTTTACCAGGCCATTGCCTACTGTTCATGTATTCGTTGGCATGGTTAATCAATAATTGCCTCTCTGATTCGGCCTGTTCAATAAGTTCCTCATGTGATGGTGGAGGTATTTCAGCCCATGTGGGAAAACCATTTCCCCCTGCAACTCGGATTTTCCCTTGTGGCGGTTCCGCCATATATTTTACAGAAATGTCATCAGGAATATCTAATGCATCAGCGGGCCATGTTCCATTTACTTCATAAGTATTTTTTAAATTAACAGCATAAAATGCATTTTCCGAAGGGGAATAAATATATTGATTCATATTATCTTCCTATTGCGATAATCATAGTTCCATACAAACCATTTCCGGTTGATACTTTTAAGGTTACTGATGTCCTTGTTGTCGTGTACCCCATAAGTTTAAAGGTCGGAGCAGCCGTTAATGAGCCATCTGACCATAAGGCACTAACAGCCAGTGCGCCTGAAGGAAATGCAATAGGGAAATTACCTGTAGTTCCGTTAGTGTCCGCCCCATAAACATTCATCGAAAACATTTGGACAATATGACCACTTGGTAACTGAAACCAGTTTTTGCCAGATGGAAATGCAGACATATCTGGTATCTGATTTTCCCCTGTTCCCACATTCCGTTTTGCCGCTTCTCCCAAACCAACGTTTATGAAAATGCAGAAATAACAAGCAAATGGCATCATTCCTGCTTTTGTCGGGGAGATCTACCATGCTTATTGGCTATGTACGCGTGTCAACAAATGACCAGAACACAGATCTACAACGTAATGCACTGAACTGTGCAGGATGCGAGCTGATTTTTGAAGACAAGATAAGCGGTACAAAGTCCGAAAGGCCGGGACTGAAAAAACTGCTCAGGACATTATCGGCAGGTGACACCCTGGTTGTCTGGAAGCTGGATCGGCTGGGGCGTAGTATGCGGCATCTGGTCATTCTGGTTGAGGAGTTGCGCGAACGTGGCGTTAATTTTCGCAGCCTGACGGATGCTATTGATACCAGCACACCGATGGGGCGTTTTTTCTTTCATATGATGGGTGCCCTGGCTGAAATGGAACGAGAACTGATTGTTGAACGAACAAAAGCTGGACTGGACGCTGCTCGCGCACAGGGACGAATTGGTGGACGTCGTCCCAAACTTACACCAGAACAATGGGCGCAGGCCGGGCGATTAATTGCATCAGGCGTTCCTCGCCAGAAGGTGGCGATCATCTATGATGTTGGTATATCGACACTGTATAAGAAGTTTCCGGTCGGAGATAAATGAAACCGTAGCACGTCGTATGGAAGAAGATCGTGCTGCGGTTTATGCTTATCACTTAAAGACTCAAAAATTAGGTGAGTAACGGACCGGGGACATAGCTCCTTTTTTTCTTAATTCATCTGGTATTTTTTTTCCAAGATAAAGATTTGCTATTTCAGGTGGGGCTTCTCGACCTTCAAAACCATAGCGAGAACTTTGTGTTGCCTCAAAGTCCGGATCCTCGTCCCAGTATTTCATCGTAGGGAAATTTTCACGTGTTGATTTGAGCCATTTATCAGCAATGAAAACCCCTCGAACGATCCCCCTTACAGTAGCAAGAATGACTTCTGCTTGGCTGGCGCGAGAGACATTAATGCGCCAGCTAAATCGAACCGCATCATAAAGCTCTGAATCCTTTGCACTTCTGTTAACGGAAATCATTAATGCTTTATGATGAAATGTTATGGTTTCGGGTTGATATGTTGCTATCAACTCTTTGACATGCGCGGCGCCGAATTCATTGCTGCCAGCACCATTCATGATATTCGTTAACCCTGGGTAGGCATCAATAAGTGCTGCTTCAACTTCGTACGCCGTCTTTTCATCAGTCATTCCGTGTCGATGGATGACATGGATAACCTCAAGTCCTGCTAACCTTATTTCTCTAATTTGCTTTAGCTTGTTGCTCAGTAACTCGTCATCATCAGTCGCTGCCACTTCACCGCGCATATGGGCAAATACGCGGTTACCTTTGCCTTTCCCTACATAGAAGGTGCTTCCGTCTCTCGGATCAATCAATCGGTATACATACCAGCCAAGGTGTTCAATTACTCCAGAAGGAAACTCAGTAATATCCATTTTGCAATATCTATGAATTATTTGTGAGACGTATATTAATGAACATTGCAAGGGCTCACAACCAGTAGTGTTGAGAAAACCATCGGAGAAATGAGGCTAAGCCTTTGAATTTACATAGTACAAAAAAGATACTTTTCCTCATAATGTGAGCTAATTTTATGTTTCGTTTGATGATTGGACCGGTCTCGAAACCCGTAGCCACGTCGTATGCAAGAACGTGCTACGACTGGCTGGTGAACTTCCGATAGTGCGAGTATTGAATGATTTCCAACTGTTATCGATTTTGCGTATTTTTTGCATGAGAGGATTTTTACCTCCTCCCACCGATCCTCCATGGCTTTACGCCAGTGTCTCTGGTCTGCTATGTTCCAGAAGCGGAAGTCGAAAATGCATAGTGCATAGATCGTTAATTGATTGCGGACAGATCAGAACCCTTAAATTGATTGGTCCGGTTAACGAGGATGCTTGCATTCCCAGTTTCGGTTTGCTTCTATCGGTAAAAGGTAATGTTTTTCATAATGATTCCCCTCAGGTTCAGATTACAAGTAAATGCTACTTACAGGCACACCAGTTTTCCGAGGGGATTACATTTATTTATGTTAAGAGACTTACATAACAATTTTGAGGCCTTACAGTCAAAAAAGGTGGCATTAGATTTATAACAAGTTTAACTTCTTCAATACATAGAAGAGCTAAAATTTCAGGATAGAGGAGATGGGTATGGGATTGCCTAGGACATTTGTAGGATTTAGTAGTACGGATATTCACTACTACCGTTTGATGCTCGCATGGAAAGAGCATGAGCATATTGATTTTAATTTTACTAATTGCCAACTTTCTCAAGAAATACATTCCAACGATGAAGTCTACATAAAACGCAAGTGTCGCGAGCGGATAGATATGGCTGGAACATTTGCGGTGCTTATTGGTGCAGATACTCGTAGCAAGCATAAATATGTCAGGTGGGAAATGGAAATCGCTCTAGAAAAAAAATGCAGAATTATAGGTATTAACTTAGATGGGGCACGTAGCGTGGTAGAAGCAAAATGTCCACCAATTATTCGGAATGTTGGAGCTATTTTTGTGCCGTTTTCACCGAGGATAGTTTCTTACGCGCTCACTAACTGGGCCAAGCAACCGGACGATGATTGGCACTATAAAGATGAGATTTATAAGAGCCTTGGGTATGAGTGATCAGAGGACAATATGGAAGATAAAGATTTTCCTGCCTTATACCAGTCTGCTAATGACCTTTCATTAAATTCGCAGTCGCAATTTTTCACAGCGTTGAGATTCCATCTCATCGCGTTGGTTGTTGCTGCTGTTCTCTCAATCGTAAGCGTTACACATTGGATTGTAGCCGCCTTGCAGGTCTTTGCTCTTTTAGCTGCTTTGGCATGCTCTGTCTATCTCTTTAGTGTTCGACCAGAAAAGCTTTGGTATGGAGGGAGAGCTGTCGCAGAGTCTATAAAGACGATAACTTGGCGGTACGTATGCCGAGCTGAGCCATTCCAAGGTGACGATCAGGTCGCTCGGAAAGATTTTCATCATACGCTTAAGGCGATAATTGAGCAAAATAGGGAAGTATGCCGGGCCTTGACTGATTATTTAGATGGTACTCAGATTTCTCATGTTATGGAGCAAATACGATCTCAGCCATTAAATAAGCGCAAAAAAATATATATTGAAAGTAGAGTTGGAGATCAACATACATGGTATGCCAATAAAGCAAAATTTAACCGTCGCAGAGCTAGATATTTTTTTGGGGCCTTAATAGCGATCAACACATTTGCTGTGATTTGTGCTGTGGTGCGGGTTGCTAATGTAGACGTACCATTCTGGCCAACTGATATTTTCGTCGCATCGGCAGCAAGTATTTTAACTTGGATGCAAGCGAAGCGTTTTTCTGAATTAGCAGCGTCGTACTCTTTAACTTCGCATGAGATCGGGCTTGTAAAAGAAGAAGCGAAACAGCCTAATACCGACGAAGAATTTTCTGTATTTGTAGGCGATGCGGAAAATGCTTTCTCTAGAGAGCACACTCAATGGGTTGCTAGGAAAGATGTGTAATAATTTATTGTATCGGGAAAAGCAAACGAGGGCAATATGTTTAATCTTATTATGAGGTCGGTTGATTGGGATGTTGGGCGAGAAATGATGGAGGTCTCTCGGGTGTTTGAGTTTACTGATGACCATATATCAATGCAGTTTAAAAACAATAACTCACCTGATCTTGATAAACTTATTTCCCTGCCATGTCTATTTATGCAGGAAGGGGTGGGAGATGAATTGGCTTATATTGGTCAAATAAATAGAGCAAAAATAGTTGGTAGAGAAGTATCTTTTGAATATTCATTAGATAATGAAGTTCCTCCTATTACAAATGGTTTTATCTATGGGAATAGAATGGCGTTAGATATGCCTAAAGACTTTGAATTCTCACGGAATCACTGGGCTGTTAAGGATGTAGATCTTTACCGATTTTTACTCCGGACGGTCAGGCCAAGACGTCAAAGACCAACAGTTTTTCATCTTTCAGAACATGAGAACATTGAGTCAATACTGGTTTCTGTGATGATGCCATTTGATGCGGCTTTCAATGCAATTTATAGTAGCATTCACTCTGCCGCAGAACAAATTGGTCTACGCTGTCGTCGTGCCGATGATATTTGGGAAAATCCAGCGATAATTCAAGATGTAGTCGCCTTAATAGATAGATCGCGTATCGTGATATGTGATTGCACAGGGAAAAACCCTAACGTTTTCTATGAGGCTGGAATAGCACATACTTTGGGCAGGGAAGTAATATTGATTGCACAAACTGAGAGTGATATCCCGTTTGATTTACGGCATCTTCGATTTATTCGTTATTATGGCAATGCTCAAGGAATAGCAGAATTAACCGCAGCTTTACAGGCTAAAATACAAACTATTGTCGGTCATTAAAAATATATTGGTGTGGATCGAATAAGTTTAGAAGAGGATGTAGCAGACCTGTCATTGTTGATAAATACATGACAATGTTAGGTCCGCTCCTCGCTCATAAAGGACCATTTCATCCCTATACCCTCCCATCAGGCTTCATTCGCTCATATTTGGCTTTCAAAAACTCCGCTGATTACGAAACAGTCATTTTAATGAGTGACTGTCTCTTGGAAACTTTATATAAAAACCAACAAGTCTAATAGTTAGACGAACATATTATCCCAACTTATTATCTGAGGACGTTAGGAATTCCGAGCTAAATCGTGAAACAATTAAAACTGGAAACTTTCTCAAAATATTTCTCTCAGGTCGTTCATTATGAGCATGGATAGCCCCGCACCAATCAATGGATATATTAGCTTGAACTTGCTGATGCAAAGATAATATTTCTTGCAACTGAAAGGTCTTATGCAAAGTATATTTCATAAAGAAAGCAAGAGATAAAGATCTTGATTTAACATTAAGAATATTTTTGCCTTTTATTCTGGTTGGCATTATTACCCCACACCAACCTTTATTAGTATGGTTCATTGAGACCTGCATTAGAATTGTTCTAACCAGTTTTTCCCACTGGGGATTTGACTTGAAGTCTGCCCCAACATGGTAATGACCAACGGGCCTTCCTGTTTTCAAAGCAAGTAATATCTCTCCTACTGTAATATTACACGTATTAGAACGTTGCGAAGGCGCACCCATCCAGTGACTCTGCCATTTACGGTCGTTAGAATATGATTTCCTTGCTGCAAGATAAAATGCATAGGGGGATGGTGAATTTTTTACAAGTGGATGTGGGAGGTTAAAATGGGGGGTGAACCCATTCTTCTTTTTTAGTCGAAAAGATGGCCAATTACTATATAGCGCATACTCTTTTCTTGAAGAATTATCATGCGTCACTGTAACACTCGGAAGTTTTTTCTTGTTTTTCGTCACTTTAGCTTGAATAATCACAGCGCGTTCATCAATTGTATTTATATACCTACCCGTATTATCCAAAAGATAATTATTGTAAACTACTAAAGCATCGCCTACTTCTACCTGCTTTAAGGATGATGCTTGCGAATACTCAACAAGCGGTTTTTTATCAATCCATCCTAATTCAATTCCATAATAAAGCGAATGTAGACCGTCAGTCTTTTTTTTATCTATTTTTAGAAAAATATCTGCAAGATTTGAAAGGTAATTAGAATTGAAAAGGGAGGCAAACTGATGCAACTCATGGGAGCTGCCTTGTTTTTTGAAGTGTTCACTAGCGATTATGTTAATTTCTCTATTAATTATTTTAGTACCGCGCATCATTCACTCCTTTGCTCTTTGAGTACATAATTGTACCAACATTGGCATTGATAATAGTTCTACTAATATAAAATACCCAGCAACGCATCCTGAAACAGGATATCATTGCTTTATATCAAGTAAATAAGAATGTATACAGTTAACGGTACCCTTTATCGAATCTATCTTAGCTCCACTCCTGCTCATAACGGACTGACCTGCTCCCTGTTGATTCACACAGAATGCTGTTAGCAACTTCCGTTCCTCGCTCATAACAGACATAAACTTCAGTTATGGCATAAAGGTATGCATGCTGGGTGGGGAAAGTATGAAGGAAAAGAAGACTGCTGCGCCGTTTGTCGTCACGTTTATCTTCATTGGCTATGCAAGTCGTAATACAAGGTGGGACAAAACTGAGACACATAAGGCCTCGCAATGGCTTGCAAGGCTTTACATGTTTTGATGTGGTGGGACGTGTGAGCGCAGTGTTGATGGGGTAATGCTTTGAATTAGAAGTGGATTCTTATAATTCGTAATGCGAAGGTCGTAGGTTCGACTCCTATTATCGGCACCATTAAAATCAAAGAGTTACCCCATATTTAAATACACCACGTTTCCTCCTGTGCCGTATTTGTGCCATTGTAACCTTGGCAATTCATCAAAATACTGTTCTGACATCAGGCAGTGCAGGTGCAGACATTTAAGCCAATTGCTGCCGCCATTCTTTGACGTAGTCAATCAGGGCGCGGAGCTTTGGTGCAATATTGCGACGCTGTGGGAAATACAGATAGAAGCCCGGAAATTGTGGAAGAAAGTCATCAAGCAGCGATACAAGCTTACCGCTTTCAATATATGGCCTGAAAGTTTCCTGAGTGGCAATTGTTATTCCTCCGCCGGCAAGAGCCAGCCTCAACATCAGACGCAGATCATTAGTCGTAATCTGCGGTTCAATCGCAAGGTCGAAAGTTCTCCCGTTTTCTTCAAATGGCCAGCGATAAGGCGCAACCTCCGGGGACTGACGCCAGCCGATACACTTATGGGTATTTCCCCCGGAGGCGAGAAAGCGCTCTCCACGCCCGGCCGCAAGGATCAGGACGACGGGGGCAGGCATGAATCCTCCTCCTGATGGAGACGTACAGAGGCGACTTCTGCCAGCACGGAGAGTGCCAGAGTATGCGCATCCCGGGCTTTGGGGAATATCCCGACGGGTGCCCGGATTTGCGTTGTTTCCTCCCTGGACCATCCCAGCTCGTGGAGCTTTTGCAGACGTAACGTGTGGGTTCGATAGCTGCCCAATGCGCCGAGATAAAAGGGTTTTGCTTCTCGCGCGGCCTGCAACACTGGCAGCTCCCGGTTGAGATCATGGCACAGCAAAATGACCGCCGTATCGGTATCGATCTGAGCGCTGGCTGAGGCCGGAAAAAGATCGAAGATATGGCTGTCATAGCCTGTGGCTGCTGCAAGACTCGCGGTTGCCTGCGCCTCAAGAGAACGTCCGTAAATCATCAGCCTGACGCATGGCCTGAACCCCACCTCAAAGCCATTGAGATTCCAGCCCGTTCGGGTTTGCGTGGGCAGGCACACCAACGATTGTGCTTGCGGATCGTAGCGCAGCCCCGCCGGTTTTCTCTGTTCCAGGCGGTTCAGCACGGCGAGCAGAGGCTGTGCCGAGCGTAGTTTATGGAGCGTCAGCGTGATCCCACCGCCGCAGGGCAGAACGATGTCAAACCACGGCGAACCTTCGCCATAGCGAATTTCGCGATCGCAGCCTGAGCCCATCATCTCCAGCGCTTCAAAAGCGGCAGCGGCCTCCACGCAGCCGCCAGAGACAAAACCGCAGTAACGACCATCTTCGCGCACCACCATCTGCGCCCCGAGCGGGCGCGCCGCGCCGCCGCGTATCTCCACCAGCGTCACCAGCACCGCTCCTTTACCGGACATTAGCGCCTCTACGGCGAAGCGCAGAATGGTCCGGTGGTCATCGGTGAGAAACGCCTGCTCTGGCTTATGCCAGTGTTCGTCTTTATCAAAAAGCGGGTATGACATTGTTCCTCCTTAAACCACATCCGGCAGCTTATCGAGCAGCTTATCCAGAGTGATGGGATAATCGCGTACCCGAATACCGGTGGCGTTATACACCGCGTTGGCGATAGCAGCGCTCACGCCGCACAGGCCCAGCTCACCGACACCTTTGGCCTTCATCGGGGAGGATATGGGGTCGGTATCATCCAGGAAAATCACCTCCTGTTTTGGGATATCCGCATGGACCGGCACCTCATACCCCGCCATATCGTGATTAACGAAGTAGCCCAAACGGTCATCCACCGCCAGCTCCTCCATCAGTGCCGCGCCCATGCCCATAGTCATTGCGCCAATGACCTGGCTGCGTGCAGTTTTCGGATTCAGGATGCGTCCTGCAGCACACACAGCGAGCATATGCCGGACCCGAACTTCTCCCGTCGCGCTATGCACGCCGACCTCCACAAAATGCCCGGCAAAGGTCGACTGCTGGTACTCCTTGCTCAGTGTTCCGAATTCAATGCTCTCTTCCGCTGTCAGTCTGCCGCCTGCGGTGGCCTCATGTAGCGTGGCGCTTCGGGTACCGTTGGTAATCTTGCCGTCGGCAAACTGCGACTGCTCAGGATCAAACCCGACTGCCGAGGCAATCATTTCGCGAAGCTTCACACAGGCGGCGTAAACGCCGGAGGTGGAGGTATTCGTGCCCCATTGTCCGCCAGAACCCGCAGAAACCGGGAAACTGGAGTCGCCAAGGTGAACCGCAACCTGCTCCAGCGGTACGCCAAGCATTTCCGCCGCCGTCTGGGCCAGAATGGTGTAGCTGCCGGTGCCAATGTCGGTCATGTCCGTTTCCACGGTAACGGTGCCGTTTTGTTCGAGGTGAACCCGAGCCCCCGATTTTTCCAGCAGATTATTGCGAAAGCCCGCCGCGACGCCGTGGCCGACTAGCCACTCTCCGTCGCGTACCTGTCCGGGTGTGGCGTTGCGCTGCTTCCAGCCAAATTTATCCGCTCCGGTGCGCAAGCACTCGATAAGCTGACGGCGAGAGAAGCGGCGCGTCGGGTCGGCGGGGTCAACCTGAGTGTCATTCAGGATGCGAAACTCGACGGGATCGATGCCCGCTTTTTCCGCCAGTTCGTCGATCGCGATTTCGAGCGCCATCAGACCGGGGGCTTCGCCGGGCGCACGCATGGCGTTCCCTTCCGGCAAATCAAGCGTGGCGAGCCGCAGGCCGGTATGACGGTTTGCCCCGGCGTAGAGTAATTCGCTTTGCTGTACCGCCGTTTCCGGCGTGCCGCCGGGCAGGTTTCCGGACCAGCTTTCATGTGAGATAGCTGTGATTTTCCCGCTCTGGTCGGCACCGATACGCAGGTGCTGAAGGGTGGCGGGGCGGTGCGTGGTGTTATTGGGAATAGTGGGGCGGGGGAGCATCACTTTAACCGGACGTTTCACCGCTCGGGCGGCGAGGGCCGCCAGCAGCGCATCGCTTCTCAGGAACAGCTTGCCGCCAAACCCTCCGCCGATATACGGGGAGATAATACGCACATTCTCCACGGGCACTTTTAGCGTTTTTGCCAGATCGGTGCGGCACCAGTCAATCATCTGATTTGAGGTCCAGAGAGTAAGCTTATTTCCATCCCAGACGGCCATCGAGGCATGCGGCTCCATCGCCATATGGCTCTGGTCCGGGGTCGTGTAGGTAGCATCAATCTTCACCGCAGCGGAGGTGAAAGCTCCGTCAAAGTCACCGACGTTTTTGTCGGGCGTGTCTTCCGGCGGCTGACTGACGGCCTGTTTTTCGTCCGCCAGGGAGTAAGCTCCTTTATTACGGCGATAGTGCGCCTGCACCAGCGAGGCCGCCGCTCGCGCCTGTTCGAAGGTCTCGGCCACTACCAGCGCAATGGCCTGATGATAGTGCTCAATAGTGGGACCGCCTAACAGCCTGGCGGTGTTTTTGTCGCCTTTGCCGAGTGCCCCGGCGTTACTGGCGGTAATGACAGCCAGTACGCCCGGCGCTTTTTGCGCGGCGTCCGTATCAAGGGCGGTGAGGCGTCCTTTGGCCATGGCGGAACCGACGATATAGCCATAGGCGGCGTTGGGGGCTTCTTCATGCCATTCGTAGGCGTAGCGTGCCGTGCCGGTAGTTTTCAGCGGTCCGTCGATGCGGTCATGGGGACGACCGACAACCTTCAGCTGATCGATCGGGTTTTCCCCTGCGGGTTTATCAAATTTCATGCTTGTGCCCTCGCTTCAGCCAGTACGGAGGCAAGCGTTCGCTTCGCCAACAGGAGTTTAAAGGTGTTTTCAGCGGTGGGATGGGCGCTGGCGAACAGCGCGTCATATACGGCCTGCGCCCCCTGGGATAGCTGAGCATCCGCAGCCTCAATGCGCCAGGGCTTATGTGCTACTCCGCCCAGCGCGACGCGCCCGCTGCCGTCAGGCTGAATAATCGCCGCGACCGATACCAGGGCAAAGGCGTAGGAGGCGCGATCGCGCACCTTACGGTAGATATGTTTTCCGCCGAGCGGCGGAGGTAACGTCACCGCAACGATAAGCTCACCGGGAAGCAGGGCGGTTTCAATGTGCGGCGTTTTCCCCGGTGGGTGATAAAAATCAGCCAGTGTGATACTGCGAGTCTTTCCCTCCGGCGTGATGGTTTCCACCACCGCATCCAGCAACCGCATTGCGACCGCCATATCGCTCGGATGGGTGGCAATGCAGGCTTCGCTTACGCCTACCACCGCGTGCTGACGGCTAAAGCCTTCAAGCGCCGCGCAGCCGCTCCCGGGCAGGCGCTTATTGCAGGGCTGATTGGTGTCGTAAAAATAGGGGCAGCGCGTGCGCTGGAGCAGATTACCTGCGGTGGTTGCCTGATTACGTAACTGACCAGACGCGCCAGCGAGCAGGGCGCGGGAGAGTACCGCGTAATCACGACGCACGCGCTCGTGAGCCGCCAGGTCGGTGTTCCGTACCAGTGCGCCGATGCGCAGCCCACCCGCGTCGGTCACTTCAATCTTATCGAGCCCGAGGCCGTTCACATCGATAAGGTGGGTGGGCGTTTCAATTTCCAGCTTCATCAGGTCCAGCAGATTGGTCCCGCCCGCGATAAATTTTGCGCCGGGTACGCGCTGAGCGCTAAGTGCCGCCTCGGCTGGGGTGTTCACTCGTTCATAGGTAAACGCCTTCATGATTTTATCTCCCCCGCAGCATCTTCAATGGCGGCAAGGATGTTGGCGTATGCACCACAGCGACAGATGTTGCCGCTCATACGTTCACGGATCTCATCGGCAGTTGTTTCTGGAGCGGAAACCAAATCGACCGTGACGTGACTTGGAATGCCGTCCTGAATCTCTTTTAGCGCCGCTACTGATGAGCAAATTTGCCCGGAGGTGCAGTAGCCGCACTGGAAGCCATCATGCTTGATAAAGGCCGCCTGCATGGGGTGAAGATTATCTGGCGAACCCAGGCCTTCAATGGTGGTGATCTCGGCCCCCTGATGCATGACTGCAAGCGTCAGGCAGGCATTAAGCCTGCGACCATTGACCAGCACGGTACAGGCTCCGCACTGTCCGTGATCGCAACCTTTCTTGGTACCGATCAAATGCAGATTTTCACGCAAAGTGTCCAGTAGCGTGGTTCGGGTATCCACCTCAAGCTGCTCGGTTTTGCCGTTCACCTTCAGTGTCAGGGGCATTATCTCTGGCGCGGGTGTAGCTGCCGGAACGCTTGCCGCCAGCGTAGAATGAGGATAAACCACGGCGGTCGCCGCTGTTGCGGCGCTCACTTTAATCAGATCGCGACGGGTCAAACTTAAATCGTGCGGCTCGTGCTTCCCAACCCGATTATCTTCGGGGTATTCGCCTTGGTTGCTCATACCAGGCCTCCGGTATTCTAAAGGGGAAAATAAGAGTGCGTTGCGAGAGTGCTGATGCTTTTTTAAACGTTAAGCATAGTCGGCGACAGCAGGAGGATTATTCTTAAAACGCGAATGCAGCTATGAGCCCGGCTAATAAATTCATGTTCGCCGGGATGTTGATGATGATGGGAGCTGGTTTATTGCTTTAGTTGTACGATGCAAAAACCAATAAGGAAACCTGTGATTTTCAGCTCTGCATCACCCTGCAAATCTCTGTCACTTCTAATATAAAAATAGGGAGAAATGATGGAGCTTATATTCATTGGCGATTAGGAAACTATCTTGTTATACAAAACAATACAGTTCTTTACATTTGCCTTGTTTTATGAATACTCCTGAAGAGGTGTATAACATAATGGTACAAGCAGGGTAGATATGAATATATTTGAACAAACTCCACCGAACCGCAGACGTTATGGTCTTGCTGCATTCATTGGGCTGATTGCTGGCGTTGTTTCCGCATTCGTGAAGTGGGGGGCTGAAGTTCCATTGCCGCCACGTAGCCCGGTGGATATGTTTAATGCAGCGTGTGGCCCGGAATCATTAATCAGGGCTGCAGGCCAAATTGATTGCCGCGTAATTTTCTCAATCCACCGTATATTTTTCTTCGAGACTGGTTGGGGCTGACAGATCCCAATGCGGCTGTTTATACCTTTGCCGGGCATGTCTTTAACTGGGTTGTGTTACGCACATTATCTTTTCGATAGTGTTTGCTGTCGGTTATTGTGTGGTCGCTGAAGTATTTCCAAAAATTAAACTCTGGCAGGGCTTACTGGCAGGTGCTTTAGCCCAACTTTTTGTTCATATGATTTCATTCCCTCTCATGGGACTGACGCCACCTCTGTTTGATCTCCCGTGGTATGAGAATCTTTCTGAAATTTTTGGACATTTAGTCTGGTTCTGGTCTATTGAAATTATTCGCAGAGATTTACGAAACAGAATTACTCATGAGCCAGACCCTGAGATCCCTTTAGGCTCAAACAGATAATGCATTGAATGATAAAAATGGCGCAAATACAGCGCCATTTTTATAGGTTAAAAACATTGCTTTTTATATTCTGATTCAGATAGTCAGTGAGTATATCGCGCTACTTCAGGATGATGTAGATCCGAAGAACGCTACAGAAGAGAGGCATTGTTGCTGGCAAATAGAAGAAGTATCGGGTTTTGTTACCCCTGAAAAACGAAGCCCCGCTATTATCGCTGGCGGGGCAGTGCAATTAATTATTGTATGTTTATAACGGTGTCAGCCCGTATTTAGCCCTTGCACGATTGCAAGCCTCATTGACGACTCCGTTCTCACCAGACATGGCGAATTCTCTGCATGTGGACGATCGATTTTTATATATCGTGCAGCAGGCATTTTTGCCCGGGGTTCCTGCAAGGGCAATACATCGGGGGTTTTTCTGATTGGTACCGCTCATGCATCGGTGAAAAGGGGATATTTGTTCAGTGAGCCTGGCGGGAATAGTACCGCCAGCATCGTCGGCTTCGGCCCAGTAAAAAGAGACGCGGAAAAATGCACAACAGGCACCACACGTCATGCATGGATTCAGATTGCTCATAATTCACCAGTACAGCTAAAAATCGTAAAGAGAACAGCGGTACATCGTATGTAAGAACGTACCGCGGTTGGCTGGGGAACTTTCGATAGTGTGAGTATTGAATGATTTCCAGCCGTTACCGATTTTACGTACTAATTCGTGATTAAACCACTCGTTAGCAGGCTGCCTGATACCTTTCCGTGTCTCCTGAACACTATGGTGTGCATATGAGAAAGCCCATCGTTACAGGTGATATTGACGATCGCTTCCACATCATTTAAACGATTTTTGGGGCTCTGAGGTGGAATTCTTCCCTCGACCGATGGATAAGTCTTAGTCCGCCGAAGGGGGCTTAGCCGGACAGGAATCGCTAATCTTAATGAATTTGTCGTTATAGACCAGATAGTGATTCCCCGGCTGACGTAACTCAGGCTGATGAACCACGTCTCCCGGACGTAGATACCAGGCATCGCCTTCCTCTTCGGTCGAATCACATCCTGGCTTAATCAGTAGCTTAAACCATGTGTTGCCAGTGTTACTTACCGTTCCTGTCACCTTGTCGAAGGACCATTTAAACTGAACCTGACGTGGTCGTACTACCAGAATGGTATCCATCACCACCACCGGCTCCGTGCTGACCACGCCGCCGGTTGGGCTGCGTCTTGTATGGTTACGAGTGGGGACCTCGCGAAATGAGACCCGGTAGTAGCGCTCGCGGTTATCCCGTGGACCATGATAGTAAAATTTAAAATACTCGCTCTCACCAGCCTGCAACGCCAGCTGGCGGGGGGCGAAAAGCAGTTCACCATCCACCGGTCGGGTGCGCAATTCACTGCTGCCCGGGCTATCAATAGCACTGATGGCAATACGGTATATCCGTGCGCTTTTGTTGTTATTCACTACACGTTTGCTGACAAAGTCAGTCTCGGACGGCAGCGAAAATGTCAGATTGCCGACCGAAATCGCCTGTGTCAAAGGTGCCGCCAGCATACAGACCGCTGTCAGCAGGGCCTTAGTTAATGTTACGCCACGTCGCCTGAACATGAATCTCTCCTGAAGCGCTGACTTCGCCAAACCAGCCGTTATCATCTACCGTACGCAGCGAAATGGCGTTATCCATTGGAATCGAAAATTTGACTGTGGTCTTATCCATCTGCCCCACTTCGCCAGAGATATCAGTCCACGGTGTGGTCAACCACAGCGCATCGGTCATATCCCGCCAGCTATCATCGCACCCGGCATCGTAGGTTTTTGTAGCTCCGTTGCGGGTAATAAAGGAAAGTGTCGCCGGGAACGGTACTTTCGCCTTACCGTCATCGGAGCTGAAGACACAATAGGAGCGCCCGCCAATCACCTGCGCGGGTCCGGTCACCTTGATCAGCACTTCGTCGGCAGCTGTTTTACCGCTGGTGGTTACGATATAGCCGAAATCGAGTGCCGACTCGCCGCTGCCAACATATCCCTCCCGCGACGGTGTCTGAGTATATTCATCGGAGATAATACTGATGCTGAAATCACGGGGTTTGATAATCAGCGTGTTGGAGGTAGAAAATTCATACCAGCCAGACTCCGGTGATGTGGTGTTCTGAAAGCGAAAGTTGAATAGATCTTTGGTGTTGATATCGCTGATCCCGAGGTTCACCATCTGCTTAAAGAAGTTGCTCGAGAAGAAAACATAGATCGAGTCTGCGCTCTTCATCTCGTTGAAGGTGTAGTAATAGGCGGTATTGCTCACCGGTTTCCATGAACTGCCATTCAGACTGAACTGCATATCGTACGCCCCGACGGCCGAGGCTAACGACGAGTTGGCGATCGCCGGGAATATATGGATTGAGGTGTTGCTGAGTCCGTTTGTTTGCAGGGTATAGTTAACCATCTTACAACTTAATCCTGAACGGCTGCCGATGGTTTGCGTCCGGCAGTCGGCGTTCCCTTCGCCCAGAGTCGGTACTCCGTCGCTGTTGATAAATACTTCCGCCAGCGAGTGGGTATTTATCAACCGTAGATTTGCTGCTTTCGTATGGGTGACGTTGCGAACATACCAGTTGCCGGAGGCCTGATCCTTACAGCGTGCGCCGCTGCTGGCGTCATAGTTCACAGAGGTCTGGCAGGCATTGATGGTCATTGTAAAGCTGCTGCCGACGGGCATTTGTTGCATATACTGGTAAAACGCGTCTGACAACATGCCGTGCATCCACTTCGCGCCGCCGCTGGTCACCGTCGCGCCATAAAATCCACTGGCGTCGGTGGTTTGCGGCAGGATAAGACTGGTGGTCATATTACACCCAGCGTACCAGTTGATGCAGCGCAAGCCAGTTAAAGGAGATGAAACTGGTGAATTTTCCAGCCACATATCAAACTTCCAGTTGGTATAAAAGCCGGTGTTGTAACCGTTATCAATGTAGCCGAGGCTTTGCTGATAGATGGTTCCTGAACCAGTGTATTTTAAACCGGTCCAGCGGTTGGCACCGGTCAGGCGCGGATCCAGCGCCCCGCCAGGAGTGACGAAAAAGTTGTCGTCTGAGTTGTTTTCGACAAACACAAACTCGCGTGCCGGTGCATCCGCCCAGGTTGTTTTGCTCACTGCCGCTCTGAGCGCAGTTACTGGCCAGATTAGCGCGAAAATTATCATCGTTATTAGTAGGTTAACTCTCATTCTCTTCTCCTGTCTGCGTCACCGCCGCCCACGATGAGAGGCCGCTGCAGACCACATCACCGACCCAGACGGCACCGCGCGCCTGGTTGAGTTCCAGAGCCACTTCGCAGGTTTTATTGCCACTGTAGCGAAAATCGATAGTGGGGTATTTCTTATCCACGTCCATGACAAACTCGCCGTTTTCATCGGTTCGGGTTCGGCCGATATGGTTGTTAATCCGTGCGTTAGCCAGCAGTGTGCCGTCTTCCGCACGGATACGACCGGAGACGGTAACCATCTGCTTCACCTCTGGCTCAATGACAGCGACATTGCCTGGATAGAGAGTCAGACGACTTTTGCGGCCGCTGACGATATCGTAACTGTCGAGTGAGTTTTTGCTGTTCTGTAACTCCACCTCATATCTTCCATAGGGAGAGAGCGGGAGATAGTTACGCTTGCCGTTAAGCGGGAAAATCCGCCCGTTGATTTTGGCGCTGATCTGACCGTCGTCCTCCAGCCCGGTGTTGAATATCACCCCAGCGTTGCCATCAGTCCGCCCGCTGGCAGCAATGTTTTTACCCTGCCAGCCGACGCTGCCATTGGCGGTCAAGTTGGTATTGACGTAGCCGTCCGCCGCGCTATTGACGTTCAGCGTTCCGCTGGCGTAACGAGCGTCGAATTGTGCATACGCCCCGCCGCTGAGGGTTTTGTCATCACCGGTATCGCCGGAGATGGCACGTGACAGATTGGCACCAACAGTGCGAATGGTTCCTTCATCAAACTGTTTGCGTGCTGACAGGTTTGCCATGGTGTAGCCGTTTTGATGAGTCATCCCTGCGCTAAACCAGTTGCCCAGTGGTAGCGAGAGATCGAGAGCGATATATTTTCCTGTATTGGCGTTGCTGTCGCCGTTGTTATAGCGCTGAATACCGGCCCGCAGGCCAAGCGAACCAAAGGTACCGCTGTAGACATTTTGATAGTAATCTGCCGTGTAATAATGGCTGTTGTAACGGCGGTCATCATTGTAGCTGATGCTGAATGTGCCCAGCTTCGACCACAGTGAGTTCAGGTTGAGTGTGCCGCCGATTGCACGGTTGTCGGCATCGCTACGTCGCAATTGATTGCCAATGCGGGTTTTTTCCTGATTAACCCACAGCGAACTAAAGCCTCCCGGTAGAGTGGCGCTGATGCTGCCGATGCTGCTCCATGAGCTGTCACTGGCCAGCATATTTTGCAGGTTAACGTTGATCGCCCCCCCAAGCGGCAGCGTCAGACGGGTTTCACCCACCGCCTGATTATCGTATCCATATCCCGTTGCCGCCCAGCTAAGCGTACTCAATGAGCCGGAGGTCGAGGCACCTGCTAGCCAACTCTCTTTAGCTGGTCGCGTCTTTTTCCCGTTTTCCGACCAGCGATCCATATGAAAGCTACCGCCCCATACCTGCCACGCCAGTGGTGCACCGACGCCGCGCCCCCGGCTAAACAGCTTATTGACCCGCTGGGTGCGTTTGCTGATCACGCGACCGTTAACGATCACCTCAACTTCCACATCGTAAATCCCGTACGGTAGACCCCGGGTATCCACTTCATGATTGCCCATAGTGAAGTTCTGAACGCTTAGTAGCCGCCCATCACGGGTGAGATGTACTTCGCCCGCCGCCGGTAAAAAGGCGATCACTGGCGTGGCTGACTGGCTGCTGTCGAAGATGGTGGAGCTGGCCTGGTTTCCCCAGGAAAGGCCGTAAATCTTCCCTGCTGAAATGGCGGTCATCGGCCCTAAGGACTGCAAGTTCCAGGTGTCGAGCATTCCACCGGCAAATCGGTGACCGGCAAAATCGCGTTCATACATCGCTTTATATAATTCACTGTCCTGTTGACCGCTACCGATCCCGTACAGCGAGCCGTCGAGCACCACATGATGTTCGCGCAGTGCAGTAACGTTATTCAGCGACAGATAGCTGGATGTGTTGCTCCCGCCGTTACGCAACTGGTTGTTATAGACGCCCAAGTTATAGCTCAGATTACTGCTGAGGGTGTTAACACTGGACTGCCCGATGTCTTCGCTACGTGAGCGTAGTACGGTGCCCAGCGCTTCGCGCTTGACCACTAGCTGCAGCAGCAGTTGGCGCAAGCTGAGATCCAGCTGCGCGTTGTCAGTCAGGGGGATGGTAAGGGCCTCATTGAACGGGGCGTTGGCCAGAGCCATCAGCTGCTGTCGAGTTTGTTCGCTGACACTGGCGTTATCTTCACTCTCTTCCAGCTGTATTTTCCGGATGCGTAGCTGTCCATCGTCCAGCCAGATAAAAGCGCTGCCGATTCGCTGATCGTCCTGGCGACCCTGGCTACCGGCGAGATGAATATAGAGCGGGACGCTCATGCCGTCCTGAAGCGCCTGACTGAAGGCCTGCGGAATAATCACCCCACCTATTTGCTGCGCACTTATGTCAGCAGCGCTGGCATCGGGCTGAACGAACAAAAAGACCATGCCGAAGGCAAACTGGGCTTTCAGTCCTGGGGAGAACCGTCGTAAAGGCATTGTCGTTATCCATCTGCACAGCTATCTATTTCACGGGAATGAACTTATCACCCTGCCAAAGTGCAACCCGTCCTTTGTTATCCGCAGTGTCCACGCGGGTAAAACGACGCGACTTGCCCGGCATCAGGTAGTAATTCTCTTTACACTCCTTACCGTTGGCGGCTTTCAGGCAAGGTCCGTAGGCGAGGATCCGCAGCGTCGCATTTCCTGTATTTGTCAGGGAGCCGTTGGCGTACTGAAAGTGGTAGTTCGCCTGACGAGGGGCGACGACCAGAATGGTGCCGATGCGGGCGGAAGCAGTGGCCACAGCGCTGCGGTTGGCATTATCGCGCTGCGCATCACTGAGGGCCTGATCAAACCAGACAATGCGGTAGTAGCGCTCTTTTTCATCTGCGGGTCCCTTATAGAAGAAGCGGATCACTTCGCTGGCTTGGGCGGGTAGCAGCAAGCTGGCGGGAGTGAGTAGCAACTCATCCGGCTTGTCCATTGAGATAACCTGCCCGTCGTCAAGCGGTGAAGAGAGCCGTTCGAGACGGATATTGATAAGGCGACCACTGTCGGTACTGTTTTTGATCGTTTTGCTCAGCGTGCTGCTGTCACTGTTCATAAACGATGATATATCGCCGACATCCAGTGCCTGGGCCGGAGATATTCCGGAAAACAGCAGAGCGAGAGGCAGAAGGTGCTTTTTCATAACAATTCCGTCCAGGAATAAAGCAGGGGGGCTACCCCTGCTGGTACATCAGAGAGATTAACTGGTCCAGGTCGCGTCGAACTGTACGCTAACGTCGCCGCTCCAGATGCCTTCCGGTAGAGTGCTGTAATCTGTTACTGCGGTGGTACCATTGGTGGTACCGCTGATGATGGAGAAGGTGAAACCATCCTGTGCGGTGGTACGATTGCTGGCATTGTAACCGTTAGCCAGCGGGCTAAGGTTGCCGCCCAGTACGCCGTTGGCGGTATCGATCATCACGGTATCGCCAGTTTTTTCGACTGCCGCGCCGTTATAATCCACGCCCACATTCAGTGTGGAACCTGAGGTATCCAACTGGGTTAATGTGTTGGTGATAAGACGTGAGGTCAGTTTAAAGGCGGTAGCCGTTGAGTCACCCTCGATAGCCACGTCAAATAGACCTTTCTGTGAGTTAAAACCTTTAATGCCTTCGGCATACTGGAACGCCAGGCTACCGAGTGGCGTCACAACCAGCTTACTGGTGGTGTCTTTTTTGGCTGTTGCCGACCAGGTCGCTACAGCCTGAGCTGTTACGTCAGCAGCCTGCGCCACACCCATGCCGGTAAACACCGTTACCAGAGCTATTGCCAGAACCTTTTTTTTCATTGCATTTCTTCCCGAGTTGAATTGAGGACGTGATGTCCCAGTGAGTCATTTTTTAAAACTAACTTGCCTGGAGTTTACTGAACCAACTTATATATTTTTGAGTACAGCTTGGCCTCAGCATTACGCCGATGGGTATACACTGTCTTCACACTACAATTTTCAATTCTGGCAATCGATTTAGGTTGCATTCCCTGGGCCGTCATGCGGATAATTTCCATTTCCCGGTCCGTGATTTTATCTTTCTTAATATCTTTTCTCAGGAACCTGCCATTAATCACATAGACCAGTTCTTTTCTAATATCACGACTCAGTCCAGCGTATACCACGCCCCTAATATTGCTATTGTAATACCAATAATTTGCTAAGGCCTCTGACTTTCTGGCCGCAATCAATACGACCTGTTTCCCCTTTACCGCGGATAACCATTCATTATCACGGTTTATAAATTCAGATAAAGAATCCGTACTGAGATTGATAAACACGAAATCTTTTCTAATTTTCTCCAACGATAGATAAATTAATCTGTCGATATCCACAATCAGTTCAGATAGTCCTTTATAGAAGTAGGCGTCATGGGGAGACCAGATGTATTTATCAGAACGGTTTTGACATTCCATATGGTTTTTAACCTCATAGTCCCTACTGTAATCACTTTGCCATGTCACTACTTTCCAAACCTGTAATTTTTACAGGTGCATTCAGTTTCCTTAGTAAACCGGAAGTAAATAAGATACGTAGTACATATCAATAAAGGTTAAACGAGATTAAGTTTAATTATTTTCGATTGGGCTTAAATTTATGTTTTTTTTCCCGATGAGTGTCAATATGTGAACGGAAAAGGAATTCAATGGTTAAGTCAATATTTAGAAAAACTGAAAATATTGCTTTTTTGATAAGAAGAAAAAGACATTTGGTTTCATAAGGTTATTGGCAATATAACGTTCAATTCTTACTTGCATTTTATATTGGTCAGGAACTTTGCCCTGAAGTGTTAGGAATAGTCTTAATGCGCTGTGTGATGGACTAGTAAAAAAACAAGTTTTAAGGGTAAGGGATAGAATATAAAACTATGATGAGCTGTCATTGAAGATGATTTGCCAATCAGTAAGATATTTTAATGGATTAACATGCCGCACAAAATGGTTACAGGTGTTCATTCCAATAAGTAATGGAAAATTGAACGGGCGTATGTACGTCATCTGTTCGGTAAGCCCCCAAGAGCCAGATTAAGTGAAGTTAAACGAAGGCTGCCAGCTGTCACAGGAACGATGGCCTTTTTGTCAGGGCACTGCATTCAGTTATCTGTGCGCGTTACTCTAACTGGCACTCGAACGTCGGCGACGGGGTTACCGGTGGATCAGACTGTTCCTGTGGCGTAAACGTTTTTATGTTAGTACCAACAGATTTACCACATTTATCATCTTAACAGTTTGAGTGAAAATGCAGGCTGCGCCGCAAAGGGAGGAGACTGAGTGGCGTGTTCAGTCTAAAAGAGGGTTGATGCCAGCATACAGGGGCGAAGCTGGTCAACAAGTCAACATTAAGATAATGGAATATTCGGAGAGAAACGTCAGGCAGTTGGCCTCAAATGAACAGGAAGAATATATCCCCAGGAAAATTAATGTTGGTGTTATAAACACACCAACATTAATCCGATCTGATTATTAATCAGACAAATATCGTTAATCCGTCGAATTTTGAATCAACGTTTTTTCTTACGACCCTGAACGGCCTTAAAACGTGGATTAGATTTACAAATCACATATAGCCGTCCTTTTCGCTTCACAATCTGACAGTCTGGATGGCGTTCTTTTGCGGTACGCAGAGAGTTAAGAACTTTCATCACGCCCCCTTTTTCGTGCTAACAAAACGACCAAAACGTTGGGTGAATCGTGCAACATTTCCTTCTGATGCCACTGTTCTCAGCTTCCCTGTATAGAACGGGTGCGATTTAGAAGAGACATCAATTGTCACGTATGGATACGTTACGCCATCCAGCTCAATCTCACGGTCTGTTTTGATAGTCGAGCCGATTTTAAAGTACTCATCAACACTGGTGTCGTGGAACACCACAGTACGATACTCAGGATGGATATTGGGCTTCATCATTTTTACCTGTTATGTTATAACATAACCATAAAGATACATGCTCATCCGGATCATTTCAACACTCAATCCCTGTGACTCTTTGTGGATGTGGAATTTTCGCAACGGGGAACTCTGGCATTGTTAGCAGCCATTGGTGACGCTCCCATAAACGCCTGGATGAGTGATTGATGATGGTTTTGCTGAGAGTATGGATTTTTCGAGAATGGAGGTTATCTCCACTTTACTGGCCGATAATTTATCGCAGTATGATTGATTACCTGACAGCGTGTATTCCTCTCCCACGGATATAATAATTACTTACAAAAAAGGGAGAGGATGCATATTTTAAATATCACTGAAGTGAACAGTTTATTTCCGTTATTAATAGAAATGGAGAAATAAATAGGCGTATTCTACAATTGCGACAAAAACAACGATATTAATCAGTTTATGACTGATTTGCTGTACTTTATTCTCTTTCATTGGTACTTCCTCGCTTTAAAAAAGAGTGCACTTCGTAAGTGCCCTTATATAAATAACGAGTTTGGTCAACCAATTTTTTGACATGTATCACAAATTTGAATAGATGTATTACATCAACTATCTTTTATTGCACCAACGTCATTGATATATGTCGCCTGAAGTCAGTTCCGGGAATGAGTCTGATCTCAAGACTGGCCCAGTCCGGGCGTTGATTGGTGCTGAGGAGCATATCGCATCTCATCATAATGTCGTATCTCCTGGGGTGTTATACAAGATATCGTTGTTGGTGACCTGGGAGAGGAATTGAGTTCTATTAAACCGTCAACTATGCCGGATACATACTGGATTACACTGCAGGCACGCCTTATGAGAGAACGTGCCGCAGTGACGGGTTAATTATCTGAAAGAATTTGTGAGGCTGTATCGGTTACTCATTGATTTGATAGTTTTACTCTCGGGAGAATAATAGATATTTAATCCATTAACGGAAACCAGCCAGTTCCTTTCGATGCCTGAATTTGATCCCATAGTTTATCCGGAATGGTTAATTCATGAACAAGTTGTGTTATCGTTCATGAGAAGCATAACGTAAAGGGAAAAGCTCGATTAGACGGCAGAATTTGTCAGGGGTTATGAACGAAATTCATAAATCTGTTTGAGTGTTGCGATGGGTAGTGCAAGTTCGATATCTCCGCAATTTACAGTCCGATGAAGGAAAATGAATATCCATAAAAAATATATTGGTTTATCCTGGCATATATACCTATTTCGACGTATTTCCAATAGTTTTAATTAAAGGCAGGTCATTGTTATTCACTCTGAATAGTGAATTATTCACTGTCCGCAGAGTAAGAAATATAACTTAGGTATCTATTTAATGACTTGCACAAAAAGCTAAATTTTCCCCCATAAATAAAAATATAATCCCGCGCCCAACCACCTGATGAGTGGCTATAGGCACTGGATATATTAGGTGGCGGTGCACTTTCTTACATAAAGGTATTTCCTTTTCTGCGGAAAAGGAAATCGGGAAATCCCCGGTTTTTCTGACAAGCAGACGCCATTATTTGTGTCTGCCTATGTTCGTTAATTCGTTCATCAGGAAATTATCTCAATGTCACATTATAAAACAGGTCATAAACAACCACGATTTCGTTATTCAGTTCTGGCCCGCTGCGTGGCGTGGGCAAATATCTCTGTTCAGGTTCTTTTTCCACTCGCTGTCACCTTTACCCCAGTAATGGCGGCACGTGCGCAGCATGCGGTTCAGCCACGGTTGAGCATGGGAAATACTACGGTAACTGCTGATAATAACGTGGAGAAAAATGTCGCGTCGTTTGCCGCAAATGCCGGGACATTTTTAAGCAGTCAGCCAGATAGCGATGCGACACGTAACTTTATTACCGGAATGGCCACAGCTAAAGCTAACCAGGAAATACAGGAGTGGCTCGGGAAATATGGTACTGCGCGCGTCAAACTGAATGTCGATAAAGATTTCTCGCTGAAGGATTCTTCGCTGGAAATGCTTTATCCGATTTATGATACGCCGACAAATATGTTGTTCACTCAGGGGGCAATACATCGTACAGACGATCGTACTCAGTCAAATATTGGTTTTGGCTGGCGTCATTTTTCAGGAAATGACTGGATGGCGGGGGTGAATACTTTTATCGATCATGATTTATCCCGTAGTCATACCCGCATTGGTGTTGGTGCGGAATACTGGCGCGATTATCTGAAACTGAGCGCCAATGGTTATATTCGGGCTTCTGGCTGGAAAAAATCGCCGGATATTGAGGATTATCAGGAACGCCCGGCGAATGGCTGGGATATTCGTGCTGAGGGCTATTTACCCGCCTGGCCGCAGCTTGGCGCAAGCCTGATGTATGAACAGTATTATGGCGATGAAGTCGGGCTGTTTGGTAAAGATAAGCGCCAGAAAGACCCGCATGCTATTTCTGCCGAGGTGACCTATACGCCAGTGCCTCTTCTGACACTGAGCGCCGGGCATAAGCAGGGCAAGAGTGGTGAGAATGACACTCGCTTTGGCCTGGAAGTTAATTATCGGATTGGCGAACCTCTGGCGAAACAACTCGATACAGACAGCATTCGCGAGCGTCGGGTACTGGCAGGCAGCCGCTATGACCTGGTTGAGCGTAATAACAACATCGTTCTTGAGTACCGCAAATCTGAAGTGATCCGTATTGCTCTGCCTGAACGTATTGAAGGTAAGGGTGGTCAGACACTTTCCCTGGGGCTTGTGGTCAGCAAAGCAACTCACGGACTGAAAAATGTGCAGTGGGAAGCGCCGTCATTACTGGCTGAGGGTGGCAAAATTACCGGTCAGGGTAGTCAGTGGCAAGTAACGCTCCCGGCTTATCGTCCAGGCAAAGACAATTATTATGCGATTTCTGCGGTTGCCTACGATAACAAAGGCAATGCCTCAAAACGCGTGCAGACAGAGGTGGTCATTACCGGAGCAGGTATGAGCGCCGATCGCACGGCGTTAACGCTTGACGGTCAGAGCCGTATTCAAATGCTTGCTAACGGTAATGAGCAAAGACAGCTGGTGCTGTCTCTGCGCGACGCCGAGGGGCAGCCAGTCACGGGCATGAAAGATCAGATCAAGACTGAACTAGCCTTCAAACCGGCTGGAAATATTGTGACTCGTTCCCTGAAGGCCACTAAATCACAGGCAAAGCCAACACTGGGTGAGTTCACCGAAACTGAAGCAGGGGTGTATCAGTCTGTCTTTACTACCGGAACGCAGTCAGGTGAGGCAACGATTACTGTTAGCGTTGATGGCATGAGCAAAACCGTCACTGCAGAACTGCGGGCCACGATGATGGATGTGGCAAACTCCACCCTGAGCGCTAACGAGCCGTCAGGTGATGTGGTTGCTGATGGTCAGCAAGCCTATACGTTGACGTTGACTGCGGTGGACTCCGAGGGTAATCCGGTGACGGGAGAAGCCAGCCGCTTGCGATTTGTTCCGCAAGACACTAATGGTGTAACCGTTGGTGCCATTTCGGAAATAAAACCAGGCGTTTACAGCGCCACGGTTTCTTCGACCCGTGCCGGAAACGTTGTTGTGCGTGCTTTCAGCGAGCAGTATCAGCTGGGCACATTACAACAAACGCTGAAGTTTGTTGCCGGTCCGCTTGATGCAGCACATTCGTCCATCACCCTGAATCCTGATAAACCGGTGGTTGGCGGTACAGTTACGGCAATCTGGACGGCAAAAGATGCCTATGACAACCCTGTGACCAGCCTCACGCCGGAAGCGCCGTCATTAGCGGGTGCCGCTGCTGTAGGTTCTACGGCATCTGGCTGGACAAATAATGGTGATGGGACGTGGACTGCGCAGATTACTCTCGGCTCTACGGCGGGTGAATTAGAAGTTATGCCGAAGCTAAATGGACAGGATGCGGCAGCAAATGCGGCAAAAGTAACCGTGGTGGCTGATGCGTTATCTTCAAACCAGTCGAAAGTCTCTGTCGCAGAAGATCACGTAAAAGCCGGCGAAAGCACAACCGTGACGCTTATTGCAAAAGATGCACATGGCAACACTATCAGTGGTCTTTCGTTGTCGGCAAGTTTGACGGGGACCGCCTCTGAAGGGGCGACCGTTTCCAGTTGGACCGAAAAAGGTGACTGTTCCTATGTTGCTACGTTAACTACAGGCGGAAAGACGGGCGAGCTTCGTGTCATGCCGCTCTTCAACGGCCAGCCAGCAGCCACCGAAGCCGCGCAGTTGACGGTCATCGCCGGAGAGATGTCATCAGCGAACTCTACGCTTGTTGCGGACAATAAGGCTCCGACCGTCAAAATGACGACGGAACTCACCTTCACCGTGAAGGATGCGTACGGGAACCCGGTCACCGGGCTGAAGCCAGATGCACCAGTGTTTAGCGGTGCCGCCAGCACGGGGAGTGAGCGTCCTTCAGCAGGAAACTGGACAGAGAAAGGTAATGGGGTCTACGTGGCGACCTTAACGCTGGGATCTGCCGCGGGTCAGTTGTCTGTGATGCCGCGAGTGAACGGCCAAAATGCCGTTGCTCAGCCACTGGTGCTGAACGTTGCAGGTGACGCATCTAAGGCTGAGATTCGTGATATGACAGTGAAGGTTAATAACCAACTGGCTAATGGACAGTCTGCTAACCAGATAACCCTGACCGTCGTGGACAGCTATGGTAACCCGTTGCAGGGGCAAGAAGTTACGCTGACTTTACCGCAGGGTGTGACCAGCAAGACGGGGAATACAGTAACAACCAATGCGGCAGGGAAAGTGGACATTGAGCTTATGTCAACGGTTGCGGGGGAACACAGCATCACGGCCTCAGTGAATAATGCTCAGAAGACGGTTACGGTGAAATTCAAGGCGGATTTCAGTACCGGTCAGGCGACCCTGGAGGTTGATGGCAGCACGCCAAAAGTGGCAAACGACAATGATGCCTTTACGCTGACGGCAACGGTTAAGGATCAATACGGCAACCTTCTGCCTGGCGCTGTGGTCGTCTTTAATCTGCCTCGGGGCGTCAAACCGCTTGCAGACGGTAATATCATGGTGAACGCCGACAAGGAGGGTAAAGCGGAACTGAAAGTGGTCTCCGTGACTGCCGGAACGTATGAGATCACGGCGTCGGCAGGAAATGACCAGCCTTCGAATGCGCAGTCTGTAACGTTTGTGGCCGATAAGACTACGGCGACCATCTCCAGTATTGAGGTGATTGGCAACCGTGCAGTGGCGGATGGCAAAACCAAACAGACGTATAAAGTTACGGTGACTGATGCCAATAACAACCTGTTGAAGGATAGCGACGTGACGCTGACTGCCAGCTCGGAAAATTTAGTTCTGGATCCTAAAGGGACGGCGAAAACTAATGAGCAAGGACAGGCTGTTTTCACCGGCTCTACCACTATCGCAGCGACATATACACTCACGGCGAAAGTGGAACAGGCCAACGGTCAGGTATCGACGAAAACTGCTGAATCTAAATTCGTCGCGGATGATAAAAACGCGGTGCTCGCCGCATCTCCAGAACGTGTAGATTCTCTGGTGGCGGACGGGAAGACTACTGCAACAATGACGGTTACCCTGATGGCGGGAGTCAATCCCGTAGGAGGAAGTATGTGGGTCGACATTGAGGCTCCGGAAGGAGTGACGGAGAAGGATTATCAATTCCTGCCGTCGAAGGCTGACCATTTCTCAGGTGGGAAAATCAGGTAATGACTCCAACTTATTGATAGTGTTTTATGTTCAGATAATGCCCG
>OGHX01000287.1_pt1 | contig 24444 bp, 15 predicted proteins | sample 1571651 | NCBI WGS metagenome assembly OGHX01 (sample SAMEA2582030, study PRJEB24529) | metagenome | biome: Human gut stool | place: China | collected 2011
CCTTGACACGGGCCACCAGCTCCCGGGGGGAGAAGGGCTTGACCACATAGTCGTCAGCGCCGCCCTCGAGGCCGGCCAGCTTGTCGTACTCCTCGCCGCGGGCCGTCAGGATGATGACGGGGGTGTTGATGCGGCGGGTGCGCATCTCCCGCAGGCAGGTCATGCCGTCCATGAAGGGCATCATCAGATCGAGGATGACCAGATCGTAGCCGCCGCCGGTGAGCAGCGACAGGGCGGCGGAGCCGTCCCCTGCCTCCTCGCAGGTGTAGCCCGAATACTGTAAATTCTCCCGGATGAGCTCCCGGATGCGGGGCTCGTCGTCAACGATAAGAATTTTTGCCATAAGGCATTCCTCCTAAAAGCTTCTATCTCCCAAGCGCCGGAGGCTGCTCAGAGCCAGCCCGGCGGAACTGTATACTGCGTTTAAGTATATCATACCCTATCAATTAGGAATTTTTGTGAAGTTTGAGTAGATTTTTTGGGAAAACATCCCAGTGGGTGCGTTTCGTGTCTGCCCTGATTATAAAGGGCCGCTTCGGGGGCTGTCAAGCTCGGCCTCATCTTGCGCAGAAAAGCCGAAGTGTGCTATACTACAATGATAAAAGACTTCCCCCGAAATCTGACAAATACAAAGGAAAAACTGTTCATGCGCATTGGATTCGTAGAGCTGGTACTGCTCCTCTTCATTGCATCCATCACGGTGGGGCCGAACGTGGCCCTTTTTGTGGACCGGTGGCTCCGCCGCGCCCAGCGTACGTCTGCCGCCGCTGCCCGCCGGAAAGCCCAGCTGGAAGCACAGGCCGCCATCGAGCGGGAAGCCCTGATGACCCGCTTCCGGGTGGCCAGCAACATCTTTGCCCTGCTGATGCTGGCGGCGCTGGCGTACGGCCTGCTGCTGCGGCCCATCGACACGCCGCCGAAAGTCTACACCGCCCCGGATGTGCGGCAGGACACCGGTGCCGCGCAGACGGCCCTCTCCGCCGACAGCAAGGACGGCTGGAAGCTGGGCGGTTATCTGGGCGTGGACTGCGTCCGCACCCAGGACGGCCTTGTCTACGCCGCTGCCTACAACGGTGCGGCCATGAAAAAGCGTCAGAGCGACCTTGTCCGCACCGACGGCGGACACACTGCGGCCATCCTGTCGGTGGAGGGCGAGCTGACCAGCTTTGCCTTCGACGCCGACGGCGACTTGTGGCTGACGGTGGTGACGCCCTCCGGCGGGGCGCTCTGCCGCGCCCGGCATGACAGCTGGGGGACCTCAGTGGAACAGGTGGTGACCCAAATCGACGGCGCACCGCTGGGTGTGCTGTCGGCGGTGGAGACCGGCCCGGACGGGAAGGTCTATTTCGCCGTGTCCACCGAAGCTGCTGCGAAAAACGGGCTGGAAAGCGCTCTCCGCACCGAGCTCATCGCCCACACCGGCACGGGCTGCGTCTATGTGTATGACCCGTCGGCCCGGACGGTGGAACAGGTGCTGGGCGGCGTGGCCGGTGCGGCTGGTCTGGCCCTCTCGGAGGATGGCCGAACGCTCTACGTTTCCGACCTCGGGAATCGCTGCATCTGGAGTGTGGACGCCGACGCCCGGGAGCTGACCGCCGGCGGCAAAAACTGCGGGAGCTTTGTGTCCGGCCTGCCGGGATACCCCGGCGCATTGGCGCTGGACGAGGACGGCACGCTCTATATCAGCTACCGCTGGACCCGCAGCGGCTGGCTGGAAAAGCACGCGGACAGCACCCTTCTGCGGGGCATCGCCCTGCGGGCCGGTGAGAACATCCAGAAGAAGCTGTTCAAGCTGCCTGCGGACGCCCCCTGCGCCGAGGCTGTGGACACCGCCGACGGAAGCTGGAAGCAGACATTCTCGGGCAGAGAGCTGGACGGCTGCACGGCGGTGTGCCCGGCGGGAAGCAAAGTGTATTTCGGCGCGGCAGGCTCTGCCAGCCTGCTGTCTGCAAGAGTATAAAACGAGGTGTTTTTTATGACGGAAGAGTTCAAAAAGCAAATCGAGACCGAAGCGCGGCAGGCTGTGACGGAGCTGCTGGCCCAGGCAAAGCTGAAAAAGGGCGACGTCTTTGTAGTGGGCTGCTCGTCCAGCGAGATCGTCGGCGGCCACATCGGCAAGGACTCGAGCCTTGAGGCTGCACAGGCTGTCTACGCCGGCGTCGCACCGGTGCTGGCCGAAAACGGCATCTGGCTGGCCGCACAGTGCTGTGAGCACCTCAACCGGGCCATCATTATTGAGCGGGAAGCCGCTGAGAAATACGGCTGGGAGGAAGTCTGCGTCGTGCCGCGTCCCCATGCGGGCGGCAGCTGGGCCACCACCTGCTGGAAGCAGTTCAAAGACCCCATCGCGGTGGAGGAGATCCGCGCCCACGCAGGCATCGACATCGGAGGCACCCTCATCGGAATGCATCTGCGCCGGGTGGCTGTGCCGGTGCGGCTGAGCCTTTCGAAGATCGGCGAGGCTAACATTCTCTGCGCCCGCACCCGCCCGAAGCTCATCGGCGGCGAGCGCGCAAAATATACCGAGGAGGACTGAGCCTTATGGCGGAAAAGAATCTGGAAGAGATGCGGGAGGCTGTGGAGGCCATCCGCGAAAAGATGGCCGCAGCGGCCCGGGAAGCAGGCCGCGACCCCGCCGAAGTGCAGCTCTGCGCGGCCTGCAAGACCCGCACCGCGGACACCGTCGCCGCCAGCGCGGCCCTTGCCATCGATGTGTTCGGCGAGAACCATGTGCAGGAGCTTTGCGCCAACTACGACGCCGGTGCTTACTGCGGCAAGCCCAGCCACTTCATCGGCCATTTGCAGACCAACAAAATCAAGAAGGTGCTGGGCCGTGCAAGCCTCATCCAGAGCGTGGACAGCGAGCATCTGCTGGCCGCCATCGAAAAGGAAGCCGCCAAGGCCGGCATCGTGCAGGACGTCCTGCTGGAAGTGAACATCGGCGGCGAGGAGTCGAAGTCGGGCGTCTCGCCGGAACAGCTCTGGCCCCTGCTGGACGCTGCCGCCGCAGAAGAGCACATCCGGGTCAAGGGTCTGATGGCCATTCCGCCCGTCAACGACGACGACGCCCAGAACCGCCGGTATCTGGCCCAGGTGTACAAGCTGTTCGTGCAGGCCGGGGAGCGGGGGTACCAGAACGTGAAGATGGAGACCCTCTCCATGGGCATGAGCGGCGACTTCGAGAACGCCATCCGTGAGGGGGCCACCCTCGTGCGCATTGGCACGGCCATTTACGGAGAACGGGATTATAGTAAGAAATAAGCGGCCTGAGAGGGCAAGCCAGCTTGAAAAATTGGAGGAATCATGCAAAAAGTCAACGACCCCGCAGTGCGGCACACCAGCAGCGGCGCCCTCATCCGGCGCTTTCTGCCCTATCTGGCAAAATACAAAAAGACTCTGTTCATCGACCTGTTCTGTGCGGCGATGACCACCCTGTGCGACATCATCCTGCCCAAGATCATGAGCACCATCACCAACTCCGCCATGGGCGTGGGCATCACCCTCACGGCGGGCATCGTGCTCAAGCTGGCGGCAGTGTACTTCGTGCTCCGCATCATCGACGGTGCTGCGCAGTATTTCATGTCGGGCATCGGCCACATCATGGGCGTCCACATCGAGACGGATATGCGCCGGGACGCCTTCGACCACCTGCTCAAGCTCGACCACACCTACTACAACAACACCAAGGTCGGCACCATCATGGGCCGCATCACCAATGACCTGTTCGATGTGACCGAGTTCGCCCACCACTGCCCTGAGGAATTTTTCATCGCGGGCATCAAGATCCTGGCGTCCTTCCTCATCCTGTGTCAGGCCAGTGTGCCGCTGACGCTGGCCGTGTTCGCCTGCGTGCCGCTGATGGGCGTCGTGTCCGTCAAGCTGAACCAGCGCCTGCGCGCCCGGTTCCGCCAGCAGCGCGTCCAGATCGGCGAGCTGAATGCCACCATCGAGGACAGCCTGCTGGGTCAGGGTGTGGTGAAGGCCTTCGCCGCCGAGGACGAAGAGCGCGAGAAATTCGCTAAGGGCAACAAGGATTTCGAGCACATCAAGACGCTGGGCTACTACGCCATGGCTGCGTTCAACACCTCCACCCGCCTCTTCGACGGCCTGATGTATCTGGTGGTCATCCTTGCGGGCGGTCTGTCGCTGGTGTACGGCAAGATAACCGCCGGTGACCTGGTGGCTTATATGCTCTACGTCACCACCCTCATCGCCACCATCCGCCGCATCGTCGAGTTCGCCGAGCAGTTCCAGCGCGGCATGACCGGCATCGAGCGCTTTGCGGAGATCATGGATACCCCTGTGACCATCAAGGATGCCGAGGACGCAAAGCCCCTGCGGCCCGGTCCGGGTGCCATCCGCTTCGAGGACGTCAGCTTCGAGTACCCCGACGACCACAATAAGGTGCTCCACCATGTCAGCCTTGACATCAAGGCCGGTGAGCGTCTGGCGCTGGTCGGCCCGTCCGGCGGCGGCAAGACGACGCTCTGCAACCTCATCCCCCGCTTCTACGAGGTGACGGGAGGCCGTATCCTCATCGACGGGCAGGACATCCAGCACGTCACCCTCAAGAGCCTGCGGGAGGACATCGGCATCGTCCAGCAGGACGTCTATCTGTTCAGCGGTTCGGTGGCGGGTAACATCGCCTACGGCAAGCCCGGTGCGACCCGGGAGGAAATTATTGAAGCGGCCCGTCTGGCGGGCGCAGAGCGCTTTATCAGCGCCTTGAAGGACGGTTTCGATACCTATGTGGGTGAGCGGGGCGTCAAGCTCTCGGGCGGTCAGAAGCAGCGCATTGCGATCGCGCGGGTCTTCCTGAAGAACCCGCCCATCCTCATTCTGGACGAAGCCACCAGCGCCCTCGACAATGAGAGCGAAATTCTGGTGGGCCAGAGCCTCGAAAAGCTGGCCCATGGCCGCACGACCCTGACCATTGCCCATCGACTGACCACCATCAAGGATTACGACCGTATCCTTGTGCTGGGCGCAGAGGGGATCGAGGAGTCTGGCACTCACGACGAGCTGCTGGCGAAGAAGGGCGTTTACTACCGCCTGTGGAATCAGCTGCCCGGGGAAGATACGTTATAAGCTTGATCACAAAAATAAAAGAGGCTGCTGCAAGCAACCTCTCCGTCACGGCTTCGCCGTGCCACCTCCCCTACCGAGGGGAGGCTTTGGCATGGCGGAAAGCCTCATCTCTTCGCCAGAGGCTCCCCTACTAGGGGAGCTGTCGAGCGATAGCGAGACTGAGAGGTTGTACTTTGCAGCAGCCTTTTTGTTTTCGGCTACTATATATGAAGCTCAGTCAATAGTCGTCTTGGTTCGTCCCACGCCCAGCACGGCGGTGGAGATCTTCTTCCAGCTGTTGCAGCCGCAGACGCCGTCGACGCGCAGACTGGTGCGCCGCTGGTAGCCCTTGAGTGCTTCTTCCGTCCGGCTGCCGAAGATGCCGTCGATGCGGTTCCCGGTCTGGTAGCCCAGCGTCGAGAGGGCGTCCTGGAGGATCATGACGTAGCAGCCCCGGCTGCCCCGGCGGAGGGTGGGATAGCCTGCCGTGGTGCCTCTGCAGGCAGGCGTGCCGTAGCGCCGGTCGAAGTGGACCCATGTGGGGGTCTGGCTCAGCGGCTCGACATAGCCCCACGCCCCGGTGGAGCGGGCGGCGTTGTAGATGGCGGTGCGCTGGGTCTGGCTGAGACTCTGCCCCACGTCGAAGGCCACGCCGGCATAGTGTTGGCTGCGAGTGCCGTGGCCTCCCTCCCAGATGCGGCGGAAGGCGTATCCCACCGGGATGCCCCTGCCGTATTTGCGGCGGGTGAGGTTCCACGCTTCCATTGCCGCGATGGTCGTCCAGAGCACCGGGCTGTTCGATTTGCCCCGGAACTCCCGCACGGTCAGAGTCCTGCCGGTGCTGTAGGGCATGGGGTCGTTCTCGCGCAGGCTCGAATAGGTGTAGACTTTGTTCTCGTAGGCGTCATAGACCAGTAAGCGTGCCATCTCTCATCCCTCCTCGGTGCAGTTGTCGCAGGCAGTATGGCTCTGGGCGCGGAGTGCGGCCCAGGTGGGCCGGTCCACGACGCCGTTTGCCTCAAGACCCGCCCGCTGCTGCGTCTCCTTCACAGCGGCGGTATCCTCCGGGCCGAAGACAGCGTTGTCGGCGACGTAGTCCTCCTCGCAGTAGAGCTGGGAGCGGCCATTGAGCCAGCCCTCGATGAGGCTGACGTCAGGCCCTGCGCTGCCCTCCTTCATGGCCCGGTCCGGGTAGTCCGGCCCCTGCTCGGGATGCCGGTCGGGGTTGGGGGTGAAGGCCGCCAGCTGTAAGCTCAGGGCTTCCACTGCTGTCCACGTCTCGGCGTCTGCCACGCCGGTGGCGGGCAGGCCCAGAAGCTCCTGCGCGCTGGCGGTGGCGTCCGCGGTCTCCTGTGTGTACTGTCTGGAAAGCGCGGGGGACGCTACACTGTCGTAGTAGTAGGCGATGCGCTGCAAAAGCAGGGTGTAGTAGAGCACGGCGCTGCTGTCGGTGCCGACGGTGAGCGGCGTGCCGGGGTAGGGGAGACGCTTGAGGGTGACCACCGGCCCGGACGAGCGGAGGGCCGACGCTTTGCCGTAGAGCGAATCCCATGTCTTCCGTCCTACGATGCCGTCCACCGTCAGCCCGGCGAACCGCTGGTAGGCCCGCACGGCGGCCTCGGTGGCCGCGCCGAAACGGCCGTCGATGGAGACAGAGGGGATGCTGCTCTGGTAGGCGCTCATGAGGTAGAGGTAGAATTGCAGCTCCCGGACGGCGGTGCCGGTGGAGCCATTGCGCAGCACACCCGGGTACTCGCCGGGCCGCAGGCTGGGCGAAAGCAGGCGGTTGGCGATGTCGTTGTAGACTTCGTAGAGCTTGTTCCATGTCGTCCGGCCCACGACGCCGTCGCTGGTGAGGCCGAAGTAGGTCTGGAACCGCCGCACGGCCGCTGCGGTAGACGAGCCGAAGATGCCGTCCACGGTGATGTTGTTGAGACTGGAATAGACCGTCCGTGCGATCTTCAGCCAGAACTGCACCAGCCGGACGTTCTGGCCGCTGCTGCCCTGGCGCAGGGCGGTGCCGGGGTAGGCGTTGGGGGTGCCGTTGTCGGACTGGATGCTGCGGAACTGGTCGTACAGTTCGGTCCATGTGGTGCGGCCCACGATGCCGTCCACCGTCAGGCCGTAGCGCCGCTGGAACGCCCGAACAGCCGCCGCTGTGCCGCTGCCGTAGACGCCGTCCACCGTGACAGAGGGGATGCTGCTCTCATACTGAGCCAGCGTACTCAGCCAGAACTGCATCTGCTCTACCTCACTGCCGGTGGAGCCCTGTTTGAGGACGCTGCTGCCGAGGTTCCATGAGCCGTCCGGGAGGGTGCCGCTGAATGTCTCGCCTTCACTGGTCAGCTCGGCGAGGTCCTTCACCGAGACATAGATATAGCTGATCTTATACCAGGTGCTGCGGCCCACCACGCCGTCGGCGGTGAGGTTGAACTGCCTCTGGAACTTTTTGACCGTCTCGGTCATCTTGCGGCCGAAAATGCCGTCCACCGTCAGCAGGCCGAGGAAGGGATAGTCTTTGGTGATGCGGTTGAGCTGCCGCTGCAGGGTGAACACCGCCGCTCCGGTGCTGCCCTGCCGCAGAGGGCTTCCGGGGTAGCTCTGGGGGATGGACTGGATGTTGTTGGTGCGGATGATCTCGATGTTGTTGCCATAGTAGTATTTGAGGATGCTCAGTGCATTGCGGCCCTGATTGGCCAGAGTGACCGTCCCCCACTGCTTGAGGCCGGGGCAGGTGACGGATTTTCCGTCGCAGTACTCGGCGTAGTAGGGGTTCACGGTGCCGGTCTTGCGGATATAGGTGTTGAAGATGTCGTCCGTCAGCCGCACCATGACGTCGAACACCGTCCGGCCATGGACATAGTATTGGTCGTAGCTGGTGGAGTTGGTGATGTTGAAACTGTAGCCCTTGCTGGGGTACCACTCGGTGTAGATGCGGTTGAGAGCCAGCGAGATCTGGCAGTGGATGTTGGCCCGCAGGGCCTGCTCGGGCCACGGGGAGCAAAATAACCCAACCGGCCAAAGCTGCCTTTTTGTCAAGGGATAATCATAGAACATAAGCAGTATCAATATATGAAATTTTATTGAAAATCCATCATGGCGGTGGTAAAATATTCCTATATCTCTGTCATGCTGTATCGATGCCTTTTTGTGGTATTCGGGATCGCAGAACGGCAGCTGCCCAAGAGTTGTGAGGAGAACGATTTGATGAACAAAAGAACATTGCGCCGCCTGTTTTCCGTGCTTATAGCACTGGTGATGGCGGTCTCCCTGCTGACCGGCTGCGGAACAAAAACCGCCGAAAATGTGAAAAAGCAGGAGGATGCTCAGACCATTCAGGTGTATCTGTGGAGTACAAGCCTGTACGAGACCTATGCGCCTTATATCCAGTCCCAGCTGCCGGATGTAAATATTGAATTCATCGTGGGAAACAACGATCTGGATTTTTACAAGTTTTTGGAGGAGAACGGCGGTCTGCCGGATATTATCACCAGCTGCCGCTTCTCGCTGCACGATGCGGCTCCCTTGAAGGACAGCCTGATGAACCTTGCCTTGACCAACGAGGCGGGCGCTGTGTACAACACCTACCTCAACAGCTTCAAAAACGAGGACGGCAGCGTGAACTGGCTTCCGGTCTGCGCGGATGCCCACGGCTTTGTGGTCAACCGCGGCCTTTTTGAGCAGTACGATATTCCTCTGCCCACCGATTACGAGAGCTTCGTTTCGGCCTGTCAGGCGTTTGAAAAGGTGGGCATCCGCGGCTTTACCGCCGATTATACCTACGACTACACCTGCATGGAAACGCTGCAGGGGCTTTCCGCTGCCGAGCTTACCACGACTGATGGGCGCAAGTGGCGCACTGCTTACAGCGACCCTGCCAGCACCGAACGGGTGGGTCTGGACGACACCGTGTGGCCGGGGGCGTTTGAGCGGATGGCGCAGTTCATTCAGGATACCCACCTCACGGCAGATGATCTTGCGTTGAATTACGACGATGTGACCGGGATGTTCCGGAACGGAGAAGCTGCCATGTACTTTGGCAGCTCTGCGGGTGTCAAGATGTTTCGGGATGAGGGCATCGACACGATCTTCCTGCCCTTCTTCAGCCAGAACGGCGAAAAGTGGATCATGACCACCCCGTATTTCCAGATCGCTCTGAACCGTGACCTCGAGCAGGACACCGCGCGCCGCGAAAAAGCCATGAAGGTGCTGAACGTCATGCTCTCCGAGGAGGCGCAGAACCGCATTATCTCCGATGGACAGGACCTGCTGAGCTACAGCCAGAACGTCCCCCTGCGCCTGACCGAGTACATGAAGGACGTGCGCGATGTGGTGGAAGAAAACCACATGTATATCCGCATCGCCTCCAACGATTTCTTTGCCGTCTCCAAGGACGTTGTCTCCAAAATGATCGCGGGCGAGTACACGGCACAGCAGGCTTATCGTGCGTTCAATGCCCAGCTTCTTGCCGAAGAAACGCCTGCCGATGACGAGATCGTGCTGACCTCCGGGAAGAGCTATTCCAATGTCTTCCACGCAAACGGCGGCAGCGCCTCCTTCTCCGTCATGGCGAACACGCTGCGGGGCGTTTATGGCACCGATGTGCTGCTTGCCACCGCAAACAGCTTTACCGGCAGTGTGCTGCAGGCAGATTATAACAAGAAAATGGCCGCTTCCATGATCATGCCCAACGGTCTGATGTCCCGCCAGCGCACTATGACCGGCGCAGAGCTGAAGGAGACCGTCCGCGCCTTTGTGGAGGGCTGCGAGGGAGGGTTTGTACCCTTCAACCGCGGCTCTCTGCCGGTGGTCAGCGGCATTGCCGTGGAGGTCAAAGAGGCAGGCGGCAGCTATACCCTGACCGGCATCACCCGGAACGGACAGCCGCTCCGGGACGACGACACCGTTACCGTGACCTGTCTGGCAGCGGAAAATCAGATGGAAGCGCTGCTTGCGAGCGAGAGCGGCACGTCTTTGGACGGAGATACATGGGTAAAAAACAGATGGCGCGATCATCTCTCCGGCGGCGGCGCAGCGCTTGCAGAGCCTGAAAACTACATGACACTGAGGTGAGCGGGATGGAAGACGAAAAGCATGGATCCAAACGAAACTGCCATCCCCGGCAAAAGTGGCTCCCTGTTGCGGCCATCCTTCTTCTGGTCTTGCTGATAGCAGGTTTCAGCGTTCGGTACATCTCGTTTGTGTCCCAGACCATCTATCAGGAAAGTACCTCGCATCTGGAAGAGGTGCTGCATAAATCCAATAATATGTTGAAAGAGCTGGTGCGCAAAAATGTGAGCTACCTGCATCTGTACAACGGCTTTCTGGAAACTGCCTCGGATGAGGCCGAAATACAGGCGTATATCAGGGCGGCACAGCAGGAGGCCGGGTTTGCCGAATTCTACTTTCTTACCTATGACGGCAACTACATGACCGTGACCGGGGAGACCGGCTATCTTGGCCTGCAGACCAATCTGGACGAAAAGCTCGCTCACGATGAGGATGTCGTCGTGAACACGGCGCTGCCCGGCAAGCCCCAGATGCTGGCGTTCATCTGTCCCGAAACGCAGGGCAGCTACCGGGGCTTTGCCTACGATGCCGTTGCCATCTCTTATTATAATGATGCGGTGCTTAGATTGCTGGACAGCTCTGCCTTTGAGGGCAATGCCAGCAACTATGTCATCTACCCGGACGGGCGGGTGGTCATCGACAGTTCTGTAAACCGCAAGGAGACCATTTACAATTTCATTGCGATGCTGCGCGACCATTCCGATCTTTCCGAGGCGCAGATCCTGGATCTGTCCAATGCCTTTGCACAGGGCAGCAGCGGAAACCTGAGGGTCAAACTGGGCGACACCAGTTATTATCTGGTCTACGAGGGCACAGCGGTCCAGAGCTGGACGATGGTGGGGCTTGTGCCGGTCAGCATCGTCAATGCTAATCTGGACGAACTGTGGTTCCGCACGGCGCAGATTGTGGCGGGCATCGCCGCAGGTCTTGCGGTGCTGGCCATTCTGCTCATTGTGTGCAGAAGCCATGTCACCCTGCGCCGGAAGGATACCGAGATCCGGTACCGGGATGAATTGTTCCAGAAGCTCTCGCTGAACGTGGACGACGTTTTCCTGATGTTGGACGCAGAGACCTCCAAGGTGGATTATGTCAGCCCGAACATTGAGCGGCTTCTGGGCATCCCGTGGAGAGAAGTCCGGCAGGATGTCCATGCTCTGGACAAGCTGGGCGCCCCGGAGCAGGGCAAAAACTTTCTGGATGGGCTTCTCAGCGGGCAGCAGCGGGAATGGGATCTCGAGTTTGAGCATCTGGAAACCAAAGAGCGCCGCTGGTTCCATAACATCGCCATAGGCAGCGAGGTGGAGGGCCGGACCAAATACATCCTTGTCATGTCCGACCGCACCGCCGACAAACAGGTGAATCAGGCGCTTTCGGATGCCGTTGCCGCCGCCGAGACTGCCAACCGCGCCAAGAGCACCTTCCTTTCCAATATGTCCCACGACATCCGCACCCCCATGAACGCCATCATCGGCTTTACCACACTGGCGATCAGCAATATCGACGACAAGGAGCGGGTGAAGGATTATCTGGCCAAGACCCTTGCTTCCAGCAACCATCTGCTCTCCCTCATCAACGATGTGCTGGATATGAGCCGCATCGAAAGCGGAAAGATCCATCTGGAAGAGGTGGAAGTCAACCTTTCGGAGGTGCTACACGATCTGAAAACCATCGTCAGTGGGCAGATCTACGCAAAACAGCTGGAGCTTTATATGGACGCGATGGATGTGACCGACGAGGATGTCTACTGCGATAAGACCCGGCTGAACCAGATCCTGCTGAACCTGCTGTCCAACGCCATCAAGTTTACCCCGGCGGGCGGCACGGTCTCGGTGCGGGTGCGCCAGCTTGCCGGGCAGGTGCGCGGCTGCGGGCAGTACGAGTTCCGCATCAAGGACAACGGCATCGGCATGAGCCCGGAATTTGCCAAAAAAATCTTTGAGCCGTTTGAGCGGGAGCGCACTTCCACGGTCAGCCGTATCCAAGGCACCGGCCTTGGCATGGCCATCACCAAAAACATCGTGGATATGATGGGCGGCACCATCGAGGTGCAGACAGCGCAGGGCAAGGGCAGCGAGTTTATCATTCGTGTGCCGCTGCGGGTGCAGGCAGAGCACCGCCCGGTGGAAAAGATCGCTGAACTGGAGGGTCTGAAGGCTCTGGTGGTGGACGACGATTTCAATACCTGCGACAGCGTGACAAAGATGCTGGTCAAGGTGGGAATGCGCGCGGAGTGGACCCTTTCCGGCAAGGAAGCGGTGCTGCGTGCGCGGCAGTCCATCGAGATGAGCGATGTCTACCACGCCTATATCATCGACTGGCGGCTGCCGGATATGAAAGGCATCGAGGGCCCCCGCCAGATACGCAGCCTGAACGACGATACCCCCATCATCATCCTGACGGCCTATGACTGGTCTGACATTGAGGTAGAGGCAAAGGCCGCCGGTGTGACCGCCTTCTGCTCCAAGCCCATGTTCTTGTCTGACCTGCGCGAGACCCTGATGAGCGCTCTCGGCCAGAAGCTGACAGATGCGTCGCAGGAGCTTCTGCCGGAAAAGAACGCCGACTTCAAGGACAGACATATCCTGCTGGTAGAGGACAACGAGCTGAACCGCGAGATCGCGCAGGAGATCCTGCGCGAGTACGGCTTCCGGGTCGATACGGCGGAAAACGGTGAAGTGGCGGTGGAAAAGGTGAGCACCGCAGCGCCGGGCAGCTATGATCTGGTGCTGATGGATGTGCAGATGCCGGTGATGGACGGCTACACCGCCACCCGGAAGATCCGCGCACTGGATGACCCTGCCCGGGCAAAGCTCCCGATCCTTGCCATGACCGCCAACGCCTTCGACGAGGACCGCCGCAACGCATTGGAAAGCGGCATGAACGGCTTTTTGTCCAAGCCCATCGTGATCGGCGATCTCGTGCAGGAGCTGCGCAAAATTTTGTGAGCCAAACGCCTGTCAGACAGAAAATAAATAAAGCACCCGCAGCAGGCTTTCCAGAGGTCAAGAGCCTCTGGAAAGCCTGCTGCGGGTGCTTTTGTTTTTGTCGGCTGGCAGCCGTTATGATTTCAGTACATCTGCGAGGACCTGCAGCAGATGCGGAATATCCAGCGGCTTTGCAATGTGGCCGTCCATACCGGCCTTCAATGCATTCTGACGGTCTTCTTCAAAGGCATTTGCCGTCATTGCAAAGATGGGAATGCCTGCCTTTGCAGCATCCGGCAGGGCGCGGATCTGCCGCGTTGCCTCGTAACCGTCCATCTTGGGCATCTGGACGTCCATTAAGATCAAATCGTACTGTCCGGGGGCCGCCTGCTTCATCTTCTGGACAGCGATCTCGCCATCCTCAGCAGTGTCTACCGCAAAGCCCGCTTCCTTCAGAATCTCCAGTGCGAGCTCACGGTTCAAGGCATTGTCCTCCACCAGCAAAAGTTTCTTTCCCTTGAGCTCGGAGGCATCTGACTGCGCTGGCTTACAGGCAGGCTCTGCACCGTACGGTTCTGCCAGCACTCTGCGCAGTTCGGAAAGGAACAGCGGCTTTTCGCAGAAGGCGGTCACTCCGGCAGCGCGGGCTTCCTCTTCAATATCCGTCCAATCGTAGGCCGTCAGAATGATGATAGGGCAGCTTTTCCCGATCACCCTGCGGATCTGCCGCACGACCTCGATGCCGTTCATATCGGGGATGAGCCAGTCGATGATGTAGACGCTGAATTCGTCGCCCTGCTCCATGGCGTACCGGGTGCGGATCACCGCTTCCCGGCCGGAGATCGTCCACTCCGGCCGCATCCCGATCTTGGACAGCATGGTGCTGACGCTCAGGCAGGTGTCGGTATCGTCGTCTGCTACCAATGCGCGCAGCCCTTCCAACTGTGGGAGCTGCTTGGGCTCCACCCTTTGTCCGCTGAGTGCGAAGCAGAGATCTACGATGAATTCGCTGCCCTTGCCCGGTTCACTTTCAATCGCAATGGTGCCGCCCATCATATCCACAATGTTCTTGGCGATGGACATACCCAGGCCGGTACCCTGAATGCCGCTGACGGTGGAGCTTTCTTCCCGGCTGAACGCCTCAAAGATGTGCTTCTGGAACGCTTCGCTCATACCAATGCCATTGTCCTTGATGCGGAACTCATAGCAGCCACGGCCCTTGGGCGCACCGTTCTTCTGGGCAATGCGGATGCTGATCGTACCGCCTGTGGGAGTGAACTTGATGGCGTTGGACAAAATGTTCAGCAGGATCTGGTTCAGCCGCAGCGGGTCGGTGATGATGTCCTCGTTCTCCACGTCCATGGTATCGATGAAAAGCGACAGCCGCTTTGCCGAAACATCGGGTTGGATGATGGAGCGCACATCGTGGACGAGGTCCGGCAGATGCACCGCTTTCTCTTCAATTTTTACTTTTCCGCTCTCGATGCGGCTCATATCCAGCACATCATTGATGAGGGAAAGCAGATGCTGGCTGGAGGTAGAGATCTTTTTCAGGTAGTCCAGCACCTGTTCCTTATTATCAATATGGGTCGCAGCCAGCGAGGTGAAGCCGATGATGGCGTTCATGGGGGTGCGAATATCGTGGCTCATATTGAACAGGAACTCCCGCTTGGCACGGTTTGCCGCACCCTCGTGCTGGAGTGCGATCTCCAGTTTGCGGTTCTGTTCCTCCAGCTGAGCCTGATACTTCTTCTCCTGCTCTTTCTTCTGCTGCTCCATCTCCTGCACGGAGCGTCTGCGCAGCACCCGAAGGACCATTACAAGCAGGATGTAACCGGCCAGCGCCATCAAAATCAACGGAAACGATTCACGGAAGACGGATCTTTCATCCGTATACGCATAGAGATCGAAAGACCTTCCGTGGCAGTACATTCCAAAATAGCAGCCGGAGCCGTTCCAATCGTGGGTATGGGTCAGTGTTTCGGCAGCCCCGGCTTTGCGGATCTCCCGCACCGGCGGACTGTCCGCAGCATCCTGCCCGATGAGCTCCGGGCGGTTAGAGGCAATGACCTGATTGTTCTGCACGATGAACAATGTGCCGCTGGTCTCAACCGAGTAGCCGTCCAGTACGCTCTGGATGGACAAAGCCGTTCCCTCTATAAATTCTGCCGGGGTATAGCGGTAGGCAAGCAGGATGACCTCTTTGCTTTCTGCCCGGTGTGCCGCAACATCCACGGCAGACCCATCCTCCAGCAGGACCCGCTTCAGGTAGGTTTTTTGCGGGTAAGAGAAAACGTCCAGAACGGCATCATTTTTGAGCGGTTCTCCAAACCGGGCATAGCCGATGCCGTTGGTTGTGGATTCGCACAGGAGCGTACCGTCCGGGGCCAGAACCGAAATACCTGTGAGCCAGAGCAGCTCTGCCTGCCTGTTCAGGCACTGCGGGTCGGAAAGGTCGAGCGCAGGGTCCTGTGCCAGCTGATGCACCGATACCGCCGTGCGGCGGAGCGCTTTGGCTACAATCGTATCATTGTGCTTTTCAAAGCTGGTGGACTGGGATTTGACAAAATCAAGGATCTGGCAGAAACGAGCCTCCGTTGCACGCAGTGCCTGCCAACTCGAGAAAAAAACGACGCCGGCCATAAAAAGCACGCCGATGACCAGATAGAGCCCCCATCTCCATGTATCTGAGATGGTTTTGTTTTTACGTGCCAATGGTGTCCACCTCCAGATACTGCGAAGGATGTTCAAGATACTTGCCAAGGATCTGCTCCAGTGTGCCGTCTGTGCGCATCTGCGCAAGAACAGCGTTCAGCTGGATGTCCAGCCTGCGGCTGTCGTTTTTGGCAAAGGCGATGCCCAGCCCGGTGACCAGCAGCGGTTCTTCGAGGATGCGGAACTCCACGGAATTGTCCTTCATGTATTGCAGGATGGCCGTCTCATGGGCAGCGATGGCATCCACATAGCCGCAGGCCAGCATCGCATACTGCACGCTGCGGTCTTCGGTGCTGAACACCTCGACGGTCTGCGGGATGCGCGGGTCGGAGCCGCTGAGAAAGATCTCCTCTGGCTTGCCGGTGCTCTGCACGGCGATGGTCTTTCCGGCAAGGTCGCCGAGTGTCCGGATGCTGCTGTCGGCATCCACCGCAGCCACCTGACGGCTCACCATGTAGGGTCCCGCCCAGCGGTATACCTCCTCGCGCCCATCCATGGAAAAGCAGCCCCAGATGCAGTCGATGGTACCGCTTTCCACCAGATCTGTTTTTTGCTCCCAATCGATCGGTTCAAACCGGGCAGCATATCCCATGCGGCGGAACGCTTCGGTGGCGATCTCCACGTCGATCCCGGCGGGAACGCCGTCATTGTTCAGATAAATATAGGGCGGATAGGTATCACTTCCCACAATGAGCTGCGGAAGACCGCTGTCCTTCGCGTTGGTTCCGCCGCAGGAAGTCAGACTGCCGACGGCAGCAGAGGCCGCCAGCAGCGTGCAGCCGCGCAGAAATACACGGCGTGAGATTCTGTGTTTCATTTGGGCTTTTTGTTCTCCTGTTTTATTGCATCCATTGCTCAGTTGTGCTGCTGTAATTCTTCTTTCAGGTCAGCCTGAATATCTGTCAGGCACTGCAGCAGCAGCGGGTTGAACGCTCCGCACTCGCTGTTCAGGATCATCTGCACGGCTTTTTCGTGGGAGAAGGCTTTTTTGTAGCAGCGTTCGCTGGTCAGTGCATCGTACACATCAGCCAGCGAGACCAGTTGTGCGCTGATGGGGATCTCATCGCCCTTCAGTCCATCCGGGTAGCCGCGCCCATCCCAGCGTTCGTGATGCCAGCGGGCGATCTCGTAGGCCGTTTGCAGCAGCGGCTGCTCTGCAAAATTATCCAGATCATGCAGCATCTTGGCTCCCAGCATACTGTGGGTCTTCATGACCTCGAATTCCTCCGGGGTCAGCCTGCCGGGCTTGTTGAGGACCTTTTCGTCAATGCCGATTTTTCCGATGTCGTGCAGGGCGGAAGCCAGCGGGATCATATCCTGCTGTTCCGCAGAAATCGAGTATCTGCTGCTGATCTCCAACAGACGGCGGAGCAGCAGCTCGGTGATGATACGGATGTGCCGCACATGGGCGCCGCTTTCGCCGTTGCGGAATTCTACGATATGACTCAGTACACCCACCAGCGTATCCGTATTATTTTCACGGGCGCGGATCTGCTCAGAGACCATCTGCACCAGCCGCCGCTGCTTGGCGTACAGCTTGATGGTGTTGGTCACACGGCGGTACACGATACGAGCATCAAAGGGGCGATTGACATAATCACTTGCGCCCAGCTCATAGGAACGCCGGATCGTCGCATCGGAGTCCTCGCTGGAGATCATAATGACCGGGATATCCTCGATGGTGTGGTTGGCATTCATGGCTTTCAGCACTTCAAAGCCGTCCATAACGGGCATATTGATGTCCAGCAGCACCAGTGCAATGTTTCCGGTTTCTGCCTGCAATTTTTCCATGCATTCCCGTCCGTTTTCGGCTTCCAGAATGTGGTAGCTGTCTCCCAGGATCTCTGTCAGCATCATGCGGTTCATTGCGGAGTCATCCACAAGTAAGATCTGTGGCTTGTTCTGCAAAAGTTTTTCCAAAGCCGCCGGGTCATGCCCCGGAACCTCCACCATGACGGCATTCTTGCGGCCCTTTGCCTGATACATCAGCCGATCCGCCCGGCGAACGATGTTATCCATAGGGTCGGCGAGGGACTGTATCGTTCCGCCAATGCTCAGCGAGATACGGAAATGCGAATAGCCGGGTACAGATGCCATCTGCGCGGCGGTGCAGATCTGTTCCAGTTTGGTCTGCAAAAAGTCTCCCGGAATGCCGGGTAACACCAGCAGAAATTCGTCTCCGCCATAGCGGATGAGCAGGTCCGACTTCCGGATGCAGGACTGGATGGTGTTTGCCACCGTTTTCAGTGCCATATCTCCGGCGTAATGCCCATAGGTATCGTTGCAGATCTTGAAATCATCCACATCCATCAGTGCGACACCCGCCGGGCCGATGGTTTTGCGGGCAACTTCTTCGTAATAGCGGCGGTTGTAAATTCCTGTCAGCGGATCCCGATAGAGCTTTTCTTCGAATGCCTGCTCCCGTGCAGCGCGCTGTCGGGCTGTTTCGTCCTCCGATACTTTCTGATTTTCGGTCAGTTGTTTCAGCGCCTGCTCCGCTGCGGCAAGAGCGGCTCCCTGTTGATGAAGTTTTTTCAACAGCTGCTGCTCACGCGCTTTGTAATATTCCTCGATCTCGGAAAGTGTATTCACGTTCTGACCCTCTTCTACATCATTTGTGTGTTTCATCTGCGGAAACGCGCTTTTCCGCTATTTTTTTTTTATGGGAAAGGGTAACGCGGAAGCGTTTTACCGTCTGTTCCAGTGCTGCAATGTCCACGGGTTTGGAGAGATGTTCGTCCATGCCGGCTTCCTTCGGGTAAACGCTGTGTACCTGCTCAATAAAGGCTTCTATCTCCTTATAAGGTGCCATAAAGGTGACGGCTTCGTGAGCACCGTCTTTTTTAGCCGTTTCGGTCTTACCGCCGCAGGCGGTCAGTGCTGCCGCTGCCGCAGTAATGCCGCAGACCTGCAAAAACGAGCGGCGGGAGATCTTCTTCATCATATAAATATACTTTCTCACATTTTCGGAAAGCAATACTACGCAGGTGCAGCAGCGCAGTGCTGCCTTAGCGATTCTTACACATCCCACAGGAACTCCGACGCTTGCGGCCTGTCCGCACGGGGCTTTGCGCCGAGTTTCCATAAAATGACAATATAATTGTACCATTGAGGCAAAAGCGTTTCAAGTTGATTTTGAACGTCTTGCCATATTTTGCATGAAAAATATGGCAAGTTCTGAATTTCGCTGACTGGAAATAGACTGAAGTGACCCATATCACGACCAGGTGGACCGAAAAGGGGGATTCGATGAAAAAAACTCCTTTTATTCTGCACGAAAAATTTCGTTCGGACAACAATGAACAGCGCAAAGAACGGTTTCAAAAGGAATTTGAGCGATATATCATCGATGGATTGCTCAATGCCGTTCCTTCAAGATCCTGCGCCTGATGCGGCATCCCTGAATTGGAAGGAGGGATGCGTTATGCTGCGCATGGATGCTCGTGTACAAAAAGAGGGGGGCAGATCATGAAAGCAGCAATTTATTGCCGCCTGAGCAAAGAAGATGAAGATAAAATTGGTGAATCGGAGAGCATTCAGAATCAAAAGTCGATGCTGCTCCAGTACGCCCTGGAGAACGGATTTGATATTTACCAGATCTATTCGGATGAGGACTATTCCGGCATCGACCGGAACCGTCCGGCATTCAACTCGATGCTGCAAGCCGCAAGCGAACATCAGTTTGATGTGGTACTGGCCAAAACGCAATCCCGTTTTACCCGTGACATGGAGCTCGTGGAAAAGTATCTGCACGGAAAGTTCATGGAGTGGGGCGTCCGCTTCATCGCGGTGGTAGACCATGTGGATACCAACGATACCGCGAACAAAAAATCCCGCCAGATCAACGGCCTGATCAACGAGTGGTATCTGGAAGATCTGTCCACCAATGTCCGCTCGGTGCTTGACCACAAGCGGAAAGAGGGGCTGTTCATCGGCTCTTTTGCACGGTATGGATACTGCAAAGACCCAAATGCAAAAGGAAAACTCATCATCGACCCGGAAGCAGCTGAAGTGGTAAGGCGGATCTTTTCCATGGCTCTTAACGGGATCGGCGCACACAAGATCGCACGCATCCTGAATGACGAAAAAATTCCAAGCCCAACGGCCTATAAGCAGCTGCATGGCATCCATTACCGCAGTGCATTAAAGAATACAAATGCGGCTCTTTGGAGCAGTCCCACCGTATATCAAATATTGCATGATCAGCTTTATATCGGAAATATGGTGCAGGGAAAGCATAAAAAGATAAGTTACAAGTCTGAAAAGACGATTTGGCTTCCAAAATCGCAGTGGATCGTTGTAGAAAATACGCATGAAGCGATCATTGAGCGAGAAATGTTTGAAGCGGTCCAGAGGATGATGCAGGAGCGCACCCGGAGCGGCGAGAAGGGAACGATCCATCCGCTGGCAAAAAAGGTGGTTTGTGGATGCTGTGGCAGCTGCATGGAGCAAACTGGCCGTCAGCCGAGAGCGGATGGAACACAAAGACGCTATGTTCGCTGCCGGATGCACCAGCGCGCACCGGAAGTGTGCGGCAACAAGACCTGTACCGATATGAACGCGTTGGAGAATGCGGTACTGGAACGTATCCGGGCGTATGCGGCAGACTATTTTGACCCTGAAAAAGTTCCCCTTCCAGAACAGGATGACCCCATCCGGCAGCGAGAGCAGGCCAGGCGTGACGAGCTGAAACGGTTGAAGAGCGAAGCAGCCCGGCGGCGCAAGGCCATGCAGGAGTTGTATCTGGATAAGGTGTCAGGTTTAATTGATGCCGTTCAGTTTTCTGAAATGAACCAGACCTTTCTGGAAGAAGTGAAAAAGGCAGAGATCCGAATCGATACATTGGAAGCGGAACTGGAACAACAGCAGGAAGAAACCGGTGGGGTCCAGACGCAGAGGCAGCGTGTCCGTGAACTGGCACAGGTTTCGCAGCTGACCCGCGAACTTGTTGTACTGCTGGTTCATCGGGTCATCGTCAGCCCAAAAGATCCGCTTACCGGAGAGCAAAAGATCACGATCGAATGGAATTTCTGAGTCGGCAGGCAGTTTAGCTGCCCCGCTGGGCTGTTTTCGTCAGCCCAGGTCGGATACACCTCACTGGACGCCACGTTGGCGATATAGCTGCGGAACGAGACGGTGACGTTCCGGGCCGAGGCGGCGGGCTTGCCGAGGTGGACGGTGATGTTCTTGGGGATGATGACCCGGTCCAGCACCCGCGGCACACAGGCGAGGAACGGGTTCGGGCCGCTGCCGCCGTCGCCGGTGAAGAGGCTGTGGGGCGGGATGACGATGGGGACGTTGGGCGTGTCCCGCATCTCCTCGGTGTCGGGTATCATCTCGGGCTGGGCCAGCGTCACCTGCCCGGGAAAGACCTGCACGCCCTGGATGCGGACGGTGCGGTAGCCGGTCTTGGAGGCCACGAGGTCACAGACCGCGTAGGGGGGCTGCGTGGTGTTGTTCTCGTCCAGCGAGAGAGCACAGGCGGGGGTGGTAAGGGTGACGTCGTCGGCGTTGCCTTCGGCGTCGGTCAGGCGGGTGGCGGTAAAGCCGTTGCCGCTGACGGTGACGGTCACACCCTCGACAGGGCTGGACTGACGGGCCGCAAAGGCCTGAATGCGGAGAGTTCCGGTGTTCTTCATGGAGATACGCTCCTTTGCTGGTAAAAGTATGATTCTGCCCCAGCGTATTCCGTCCGGCGCCCGGGCGTGCATGACAATGCCCGGTGCAAACAAAAAAAGCCGCCCGTAGGCGGCAGGGAATTACAGAAATCAAATTTTCTCTAAAGGCTTCCCCCGGTTGGGGGAAAGCTGTCACCGCAGGTGACTGATGAGGGCGCAAACGAGCAGCAGCTTACGGGAAATTGCCCCTCATCCGGCTGCTCTGGGACGAACTCTAAAAGTTGATTTCCGTGGCAGGGGAGAATAGCTTATTTGGCGTTGTCCTTGGCAAGGGCAGCGTCAATATTTTTTTGCAGGGCGGCAAGGTTTTCTTCCTTGTCGATGCCGCCCAGCAGGGGCTGGCCCACAACATTGCCGTCCCGGTCAAAAACGTAGGTGGTGGGGAAGGCCATGATGTTCAGCGCAAACTTGCCGGCGTCGCTGCCGGAGGCAAAGTAGATGTTGCGGTAGCTTGCGCCCGTTGCAGCCAGCAGTTTTTTGGCGGCATCAATGCCCTGCTGGTTGCCGTCTAGCGTCTCGGTGTTGATGCCGACAACCTCGCCGCCCTGTGCCTTGACCTTCTCGTTCAGGGCGTTCAGGTCGTCCAGTTCCTCTACGCAGGGCTTGCAGCCGTTGAACCAGAAGTTCACCACCGTAAAGGCGTTGCCCGCAAACAGACTGTTGTCCACCGGGTTGCCCTCTAAATCGCTGCCCTCAAACTGGGGGAAGGCAGTGCCCTGTGCGGCAGCGCCGGAAGCGGCCGCGTCCGCGAGGGCAAGGGTGGCAATCTGCTCCTCGATGGCACGGATTTTTTCTGCATCGGCGGTCAGGGTCTTGTACTCCTCATCCGAGAATTGGTCCTTTGTCTTTTCCACGGAGCTGCGCAGAAAATCGCCGTAGTTCGTGCTGAGAGTGGTCTCAGTCATGTTTTTGTCCATGGAAGCGAACACCTTCTCCCACAGGGCATCGTTTGCGGAAAGGATCTCGTTTTCCTCGGCCAGCAAGCGGCAGAAGAAGAGGATGCAGAAGATGCAGAGGACGCGCCCTGCCCGCAGGCGGCAAGGCTGAAAGCCAGCGTAAGGCTGAGCAAAAGTGCGGTTACACGGTTGAATTTCATGGTTTTACTCCTTTGTTGTTTCGGTGTTTGATTGGTCTCCCAGCCCGAACTTGTACTGGATGGCGTCCGTGGGGCAGGCTTTCATACACATCCCACAGCGGATACATTCGGCGTGGTTGGGGGTCTTGGTAATGTCTACGTCCATCTTACAGGCCCTTGCGCAGGCGCCGCAGGAGACGCATTTGTGGGTGTCTACACGCATCTGGAACAGCGAGACCTTGTTCAGCAGCGCATAAAACGCGCCCAGCGGGCACAGCCACTTGCAGAAGGGGCGGTAGAACACCACGCTGCCCATAATGACTGCCAGCAGAATGCAGGCTTTCCATGTGAACAGCTTGCCCAGCGCGGCGCGGATGCCAGCATTGGTCAGGGAGAGGGGAAGGGCGCCTTCCAGCACGCCCTGTGGGCAGAGATATTTGCAGAAGAAGGGGTCGCCCATGCCCAGCTCGTTGACCGCCAGCAATGGCAGCAGCACCACCATGACCAGCAGCACCGCATACTTTAAATAGCGCAGCGGCTTTAGCTTTTTGGTGGAAAGCTTGGGAGAGGGAATCTTGTGCAAAAGCTCCTGAAACCACCCGAACGGGCAGAGGAAACCGCAGATGAACCGTCCCAGCAGCACCCCGAAAAGGATGAGAATGCCGGTGATGTAGTAGGAAAAGCGGAATTTGGAAGAGCCCACTACCGCCTGAAACGCCCCCACCGGGCAGGCACCGGCAGCGCCCGGGCAGGAATAGCAGTTCAGCCCCGGGACGCAGACGTATTTTCCATTGCCCTGATACAGAGTTCCTTTAGCAAAGTTGGGCAGGTGGATGTTGGTTAAAAGGGTCGCTCCGGCCTGTATAAAGCCCCGGAACCGGGCAAGGGGATTTAATTTTTTCTTATCCAATGCCCACACACTCCATACACAGCCGGATGGCTTTTGAAAATACGGTGTCTGCCTCGCCCCGCCATACGCCGAACAGCAGCATCAGTACCCCGGCAGCAAGCAAAAGCAGCTGCGCCTGTTTTTTTGTCATGAACATCATAGCCTCCTGTTGTTTGATGGCACCAGTATACACTATCCGGGATAAAATTTCTGCTAAGGTGTATCTGAAAACAAAGAAAATGACGAATATTTCGCAAGCACAAGCGGGATTTAAGGCAAATAGCCGCAGGAATCCTTTGTGGATTTCAAGGCTGTTTAACGCAAAATCCAGCTGTGCTTGTAGAAATAGACTAAATTTTCGACTTTTCAGATACACCCTAGGAAAATCTTAACACGAATCTTAACACCGTCTGCTATAATCTGTTATAATGAAGAAAAACGCAAGAAATGGATTTTTACGGGAAGGGTGGAAAACAAAATGCGCCTTTTGGTGGTAGAGGACGAGCACTCCCTGCGGGAGGACATTGCCCGGAAGCTGCGGCTGTCCGGGTACGAGGTGGACGCCTGTGCAGACGGCGAAGCCGCATTGGAAGCGCTGACGGCAGAGCGGTACGACCTTGTACTGCTGGACCTCAATCTGCCCAAGGTGGACGGGATGCAGGTGTTGCGCAGCTTACGGCAGCACGACCTTGAGACCTGTGTGCTGATCTTATCAGCGCGCAGTGAAATTTCAGATAAGGTGGAGGGGCTGGATGCCGGGGCGAACGATTATCTTTCCAAGCCATTCCACCTTGCAGAATTGGAAGCCCGGGTGCGCAGCCTGACCCGGCGCAAGTTCATCCAGCAGGACGTCTGCCTGTGCTGCGGGCGGCTCAGCTTCAACACCCGCAGCCGCGTTGCCACGGTGGATGGTCAGACCCTTGCCCTGACGCGGAAGGAGAGCGGCGTACTGGAATATCTGCTGCTGCATCAGGGACGCCCGGTCAGTCAGGAAGAGCTGATTGAGCACGTCTGGGACGGAAGCGT
>OGHX01000296.1_pt1 | contig 23614 bp, 30 predicted proteins | sample 1571651 | NCBI WGS metagenome assembly OGHX01 (sample SAMEA2582030, study PRJEB24529) | metagenome | biome: Human gut stool | place: China | collected 2011
TGAGCAGGGCCTTCTCGCTGCCGAACCAGCTCTCCGCCAGCGCCTTTGCCAGCGCGGTCTTACCGACACCGGTAGGCCCGAGGAAGAGCATCGCACCGATTGGCCGGCCCGGCTCCCCCAGCCCGGTGCGGCTGCGCCGGATGGCCCCAGCCACGGCAGCGACAGCCCGGCTCTGGCCCACGACTTCGGCGTTCAGGCGCTCTTCGAGGCGGGCCAGACGTTCCCGCTCCTTTTCGCCCACCCGTTCTGCCGGGACGCCGCTGGCCTGCGCCACCACCCGGGCAATTTCCTTCCGGCTGAGGACGGGGTCTTTCTCCCCTTCCCGCTCGGCCCGGATGCGCACCGCCGCGCAGGCTTCGTCCACGAGGTCGATGGCCTTATCCGGCAGACAGCGCCCCGGCAGATACCGCACTGAAAGCTCCACGGCCTCCCGCAGGGCTTCGTTGGGCAGGCGGACGCCGTGATACCGCTCGTAGCGGGGTGCCAGACCTTCCAGTATATCCACAGCCTGCTTCGGCGTAGGCTCTTCGATTTGGACGCGGCCAAAACGGCGCTCGAGGGCGGCGTCCTTCTGGATGTGGGTGCGGAACTCCTGATTCGTCGTCGCGCCGATGAGCTGCAGTTCACCCCGGGCCAGCACCGGCTTTAAGATACTGGCCGCGTCGATGGCCCCCTCTGCCGCACCGGCGCCGACGATGGTGTGGAACTCATCCACGAAGAGGATGGCGCTGCCGTCCCGGACGAGTTCTTCCAGCAGTCTTTTACCCCATCGTATCATCGTCATTTTCTCCCCAAAATATAGGATTACTCTACGAATGACCCACACCCTTCCGTCGCCATCCACATCTCCCCACGCCAAAAAAAAAGGCCCTGAAGATTCCGCGCCGCAACCAGCGCAGTGTATCTCCAGGGCCTTTTTTCATGCTATGCCATCCCTTGCATAGGGCGGCTGCCATTCCAAAATATCATGGCCAAGTTGGTCAGACGCTTTCCAAAATATCATTGCGCCATAGTCTGCTAACAGGTTGCAGATCCACTCTTCAGCTTCAGTCCAATAGGCCGGTCTCACCATGCGGTGCAGCTCTGGCAGCATCCCGTAGCTTACCATGGTAGCGTGTCCCAGCTCGTGCAACAGCACCCGCTCCAGACTCCTGCCGTGTAGTCCCTTAGCAAGCCAGATGCAATGCGTTCTGGGATCTGTCACGGCAAGAGTCCTTCTGCCGGTGCGGTCTATGAGTACAGGATCATCTTGGTCTGTGTACAGCACTCGCCAGAATATCCCGTTCATCATAAATCGAGCCATTTTGAAATTACGTCGGCATGTCCGCCACGAGCTTGGAGAAGTCCGCCTTGATCTTCTTCCGCAGCTCAGGGTCGGCATCGCCGTAGATGGTACGGATAGCGGTCATGGCGCTCATCAGATGCTCTCCAGCGTACTTGTCCATATCCGCCTTGTCCATGGCAGAGTGGCTTTCCGTGTAGTGCTTCCGAGCTTCCAGATACTCCCCGTAAGGCCGACCGTACTGGCCTTCCTCATACCGGAACTCTCCTCTGCGGCTCAAAGGCCATTCGCCGTGGTCCTTGTCCCGCATACGTTTCTCGAACTCCTCCGGGTCCCGCAGCCAGTCCTTCATAAAGGCCTGCTGTTTGGGCGTCTGGGTGTATCCCATCCGCTGGTAGTCTGCATCCTCCATGGCCTCGATCAGGGTCTTGTAGTAGCAGGCTTCCCAGCAATACTTCTGGGCCTGAGCCAGGTCTTTGATCATGTCGATCACTTTCCCGGACTCCTCCGTGTCTGCAGAGTCCACGCCCTTCGCCAGCTCGACTTTCTGGGCATCCACCAGAGTGTCCATCATCGAGCGCAAGCTCATCATGCAACGATCCTCCATGTTTCAGCCCTCCTTATGCGATCCGTCTGACCACAAGATTTGCACCAGGCCCCACGGTCAGGTTGGCAGTGCCGGTGTTCACGATACGGATAATATCATACATTCCGCAGCCGTTGCCTACCAGCATGGTCTTGGCCACGTTGTTCAGGTCACCGGCCGCAGCGGTGGTGGAGATCATGGCAGAGCCCGGGAGCACTGCATTCCCTGCGGAAATGCTAAGCTGCACGGCACCTGCTGCCACGCCACCAATGTTGCCCGAAAAGACGATCTCGTAGATCCCGTTCAGCCGCAGCCGCACATCCGTCATGCCGGTCTTGTGGCACTCAGCAGTGCAGCGCGTCTTCAGGTTGGTCACGTCAAACGCAATAGCCTGCCCCGGGGTCAGAGTCTGGGCGGTCGAATTGGAAATCTCGATCATGTCCGTTCCTCCTTCTGAATATAAAAAAGAAAGAGCGCCAGGCTCCTTGCCCAGCGCCCTCCATTTTGAATTTAGCTTGCCATGTTGCAGCAGCCGGTCAGGCCATTGCAGCCAACAGCGGCATTGGGGTTCTGCACGATGTATGCCGGGTTGGGTGCGGGCCGGAGCTGGCTCACCAGATAGTTGTTCTGTGCCTGCTGGCTGGCCGCCAGGGACATCTGGCTGAGCTGAGTACGGAGCTGGGCGATGGTCTCGTCCTTGTCCGCCATACGGTTTGCCACCATCTCGTCATGCAGGGCCCGGTAGTTGGCGTTGTCGTTCTGCATGATCTGCTGGGTCTGGTTGGCGATGGCGGTCGTGATGGCACAGGTGTTGGTGGCCATATCGTACTGGATCTGTGCCTGACCCTGACGGTTCTCGCAGCAGCAATTCGACAGCTGGGCCTGCAGAGCGTTGGTGTTCTGCATGTTGGCCACGGTGTCGGCGTTGATGGCCTGCTGAATGCCGAAATTGCCCTGCATGAGGGCGGTGTTCACGCCGTTAAAGCCCTGAAGCATCGCGGTGTTGGTGTTGTTGAAGCCGTTCAGCAGGCTGGTGTTCACGGCGTAGAAACCGTCGCACAGGCCGTTCTCAAGGCCATTCAGCTTGTTCATCACGCCCTGGTTGTCGAAACCACGCTGGACATCTGCCTGACTGGCAGTACGGGTACCATTGCCCCGGCCGCCGAAACCGCCATAGCCGTTGCCATCGCAGCCAAAGCCACCCCACAGTGCAAAGAGGATGACGATGATCCACCATGCGCCTCCGCAGTCGCCCCAGCCATTTCCGTTCCGGTTCCCTGTCACAGCAGCGATGTCAGCAAGACTCGGAATGTTCATACCAGTGTTAAACATATCATTTCCTCCTTCGGAAATATCAGTGAATGGATGTTCGGATATGTTCACTGGGCCTTCTTTCAGGCCGCGCGTATCCTGAGCAAAAGCCCAATTCACATCAAAGAGATATGTTTAACGTCCTTTTCAGTTCAACGTCTCTGGAAAAACTGCATCGCCCTTGCGTAGGCCTCTTCCGGGGTCACGCCGTAGCTCTCGCAGAGGTTCCGTGCGATCTGTTCGCCCTTCGCATCGTCTCCATTTTGAATGACGGAGATCATGTTCTGAGCCAGCGGGTTCGACTGCATCTGAGGGTTCTGCCGGAGCAGCTGGCCCAGCATTCCGGCAATGGGATTATTTCGGTTCTGGTTCATGGTCTTCTCCCTTCTTATCTCCTCGGTACGGCTTGTGATAAGGTTTTGTGCGTTTTGGCGTCCGTTTGAGGAGCTCGTCCAGCTTCTGCCGAATATCCTCCAGCTCCGCGTTTGCAGGAGCGGCTTCGGTTTCCGGCGTCGTCGGGGCAAAGACCATCGTTTCGATTTTTCCTACGTTCGAGAGGTATTTCACATAGATACAGCTCATGTCATCCTTCAGAAAGATGGCCGGGCTTCCGTTGTTCGGCACCTCGTTGGGACGGACTTCCGCAATATCACGGATGACCCGCCCGGGCAGTGCCGGGACAGAAGCCTGCTGGTATCCATTTTGATTTCCCAGCCCGGGGTACCCCATGGGCTGACTGTTTTGCCATCCTCCCAGACCGTTCACTCCTTGAGGAAGGCCCTGCGGAGGATATGCACCGTAATAAGGGTTCATAGTGTCCTCCTTTGGTTTATAAGCGGTTATTTTCAGTTTTCCAGTGCCTTTCGCATCTGGTCAAAGAAAAACTGGATAATGGCTCCGATGGTCTCATCGGTAATGATCCACGAGATGAATCTGCCATACTTGCTGTTATTCAGGGCCGCTCTCAGCACCTTCGTCACCCAGGCCTTTCGCTCTGCGCCACGCTTTGTGCCCTGAATTTCCTGCTCGGCCCGGACTATTAAGTCGAGGACGAGAGGCCTTACGGCGGCACCGTAGCCCAACCTGACGCAGCCCAAGACGTAGAAGATGACGCCGCCCAGCATCAGCACTGCCGCCACCGGGGTGGGCAGGATGCTCAGAAGTTTACTCACTGCTGTCTCCATGTTTGGTCGCTCCTTTCATGAGGTACTTAAGAATGTTCTGATGGCACGCTTCCATGCCATCGTGGTTGTTTCCCGAGAGCTGTGCTTCCAACAGGTTCTGCACGCCGTCCAGGATCAGCAGGACAAGGTCATCGAGATTATTGAATCGCCGCATATCCCTGCCCAGTGCATCCTGCACGCTCATCATCCTGGCCTTCAGCAGCTCCACATCATCCTTCAGGTTTTTTATCTCCTCGTTCTGGGCCTTGTCTGGAGCCTCGGCCAGACCCTTGTACTTTTTCCAGAGATCAACCATCTTGTCCAGCGATGCCACAAACCCGAAGAGGCCGATCATCGCTGCACCGACGACTTTCAACGACTCATACAGCTCCATTATGCCTCCCGGAGCCGGGTCAGCCCCTTTGCCTTGATGATCCGAGGGTAGTTCACCGTCGTGACGTCGAGGTCCACCGGCCCGTTGATGCCCGGCACGCGGCCCTCACTGCTGTGCTGGTGAGCGCTGTACTTGAACTGCACCTTCGGAGTCTTGCCCGTGTAGTCCGCCAGCCAGATGTCCCACCGCCCGGCCAGCCTTGCCATGTCCAGATGGACGTTGGCATAGCTCGTGTAGGTATAGAGCTGGGCGAAGAACCCCATCTTCTCGATCTGCTCGAGGTGGTAGGCCGCGAGGTTGGTCAGGTCGTTCGGCTTCAGCACGGCAAGCGCTTCGTTTTCCATGTCCACCGCCACCGGCATGGTCAGTTCCTTGCCCCGCAGCGCCTTCCAAAGTGCAGCCAGCTCTTCGTCAGCCAGCTTCTCAGTGATGGCGTCGGTGTAGTAGTAGGCACCAATATCCAGCCCTGCCGCTTTTGCGTTGGCATAGTTATCCTCGAAGGTGGGGTCGATGTAGGGGACACCGTTGCGGTTCCCTACGGCCCGCAGCATCACGCCTTTATAGCCTGCCGCTTCTACCTGCACCCAGTCCCCCAGTTTGATGATCCCTTGCCACCGGCTCACATCGATGTACCGGTAGGGCGGGTCGCCCTCCCAGCCGGTCACAGCCTCTGCCCCGGGGGGTTCGGGAGGTTCCGGTGCGGGCTTTACCTCTTCGGCATCCTGCTTGTCCCCCGGGCCAAAGATGGCCCGCACCAGCTTTTCCAGCAGCTCCAGCAGTTTACTCATTGTAGTCCTCCCCCGTGATCTCCTTGTACTGCTCTGCGGTGATCTCGTCCTCGGCCACCCGCTTGGCCAGCTCCCGCTTGACTCCGGCATGGCGGCGTGCGGGCATCTCTGCCCATGTCTTGGTACCGGCGATGAGCCGGTTTGCCCAGATAATGTTCATGGCGATACCTCCTTATTCCTTGTTAAGCGCTGCGTCAAGCTCACACAGCGCGGTTTCGATGGTAGTCAAATGCTCCTGTGATGCCATATCCTGCTCACACAGGGCGTCCTGCAGCTCGGCTGCGCTCTTCGCCGCCTGCTCTGCCAGAGGGCCGGTCTTGTCGGTCATCCGGTAGTGGCGGTCGATCTCGTACCAGTCATAACAGCCGCCCTCGGCATCCTCCCGGCTATCCAGCTTGCGGACAATGCGGAAGCTGTCAGTGATGGTCTGGTCGGGATACTCCCGCTCGATCTGGTGATACCCGGTCAGGTCAGTGTGGTGGTCGCCCTTGGTCTTGAGGACTTCGATGCGGCCCTTTGTACCAAATACGTATTCCATGCGATCTCCTCATTTCTCCGCTGGCTGCGGATGATGCGTTTCAGGTCGCGCATGATGCGCTCTCCCCGAAACAGCCATTGATAAAAGTGATAATTGTTGCAGTGCCGCAGCTGTCCCAGCCGGGAAAGCAGGCTGGCGGCCGACTTGGGGTGGATGGGTCTGCCCTGCCGGATGCGGCGGCGATACCTTGCCATGGCCCGCTTCATTCGGAGCAGATTGTGCTTGCGCGGGATGGTGTACCCTCTGCCGTAGCGATAGCCTACGGCATCCGGCAGACGGCCTTTGGTGCGTTCATAGCCACGCCGGGGCAGGGCCAGCGGCACTTTGCGCTGCGGCTTTGCCACCGGGAACACCTGCCAGTCGCCCTTGAGCTTCAGATCGTGGGCGTTCAGCCAGCCCTCCACAAGGATGCGGAGTTTGCGCAGCTTTCGCTTGTTGGGGCCGAATGCCGTCATGTTGTCCATGTACCGGGCGTAGTGCTTGCAATAGCCGCTCTCCCGGATGAGCCGGTCGAGGGGCTGCAGCACGGCGTTGGCAAGCCACTGAGACGTGTAGGTGCCAAGCTGGATGCCGTTGCGGATGATGCGCTCGATGAGGTCAAGGACGCGGCGGTCTTTGTAGAGCTGGCGCATTCTCGCCATCACCACTTCCGGGGTCAGGCTCTCGTAAAAATGCCGGATGTCACCGCAAAACTCGTACTTCGTGCCTTTGCGGTCGTACTTCAGCCAGCGCTCGATCGCTTTCTTCTCCCGCTCCGTTCCCCGGCCCCGGATGCTCCCGCAGCAGTAAAAATCCATGCCCTGCATCATCTTCGGCTGCAGCGCCTGAATGAGGGCGTGATGCACATACTGGTCCGGCCACTGCGCCGGTTCGCTGATGATGCGCCATTTCCGGGCGCTGGTATCCCAGCGCTGGGAGACATGGGGCGGTTTCGGCTCAAAGCCTTTGATGAGCATACGGCGCAGGTCTTTCACCCGCTCCGCTTTGGTTTCTTCCACCCACGCCGTGCAGGTGTTGGGGCGGTGGCCCTTGCACCAATGGTGGGTGCGGTTGACTTCATCAATGGCAAGCAACAGATTATCGTCTGATATTAGCGTATCAAAGAGCTTTCCAGCCCTTTTCATTTGGGATACCTCCTTTTAGCTGTACAGGCTTTCCAGCGCTCCCTGCGGAGTGTACTAGCCTGCTCCCAAAATGCCTATCTTCACCGTGGGGTGTGCGGCTGTCTGTGCCAAGAATCTGTGAGGTTGGAAATATCAAAAAGGAAGCGGCAGCCGATGTTCCCGTTGGCGTTCGACGCGGTGTTGTAGTTGACGTAGAACAAACCATAGTTGGAGTTGTGGCTATAGCAGCCACCGACGTAGAGGCACGGGTACGAAGAGTCGAAGTTCCAGTAATCGCACGGACCCGGGAACAAAAAACACCGGCAATGCACAGACAGTCCCATATAAAGTTCAGCGCCTTACGGCGCGGTTATCTGCGGGGGTTGCGACCCCCTCAGACTCCCCCGTTGGGGAGTTCCTGGAGGCGGCAGCCGATGCCCCCGTTGGCGTACGACGCGGTGCTGTAGCCGACGCAGAACAAACCATAGTCGGAGTCGTGGCTATAGCAGCCACCGACGTAGAGGCACGGGCACGAAGAGTCGAAGTACCAGTAATCGCACGAGTACGTTGCGTCACTACCGGGCGTGGATGTGGGGATAAACATCGGGAAGCCTCCGTTTGTCTTGACCCCGAATGCGGACGGCCAGCCATTGGACGGAACGCCCACCGCCGTGCCGCCGCTGTTGTCGCTGAAGTTTGCGGGGTTGAGGATGATGTTCAGGCCGTCGCCGTTGTTGTAGCAGCCATCGCACCAGTCAAACACGTTATCCCACAGGCCCTCGATGTTGCGGTACTGCGTACCGCCGTAGGTGGCCCGGTTGCTCTGATCGGTGCCGGTATGATACGGCATCGAGTCGGTATAACCCATCGTAAAGGTGTTGCTGCTCGGACTGCATCCATAGCCGATTTTTGCCTGACTGTTCCAATCGGCAAACTCGACGATGTACAGCAGCCAGAGCGTAAACCTCATAGCAAAATCGCACTGCCAGATGGCAGAGCCGAGGCTGTGGATGTTCGACCGTGCGGCGGAGCGAGTCATGCTTGTCAGCGGGGGGCTGCCGGTCTTGCTCTTGTAGCCGCTGGCACAGTGATACCGGCCAACGTAGACCACGTCCCGCTCGCCGTTGCCGTCTCCCCTGTCCATGTGAGCGGGAGAAACGGAGTAACCCGCCACCTTGCGGTCTGCGATCTTGATGTTCATGCCGGAACCGGACTGTTCCAACAGATACCAGAACTTGGGGATAGCCACCATCGTGCCGCCGGTGCGCTCGCTCTTTACCATGCCCGCCCAGGGCTGCAAGCTATCAAAGGGGCTGCCATAGCTGCTTGCGCCCGCGACATACGGCACGGGGTCGGTAAACTCTGCCGCCTCGTCGGTGCGGCTCCACTTGGTGGTGCTGGTGCCGTCCCAGCTTGCGCCGTAGATGTGGACGTAGGCAAGCTCTACCGCATAGTCTTTATATGCGGTGGCTGCTACAGTTTCGGTGGTGGTCTCATCATCCTTGGCGGCAGTGATACTCCATGTGCCAAGGACCGGAGGGTACAGCTTGACAGTTCCAGTTCCTGCATCACCGGTGACCGTGGCGGTCATAGTGTTGTCGCCGCAGGTGGCTGTCAGTGTACTTCCCACCGGGGCGGTCAGGGTCAGAGTGCAAAAACGTGCAGTTGCAGTGTACGTTTCTCCATTCTCCAAGATCTCCACCTCTGCGGTGTCGCTGGCGGCACTCCCCTTGGATGCCTGCACGGTATAAGTGCCGGAACGCTTGATGCGCACCGAGGCGTTTCCGCTGCTGTCCGCTGTTGCGGTATATGCCTTTCCGGTGGACAGAGTTGCCGTGACCACCGCGTCCGGGGCAGTGGTCACATTCAGCGTGGCCGCAAAGTAAGGCAGCGTCAGCGTGTATTTACCGCCCACGGTCTCCACGTCGATGGTGTCGTCCGTGGTCAGTCCGGCCAGCGTAGCCGTTACCGTCCACCGGCCCAGCCGGGGCAGGGCCACGGTGTAGCTGCCGGAGCTGTCTGCCGTGCCGGTAATGGTGCTCTGGCCGTCGGTCAGGGTCAGGGCGCTGCCCGCCGTGGTGGTGACGGTGAGCTTCGGCAGCGTATTGCCCAGCACCACGTCAAGCGCCTGCTGCAAGTTGGATGCCCCAGTACCCATCGTGTCGGTAAAAGATATATCTTTCGCCGCTCCGTACTGGTCGAGCATTTCGCGGACAAACTTTTTTGCGGCCGCTTCATCCATGATCTGGCCGCTGTCCTCCAGCTTCTTGATGGCCGCGGACAGGGCGGCGGAGATTACGTCAACATGGGCATTCGGGTCTTTGTCGTGCTTTGCGAGAATTTCTCTGACCCACTTTTCGGTGGCAATGGCGTTAGGGTCTGCGGTCAGATAAATCTGCGCCGTATTGGAGATCGCGAGAACCCCGAAAAACTCCATCAAGAAGTTGTTCATGGCGGCCTCGGGCTGGATCTCGAAGCCGTGATCATCCTGAAAAATAACAGCCAGAGCGTCACTGTCGCTGTCGTCCAGCTTGGCGTAGATGCCGATCTGATGCAGGGTGTAGCCCTGCTGGAGCCCATTGTTGCTGATCTGAATCTTGATTTTGTACGCAGCATCATCGCCCTCGCCGGTCATTTCGCTGCTGGCAAGGATGAGTGACTGCTTCTGGTCGGCGACCTCGGTAGCGTTGGGAAGCTCTGACGCCTGTACAGTGCCAGCGCCGCCGACCGCTCTTGTGAAGGTCATGCGCTTTCCGGATAAAGCCTCCGTCAACATGGACGAGCCGAGTGCCGTGTATGCCGAAGAATTCCAGCTCATTTTCATTCCTCCGATCCTGCCACTTTGGCAGTATTTTTGATGTATATGCTTGTGGGCACTGCTCCGGCAAATGCCGTCACACTACCGGTCTGTGGCTTGATCTTGCCTCTCACCTTGGCAGTCATGGTAAGGGATACTCCGCAGGGGGCGGCGGCGATATAAGCTGTTGGGTTCTTTTGCGGAGTGTCAATATAAATTACCCTTTCAAGGTGAGCCGAGCATCGTCCAACGAGCTTCAAAAGCCGGCTGATTTCGTCAAGCGAACGATCCAGCAAGTCCGGATGCTGCGAAAGATCGACTTTAAGCTGCCATTTTCCGGGAATGCCGTCATACTTGAACCACTCAACGACTTCTCCACTTTCTCCGAAGACCGTCTGAACCAATTCCTCGACCGCTGACACGGTTCCGGCTCTCGCCGCCCACAGGAAACTCTTTTTGATGATTTCCCGCTTGGAATCGACGCTCAGACTGTCGACGTAGTAAGGTGTGCGGAGTTCCACGGCCAAAACGTCCAGAATGCTCTCCGGCAGGTCATCAATGACGGACATGGTCCGGGTCTGGGCCAGTTCCTGCATGATGCGCCGCTTCTCCTGCAATATGGCGTAGGAGAAAGCGATCACCTCCGGGTCGTACCTGCGGGCATTGTTGAGCAGGTCGGTAATCTGGCCGTTGTAGAGATCAGTCATCTTCCAGCCCTCCGTATACGAGGTTGACGGTTCCGGGCTGCGCTGCCTCTGTGGTCGAGACCACCGTGAATGCCGGGGAGCGGATCACTGCCCGCTTTGCCCCGGCTGTCCGGATGCGGTGTTCCAGCTCGCTGGGGTTGATGTCCTTTCCGATGTCGCTGCGCTGCCACAAGACGTAGGCGTTCACGGCTTCGGTCACTTCGTTCTGGATGGCTGCCGCCTGTGCCATGTCGCTGCGGTTGATGTAGTAGGTCACATCGACGTTGAAGGTCTGGACTGCCGGAGCAGAGCAGGTGACGTTGTCCGTGATGGGCCGGATCGTCTTGGAGTTCAGAGATTCCTGAAGCCCTTTCAGAAATCCGCTGCTGGGAAGAGTGCCGTCCTTCATCAGGGCGTAGATCACGACCTTGCACGGCTCCGGGGAAAACGGGACAACGTCACCCACCTCGGTGCTGTAGGTCTTTGCCCAGTAGATGTAAGACCCCTCAGACCCGGCGGTCGATTCCGAATCCGGGGCTAGGAAGATTCGCTCGGCGAGACTCTCGTCTGTTTCGAGGTTTGCGCCGCCGCCGCTCTCGGTCACATTGGAGACGCTCTCCACATAGGCCACCGGGTCCACGATGGTGGAGATCTGACCGGGCATATAGCCATTGCCAGTGATGCCCTCCACGGTGCAGGTGGCCCGAATGTCTACGCTCTCTTTCCCGGCCTCGACCTCGCCATATTCCGAGGTGGCGAAGTATACGCCGTCGCCGTTGGTGACGCGGGTTCCAGCTGGGATGCCGATGGCGTAGCCTCTCGGCTCCGAAAGGGTGAAGCGGATAGTCGTGGTCGCTGCTTTCGGCTGCTGCCGAATTACGCCACGGTTGCCGCCGAGGTTGTCCAGAAATTCACCGTAGCTGTACTTGAGCAGATCCTGCTTGCCAGCCCGGTCGGTGTACATCTCCAGCTGGTAGAGGTCCAGAGCGACGCTGTAGATCAGGATGCGCATCGGGTCTGCAGGTGCAAGGCTGCGGCTCTTCCCGGTGACCTCCTTGTACTTTTTTTCAAAGTTGGAGACCATGCGGTTCATCATCGCATCGACCGTGTCGTTGTCGATGAACGAGACCTCCGGGAGGTCGAAAACGGATTGCAGGGTATCAGGCAAGAGAACACACCACCTTTGCTTTCAGGCTGCCGTTCATCACGGCGACTTCGTCCGTGCCCTCGAAGCTTACCTCGCAGGATTCAACTCGCGGCTCGTACTTTTCGATTTTCTCCATGATTTCCAGTGCCACTTCGTTCATGGCCACCTGCACCGGGTGAGATACGGAATCGTAGCTGATTCCAAAATCCCGGTAAAGCGGGCAAGTGCCCGCAGGGGTCAGGATGATGTTTCTCACGCACCGGGCGATGTCCTTCAGCTCGGTGCTGTCACCATCGAAGCTGACTTGTACGTCAGAGATCTGCATCGTATCCCTCCCATCAAAGATATTCTTCCATCGTCAGGGTCATCTTTGCCTTGACGATCTCGCCCCGGCTGTAGACCACCTCATAGGCGGTTGAGGCATTGGTAATCTTCCAGCGGTGCTTTCCGACCCTCCGAAAGCCGATGACCAGTATCTGCACGTCGCCTGTCTCGACGCAGTTGTTGATATAGTCCATCATCAGCCGGGGCCTGACACCAAGCTCTGCATTGAGTTGGATGTCAAAGGTGATCTGTCCGAGGCCGGGGCGGATGAACTCGGATTGATCTTTCAGCCCCATGCGGCTGTGCGTGGCCCACACTGCGGAGGTCGTGCGCTTGAGGTTCTCCGGTGTAAGAACGCGCCGGTCGGAGGTCTGGAAAATCAGGCCGAGGCCCCAGTTTCCGATTATCACGTCAGATACCTCCTGCTTTTAGGGTATTGGTGGCGTTGTCGGGCTGGTCGAGCCCTGTGCAGTGTGCTTATGCTGCTGCAGGCTGATCGTTCCAGCCTTGACATCGTTCGTTGCGGTAACTCCATCATGGGTGGTGATCTGCTTTTCGACCAGCAAGGTCTTTTTGAGGGTGGTCTCTTTTTTGACCGTGACCTTTTCCAAGAATTCCACCTCCGGGGCGTTGATGGTGATCTTCTTGCCGGCCATGATGGTCATGGTGCCATCCTTGTTGGCCTGAATGGTGCAGCCTCCGACCTGAATCGTCCAGCTTTCGGTGGCGGTCACATCGGCGGTGCCCTCTATGGTCTGACTGTATGCCTTAGCCCCGGCATCGTAGGTCTCGTTTGCGGTGCCCGGCTCGTTGGAGTATTCCTTGCGGTATACTCCCTCCCGGCCATCTGCTGGCTGGTAGTCGCCGTGCCACACTGGGCCGATGATCACGCCAGCGCAGCTGCCGTTCGAGAGATGCCCCACGAGAACCTGATCGCCGATCTTGGGCATCCAGTATTCCCATGCGAGGAACGGCAACTCTGAAGTTGTGCTGCCGTCCTTGTCCTCATAGGAAACTCTGGCCGTGCCCTCCGGATAGTTTATGCTGCTGATCTTTCCGATGCGGAGGATATTGCTGTCGGCCACTGGATCACCTCCTAGTTGGGGTTTATCCACGAGCCGGGGACACTCTTGGCGGTCGTGAGGTTGAGCATACCCTGCGACGTGTTGAAGACGTAGTAGATTCCGGGCCGCCGTACCCCGGACGGGTTTCCGGGTTTGACTTGCCCTGCTGCTGCCTCGGCTGCGGTGTAGTATCCCTTTTTCGTGGTCTTGAGTTCGTAGGTGTCGCCCTTAGTTGGAGTGCCGCTGGAGGAACTCTTGCTATTTTTGGAGGACGACGATTTTTGGCTTTTGGACCGCTCCGCGACCGTGCTGGACTGAGTTTTTACATCGGTGATGCGCTTCTCCACCTTTCGGAGTTTCAGGGCGGTCTTGTATCCGCTGTCTCCACCGAGCGTGTGAATCGCCTTGTCGACGTAATACTTGCCGCTCAACTTGCCGAGGTCAACGATCAGGACGCAAGCCGTTGCGAAAATGTACCATCTTCCCTTGAGCGTAAGGTTCAGGGTCGTGGTGCCTTTATTCGCGCTGTTCAGTGCGGCCAGAGCGATGGCGGTCGCCTCGGTCAAATTTTCTGCAGCCTCGTTGCAGGTCAGGATTCGGTCTCCATCTCCGGCCTCGACCGTGAAGGTCTTGTTTTTCTTGGAGTTGGTGTACTCGTACTTGACCCCGGTGTAAGTCCCGGCGATGGAGGTGTTCCATGACCAGTTGGGGTCGAAGTCCTTTTCTGTGAGGATTGCAATGGTCGGCTTCTGTTCGTATGTGGCCTCGTCAAAGACCACGATCTTGTCGTTGAAGATCTTCATTGCGAAGCCGTATTTTGTGACCAGCGAATTGTAAAAGCTGCAATCGTCTTGATCGTTCTGCTCTACCTTCTCGATGGTCATTTCCTTGACTTCGTAGAACAGCGCAATCCCGGCCCGCTCCGCGACCTTTTGCCCGATCTCCTTGAGGTTTGTTTTCTCGTAGGTCTGGGTGCGCTTGGTCGATTTGAAGCTGCTTGTGGCCGGAATCGCCACGCCGTCCAAAGACATTTTGATGGGATTGCCCCTGAAAGAGAAATCATCCACGCAAAATGCGCCACACAGGAAAGAGGTTTTGATGTTGTCCGCGTCCCAGTTCTGGGTTCTGATCGTTGGCTTCAGGCGGTCCCCGGTTTGGGGAAACCATGGTCCGATCCACTTTCGGTCCCGGTCGTTCAACTCGACGCTGATCGTGTCGCTGGAACCGCTGGACACATCGGTGTAGGTAAAAGAGGCGAGGTATGGGGAAACCTGCGCCGTGGCATTTTTGCCGTTGTACAGAAGTGCGACGGATGCCTTGCGTGGCTCCACTTGCTACCGCCTCCATTCGGGCAGGTCGTCTGCTTCCACGAAGGATGCTTCCTCCGAAACCTCCGGCACAAAAACTTCAACCCCTGCAGGGAAGACCTCTGTGTCGAGGAGCCGGATGTTCTCCCTCGCTTCCATCAGAGCCTGTATTTTGGTTTCATTGCCGTAGGTGGCACGAGCGATGGTGTCGAACGTGTCACCCTGAACCGTTATGTAGATCGCCATCGGCTGCCCTCCTGTTAGAAGTCTGTTCGGTCATGGTCTCGCTTCCACCTGTCCATCATCTCGTTGAACTCTTCTTGCGAGATTCTGCCCGCCTCAACCAGATCCTCTTTGGACGGGGTGCCGCCGTAGAACTGGTAGGTCGGGTTGTAGATGATGGAGGGAGCGGGGCCGGGCTGCCCACCGCCAGCCGGTGCGGGCTGAGGGCGGTTGCCCCGCAGAGCATCCAGCAGAGCCGTGATGCTGTAGCCGGTGCCGGAGATGCCCTGCAGCTTGTCTGCAAGGAAACCCAGCCCGGTGCCGATCATGTTTCCGAGGCTGCCGTCGCTGTTTCCAGCGTTGACTGCCTGCAGGGTGTCGGCCAGCATAGAGCGCATCTGCGTCCACAGTTCCGAGAGCGGGAGAACGGCTTCTTTTCCAGCCTCGCCGCCGCCCAGCAACTTGTTGCCCATCGCACCGAAGATCTGCGCACCGTTCAGGATGCCGCCCTCTTTGTACCACTCGATTCCGAAATGCGGAACGCTGGGCGGCGAGAGTGAAAAGTCGCCGGTGATGCTGACGTGGGGCAGCTTGAGCTTCGGCAGGGACCAAGAGAAATTGAATTTCTGCTTGATGGCCGAAATAACGGAGCCGACCGCGTTCTTGGCAGCCTCCATCTTGCCGACGATGGCGTTATAGATGCTGCCGAAGATGTTCTCCACGGTCGTGCGGGCGGCGGTCAGTGCGGTTGAGATCGCCGTGCGGATACCGGCCACCGCGCTGCTGACAGCAGTGCGGGCTGCGGTGAATTTCTGTCTTGCTGCCGAGAAAAACTCAGCGATGGAGGACTGGGCGTTGCTCAGGAACGCTGCGGCAGATGCCACGGCGTTCTGTGTCGCTGCGATGACCTGAGAAAGCGCACCCTTGATGGCCGTGAATATGGCGTTCACGCCGTCGCGGAACCACTCACACTTGGTGTAGAGCAGAACGATGATGGCGATGGCTGCTGCAATGGCGGCGATGATGATTCCGATGGGATTTGCGGTCATCGCTGCGCTCAGTGCTTTCTGTGCGCCGGTCGCCACGGCGGTGGCCTTTGCCCATCCAGCTTGTGCCAGCTGGGACACCGTGACCTGCTTCGTAAAGAGAGCCACGAGGACTTCGTTCAGCTTGAGGGTGCCATTAAAGGCTGCCTGTGCGATGTTGGCATTTTTGGTGCTCATCGCAAACAGCTTCAGCTGCACTTGCGCCATCTGAAAACCGTTGATGATGGACTGGATGCCCTGCCCGGCCTTGAACGCCACAAGGACTGCCGCCGCTGCGATCAACTCATCCCGGAACCGGGACACGGAGTCGAGGGCGGACAGAATCTTGTTGGCGAAGTCTGCAGAGACCTGAATCGCAGTCAAAAGGCCATCGACCAGAGCCGTGACGAACGGCGTGGCCCGCTGGATGCCCTCGGCGATCAGGTTGATGGTCGTGATTGCAAGGCTACCGAGGGTGTCGAACAGGTCCTTGTGGTCCACGATGACTGCGCCGACCGCTGCGAATGCGCCACCGACCTTTTCGAGTGCGGGGACGCAATTCTGGGCGAATGCCTCAACCTTGGGCAGGGCGTACTCTACAAAGGCGTTGCCCGCTGCGGCGATTCGGTCAGTAATCGACGGAATCACAGCGGAGACGGCATTGATGGCGTCCTTGGCTGCGGGTGCGAAAGTCTGCGCCAGCCGGATCTTCATGTCGTCCATCGCACTGCCGAAGATGGAGATTGCGCCTTTCAGTGTGTCGGTGACCGTAGCGGCCATCGTGCTGAGTGCGCCGTCTGCATTGTAGAGGTCATCGGTCAGGGCCTCCCACTCGCTGCGACCATCTGCCGTGGTGGTGTTCAGACCGGAGATCAGGTCGTTCAGGGCATCGATATGCTCTTTACCGCCAAGGGCTGCGAGTGCAGCGTTTCGCTGTTCCTCGGTCATGTCCTTGGTGGCCTCATCTACGACCCGGAGGGTTTCGGCCAAACCGATGAACTTTCCGTTGCTGTCAAAAGCGGAAATGCCGAGTTTGTCCATCATTTTGCCGGCCTGCCCTGTACCCGTCGTGAGGTTGTTGATCACGGCGTTCAGGGCGGTTCCGGCTTCGGAGCCTTTGATGCCTCGGTTGGCCAGCACACCGAGGGCGGCGGCAGATTCCTGAATCGGAACGTGCAGGTTTTTCATCGTGCCGCCGACCGCGATGTATGCCTCCATCAGCATCTGTGCGGTCTGGTTGGACTTGTTGTTGGCCATCGCTACCACGTCGAGATATCCGCCGAGGTCGTCAACCTGCAGACCTAGGGCAGAGAGCGAATCCGTCACAAGGTCGGAGCTGGTAGCGAGGCCCATCTGCGTGGCCTCCGAAAGCCGGAGGATGGGTTCCAGTCCTGCGATGGACTCGTTCACATCCCATCCGGCGAGGCTCATGTAACCGAGGGCCTCTGCACTCTCTGTGGCAGTTTTCGTGGTGGCCTTGCCCATATCCAGTGCCACTTGCTGGAGGCGGGCGTAATCGTCAGCGGTTGCACCGCAGATGGCTGCGGTGTTCGCCATTGCCTGATCAAAGTCGGCGTATGTATTGACAGCATCGCTGACGAACTGGCCGATTTTAACGGCACCCCATGCAGCGGCGGCAAGTTTGGCGGCTTTTGCGGCGACGGAACCAAGGGACTGCATTTTTGTTTCGGCAGTCCCCATTGCGTTGTTGAAGCTGCTGGATACTGAACCGGCGATCTTGACCGCCAGCTTATACTCTTTTCCTGCGGCTGCCATTGGCTATCTTTGCTACCTCCTTTGTGGTCGCTATCAGGTCAGACAGCGGCATTTTGAAAAAAAGGCCGAGGTCTGAATGAAGCGACATCGAAAGATTGACGCAGATGCTTCTCAGGTCGTCGCTGTGCCCTGCGCTCAGTCCTCGCTGTAGAAAAAAGAGGTCACGCGGTTCTTAACCTTGAGGGCATCCTTGGGCGGCAGACCCTTGAAGAACTCGATGGGCTGCTTCGCTACACGGGCGGCAATGAAACAGGCGTATTCGAGCGTCATCTCCGGCATAACGGAGAAGCTGCCGCTGCGGGTGAGGTAGCGGTCGGCGGCGATCATGTCCTCTGCGGACAGGTCATCCATGCCGGACAGGTCCACCTCGGTGTAGTCCTTGCCCTCGAAGCGATAGGCTTTGCTGAACTTCACGAGGGTGGAGGATTCATCCTCCTGTGCGTTGGTCAAAATCTTTTCGTCTGCCATCAGGTGTACTTCCTCACTTTCGCCAGCAGGTCAACACCGTTGACCTTGAATACGCTGTTGAGCTTGTCCAGCTCAAACTTCGGGTTGCCATCCAGTTCGATGTAGATGTAGGTCAGGCCGAGAGTGACGGAGCCGTTCATGGCCTTCCCCTGCTTCATATCGCCGGGGGACAGCTTCTTTGCCCGGCCACGGAAAACGACACGCATGCCCATCTGGTCAACGTTGCCGGTGGCCTGATCGGTGTACTGCTGCGATCCGCGCAGGACCAGTTCGACTGCCTTGGTGGTGTCAATCATCTTGAAGACATCCTCCGAAAGCATATTGAAGATTATCTCCTGCTCCATGTCACCGTAGCGGCCAGTGATCACGGTCTCGAACTCGCCGAGAATGCCGCAGCCCTTGACCGTTTCGGTCAGGCCCTCCAGATCAGGCAGCTTGATTTCGCCGGTGGTGCCGACCAGCCGATTGCCGGACAGGTAGGCATTGTAGTCGTTGAGGACTTCGGGAATACCGTTAATAGCCATTAGTTGCTACCTCCGTTGATGCTTGCGTACAGCATAGCCGGGTCAAACTCCAGCGTATTGATGATGTCCTCTGCGGGCACGAACGGTGCCAGATTCTGATGGAGCTTCACCTCGCCACTGATGATGTCGGTGGCAGTGTTTTCCTCTACCCGGAAATCGATGTGTGCTCCAGCGCACTTGTTCCGCGCGACGTAGGAGTTGCCACGGATGTTCTCGCTGTCCACGATGTTCTCCACCAACTGGACGCTGACGGGGCCGTCGACGTACTGGATGTAGGTCAGAATGAAGCTGTTGCCCCACCAACTAAAGAAGCGGCGGCAGCAGAACCATCTGTCTTTGGGGTCTGTGCTGCCCGGATAGGCCGCGGTGTTGTTGCCCCACAGCCGCCAGCCGTTCTGGTTGATGGCGGTGGTCACGCCTACGCCGTTCAGGGCGTTGGCCTGTACCTGATCCAGGATGACCTCGGTTCCGTCTGCCAGACAGGTGCCGGTGATGCTGATCGTCTTGTTGGAGGGGGACAGATAAGGAACATTGTCGTTGGCTGCATCCAGATATGCGGTGCGGGCTGCAGCAACTGCGCTGGCCCACAGAATGTAGCTACCAACTCGGAAGCAGGGCCAGAGCGGATATGCGTGTTCGCTGCTGACACCCGCGCCCTCTTTCTTGGCCTTGACCTCGGTGTAGACCTTTGCGCCTTTCTCTGTGGTGCTGTCGATGTCGACGATGCACTCACACTTGAACACGCCATTGATCTCGACGCACTTGGCAGCGAGAACCAGACCGACGTCCGGGTCATGCGACCAGCCGGGGGCCAACAGCAGACCGGGGGTCACGCCGAACTTGGGATAGATCTGGCGGACCAGCTCCATGCCGGTCTCTGCGCCGGTGCTGGCGTTGTAGCCGCCGACCACATCTGCCGCAGTGACCGCAGTCGGGTCGATGCTGGTAGAAGTGACGCTCAGAGACTTGGCATCCTTACCTGCGCCGGTTGCGGTCAGGGTGATGACCAGATAGCCGTTGCTGTCAAACTCAGTGACGTAGTCGGTGTTCACTTTCAGGGCGGTGCCACTCTCGGTGTCCTTTTTCACACTGACCGTGTCGGCGAGGATGCCGTCAACCTGAACAGTTGCCTGCATATTTTCCACCGTGACAGTCGATGCGGTGTTCTGCTTCTTGTGCTTTTTGGGGTCCAGAACGTTCACGAAGATCACCGGGGCGACTGCGTACAACTGGAAGCTGGCATAAATGCTCTGACACAGGGTGTACTTCTTGAAGTCGTAACTGAAGCCCAGCTGCTTTACAGCCTCTGCGTAGCTGTATGCGATGATAGGCACGTTAGTGGCAGAGTACGGATCTTCTGCGAGGTTGATGGGGGCCGTACCGAACACGACCTGAATCGCGGAGTCGCCCTCAATGGGGGCGGTCAGGCTTGTGGCCTGTTCGAGAACGGTAATGCCATGCTGATATGCCATAGGGATTCACTCCTTTCTGAGGTTAGTTGCCCTGCTTCTTGCCCCGTTTGGCTGCATAAGCCAGAGCCTTGCGGTAGAAAACGGCAGCAGGGCCTTTGCCGTTCGTGATCTCCTGCATCGCCTTGGATGCGTTCGCAATGGGAACGCACAGGCTCAGGAGTGCAGGTTCCTCCTGCGCCGCTTCGGTGATCGTCGCGGGGAGGGCGGTGCCGTCAAAGACGGTGCTTGTGGTGGCCACGCCGATGATGGTCGGGCCGAGGTAGATCGTTTTCTTCATACGAACTTGTTTGCCTTTCTGCGGGGAGCGTGGGCTTCCCACGTCATGCCGACCGCACCGAAGAAGTACGGCCAGCTCTGTTCATCCTGAAGTGCCCATGCAAAGCCGTCCCCATCGTCATTGAAAGCGAAGGGGCCGAGGGTGTTGGATTCCTCGTAGTGCTGCTGCATCGTCTCCATGATTGCGAGGACGCTTGCGTGGCCCTGATTGGTTAAATCGTCATCGTAGATGCCGATGCGGAAAACAACAGCAATTTTGTGTGCGGTCATCTGATCCTTGACCCCGCCGCTGTCAAGAGCAACGATAATGTAAGGAAACGGGTCCTCATCTTCCTCGCTCTTGCGTTTCGGCAAATTCTGACGGAACACATGGACAGGTTCCATCTTCCCATCTGGGGTCTTGTATCGTCTGTCCTTGAAAAGTTCGGTCAGGTCTTGCTGGAGCCTGACCTGAAGATCTCTTGCGGTCATCTGGTCACCCTCTTGATCTCTTTGAGAATGTTGTCCATGAGTGTGTCATAGATTTCCGGCTCAATAACGCCGTATACCCGGTCTTTGCTGCCGATCATCATGGGGATGGAGTTCGACAGCAACTTCTTGATCGGGTAGCGGGTCTTGTGGTATCGCTGGGCGACTGAAACGTGACCGTTGTGGAACTTCACCAGAAATGCCTTGTTGTTGGATTTCATCAATCCTTTCAGGCTACTGGAAAGCAGGACCTTGGCTTTCAGAACGTCAGGCTTGTCTTGGCCGGTACGATATGTGGCGGGTGACACTTTGAAATCTTTTAGTTCCAGCTGTTCCCCGGTGACATTGATCGTGGCGGTAAGGCTGCTCTCTGTGGCGTTCTGGGTTTTCATGGCCTTAGTGAAGCGGCCCTGCTTTACTGCATAGGTTTCCTGCGCTTTTTTAGCGAGGTCCTTTTTGGCATCTCTGGCGGTGTCGTTGACGGCGTTCTTCAGAACTCTGCGGCTCTCATTTTTCATGGAGCCGAGGGCATCCTCTATGGTGCGGAGAAGATCTTCGTCGAACTCAAACCGAAGGATGCCGTCTGAAGAAGATACATTCATCTGCTGCGGTTCGCCTCCAGCGTGATGGTGTAAACGCCGCCCTCATCGGTGGCATCGACCACGGTGTACATCTTGCCGTCCAGCTTGATCAACCGTTTCTGCGCCGGAAGACCGCTGGGAAACACAGATGCTTTGACGTAGAGCAGCACCTGCCGGGCGTGGATGCCGTCCATGTTAGACTTCATCCGCTTCTCTCTCTCGATGTTCTCCATGTCGTCAATGAGGGCGGGCACGTTGTTGCCGTCGATGTTGTGCAGGTCTGCAAACTCGGCGACATTGAGAAAGGTTTCATCAACATCGCGGTCCATGACCTGCTTGAAAGTCATGCTCTGCATTTTCTGCGCCGCCTTTCCACCGTTTCGGGGATTTTCCCGACGAGGTCGTTCCCGGTTAACTCGCCGCCGACAGCGATTCCGGGGAGACCGTGTTCAGCGGCCATCGGGCGGGCTGCCACACCGCTGGGCGGGTGGTAGTCCTCCGGCACCCACATGGCGGTTCCGGCCTCAATCCATGCAGCGGTGTCCTCCGGGCGGTCTGCCGGGAGGAAATCGCCGGGTTTGTACTGGGCAAAGCCGACCTGAATGTGGGCGAGGGCGAGAAGCCGATCAGCCATCCAGCTTGACCAGAATCTTGGTGTCCTCGGCGGTTGCGGATGCTGCTGCGTAGCCGACTGCGGTATTGTCGGTTGCGGTGTCGGTGATGCCGTTGCCGTCGAAGTACACGGTTGCGCCCATGTCGATCTTCTTGGTGCCGGTCTTGGGAATCTCCCAGATGCCGCCGACGTGCAGGGAGCCGACCTTGTTCGGCTCGATGTCGGTTCCGGTCACGCCGATGTGATTGCCGATTTTGACGATGGTGTTCGCGGGAATGGTGGCGGTGGTGGTGTTGGTGTAGTCCAGAGCCTCACCGCGCTGCCAGAATTCAGCTTTTGCCATAACTCATGCGCTCCTTTCTTTTAACCCAGCGGGTCTGCGATGTTGGTGCCGGGGTTTTTAATCGCGCCACGGTAATCCATGACGTTGATGCCCCAGTCGAGGTAGATATCCCAGACGAAGCCCAGCTGACCGGGGGTCTCCATGCGGCGAATGGTCGGGATCTCCTGACCGTTCAGGTAGTCAACCTCGATGAAGGCGGTGTCGGTGGTGTTCGCGGTCATGAACCACGGCATCACATTGCCGAAGCCGCCAGCCAGCGTGTTGATGGTCGGGTCCTCGATCACATCCAGATTGCGGTACTGGTACAGCGGGTTGACGGACTGGGTGTTGCCCTCGGTGTTGATGGTGGGGCTGTTGAACAGGGTGTAGACGTCAAAACTCATGCCGACAGGGACGATGAATGCGCCGGGGCGGATGATGATGGGCTGGCCGAACTCGTCCTTCTGGGTGGAGAGGGTCAGGATCATGCTCTGAACTGCCGCCTTGGTGATGCCGCTGCCGGTTTTCAGCAGATTGCGGTGTTCTGCGGAGAACAGCTTCTTGCCGTCGTAGATGGCAGGGTTGCCCATCAGGATCTGATAGCACTGGGTGTTGATGGTGCGGCGGGCCGCTGCTGCATGGCGGGCGGGGATGCTGGTCACCAGATCGATGTCGTCGTTGATGAACGCCTGACGGGACAGGGTGAACTGCTTGCCGTAGGTGTGCAGACGGCGGGTCGGCAGCTTGGCATCGGTGGGCTTGTCGTTCTTCAGCTCACCGCCCTCCGGCACTTCGAGGAAGTCACCGATGGGGCCAGCCAGATAGTTGTTGTCGTGAACCTTGAAGTCCTTAAGGCTGCCCTTTTTGGTCCAGCGGTCAAAAGTGACCGGGGCCTTGCGGTGGCCCTCGACGTAGGACTTGTTGATGGCGTTGTCCAGGATGGCGGGAAATGCTGCGGTCGGGTTGTAGAACTGACGCTGCATCAACATGGTGAACAGATCGTCCGAACTCTTGCGGCGGGCATCGGCCGCACCGCTGCGCTCCAGACACTCGATGGCCATGTCGCGCAGGGTCATGTTCGCCATCTGCTGTGCGCCATTGGTAGCCTTTTCGGGATTCATACCGCTACGGATCAGCAGACCGTCTGCTGCATCACGGCGGAAGTCGTCCTCGCCGGAGCCGGTAATCTGAATGCCAGTGCGGATGGGTGCGCCGTTCTGGCGCAGACCATCCATGATGGCTGCACGGACCTGCTCCACGGTGCTGCCGTTCTGGATATAGTCCAACTCGGAAACGCCGAAGTCACGGCACATCGCGGTGATCTCGTTGACGCGGGTGCGCTCTGCTGCAATGGCCCGCTGGATATTATCTTCGGGG